>ERZ724518.1274-NODE-1274-length-11284-cov-13.829994_pt1 | contig 11284 bp, 10 predicted proteins | sample MGYA00376051_ERZ724518 | MGnify/ENA primary metagenome ERZ724518 (study PRJEB28724, sample SAMN07190885) | wastewater metagenome | isolation source: influent of sewage treatment plant in Hong Hong | place: Hong Kong | collected 2016-03-17 ... | reverse complement strand
TTTTTGAAATAATTTGATAAAAAGTAACAGAATTTACCATTGAAGCTTCATCAAGCAAAATAGCTTTATAGGGGAAAAAATCTTTCTCTTTATGTTTCATCAAAAGCGATTGAATTGTTGAAGAATTGTAACCTGTAGTATCTGCTATACGCTGTGAAGCGATCCCACTTAAAGCAATAGTCATAATATCATCATAAGACATTGTCTCTTCAAGAAGCTCCAAAATCGCTCTACTTGATGTTGATTTTCCAGTTCCAGCATAACCTATTAAAAAAAGAGTTTTATCTCCATTGTTTATAAGCTCAACCGCTTTTTTTTGCTCAATACTTAATTCAAAACCTAAAGTCTCTTGTTTTTTGAGTAAATATTCATCAAAAGTAGCAATAATTTTTCGATTCTTTTCATCTTTTCTTCTACTAAAAAAGTCTAAAATTCTTTTTTCTGAAAAATAAAGCATAGAAAGAGCAAGTCTATTCTCACTTGTCACAAAAATATCTTCTTCTATTAGCATTTTTGAGATAGCCTGCTCATATAAAACTTCTTCATCAGAGAATCGTAAACTCTCATCTAAAAGCTTATAGAGATGAAATTTATCTATTGAAGAGTTTCCATTATTATCACAATATTCTCTCAAAGTATAGTTCAAACATGCCATTATTCTGAACTCTGATTTTGGATCAATTCCAAGTGATTTCGCTATTTCATCGGCTCTTTTAAATCCAATCCCTTTTATATTTATCAAAATATATGGATTTTCTTTGATTTTTTCTATTAGATTCTCAACTTCCCCTAAACTTGAATATATTTTTGTAATAAGATTTGAAGTAACTCCAAATTTTGCTAAAAATGAACCTAATTCTCTTAAATGTTGGAATTTTTGCCAAGAGCTAACTATCATTTGAAGTTTTTTCTCTTTTATTCCCTTAAAATCTAAAAGTTCTTGAGGTCTATTGCTTAATATATCAACCAACTCTTCTTCATCATATTTTTCAAGTAATTCATGGGCAAATTTTTTGCCTACACCTTTTACTATTTTTGTAAGAAAAAAGAATATTTCTGCCTCTTTTAGTTGTAAAGTATCAAATTCGAATTGAACACCATATTTTTTATGAGTTATCCAATTTCCTTTTAGAATAACCTCTTCACCAATGATTTTTTCAATATCAGTATCAAAATATGCGCCACAAATTTTTTGATTATTCTCCAAAACTGCAATTATGTATTTTGTTTCATCATTTTTATATAAAACTTTTTTTATAACTCCTGTTAATTTAAAGCTTTTATACTCTTCTTGGTTCATTAATATCCATCATTAAATTTTTGATTTTTATGTTTATCTTTTTTATAATTACTGCTATTTTTTTCTTTTTGAAGAAGATTTGCATCTTTTAATAAATTTGCTCTTTCTTCTTCAAAAGATTTTGTATGTTCTTCCAAATAAAACATAGTTTTATTTATAAAAACTTTTATTCCCTCATAATACTCAGAATATAGTTCTATCTCTTTTGTTTTTACCAAATCTTCATAATTCTTTTTAGTTCTTTGTTTAAACAAATCTTTGTCGAAATTATCGAGTTTTAATAATGAAATAGTTCTTGTAAAGAATTTTTCCAAAACCCTTATATATTTGATTCTTTGCTGTTTTTCATTTACTTCATAAATCATTTAAGTAATTCATTTAAGTTTTCAATAGGTCTCGCAATTACTGCAATATCATCTTTTATAATAATTGGTCTTTCAATCAAGATAGGATTCTTTATCATTATTTCAATCAATTTTTCTTCATCATTTGTATCTTTTAAATTTAACTCTTTATAAATATCTTCACTCGTTCGTAAAAGCTCTTTTGCACTGATTTTTAGTTTTAATAAAACATCTTTTAATTGTTCTTTAGTAGGAGTTGTTTTAAGATATTCAACTACATTCGCATTAATATCTTTTGATTGTAGTAACTCTAAAGCACTTCTTGATTTTGAACATTTTGGATTGTGCCAAATTTGAATATTTTGCATAAAATAAACCTTTTTATCGTAATAATGCTTATTATATCCAAAACTTTTTTATAGTAGATAAAATCTTACAAAATGTAATATTTTATCTGTTAGAAGATAGAACTAATTCCTATTATTGGACCTTTGAAGGTAATTTCCATATCCTCATCTAGAAAAGTCCTGTTTTTATATCCAGCATTAAAAATTAGATTGTCATTATTAAATATTTTATAACCTAAAGTCAAATAGTATTCATAAGCATCTTTTATCTCATTATTTTTACCATAAAATCCACCATATTGAACAACCAATTGATTTTGTTGATTTTTCAAATGAGCCTCAATTGTTGGGAATTTTTGATTAACATCTGTTTGGAAAAATTCACTCTTTGCATTATCCCAAAAAGGTTCTCCAGTTATTTTTAATTGATTGTATGCCATTCCAATATTTGCATTATAAAAACTATATAAATAAGCTAGTCTATACCACTTCATATTTGAATTAAAATCTGTAAAATCATATTTTTGAAGATAGTTTTTTTCGACATCAACTCCAAAATAATCAAACTTTAAATTATGATTTTTATAAGTAAATAAAATTTCAGGTACTATTTCATCCGTTTTTTCTATCTCTTCTTTTTCCAAAGTTGTAGAGACTTGCATATACGAAATTTTCGGAGAAACAAAAAACTCTTTATCAAAAACATTTGAAGATAATTTTTTTTCATCTTTTAAAATATTCTCTTTTTTATACTCTTTTACAAGCTCTTTGTTTATTGGTTTTAAAACTTCTTCTTTTTGTTTTACTTCCTCTTTTTTCGCATAATTAGTATTATCTTCTTTTGTTTCAACAATAATATTTTTATTTATAAAATTGTACTCTTCTTTTTGCTCCTGAGATAAATTACTCAATGGTATATAATCATCACTTGCAAATAAATTTAATACTAAAGCGAAAACTATTATTATTTTTTTCATAAATCTCTCCAATTTTTTTAAACATGCTTATATTATAGTATCTTTGTTTAAAAAATTATTTAAACTATTATATTTTTCCAATTATTTTTAATATAATCAGCAACTCTAAAAGAGTTAGCATAAATAGTAAATGTAAAAGGTACACTTCCACCCGTTGGCATAAAACTACCATCTGTTATAAAAAGATTTTTTACTTCATGTGCTTGACAATATTTGTTTAAAACTGAAGTTTTAGGATTGTCTCCAAATCTACAACCACCTGCTTGTAAGTTTGAAGAAGGAAGTGCTGACATATCTGAAGTTATATTTTTTCCAGCCATTTTTTCAAATATTTTTATTGCTTTTTCTTTCATAAAATTAGCTATTTCTAAATCTCTTTTATGAGAGCCAATTCGTATATTTGCAACAGGAATTCCATATTTATCTTTGTATTTTTCATCAACACTTATAAATGAATCATTATTTGGCGTCCAATCTAAAAATATTTCCATATTTAAATTTCTTTTTTTTGTAAAAGTTTCAAAAATAGAGTCTTGTAATTCAACTCCGATTTTTAAATCTCTATTTTCACTCCATCTTAAAAATGAAGCTCTTCTTATAGGATTTGCATGTTCAAAAAGTATATCAATCACTCCACCTTTAAACTCTTTCGTAAAATACCAATCCATTAAAGACCTATTTACAAAAACTCCAGCTTCTAATAAATCTTTTAAATTCATATTTGTTTCATCAAAAGTAGCACTTACGATTCCACCGCTACTTGAAAGAAAATTTTTTCCTACATTTCCACTATTATTTGCAACTCCATTTGGAAAATTCTCATCTTTGGAGTTTAATAAAAGTCTTGAAGTCTCAACAGCTTGAGCAGCAACTACAAAAAGTTTTGCTTGAATTTCTTTTTTATTTCCTTCTTTTGTTAAATATGTGGCACTTTTTATTTTCTTATTTTTATCTGTATTTAGTTTTATAACATTCGCATTTGCAATTATTGTTACATTGTTTGTCAAGAGTGCATCTTTTATTAAGCTAACTCTTGAACTTCCTTTTGCTCCACTAGAACAAGCATATGAACCACAATAGTTTGAGTAATAACAAGGATTTCTATGATTTTTTTGTTTTGAAATTATAGCTCTTGGAGTTTTTATAGATTTAAACCCTAATTCTTTGCAAGACTTGTCTATTAAATCTACTATTTTGTTTTCAGCTAAAGCTGGATATGGAAACTCTTTTGTACTTCGTGGCTCTAAAAAAGGATACTCTTGAACCTCTCCCGAAACTCCAACAAGCTCTTCTACTTTTGCATAATATGGTTCAAGTTCATCATAGCTTATCACCCAATCTACAATATTTGAGTTTTTTGGAACTCCATAAGTTGAAGCAAGACGAAAATCATTTGGTTTAAGCCGATGAAAATAACCACTCATAAAATTTGAAGAACCTCCAAGTAATGTTCCATTCCAAAAACTCCAACCCGTTTCATAAGTTGGAAATTTTTGCCAACTTCCATCTACAAACTCTTCAATAGTATGATATTCATCTTTTAAATTTGGCGTATAAATAGGATATCTTACAACTATTTCATCTTTTGAGAAATCTTTTTCATTGTAAATATCACCTTTTTCCAAAACACAAACTTTTAATCCAGCCTGACTCAATTCATAAATAATAGGTCCAGCACCCGCTCCACTTCCAACTACACAAACATCATATATCATATTTTTTGTCCATAGGTTTTTAAAGGTTGGGGAATTCCAATTGAGTGATTTACACTTTTCCATGCTATTTGATTGAAATTTCCACCATAAATTGGGTCGCTAAACATCGCTTCTATTCCATAATAAGTGATTTTTGAAGCCCAAGATTTTGCATATTCATTGCTTTTTATGATTTCAAAAATCAACTCTTTTTTTTCATCTTCTTTTAAAGTTAGAAACTGCGAAAAACTATTTATAAAATCTTTTGTTCCATCTAAAATTAGAGTTTTATCTTCATTATCAAAGGTTTTATGAGAAATATTTTTTATTAGATATTCCAAAGCTTTAAACTCTTTTGCACTTGGCATATTAGAAGTTTTTGGAAATATTATGTTTAAAACTTCATCTAAAACTAATAAAGTTTGAGAAGGTATATTTTTAGCTATTGAAATATTTGTAGAAAATAAAATAGCACTAATTGTTGTAAATTTTATAAAGTTTCTTCTTTTCATAAAAATAGTATAACCAAAAAAGTGTGTAGAAAATATTTAGATATGTTATACTTTTGTATGTTAGTTTCAAATAATAATTTACTTAATATATTACTACCAAGCGATAATAAAGTTTTAAAAGATGTTCTAAAAGAAGCCGATGAAAAAGGTTTAGAACAGATGATTAAAAACAATTCAACATCTGTGAATGATATATTAAAAGAACTTTTTGATAGTATAAAAAATGGCACAAAATCAAATACAACTATAGAAAACATTTTGAAAAACTCTTCTATTTTTAAAGAGTTAGGAAATGTTTCAACAAATATTTCTTCTTTACTTGAAAATATTTCTCAAGATGAAAACTTACAAAAATTCAGACCATTGATAGAAAACTTTTTAAAAAATATAAAAGATGTGGATGCAAATACACTAAAAGAACAGCTAAAAAATTCAGGTGTTTTTTTAGAATCAAAACTAGCACAAAATCCAAATTCAAAAATTGAAAATATCTTGAATCAAATTCAAAATTTAATCAAAGATTTAAATACTCCTCAAGCTAAACAAGTAACTGAACTTATAAATCAAAAAGAGATTAATTTAAAATCACTAACTACGGCTTTGCAAAATTTAAATAATTCATTAACTCCTTCTCAAACACAAAATTTATCAATTTTGACAAATCAATTACAGAATTTAGTTGATAATACAACTTTAATTGAATCAAAAATACAAAATAATTTTATAAATACGAATCAAACTAATAAAGAAACTATAAATTTACAAACTAAAGAGTTATTAACTCAAATAAAAAATGAAGTTATTCAAAATCCAATTTTACAAAATAATAAAAATATTATGCCTCTTTTGGAAAATCTTTTAAAAACTCCTGATTTATTTATTAAAAATGAAAATTTACAAACTTTAATTCAATCAAATACTTTGAATACTTTTTCAAGTAATTTTGCTTCAAATTTAACTCCTGTTTTAACAACTCTAAAAGAGTCACTTGAAAATTTAAACCCAAATAAACATCAGCTTCAAAACAATATATCAAATCTAATTATTAAAATTGAAAATCTAATACAAGAACAAATAAATAATCCAAAAATTGACTCAAAATTAAATGATGATATAAAATCTACTTTGCTTCAAATGCAAGATGAATTGGCTTCAAAAACAGACCTAAAATCTGGTGATTTAACTAAACAAATTGATAAATTATTAACTCAAATAGATTTTTATCAATTAAATTCACTTGTTTCAAATTCAAACTATGTTTATATACCATTTTTTTGGCAAATGCTCGAAGATGGAAATATTTTAATGAAAAAGACTGATGAAGAAAAATTTTTTTGTCAAATAAATCTTACTTTAAAAGATTTTGGTAAGGTTGATTTAATGCTAGGTTTATATGATAAAAACAAACTTGATATGACTATTTATGCACAAAGAGAACATTTCAAAACAGCGATTAGAGATAATATGCAAAAATTAAAAATTGCTCTAAATAATGTAGATTTGATACCTGTAAATATAAAACTTCTTGATATGAAAGAAGAAAATTCAAAAGAAAAGCCAATTGAAATTTATACTGAAAATAGTTATAACCAAAATTTTGACTTAAATTCAGGAATTAATATAAGAGTTTAGAATGCAAGAAAATATAAATAAAAACTCCTCTTTAAAAGCTGTTGCGTTAAAATATGATATTGAAAAAGACAATGCTCCTAAAATAACTGCAAAAGGAAAAGGTGAAACTGCTTCAAATATTATAAAAATTGCGAAAGAAAATAATATCCCAATTAAAAAAGATGAAGATTTAATTGAACTTTTGTCTCAAATTGATATAGATAAAGAAATACCAGCATCTATGTATAAAGCTGTTGCCGAAATATTCTCTTTTATTTATGATTTGTCCAATAAAGAACTTCCTCCTAAACTTTGATATTCATATAAGATTTTTTATACTATAATCTTGACTTAATCAAAAAACAAAGCACTAAATTTATATGACAAGAAATAACTTAGACAATCCATTTTTTTTATTTATTTTACTACTTATAGTAGTAAGTATAAATACTATTTCATCAATTCATTTTTTGCTAGTAATGTTTGCTGGGATATTATTTACAGCATTTTATAGATGTCTAAGAAAAAGATATTTATATTCTCTTACTTTCGTTGTAATGGCTTTTTTATTTATTGAAATAAACAGTGGATTAAAACCTTTTTCATTATCGCTCTTATCGCTATTTATCTATATCTTTATTCTTCCAAAAGTCGAAAATTCAAATACTTATAATTCTTCAAATAGCTATATTTATATAATAATTTTTTATATAGGTCTTATTGTTTTATGGAGTTTATTTTTTGGTATGGATGAAAGAATATTTTTTACTTTAATGATAAATACTTTCATAGATTTGATATTTTTTGGAGTTTTTCTTTGATAATAAGACTAAATATACTTTACTTAATAATTTTTGCAATAATCATAACTTTACTTTCAAGAGTCTATTTTTTAAGTATCAAATCGAATACTTATTATGAAGAACTTTCTAAAAATAATTATATAAATAGAGTAAATAAAATACCTATTCGTGGAGTTATTGAAGATAGAAATGGCGAAAAATTAGCTATAAATGAAATGGGATTTGCGATTTTGATAAAACCTCATTTAAGCTCTCACCGACATAAAGAAGAACTTGAAAAAATTATTGATTCGATAGTCAAACATTTACCTCAATATGAAAAAGAAAAGTTAATAAAGGAGTATAAAAGAGATGATTCTTCATATAATCATGATTTTATAAAAATTGTAGATTATATTCCTTATGATGAGTTTTTTTCTAAATATACAATTTTAGCCTCACAAGAAGATATAAAAATTGAACCTTCTACAAAAAGATTTTATCCTCAAAAAGAAGTGGCTTCACATATAATAGGCTATGTCGGAAAAGCTTCAAAACTGGATATTTTAAACAATGAACTCTCTTCTTATAATGGAATAATTGGTAAAAATGGTCTAGAAAAATACTATAACACTAAACTTCAAGGAGAAATGGGTTATAAAGATGTAAAAGTTAATGCTCTAAATAAAGAGATAGAACTCTTAGATGAAAAAGAAGCCTCTGTAGATAATAATATAAAAATCACTTTAGATGTAAATCTTCAAAAATATATTCAAGAAATTTTCACAGGTAAAAGTGGAGCTGTTATTGTAATGGATGCAACAAATGGTGAGATTTTAACTTCTGCTTCTTTTCCAGAATTTGACAATAATATTTTTGCAAGAGGCATTTCAGTTAAAGAGTGGGATGAAATGAGAAATGATTTTAATCACCCTTTTACAAATAAAATCATAAACGGTCTTTATCCTCCTGGTTCTGTTATCAAAATGGGAGTTGGTTTATCCTTTTTAGAACATGGAATTAAAGATAACTATACTGTTAATTGTTCTGGTTCTTTGACTATTGGAAATAGAAATTTCAGATGTTGGAAATCAACAGGTCATGACACTGTAAACTTTAGAAAAGCGATTGCGGAAAGTTGTGATGATTTCTTTTATAAAGGAAGTTTAAAAATTGGTATTAATAAAATTTCCCAAACTTTAGGTAAATTAGGATTTGGAGAGCTTTCGGGAATAGATCAAATAAATGAATTTATGGGAGTAAATCCAAATAAAGAATGGAAAGAAAAAAGATTTAATCAGCCTTGGTATGTAGGAGAAACCGTAATTACATCTATTGGACAAGGAAACATGCTAGTAACTCCTTTACAAATAGCAAGATATACTAGCTATTTAGCAACAGGAAAACTCCCAAAACCTCATTTTTATAAAGCAAATTATGAAGAGCCTAAAGAACTTGATATTCCACTTGAATATTTAGATTTAATGAGAAAGGGAATGTATGATGTTTCTTATGCACCAAAAGGAACAGCGAGTAAACATATAAACTCAAAAATTACAATTGCAACAAAAACAGGAACAGCACAAGTTGTTTCAATTCCTCAATCTGAAAAAGTGAGAATGAAAGAGAGTGAATTAAAATATTTTCAAAGATCTCATGCGTGGATTACAAGTTATGGACCATTTAAAAATCCTCAATACGTAGTAACTGTTATTGAAGAACATGGAGGACATGGTGGAGAAGCAGCAGGAGAAATTGTAAGTAAGGTTTATGACAAGCTTTATGAATTGGGTTACATCAAATCTAATGAGTGACATTTTAATCATTTTTTAGATACCATATTTTTATTTTTTAAACAGGATTTTTTTTGAAAATTGTTATTTCACTATTGTTTTTCTCTATTTTATTATTTGCAGAGGATACAGCTCCAATAGTAAACCTTTCAGTTGCTGGAATTAATGAACCCGCACAATTTGTAAAAACTATAAATATTGCTGTGATTTTAACCCTCATGGCTTTAGCTCCAACATTAATATTAATGGTTACTTCCTTTACAAGAATTATCATCGTTTTTTCTCTCTTAAGACAAGCAATGGGTTTACAGCAAACTCCTCCTACTCAAATTATCATCTCTTTATCTTTAATTTTAACTATTTTTATCATGGAACCCTATGCTAAAAAGTCTTGGGAAAATGGAATAAAACCATATATGGATGAAAAAATTGGATATGAAATAGCTTTTGAAAAAGGTATAAAACCTTTTAAAGAATTTATGATAAAAAATACTAGAGAATCTGATTTAGCTTTATTTTATCGAATTAAAAAAGAACCAAATCCTAAAAATATTGATGATGTTCCTTTAACTTTACTAATGCCTGCATTTATTGTTAGTGAATTAAGAACTGCATTTGAAATAGGATTCCTAATATTTTTACCATTTTTAGTAATTGATATTATCGTTGCTTCAATTTTGATGAGTTTAGGAATGATGATGTTGCCTCCTGTTATGATATCCTTACCCATTAAAATTATCTTCTTCATAATAATTGATGGTTGGACTTTAATTATTGGGAATTTAGCTCAATCTTTTAAATAATTATAAATTATAATTAACAAAACCAGAAGTTATATTATAATTTTTATTTATAATTAAAACTAAAATCTTGCCTTTTTTATAGTATAATATTATCTATTTAAGCAAACATAGGATTTTAATTATGAATAAGATTTACTTATCATTATTTCTTGTATCTTTAACTTATGCTCAAACTGTAAATTTTGATGAAGTTTTAGAAATGACTATTAAAAATAGCAAAGAATTACAAGAACAAAAACTAAATATAGAATCATCAAAACTTGATATAAAAATGATTGACTCCATAAATTATGGAAAATTATCAATTGAAGAAGAAATAAGTAGAACCAATCATTCAGGTTATGTTTTTAATTCTAAATTATCTTCAAGAGAAGCTAGTTTCAATGATTTTGGTGCAAATGATTTTATAACTTATGGTTCAAATTATATACCTGATAATTTGAACAATCCAGAAAGTAGAAATAACTTCAATACTAAACTAACTTATGATATTCCACTTTTTACAGGATTTAAGCTTTCAAATCAAAAAGATATTTTAAAACTTCAAGAAAAAGCAAATGAATTAAAATACAATCTTGATAAAAAAGTTTTAGGATTTGAAGTTTTAAAAGCTTACAATAGTGCTGTTTTAGCAAGAGATTTTGTAAAAGCTTTAGAAAAAGCTAAGTTAGCTATTTCAAAAATTGTTGAATCAGCCAACTCTTTTCATAAAGAAGGACTTGTTACAAAAATTGATGTAAATGAAGCAAAAGTTTATGAATCAAATATAAATTCTCAACTAATAGAAGCAAAAAATAATTTCCTATTATCCCTTGAATTTTTGAAATTCTTAACTTCAAATGAGGAAATAAATGATATCCAAAATCTTGAAAATCTCTATTTTAATTTTCCAAATGAAAAAGAGTTATACCAAAAAGCTCTTGATAATGCAGATGAAATAAAAATGCAAAATATTGAAATAACTGCAAATAAAAAAAATATAGAAATAGCAAATAGTGCGTATTATCCAAATATTTATTCTCATCTTGAATATGGCTATAACGATGATAAATTTAGTCTAGACAGGGACAAAGATTATTATATAGCTTTAGTTGGATTATCTTTGACTTTATTTGATAATA
>ERZ724518.1267-NODE-1267-length-11305-cov-8.325867_pt1 | contig 11305 bp, 8 predicted proteins | sample MGYA00376051_ERZ724518 | MGnify/ENA primary metagenome ERZ724518 (study PRJEB28724, sample SAMN07190885) | wastewater metagenome | isolation source: influent of sewage treatment plant in Hong Hong | place: Hong Kong | collected 2016-03-17 ... | reverse complement strand
ATATTGCTAACTACTGGAGCTGGAAAGTTGATGTTGTACTTATACTAACGGTTATTGAGGTAAATGTTTATTTTTGGCAATAGACTAGCAAAATAGCTCATTTGTGTAGATATGTTTTATTTGAAATTATTTTTCAACAAAATCTTTTTAATTCAATGGTTCTATATGAAGAAAAAGGTAAAATAAATAGACTTAGCTACACATCGAAAATATAATTTAATTTTGGCTAAATATATCTAAAAGCAAGAGATTTATATGGATAAAAAGAAACTTACTGAGCGTGACATCTGTACCAAATTTATCACTCCAGCATTGGAAAGTGCGGGATGGGATATCCATACTCAAATATTAGAAGAATTCCCTCTTACAAAGGGACGAATAATTGTTCGAGGAAAGTTACATGTACGAGCACAGCATAAAAGAGCTGATTATGTACTTTTTTACAAACCAAATATTCCAATAGCAATCATCGAAGCAAAAGACAATACACACTCTATGAGTGATGGTATGCAACAGGGTCTTGGCTATGCAGAACTTCTTCAAGTTCCTTTTGTATTTAGTTCAAATGGTGATGGATTTATTTTTCACAACAAAATAGCACAAGATGGTATTTTAGAAAAAGAAATAAGTTTAGATGAATTTCCCTCTCCTGAAACACTATGGAATATGTGGACAAAAAATCAAGGCTTAGATGAAGAACAAAACACTTTAATCACTCAAGATTACTATAGCGATGGAAGTAAAAAAACACCAAGATATTATCAACTTTTAGCTATCAATAAAACCATAGAGGCTATTGCAAAAGGTCAAAATAGAATCCTTTTAGTAATGGCAACAGGTACAGGTAAAACCTTCACAGCTTTTCAAATTATTTGGAGATTATGGAAATCAAGAGCTAAAAAAAGGATTTTATTTTTAGCAGATAGAAATATTTTAGTCGATCAAACTATGACCAATGACTTCAAACCATTTGGTTCAGCGATGACAAAAATCCAAAAAAGACAAGCTAATAAATCTTATGAAATCTATCTTTCTCTTTATCAAGCAGTAACAGGTAATGAAGAGGAAAAAAATATCTATAAACAATTTAGCCCAGATTTTTTTGATCTTATCGTAGTAGATGAGTGTCATAGAGGTAGTGCCGCAGAAGACTCAGCTTGGCATGAGATTTTGAGTTATTTTTCTTCCGCGACACAAATAGGTCTTACAGCTACTCCAAAAGAGACAAAAGAGGTTTCAAATATCGATTATTTTGGCGACCCTATCTATACTTATTCGCTCAAACAAGGTATTGAAGATGGATTTTTAGCTCCTTATAAAGTGGTTAGAATTGATATAGACAAAGATATTGCAGGTTGGCGACCAGACAAAGGGATGGTGGATAAATACGGAAATGAGATAGAAGATAGAATCTACAATCAAAAAGATTTTGATAAGACTTTAGTACTAGAAAAAAGAACGGAACTTGTAGCGAAAAAAGTAAGTGACTTTTTAAGGCAGACAAATCGTTTTGATAAAACAATCATCTTTTGTGAGAACATTGACCATGCAGAGCGAATGAGACAAGCCTTAGTAAATGAAAATAGTGACCTTGTAGCTCAAAACCACAAGTATGTTATGAGAATCACTGGAGATAATGAAGAAGGTAAAGCAGAACTTGATAACTTTATCTTTCCAGAGAGCAAATACCCAGTAATTGCTGTTACTTCGAAGCTAATGACAACAGGAGTTGATGCTCAAACATGTAAGCTCATAGTACTTGATCAGAGAATCCAATCTATGACAGAATTTAAACAAATCATAGGTCGTGGAACTAGGATAAATGAAGATTTTAACAAATACTACTTCACTATCATAGATTTCAAAAAAGCAACCGAACTATTTGCAGACCCAGATTTTGATGGTGAACCAGTGCAAATTTATACCCCTAAAAATCCTGATGATTCACCAGTGCCACCAGATGATGAAAGTGAAGAGAGTTCAGAAAGTCAAAATAATACAGATGAGCAAAACCAATCAAATGATGATTTTACATTTGATGATAGCAACAATAATGAAGAAGGCTCAAAGGTGCGAAAGTATGTTGTTTCAAATGTTGAAGTCAAAGTAGCAGCTGAAAGAGTACAATACTTTGATGCAAATGGAAAACTCATCACAGAATCTCTAAAAGACTACACTAAAAAAACACTCTCAAAAGAGTTTGCATCATTGGATGATTTTTTAACAAAATGGACTTCATCAGAGAAAAAACAAGCCATCATCGAAGAGCTATCAAATCAAGGAATATTTTTTGAAGCACTTGCAGATGAAGTTGGCAAAGATTGTGACCCTTTTGATCTATTGTGTCATGTGGCTTGGGATATGCCTCCACTTACAAGAAAAGAGCGAGCCGAGCAAGTAAAAAAACAAAACTACTTCACAAAGTACGGTGAGAAAGCAAGAATAGTTCTTGAAGCACTTCTTGATAAATATGCCGATGAGGGAATAGTACAAATCGAACAAACCCAGATTTTAACTGTTTCGCCTTTTACAAATATTGGAACACCTATAGAGATCATCAAAGCTTTTGGTGGTTTAGAGCAGTACAATCAAGCAATTCACGACTTAGAACAAGCACTTTATTGTGCATAAAATTAAATTATTAGGATATTAAATGGCAATTGGAACTTTGATAAAAATCATACAAGATATTATGAGAAAAGATGTGGGGGTTGATGGAGATGCTCAAAGAATCAGCCAGATAGTATGGCTACTTTTTCTTAAAATATTTGATGACAAAGAGCAAGAGTGGGAGCTAACAGTACCAAACTACAAATCACCTCTTCAAAATCGTTTCAGATGGTCAAATTGGGCAAAAAATCCAGAGGGTATCACAGGTGATGAGCTTATAGATTTTGTAAACAACGACCTTTTCCCATCTCTTAAAAAACTAGCGAACACTGCTGGAGTATCAGAATATGGAAGAGTTATAGGTACAGTGTTTGAAGATGCTTACAACTATATGAAATCAGGAACACTTCTAAGACAAGTTATAAACACTATCGAAGAGGATGTGGATTTTAACTCTTCAACAGATAGACACCTCTTCAATGACATTTATGAAAAGATTTTAGCAGACCTTCAATCAGCAGGAAATGCTGGAGAATACTACACACCAAGAGCCGTAACACAATTTATCGTAGATATGATAGACCCTCAACTTGGTGAATCGGTAATGGATCCAGCATGCGGTACGGGTGGATTTTTGACATGTGCGATAGATCATCTCAAAAAACAAGTGAAAACTCCAGATGATACAAAAACATTGTCAAACTCTATCCATGGTATAGAGAAAAAACCACTTCCTCATATGCTTGCTATGACAAATATGATGCTTCACGGTATCGATGTACCTACAAACATAAGACATACAAACACACTAGGCGATAGACCGTATAAAGACTATGGACCAAAAGACAGAGTAGATATCATCATCACAAATCCGCCATTTGGTGGCATGGAAGAAAACGGTATAGAGTCAAACTTTCTAAAAAAACACCAAACAAGAGAAACAGCAGACCTTTTTATGGCTCTAATTATGCACTTGCTCAAGCACGATGGTGGACGAGCAGCAGTAGTACTTCCCGATGGATTTTTATTTGGTGAGGGTGTAAAAACCACTCTAAAAAGAGAGCTTTTAGAAGAGTTCAATCTTCACACCATAGTAAGACTACCAAAAGGGGTATTTAGCCCATATACAAGTATCAATACAAATATCTTGTTTTTTGAAAAAGGTGGACCGACAAAAGAGGTATGGTTTTTTGAGCATCCATATCCAGATGGATATAAATCATACTCAAGATCAAATCCACTGACTATAGAAGAGTTTGACCTAGAAAAAGAGTGGTGGGGTGGAAGTAGCCGTAAGGGGCGAAAAGTTACAAAAAATGCTTGGAAAGTAAGTGTAAAAGAGCTTGAAGAGAGAAACTATAACCTTGACTGTAAAAATCCTCACTTTGAAGAGATAATCCACCAAGACCCAGTGGAACTGATGAGTGAATATGAAAATATGCAATTAGAGCTTGCAAAGGTGCAAAATCAGCTAAAATCAGAACTTCTAAAAGTATTGGAAAACAATGAGCAAACTTCCATTTTTTCAAAAAATTTTGAACAACTTTTTGGAGTCAAAGAAAATATATCAGTATTACGAAGTGCCATCTTGCAACTTGCTATGCAAGGCAAACTTGTACCACAAGACCCAAATGACCAACATGCAAGTGAATTTTTAAATGATATTTTAAAAAATAAAAGCATACTAGAAGAAAATGGAAAAATTAAAAAACAAAAGTCACTTGTACCAATTAAAAAAGATGAAATACCTTTTGAAATACCAACTCAGTGGATATGGACTAAACTAGGAGAACTGACTATTTTTAGCTTTGGTAAAACTCCTGATTCAAAAGATGGAACATATTGGTCGAGTGATGAGGGTATAAATTGGACTTCAATTGGAGATATGCCTACAAGAGGTTATTTGAATAATACTCAAAAATTTGTAACACAAAAAGCTATCAAAGATACTTTTAGAAATGAACCACCTGTGGATGTAGGCACACTACTTATGAGTTTTAAATTGTCAATAGGTAAAACAGCCATTACAACCATTCCAACATATCATAATGAAGCAATAATTTCATTCAAGTATCTCAATGAACATTTAAAAATGTATTTATTTTGGGTTTTAGGATATTTATCAAATCAAGGAGATTTTAAATCAGCAATTAAAGGAAATACCTTGAATTCTACATCTCTAAATAATTTGCCAATTCCATTACCACCATTAAAACAACAACAAAGAATCGTAGAAAAAATAAATCAACTTATGACTTTATGTGATGACCTTGAAAAACAGATAGAAAATAGCTCATCAAAACAAACAGAGTTACTAAATGCCATCATGTCGAATTTAGGAAAATAAGATGCGATTAAAATATGTTTTTATCAAGGAGTACAAAAATCTAAAAGATTTTGAAATAACTTTTGATGGAAGCAGTTTTATCGATGTTTTTGTAGGTAAAAATGGTTCTGGAAAATCCAATTTCTTTGAAGCTTTGATAAAGATTTTTCATCATTTACAAGATGATGAAGATACTAAATTTGATTATGAAATAGTGTATGAGATTGATGGAAAAGACATCAAAGTAGAATGGAAATGGGAAGAGCAAAAAAGATTTGTTAATGATAAAGAACAAAAAAGCTTTCCCAAAACACTACTACCTGATAATGTGATAGTTTATTATTCTGGACATAATAAGCAAGTATCTAATCTCATCAAACAATATGAAGCATCTTTTAGTAAAAAAATCAAAGGTGCAAGTATTGACGACACTAGATTTTTTATAGGTGTTGGTTCAGAGTATAAAAACATTTTATTGACTCTTCTTTTGATACAAGATAGTAGTAATAAAGCTTCACATCATTTAAAAACAAAGATGAAAATTAAGGCTATAACTCCTAATTTTAATCTTATTCTACAAAAACCTATTTTCGCAGATAGTAGACTAAAAACTCTTGGTTATCCGACTGTTGATAGGTTTGAGGTAAAAACACATTATTGGGGTGCAGATGGTATCACTTATGAATTTTTGAAACAGCTTGAAGAAAAATGTAGTAAAACTAAATTAAATTTTGATGACATTTATGATGGAAAAGAAGATGAGTATAATTTACCAGTTAATATAGAACTTTTTCAAAAAGAATTTGAAGCATTAGGTATGATAGAGAAGTTTAGAATGTTTGACAATCTAAAAACTCTTGATATGCTCAAAGGCATCTCAATTGGATTAGAGCTTGAAGATGGAACACATATAGGGATTGAAGAGTTTAGTGATGGACAATTTCAATCAATCTATATCTATGCAGTGACGGAGATTTTTAAAGAGTTAAATTGTCTTACTTTACTTGATGAACCAGATGCCTTTTTGCACCCTGAGTGGCAGTTCAAATTTTTAGAGCAGGTTTTTGATATAGCTGAAGATCAAAGTAGTAAAAACCATATTTTGATGAGTAGTCATAGTGCTTCAACTATTACAAAAACAAGTGAAAGCATTATCTCTTTATTTGAGTTTGATGGAAATAAAATTATTACAATGAAAGCCAATAAATCAGATGTGATTAAATCATTGTCAGCTGGGCTTATTTCTTTGACAGAGGGTGAAGCCAGTCTAAATATACAAAATATTTTAAAAAATTCTACTCGTGCGGTGCTTTTCACAGAAGGTATTACTGATGAGATGATTTTAGAAACTGCTTGGAATAAACTTTATCCTAGCGAAGAAAGAAATTTTGATATACATCAAGCATTTGATAGAATTTTTTTAAGAAATCTTTTTTCTCGTGATGAGATACAGAAAAATTTTCCAAATAGAAATATGTTTGCTTTATTTGATTTTGATGAAGCATTTGATGACTGGAATGGGTTGAAAAAATCAAGTGATATTGTTACAGATCCATTTCAAGGTCTTACAAAGCAACTAAAATATACATATCATTATGCAAGTCTTTTGCCCGTTCCTAGTTTGGAAAAAATAAAAAAACAAGTTTTAGACCCAAGCAACAATCCTTGGGGAAAAGGTTCTGAAAGCCATTTATCAATTGAATTGTTGTTTTATAAAGATGAGCTTTTAGAAAGTTGGTTTACCGAAAAGCCTGTTTCGTGCGGAGGAACTTTACTTGAGTTTACTGGTGATAAAGTAAAGTTTGCTGATGAAGTTGTGCCTAATCTAAATCAAGAAGATTTTTTAATTTTAAAGCCATTTTTTGACTTTATAAAATCAAAGTGCTGATGTGTAGAAATATACCTAAAGAGGAACAAAACAGAGCTATGTTAAAATACAATATTAAGGTGGAATTATGGAATGGATATCACAAATAGTAAAAAATGATTTATTTATTTTTATCTCATCAGCAAGTGGAATAATCGGTTTGATTGTTGCATTAGTCGCTAATAATAGAGTTACAAAAATAAAAAAATATGTTGATAATTCTAAAGAAGTTAATCAAAAAAATACTTTTGGAAAAAATGAGGCAAATATAAATGGCTGATATAAGTCAAAAAAACATTTTTGGTAACAATGAAGTTAATGTTATCTATAGAATTAGTATAGATGTTGAGAGACTTCAAGAAATTGTTCGTGAGTCCTCAGAAAATATGAAGAAGTTATTGTCTGAACTAGCAAGCGAAGTAACAGAAAGTACAACAGATAATAGCTCTATTAAAATTGAAGATAAAAATATTAAAAATGATTTGGTTGACTTTTATAATGAATGGATTAAAAGAGAAGAGAGTAAATTTAAGGTTATTGAGGAGTTTATAGTAGATAATAATTTGTATGAAAAAGTTGATAAGGCAAGTGTAAATTTAAAGCAGGTTATCTATTCTTATCAAAATAAAAATAACCATAAATTGACATCAGAGATATTTACAACCCTTATACAAGAGCATACAAAAGGCTTAAATACTGAAGATAAAGACATAATTACACTACTTTTATATTTCTTATATAGAGAATGTTTTATAGGTGAAAAATAATGAAATATTTACATCCACACAAGCTTAAGCCACTGAATCAAGATATACTCGTAAATTCTATATATATTTTAAATTATTTGAAAAACACTCCAAGTAAAGAAGAAAAATTGAGTGTAATTTTGAGTCATATAAGAAAACAGTTAAATAGTACAGAAAAAACTTTTCTTCATGGATTAAATTTTTTGTATATGTTTAAAAAGATCGATTACAACAAAAATAATGATAAGGTGATTTTATTATGAAATTTATAAAGTTATATTCAAATGATGAAATTTTTAAATCGATTATTTTTAATCAAGAAAGTAATATTAATTTTGTGCTTTCAGATGGTCACAGTGTAGGTAAAACAAAGTTTTTGGAGCTAATTGATTATTGTCTTTTGAAAGATAAACCAGACTTCTTGAAACTAGAAAGATTTAAAGAAAGAAAAGAGTTGTGTTTTTATCTTGAAATTAAAACTGAAAATACATTTGTAACAATCAAAAGAGCTATAAATAAGAGTGGTGGAAATTATATTAAAAAATCAAGTCATAGTATCGATTGTTTATCAGTGACTGAATTTGATTTTAGTGGAGGGCAAGATAAAGCACTTGAATATCTAAACGATATTTTGAATTTTGAACTATCACAAAATCAAGTACAATTCAGAAAATATTTGAATTATTTTTTAAGAACACAAGATGACCAAAGTGATGTATTTAAGCTAAATAAGTTTAAAGGTAAAGATATAGATTATAAACCAGTTATATCAAGCTTATTAGGTATAGATGGGCTAAAAATAAGAGAAAAATATGAGTTAGAAAATGAAATTGAAAGATTAGAAAAAGAAATAAGAGCTTTAGAGTTGGATATCGGTAGTGATACTACGAAAGATTATATACTTGAAGAGATTAGTGTTCTTGAAAAAATGAAATCTGAAAAGGAAAATAGATTTAAAGAATTTGATTTTTATCTTGAAGAAAATAAAATTAGTAAAGACTTGGTAAACAGTATAGAAAGTGAAATTAGTACTTTAAACAAAAGAAGAAATTCTTTAAATCGAGAAATTGAATATATCAATAGAGCTACTAATGATAATTTATTGATTAATATGGATGAATTAAAGGAACTTTTTGACGAGCTAAATACAATTTTCCCAAATGATTTAAAAGTTGAATATGGAAAAGTAATAGAATTTAACGAAAATCTAACACTTGAAAGAATAAATATTTTGCAAGAAAACAAGACATCATTCTTAGCAGAATTAGAAACAATTGAAAGTGAACTTTATGCTTTAAATAATAAAAGAAAAGATATGTTATCTGTATTAACAGATAGTGATAGTATGTCTAAATTTAAAAAAATTGAAAAAGAAATTATTGAACTAGAAACAAATATAAATAAAGAAAAATCTAAAATTGATAAGTTTGATTCTTTGGAAACAAAAATACTAGAATTGGAATCAAAACAAAATCAAATAAAAACTGTTGTAACTCAAATAAGATCATCAATCAGTGAATTTAATAAAAATAGTCTAATTAAGAAAAATATTGGTGTGTTTGCAAGACTTATGTTTAATGAAGAAGCACTTTTTTCAGTAGGTCTTAATACATATAATAATATAGAATTTAATTTAAAGCTTTCAAATAATAACAATTTTGATAATAAAAGAGATGATGGACACACTTTTAGAAAACTATTAAGTTTTTTATTTTCAATAGCTGTTTTGGTAAGTTACAAAGAAAATAAATTTTTTAAGTTTGCAGTTTTAGATTCACCATTTGATGGTGATAAAACTGATTATCAGGATGGTTTATATCAGGTTATTGAAAAAGTTGCTAACGAATATGATATGCAGATAATTTTAACTTCTGTAGAAGATGAAATTAAAAATGCAGTTTTAAAACAAGAAGCATTGAAGCTTCAAATAAGATATTTGACAGAAAAAGACAAACTAATTGGTGAATTTTAATGAGTTTATTTTTTATGGAAAATTATGCTTCTAAATCTTAACGAATCACAAACAAGCGAATTCAAGCAAATCTGGAAAGATGAATATCTAAAAACCATTTGTGCATTTGCCAATACCGATGGCGGTAAGCTTTATATCGGAGTAGATGATAATGGCAATATTATCGGCGTTGAAGATACAACATCTATATTAGAAACTTTACCAAACAAGATAAACAACAGGCTAGGAATCATCGCTGATGTGGTAGTAAAGAGTAGCGAAGATAAAAGCTACATAGAAGTTGCTGTTCAAAAAACATTTGCACCAATCTCTTATGGAGGTAAATTTTATCAACGAAGTGGAAGTAACACCATAGAGCTAAATGGAAGCAATCTAACAAACTTTTTACTCAAAAGGTTTGGTAAAACATGGGATGATGTTATCGAAGAGCGATTTAGTATAGAAGAGATAAATCTTGAAACTATCAAGAAGTTTAAACGACTAGCAAAAGATAGAGTTCCAGATATAGAAAATGAAAACAATGTAGAAGAACTACTTAGAAAACTCAACCTATATGATGGGGAGCATCTAAAAAGAGCAGCGGTATTGCTATTTGCTAAAAATCCTCAAAAATACTACATCCAATCACACTCAAAAATAGGGAAGTTTTTAAGTGAAACAGATGTGCAAAGTAGTGAGATTATAGAGGGAAATCTCATCGACCAAGTTGATACCATCATGGATATTTTAAGGCTCAAATATCTAAAAGCTTATATATCATACGAGGGAGTTCATCGAAGAGAAAAGCTAGAGTATCCATACGAAGCTCTAAGAGAAGCGGTGATAAATGCACTTATTCACAGAGACTATACAAACACTACAAACTTACAAATAAGAGTATATAATGATAAGCTAGTGATGTACAATGGTGCGACGCTAAGTGTAGAAGTGCCTGTAGAGAAATTCTCACAACCCCATCAATCAAAACCATACAATCCAATCATGGCAATGGTATTTTATAAGTGTGGCTTTATAGAAAATTGGGGTAAAGGAACGCTCAATATGATAGATGAGTGTTTGAAATATGGACTGCCAAAGCCAACATTTGAATATGAGTGGAGTTCTTTAAAAACTACTTTTTATGCAAATAAGAAAGTTGATGAGGGAATAAATGGCGGATTAAATGGCACTATAAATGGCGGTTTAAGTGGCACTATAAAAGAAGTATATGATTACATACAATCTCATCAAGGTACTAGTGCCATAGAGATAGAAAATAAGCTCAATATACCGCTTAGAACTTTACAAAGATGGTTAAAAGAATTAAAAGAAAAACAACTAATAGAATATAGAGGAAGTAAAAAAACTGGCGGGTATTTTATAAAGTCTGGAGCATCTATAGATGGATAAACTTATAAGAAACTCAACAGCAGAATTTTTGATATTTACCTCGCAAAGTGGTGAAAATAGTATCGAAGTAAAAGTATTTGATGAATCTTTTTGGCTAACTCAAGCGATGATTGCAGAGCTTTTTGATACAACAAAACAAAATGTCAGTTTACACATAAAAAATATTTTTGAAGGTGGAGAATTAGAAGAAATTTCAGTTGTAAAGGATTTCTTGACAACTGCAAATGATGGCAAAAACTATAAGACAAAGTACTATAACCTAGATGCAATTATCTCTGTAGGATACAGGGTAAACTCAAAAAAAGCTACACAGTTTAGACAATGGGCTACAAGTGTACTCAAAGAGTTTGCCATCAAAGGGTTTGTACTAGATAAAAAACGACTTGAAAACGGCT
>ERZ724518.1265-NODE-1265-length-11315-cov-4.356039_pt1 | contig 11315 bp, 8 predicted proteins | sample MGYA00376051_ERZ724518 | MGnify/ENA primary metagenome ERZ724518 (study PRJEB28724, sample SAMN07190885) | wastewater metagenome | isolation source: influent of sewage treatment plant in Hong Hong | place: Hong Kong | collected 2016-03-17 ... | reverse complement strand
TGAACGACACCATCGTCCCCCAGCTCACCGCACGCTTTGACGAACTCAGCCAGCAACTGCCCGACGAGGGCATTGAGTTCTGGTTTGCCCGCGACCTGATGGAGCCTCTGGGCTATGCCCGCTGGGAGAACTTCACTACGGCCATCCATCGGGCGATAGAGTCTTGCAAGTCAACGGGTTACATAGAGGCCGATCATTTTCGTGGCGTCACGAAAATGATCGAGACAGGTAAGGGTGCTAAACGTCCTGTCGAAGACTTCATGCTCACCCGCTATGCCTGTTACCTGATCGCCCAAAACGGCGACCCGCGCAAGCAGGCCATTGCCTTTGCCCAAAGTTACTTTGCCGTGCAAACGCGCAAGCAAGAGCTGATTGAAGACCGTATGCGTTTGCAAGCCAGGCTCGATGCACGCGACCGCCTGCGCGAATCAGAAAAGGCGCTGTCGCAAAACATCTACGAGCGCGGTGTGGACGATGCCGGGTTTGGCCGCATTCGGGCCAGGGGCGATGCAGCCCTGTTTGGTGGCCACACCACGCAGATGATGAAAGACAAATACGGCATCGTGCAGACGCGCCCGTTGGCCGACTTTTTGCCCACGTTGACCATTGCGGCCAAGAACTTGGCCACCGAAATGACCAACCACAACGTGCAGCAGGCCAACCTGCTGGGTGAGCGCTCCATCACCCAAGAGCATGTGCAAAACAACCAAAGCGTGCGTGCCATGCTGGGCCAGCGCGGCATTGCACCAGAGCAGCTGCCACCAGAAGAAGACATCAAAAAGCTGGAGCGCCGGGTGAAAGCCGAGGACAAAAAAATCGAAAAGCAATCGGGCAAGCTGCCAGGGCCTGAGAGCCAAAACGGATAGCTATGTCGGAAACGATCTCTACCGCAATCCCCCCCCTGCTGCAGGTGCAAGACCTGCACGTCGCCTTCGGTGGCAAGCCCGTGGTGCAAGGCGTGAGTTTTGCCCTGCATGCGGGCGAGAAACTGGCCCTGGTGGGCGAGTCTGGCTCGGGCAAGTCGGTCACGGCGCTCAGCCTGCTGCGCTTGCTCGATGGGGCTCAAATTGGCGGTTCAGCCTTGCTGGATGGGCGCGATCTGCTCACCTTATCGGAGCATGCATTGCGCAGTGTGCGTGGCAGCGATGTGGCCATGATCTTTCAAGAGCCGATGACCGCGCTCAACCCCTTGATGCGCATTGGCCAGCAGATTGCCGAGGTGCTGCAACTCAAGCAAGGGCTGGCGGTGAAAGCCGCCTGGGCGCAGGCCATTGAGCTGCTGGCGGCCACCGGCATCGCGCAGCCTGCGCAGCGCGCGCAGGCCTGGCCGCACCAGCTCTCGGGTGGGCAACGCCAGCGCGCCATGCTGGCCATGGCGCTGGCCAGCCGCCCCAAGCTGCTGCTGGCCGATGAGCCGACCACGGCGCTGGATGTGGCGCTGCGCACGCAGATGCTGGAGCTGCTCAGCGATTTGCAGCGCCAAACCGGCATGGCGGTGCTGCTCATCACCCACGACCTGCATCTGGTGCGCCGCTTTGCCGACCGCGTGGCGGTGATGCAGCACGGCCACATCGTTGAGCAGGCCCACACCGCGCATTTGTTTGCCAACCCGCAGCACCCCTACACGCGCCAGTTGCTTGACAGCACGCCGCAGCGCCATGTGCATCCGGTGCCGGACGATGCGCCCGTGCACATTGCCGCCGAGCAGCTGCGCGTGGCCTATCCCACAGCGCTACCGGGGCTGCGCGGCTGGTTCAAAAAGGGCGAGTTTGTGGCTGTGCATGGGGCCAATTTCCAGCTGCGCCAAGGGCAAACGCTGGCCGTGGTGGGTGAATCGGGCTCGGGCAAATCCACGCTGGCCCAGGCAGTGCTGGGCCTGCTGCCCAGCCAAGGGACGCTGGCCGTGGATGGCCAAGCGTGGCAGCAACCGGCGACGCGCAACACCCCCGCCAACCAAGCGTTGCGCCGCTGTGTGCAGGTGGTGTTCCAAGACCCGTTCTCGGCGCTGTCGCCACGCCTGACGGTGGAAGAGATTGTGGGCGAGGGCCTGCGTGTGCATGCGCCGCAGCTCGATGCCAGCGCACGGCGCCACCGGGTGGTGCAGGCGCTGGCCGAGGTGGGGCTGCACAGCCACCAATTCCCTGGCCTGCTGCAGCGCTACCCGCATGCGTTCTCGGGCGGCCAGCGCCAGCGCCTGGCGATTGCGCGGGCCTTGATCTTGCAGCCGCAGGTGTTGGTGCTCGATGAGCCGACCAGCGCCCTGGATGCCCGCATTCAAAAGCAGGTGCTGGCGCTGCTGCAGCAATTGCAGCATGAGCGGGGGCTGGCGTATTTGCTCATCACCCACGACATGGAAGTGGTGCGCGCCATGGCGCACCAGGTGCTGGTGATGAAAGATGGCGCGGTGGTCGAGTCCGGCAGCGTCGATGCCGTGCTCGATGCGCCCCAGCACCCGTACACCCAGGCCTTGGTGCAAGCCATGTTGTAAATTTTTTAATAGCTGTTTGCGTTTGATTTAAATAGATTAAGTAATCTTTTGCACTTTTAATCTAATAAATACAAGCGGTGCATGCTCATGTAATTGATTAATTGCTGCACTGCACAGCGCCTTAATGCATGCTGAACGCGGCACAAAGCGTGGGCATAGCGCAGCGCCTGGTGGGCAAAGGTGGGGAATTTTCGGCGGCTTGGCTGCCAATGGCGCTTGAGTATGAAAGAATGCAGGGTTTTTTCAACTCACCCCCTCTTTCCTTTGGAGAAATTGTCATGGGCAATAAGATCGTTACTGAAGCTGATCGCAAGCGCACCCCCCGTCCCGTTCCCCCCAATGGCTACGCTGTGCCCACCGGTGGCCGTGGCCAGCGCGTGAGCCTGGAGCGTGGTGTGCACACCCGCTTCAAGAAGAACCCGGGCAAACGCCACGGCTAAGCATCGGCAGCGCCAGCTGCTGCCAGCAGTTCGCTGCGAGCAAGCCCCGTGCGCAAGTTCGGGGCTTTTTATTTATGAGGATGAGGGTGTGCAGGCAACCGCAGAAACAACAACCTGGTATGTCGTGTGTTTGTGTGCGCAGTGGTGCAGCACGTGCCGGGCCTATGCGCCAGATTTTTTAGCCCAATCGGGGCTGGAGCAGGCCGACCCGGCAGAGCGCTACCTGTGGGTGGATGTTGAGGCGCACGACGATTTGCTGGGCGACTGGGATATTGAAACCTTCCCCACGCTGCTCATTGCCCAGGGGGATCAGCCCGTTTTTATGGGTGTGTTGCCACCGCAGATCGCCGTGCTTGCCCGGCTGGTGCAGTCCTACAAAAACGAGGGTGCCGCCCCTGTCGGGGTGAATGCAGCGGTGGCCGCCCTGTGGCAGCAGTTGCGGCCCCGTTTGGCGGACGCAAAATAGCACGGCGTTGCAGGCGAATTAGCCCAGTGTGGCGTTGCAGATCAATGGTTTGCAAGCTATAATCTTCGCTTCACGACCAAACGGGCGGGTTTTCACCGCCCGTTTTTTTTGGTCGTTTGTTTTTCACCGAGAAAAATTGAGAAAGATTTCAACGCAGTGGCATTGCAGCAAATTGTTGAACAAACGGTAACCGGACTGGGCTACGACCTGGTGGAGATTGAACGCACCGCCGGCGGATTGCTTCGTATCACGATTGATTTGCCTTGGACTGCGCCCACCGAAGGGGAAGCGGATTTACCAGAGGCGTTCATCACGGTCGAAGACTGTGAAAAAGTCACGCGCCAGCTGCAGTTTGCCCTGGAAGTTGATGGGGTCGATTACCAGCGCCTGGAGGTCTCTTCCCCCGGAATTGACCGCTTGCTGCGCAATACCGTCGATTTTGAGCGCTTTGCTGGGCAGCTGGTGGATATCACCCTCAAGGCCCCGATTGGTGCTGCGGCCCAAGGCCAGGTGCATGCCAACCGCAAAAAATTTCGCGGCACCTTGGAACGGGTGGATGCCGAGCATTGGCAAATCGTCTGGAGTGATGAGCCGCCGGTCAAGCCCGGCCAGCGCGTGAGCAAAAAACGCGAGCCTGCACCACTGCAGGCACTGGGTTTTGTGTTTGATGAATTGCAAGAGGCGCGTTTGGCGCCCGTCGTCAGTTTTAAAGGGCGTGCAGCCAAGGGCCAGTAAGCCAACGGCCAGCGCGTTGAGCCAGAAAAGTAAAAGTGCACACAGGCAAACACTGTGCACGCCATAGATGCAAGAACGAAGGAGTGTGGTCGCATGAATCGCGAACTATTGATGTTGGTAGAAGCCATTTCGCGTGAAAAAAATGTCGAGCGCGACGTGGTGTTGGGCGCTGTTGAGCAAGCCTTGGCCCAGGCAAGCAAAAAACTGTTTGGTGGCGATGTGGATATTCGCGTGGCGATTGACCGCGATTCGGGCCACTACGACACTTTCCGCCGCTGGTTGGTCGTGCCCAATGATGCCGGGCTGCAAAACCCCGATGCCGAAGAATTGCTCATGGATGCCGAAGAGCGCCAGCCGGGCGTGCAAGTGGGCGACTACATTGAAGAGCAGGTCGAATCCGTGCCCATTGGGCGCATTGGCGCGATGACCGCCAAGCAAGTGATTTTGCAAAAGATCCGCGATGCGGAGCGCGAAATGCTGCTGGATGAGTACATGGCCCGGGGGGAAAAGATTTTTTCCGGCACCGTCAAGCGCATGGACAAGGGCGACATCATCGTCGAAGTGGGGCGCATCGAAGGGCGCTTGCGGCGCAGCGAAATGATCCCCAAAGAAAATTTGCGCACTGGTGACCGCGTTCGCGCCATGATCATGGAAGTGGATTTGACCCTGCGTGGTGCGCCCATCGTGCTGTCGCGGGCTGCGCCGGAATTCATGATTGAGCTGTTTCGCAACGAAGTGCCCGAAATCGAGCAAGGCCTGCTTGAGATCAAGAGCTGCGCCCGCGATCCTGGCAGCCGTGCCAAGATTGCCGTCGTCAGCCACGACAAGCGCGTCGATCCCATCGGCACCTGCGTCGGTGTGCGCGGTTCGCGCGTGAATGCGGTGACCACCGAGCTGGCTGGTGAGCGCGTCGATATCGTGCTGTGGAGTGAAGACCCAGCCCAGTTTGTGATTGGTGCGCTGGCCCCGGCCAATGTCCAATCCATCGTGGTGGACGAAGAAAAACATGCCATGGATGTGGTGGTGGATGAGGAAAACCTGGCCATCGCCATTGGCCGTGGCGGGCAGAACGTGCGTTTGGCCTCGGACCTGACGGGTTGGAAAATCAACATCATGGACGCTGCTGAATCGGCGCAAAAGCAGGCCGAGGAAACCGATTCGGCCCGCAAGCTGTTTATGGAAAAACTCGATGTCGATGCTGAGCTGGCCGACATCCTGGTCGAAGAAGGCTTTAACAGCTTGGAAGAAGTGGCCTACGTGCCGCTGGCCGAGATGCTGGAAATCGAAGCCTTCGACGAGGAGACCGTCACCGAGCTGCGCACCCGCGCGAAAGATGCCCTGCTGACCCAAGAAATTGCCCAGCAGGAAAGCGTGGGGCAGGTTGCCGAAGACCTGCGCACCCTGGAAGGTGTCACACCAGAAATCTTGGCCAAATTGGCCGAGGGTGGCGTGCGCACACGGGACGATTTGGCCGACTTGGCCATTGATGAATTAACCGACCTGACCGGCCAAAGTGCTGAAGAGGCCACCGCACTGATCATGCAGGCGCGTGCCCACTGGTTCAACCAAGAGCAGAACCAGGATCAGGAATAAAGGGAGGAAAGAACAAGATATGTCATTGAATACCGTGGCTGAGTTTGCCAAAGAACTCCATAAATCCCCCCAAGACCTGCTTGAGCAATTGCGCGCAGCAGGCGTGGCCAAAAAATCGGCGAGTGATGCGTTGAGCGATAGCGACAAACAGCAATTGCTGGCCCACTTGAAAAACACCAGCGGCGTGGGTGATGGTGAGCGTAAAAAAATTACGCTGACCACGCGCTCCACCAGCGAAATCAAGCAGGCCGATGCCACAGGCAAGGCCCGCACCATTCAGGTGGAGGTGCGCAAGAAGCGCACGTTTATCCAGCGCGAAGACCCTGCCGAGGTAGCGGCCCGTGCGGCCCAGGCCGTCCAGGCTGAGCAAGAGAACCAAGAGCTGGTGCGCCGCGAGGAGCAGGCCCGCCAAGAAGTGGCGGTGATTGCCAAAGAAGAAGCGCAACGGGCGCAAGAGCGCCAGGAACGCCAAGAACGCCAAGAGCGTGAGCGCAAAGAGCGCGAGGCCGAAGAGCGTGCCCGCGCCTATGCCCAGGCCGAAACGGCCAAGCTGCGCCAAGCCAAAGAAGCCAAAAAAGAAGCCGCGGCCGAGGCCGCTGCAGCCGCGGCCGAGCGCATCAAAGCGCAGGAAGAAGCCCGCCTGAAAGCCGAGCAAGAAGCCCAGGCACGTGCCAAGGAAGAGGCTGATCGCGCCAAAGACCTGGTGGATCGGCGCCGCAAGGCGCTGGCCGAGGCCGAAGCCATTCGCGCCATGATGGCCGCGCCGAAAAAGGTGTTGGTTGCCAAGAAGCCGGAAAAAGTCGAAAAGCCCGAAGAGGCGAAAAAAGCCGTGGCCAGTACGGCCGCTGGGGCCAAGAAAGCGGCCCCTGGTGCCAAACCTGCGGAGGCCGGCGCTGGTGTGCGCAAAGATGCCAAAGAGGTGAAATCGGCCAAGCTGTCTTCCAGCTGGGCGGGTGACGACAGCGCCAAGAAAAAAGAAATCAAAACCCGTGGCGACACCAACAGCGGCAACCGCGGTGGCAACTGGCGTGCGGGCGGCAACAAAGGCGGCCGTGGTGGCCGCCGTGGCGGCAACGACCGCCATGAGCAGCAGCAAGTGGTGCAGCAAGAGTTCCGCGCCCTGGAAATTTCGGTGCCCGAGACCATCACGGTGGCCGAGCTGGCGCACAAGATGGCCGTGAAAGCGTCTGAGCTGATCAAGGTGCTGATGAAGATGGGCCAGATGGTCACCATCAACCAGCCGTTGGACCAAGACACCGCGATGATCGTGGTCGAAGAAATGGGCCACACCGCCAAGATTGCGGCCTTGGACGATCCGGAAGCCTTCAGCGAAGAAGATGCCGCCCAGTACACCGGCGAACTGCTCCCGCGTGCCCCGGTGGTGACCGTCATGGGCCACGTGGACCACGGCAAGACCTCGCTGCTGGACTACATCCGCCGCACCAAAGTGGCTACGGGCGAAGCCGGTGGTATTACCCAGCACATCGGTGCCTACCACGTGCAAACGCCACGCGGCATCGTCACCTTCCTGGACACCCCGGGCCACGAGGCGTTTACCGCCATGCGTGCCCGTGGTGCCAAATCGACCGACATCGTGATCTTGGTGTGTGCCTCGGACGACGGCGTGATGCCGCAAACCCGCGAAGCCATCAAGCACGCCAAGGCCGCCGGGGTACCGATTGTGGTGGCCTTGACCAAGGCCGACAAACCCGATGCCAACCCTGAAAAGGTCAAGCAAGAGCTGGTGGCCGAGCAGGTGGTGCCGGAAGAATACGGTGGCGATTCGCCCTTTGTGGCCGTCTCCAGCAAAACCGGTATGGGCATTGATGAGCTGCTGGAGCACGTGCTGCTGCAAGCCGAGGTGATGGAGCTGAAAGCCCCGGCCGATGCCGCCGCCAAGGGCCTGGTGATCGAGGCCCAGCTGGACAAGGGCCGCGGCCCGGTGGCCACGGTGCTGGTGCAGTCGGGCACCTTGAAGGTGGGCGACATTGTGCTGGCCGGCCAAACCTATGGCCGCGTGCGCGCCATGCTGGACGAAGACGGCAAGACCGCCAAAGAAGCGGGCCCGTCCATTCCCGTCGAAATTCAGGGCCTGTCGGATGTGCCGCAAGCCGGTGACGACTTCATGGTCATGCTTGACGAGCGCCGTGCCCGTGAAGTGGCCACCTACCGCGCTGGCAAGTTCCGCAACACCAAGCTGGCCAAGCAGCAAGCGGCCAAGCTGGAGAACATGTTCTCCGATATGACCGCTGGCGACGTGCAGACCCTGTCGCTGATCATCAAGGCCGATATGCAAGGCTCGCAAGAGGCGCTGGCCGCTTCGCTGCTCAAGCTCTCGACCGACGAGATCAAGGTGCAGGTGGTGTACTCCGGCGTGGGCGGCATCAGCGAATCGGACGTGAACCTGGCGCTGGCCTCCAAGGCCATCATCATCGGCTTTAACGTGCGGGCCGACGTGCAAGCGCGCAAGACGGCCGAAGGCAACGATGTCGATATCCGCTACTACAACATCATCTACGACGCGGTCGAAGAGGTGAAAGCGGCCATGTCCGGCATGCTGGCGCCCGAGCAGCGCGAAGAAATCATCGGCCTGGCCGAGATTCGCACCGTGTTCGTCGCCACCAAGATCGGCACCGTGGCCGGTTCCTACATCCTGCAGGGCCACGTTACGCGCCATGCGCATTTCCGCTTGCTGCGCGACAACGTGGTCATCTACACCGGCGAGATCGAATCGCTGCGCCGTATGAAGGACGATGTCAAAGAGGTCAAGGAAGGCTTTGAGTGCGGTATCAAACTCAAGAACTACAACGACATTCGCGAAGGCGACCAGTTGGAAGTGTTTGAGATCCGCGAGATTGCCCGTACTCTGTAATTAATAGCTATTGCCGCTTGGTGTAAAAGGATTTTTAGGTATAAATCCTTAAAAATCCTTTTTAAATCAGCGCGAATAACTCTTCTTTTAATGGCAAAAAAACCAAAACCCGCTGCGCCGCAGCGCAGCTTCAAAATCGCCGACCAGATCCAGCGGGATCTGGCCGAGTTGATTGCCCGCGAGTTGAAAGACCCGCGCGTGGGCATGGTGACCCTGCAATCGGTGCAGGTCACGCCCGACTACGCCCACGCCAAGGTGTATTTCAGCCTGCTGGTGGGCGACCCCGATGCCACGCAAGAGGCGCTGAACCAAGGTGCCGGCTTTTTGCGCAATGCCTTGTTCAAGCGTTTGCACATCCACACCGTGCCGACCTTGCACTTTATCTACGACCGCACCCAGGAGCGCGCTGCCGACATGAACGCCTTGATCGCCAAGGCAGTCGCTTCGCGTGGCCCCGAACAGGACTGACACGATGACTGCCCCTCGCACCCGGGTGCAGCGGCGCCCCGTGCATGGGGTGGTGCTGCTCGATAAACCCCTGGGCCTGTCCAGCAACGATGCCTTGCAAAAGGTCAAATGGCTGCTGCGCGCCGAAAAAGCGGGCCACACCGGCACGCTCGACCCGCTGGCCACGGGCGTGCTGCCGCTGTGCTTTGGCGCGGCGACCAAGTTCAGCGCCCTGCAGCTCGATGCCCCCAAAACCTACCGCGCCATCGCCCGCCTGGGCCAAACCACCACCACGGCCGATGCCGAAGGGGCGGTGCTGCAAGAGCGCGCGGTCGATGCCGCCCAACTCACCGCCGACAACCTGGCCACTGTGGCGGCCCGATTCACCGGGGCGATTCGCCAAATACCGCCGATGTACAGCGCCTTGAAAAAAGACGGCAAAGCCCTGTACGAATATGCCCGTGCTGGAGAAACGATAGAACGTCCCGCACGGGATATCTTTATTTACGGATTGAAAATAGCCAAAACGCAAGATGAATCTGCGCAACCAGCTATTGAAATAGAAGTAACCTGCAGCAAAGGCACCTACATCCGCACCCTGGCCGAAGACATTGGCCAGGCCCTGGGCTGTGGTGCCCACTTGCGCAGCCTGCGCCGCACCGAGACGGGCGGCCTGGGCCTGGCGCAGTGCGTCACCCTGGCGCAGCTGGAGGCCTTAGAGGGCGATGCGCGGCTGGCCCATGTGCTGCCCGCCGATCACCTGCTGCAAGGGCACACCCCCATCACCCTGGGGGCCGAGGATGCCGCCCGCTTCCTGACCGGGCTGCGCCGCCGCGGCCCCTGGGCCGACGCGGATGCGGTGGCCGTGTACGCAGACCAGCCCCGCGCCTTATTGGGTGTGGGGCACATTCATGCCGGAGAGCTGATACCCGATCGGTTACTCAGCCCCCTGGAAATTCAACAAATTCTGGAAGGGATGTCGCGCCCCTCATAAACGCGGCCTTTGGAACTTTGAGCAACACTATGAGCATACAAATTCGCAATATCGCCATCATTGCCCACGTGGACCACGGCAAGACCACCATGGTGGACCAGCTGCTGCGCTCCTCGGGCACCTTTGCCGCCCACGAAAAAGTGGTGGACACGGTGATGGACAACCACGCCATCGAGCGCGAGCGTGGCATCACCATCTTGGCCAAAAACTGTGCCGTGCGCTGGAAAGACACCCATATCAACATCCTGGACACCCCCGGCCACGCGGACTTTGGCGGTGAGGTTGAGCGCGCGCTGTCGATGGTCGATGGCGTGGTGCTGCTCATCGACTCGCAAGAAGGCCCCATGCCGCAAACGCGCTTTGTGACCAAAAAGGCGCTGGCCCTGGGCCTAAAGCCCATCGTGGTGGTGAACAAGGTGGACAAGCCCGGCGCCAATCCCGACAAAGTGATCAACGCCGCCTTTGACCTGTTTGACAAGCTGGGTGCGACCGACGAACAGCTGGATTTTCCCGTGGTGTATGCCTCGGGCATCAACGGCTGGTCGAGCAAAACCGAAGGTGCGCCCGGCGAGCAATGGGGCCCCGATATGTCGGCCCTGTTCGACACCATCTTGGAGCATGTGCCCGCCGTCAAAGGCGATGCCACTGCGCCGGTGCAAATGCAGGTTTCCGCGCTGGATTACTCCACCTTTGTGGGCCGTATCGGCGTAGGCCGCATCAACCAGGGCACCTTGAAGGCCGGGCAAGACGTGCTGGTCATGGCCGGCCCCGATGGCAAAAGCTACAAAGGCCGCATCAACCAGATCCACAAGTTTCAGGGTCTGGACCGCGTGCAAGTGACCGAGGCGGGCCCCTCAGAAATCGTGCTCATCAGCGGCATTGACAACGTGGGCATTGGTGAAACCATTACCGACCCGGCCAACCCCCAGCCGCTGCCGATGCTGAAAATCGACGAGCCCACGCTGACCATGAACTTCTGCGTGAACACCTCGCCGCTGGCCGGCCGCGAAGGCAAGTTTGTCACCAGCCGCCAGATTTGGGACCGCTTGCAAAAAGAGCTGCGCTCCAACGTGGCGCTGCGCGTGAAAGAAACCGACGAGGACGGGATTTTTGAAGTCTCGGGCCGGGGTGAACTGCACCTGACCATCTTGCTGGAAGAAATGCGCCGCGAAGGCTATGAGCTGGCCGTCTCCAAGCCGCGCGTGGTGTTCAAGGACATCGACGGCGAGCGTTGCGAGCCCATCGAAATGGTCACCGCCGACATCGAAGAAAGCCACCAA
>ERZ724518.1259-NODE-1259-length-11337-cov-12.095905_pt1 | contig 11337 bp, 3 predicted proteins | sample MGYA00376051_ERZ724518 | MGnify/ENA primary metagenome ERZ724518 (study PRJEB28724, sample SAMN07190885) | wastewater metagenome | isolation source: influent of sewage treatment plant in Hong Hong | place: Hong Kong | collected 2016-03-17 ... | reverse complement strand
GTCAGGAAAACATTAGGATTACCAATCCTGGCATGTTTGAGGCCAATGATCAGATCGAACAAAAAGCCCAAGATTAACTTGGGCTGCGTATAAGAGATTTTATGTTAAATACCCTTAAAAGAACAGTAAGTATGAACGTTGCTAGTTATGTCATTTTTACATTCTAAATATGGTTTTATTACTGGTAGTTTCGTACTGTTTTCATATATAAACTGCATAATTACGGCTTTTTCGCAATAATCTCTGTAGCTCTTTGATATTCATCAAGCCACATGGCTGTTGTTGTACAACGATAATTAACTAAAAATAATATTTTTTGATAATCATCAGATAAATTACGTGTAAAAATTGGTTTATGATGTGCAATGCGGTTACGCAAGCGTCTAATTTGCTCTAAATCATCATAAATTAGCTTTCTTCTATCTTGGATACTTACCGATGTATTCATATTGGGAAACAGATCTTTTAGATATGGATTCCAGAAACGTTAATCATGTCTATTAGTGAAAATGTTTTGCCAAAATGCAAATTTAAGCTCAGGAATAACTTTTCCTGTAGTTCTTTGATTGAGACATGCATTGATTAAATCTTTTTTGGGGCTAAAGCTTCGTGTGGGGTTTGGTAAGCTTCGCTTCAAAACAATGAAGACCATTGCTATTTATCACCATAAACATTTTCAATTGCTGTTGAGATGGTATTTCTAATAGCGACTTCACAAACATGCAAAGTTTATACAACAAAACCTTGTGTTTTTAGAAAGATCAAGTAACACTTGATCACATTTTGTTAAATTTATGATATCGTATTGTAAATATAACCCCAATCTCAACTTTGAATAAGGCTTTCCAGCTGTAAAGGTGGATTTCCTAATCGTGTATTTAAAATTACTGCAATGGTATGTGAAAGAATCTTACGCGTAATTCTATGCGTTAAATGCCATAAATCTTTAGCTCTTACTTTTTGAATGTGAAATCGTTCAGTTAATTGACCTATAACAGTCTCAATTTTTCTACGAGCATTCATGAGCCTCGCCATAGCTTCCTTAGACCTGCTATCAGTCATGTTCTTTCTATAAGGTGTTTGTAAATCAATATCTTGGTACATAAAATAGTGTTTTAATTCAGGTCTTAAGTATCCTTTATCACCACCAAGTAATCCCTGAATATCTTGAGTAATTTCTGGTGCAACATCACGTTCATCACAATGAGCTGGAGCAAAAGTATAGCCTGTAATCATTCCTGAAAAGTTAATAACGATATGTCCTTTGAAACCATAATATTTTTCTTGTTTAGCCGCACAATAACTAAAACCTGCAGATTCTTTGAAGTTTTTATGTTTTTTTGCTCTAGCATAACGACAAACAGGTATAGGAAAGCCATCGATAAAATGAATATTATCTAAACCGAAAAAAGATTTTAGTTGTGACATAATCTGTTGACTTACATGCCATAATTTTGCGCAATGTTTGCAAAAATTAGGATAGGAACCTAATTTTGGAAACCATTCAAACCAATTGTTTTTAAAGTAGAACCAGATATTTTTATCAGAATCTAAGCCAAGAAACTCTCCCACAATTTGTATAGTAAGAATTTCAATATCACTTAAAGCGGGTGGAAATCCTCTACTTCTTAAAGGTTGAATGACAATCGCTGAGTAAAATTGCTCTATGATTAAAAATACAGAAATGATAAATTCGTAAATGGACATAACTTGCTTTGCTTTTCTTAGTCGAAAATTAAATTGGATTATGTCCTTTTTATTTCAAAGACTTAAAAAGTTGAGATTCGCGTAAATATGTGACACAATTCTCATAATAGATTAAGTCTACCTAGGGTTGATTATGTGGAAATTATCGCTTTTAACTACTGTAATTTCATTGGTGGTAGCCTCTTGTGCATCTGATCCTTACTCAAAGCCTTCTGCTTTACGGTTTCAAAATAATAAGCAAGGTTATAATCAGGAGATCAATGTCAACAGAGATGCTAAATTATGCGCAGGGGATACAAGAGATGAACAGAGTTGCCCAATTCATTTCTATATTGACAGTATTGAATCAGGTAAATTCTATATCAATAATACGGCAAAGTATTATTTAAAACCAGAAGTTTATAATTTCAAAGTTAAAAATTGTAGCGGCGAAAAAAATTGTCAGAGTTGCGATGTCGACTTGCGGCCAGATCAATTAAAAGATCGTAACTTTATTCTTTCTGTAGATGCTGCTGGTGTACCTTTTATTTCAAATAATGGTCATCCTTTGGCTTGTAGACAACAGCCAGCAGCTCAAAAGCCTGTCGTTGCTCCTGTTGAGCATACTGAAACAATTGATTTGGCAGCCGATACATTATTTAAATTTGATGGTTCATCTTTAAATGATTTATTGCCTAAAGGCCGTCAGGAAGTTCAGGACGTAGCATCAAAAATTTCAACAGGTTTTGTTTCTGTCAGTAAGATCATATTGGTCGGTCATACGGATCGTCTAGGAAGCGAAACTTATAACCAAAAACTTGGTCAGAATCGTGCTGAAACTGTACGTAGTCTGCTTGTTCAAAATGGCGTATCCGCAAATATTATCTCGGTGGCAAGTGCAGGGAAGAATCAACCAGTCACGGACGGCTGTCCTACGGTTAAATCTCGTGAAGCACTAAAAGCATGTTTACAGCCCGATCGTCGCGTGACGGTACAAATTACGGGCATTACCAAGTAATTCAGCATTTAAAAGTTTCAACGAATATAGGCCACACAGAACATGACAAATTTTATTGTAGTAGAAAAAGATTCTTTAAATAAAGTATCTATCAACACGCAACATATCACTTTAACAGAAGCATCAATTGTCCATACCAAAATGCATCGTAATGATGTAGCAGAGTTTTTACGTGATGGCAATAACCTGATTTTAAAGTTAAATAATGGTGAAACTGTCCTTATCGAAAACTTCTTTGTCGTATATGACAAAGTTGATTCTGATCTGGTTTTTGAAGAAGATGGTTGTATCTTATACTGGTTTGATGGTGTTTCTGGTTTTAAGGGAATACCTGGGCTTGAGGTCTTATTACCTGCTAGTGCGGCAGGTGGGTCTTTACTGCCATGGATTATTGGTGGTGGTGCTGTTATTGGTGGCATCATTGCAGCCGCAGGAAGTGGCGGTGGAGGGGATAAAAACGCATGGCCAATCGCCGTTAAGGATGAAATTACAGGTGTTGAAGATACCCCAGTTAATGGCAATGTTTTAACTAATGATCGTGATCCTGATGGAAACGCAATCACAGTTACTCAATTTGTTGTGGAGGGTAAAAGCTATAATGCAGGCCAAACCGTTACAATTGATAAAATTGGCGAGCTAACGCTCAATGCCGATGGAACTTATCACTTTGTCCCTGCGACTAACTGGAATGGCACCGTTCCAACAGTTACTTATACAATTAGTGATGGCCAGGGTGGAACCGCTTCAGCGGAATTGGTAATCACCATTACACCTGATGCAAATCCTTCGATTAGCATAAAAGATGAAAATGGCGGCAGTGAAAATCCGAACAATACTACTGATACATTAATTGAACAGGGGCATGTTACTGTATATGAACAGGGTTTAACTGATACATCGGGTTCAAATAAAGAAACGGGTAGTATTACGATTGGGGCTGGTGATGGCGTAAAGTCTGTTACGGTTGGTGATACCAATATTTTGCTAACAGATCTGGAAAATGCCTCAACTACACCGATTATTATCAACACGCCTCATGGCAAGATCATCATTACTGACTATACGCCAAATGGTCAGGAATTTAATGGCGTATCTACGGGTGGCACCATTACTTATGAATATGAACTAGATCAACCTGTTACCAACGATGCATCACACACCGATAACTTTCTGGAAGAAGTCGGTATATCTGTGACAGATCAAAGTAATATTGTGAGCAGTGGCAGTCTAGTCATTAGCATTATTGATGATGCACCACTTGCCAAAAACGACATCGATAATGTGGCTGCTAATCAATTTACCCCTGAAACTGGAAATGTACTGACGGGTGTTGGTACGAGTAGTGGGGCTACAGGTGCAGACAAAATTAGTGCCGATGGAGTGAGCATCTCCACAGTGGTTAGTGATAATGTATCTGCTAACGTGGTAACAGATGATGGCACAACGCTGACGATCGAAGGGCAGTATGGTACTCTAATACTCAATAAGACCACAGGTGAATATAGTTACGAGCGTCATGAAGGTACGCCGGGCGGTGTAAATGAGGTATTTACTTATACATTGGTTGACGGTGATGGGGATAGCTCAACAGCTAGCTTGACATTAGTCATTGGCAATAGTGCGCCTCTTGTTACGCTTCCTTCGAGCGATGGAGAGAGTACCAAAGTCTATGAATCAGGTTTGAATAATGGTGGCTCTAAAGCATCTACTGATAAGGAAACAACAAGCGGTACAATTGCTTTTACCTCTCCAGATGGTTTGGCTTCTCAAGATGCAGTGAAGTTAGGTGGACATACCCTAACGACAGCAGATCAAACATTCTCGGATGGTTTAACTGCACGCTATGAATACAATTCGGCAACTGGTACAGGTACTATCCACTATAGCTACACACTTCCTGCGAATACGTCAGGTGATAATACCAATGCAACATTTGCAGTGGAAGTGACAGATATCGATGGCGATAAAACAGCTTCGGGTGATCTGGTTATTAATATTATAGATGACGCACCTGTTGCGAAGCCTGACACGAATAGCATTACAGAAGACAGCGTACCTAATCCAGTCAGTGGCAACGTACTGACAGGAGGCGTATCTAGTGGAGATACAGCTGATACCCAAGGCGCAGACAAAGCTAACGTCAGTGGAGTACAGGCTGGAACAGTTGCGTCAGGTGAACACGTAGCAAATGGCGCATTGAATACAGCAGTGAATGGAGAATACGGAACATTAATTCTCCGTGCTGACGGTAGTTACACCTACCAATTAAATAATAACAATACGGATGTAAATGCCCTTAAAGATAACCAAAGCCTCCAAGACGTATTTAGCTACACCATTACCGATGGAGATGGAGATAAATCGACAGCGACCATTACCATCACCATTAACGGACATACCGATGGCGCACCTAACGTGGTTATCACTGATCATAATGGATCAGCGCTTGGTGCGAACAGCATTGCCGAAAATGCAACGACCCCAGTACAAGGCGAGTTTACCGTCAACGCAGCAGATGGACTGAAATCTATCACGATTGGTGGCACGACCATTCTGACCAGCGAACTCTTGGGTCTATCCCCGACCACACCAAAAACAATCATAGGTACACAAGGAACACTGACCCTTACCGACTATGATCCAGTAACAGGCAAAGTCAGTTATAGCTACCAACAAAGTGGCACCAGCAAAAACCACAGCGGTGGTGATAGCAGCGTAAGTGATAGTTTCCCAATTATAGTGACAGACAATGCCAATGAAAGCTCAGCAGCGACGAATCTGGTCATTCTCATCACAGATACCGCCCCAGAAGCCAAAGCTGACACAGGCACAGTGACAGAAGACGGTGCAGCACTTGAAGGAAACGTGATCACAGGTGGCAGTAGCAACAGCACAGATGTTGCTGACAGTTTAGGTGCAGATGCAACACAAGTGACAGGAGTCAGCAAAGGAAGCTCAACAACAGAACAAACAGGTAATGTTGGTGGAACAGGACTTGCAGGTGACTACGGCACACTGATACTCAATAGCGATGGTAGTTACAGCTATACCGTTGACCCAAATAACGCAACCGTGAATGCATTAAAAGATGGAGGCAAGCTCACAGAAACATTTAGCTACACCATTAAAGATGCAGATGGGGACTGGAGTACCACAACATTAACCATCACCATTAACGGACATACTGATGGCGTACCAAGCATTACACCGAACGATGAGAACGGAAACAATGTTGGTGGTCAGATTACAGTGTATGAAAGTGGTCTAAGTACAGGTAGCAATGCAAGTGCAGCGAGCGAATCTGCCAGTGGAACGATTCAGATCAATGCAGGAGATGGCTTAAGCAGTATTAACATAGGCGGACAGAACTTTAGCCTTTCACAATTACAATCACTGAGTAGCAGCAACCCATCGGCAGCGATCAACGTCGTTGGTGGAACCATCGTTCTAAATGGTTTTACGGCAAATAGCAGTGTAGGTGGTATCCCAACTTCAGGTAGTTTGAGTTATACCTATACTTTGAACAATGCCCAGACACATAGCGCTGTTGGAAATGATGGTTTACTTCTGAGTGGCATTCCACTGAGTGTCACAGATGCAGGAGGGGTAACCACAACAGGTAGTCTGGTTGTACAAGTGATTGATGATGTTCCGACTGCTGTGGCAGATACTGGTAGCCTTAGTGAAGGTGGTGTGCTGAGCGTACTTGCTGCTGACGGTGTATTAACAAATGATACTGCTGGCGCAGATGGTTGGGTGAATACGGGTGCAGTGGTTGGTGTAGTATCTGGTGATACTGCAACGAACAGTGCTGGTGGCGTTGGAGGCAGGATTGATGGTCAATATGGCTATATCACCTTAAATGCCGATGGCAGTTATACCTATGTATCAACCGCTGATGCAGTAACAGCTGATGCACAGGATGTATTTACTTATACGGTACGTGATGCGGATGGTGATTTAACTCATTCAACGCTTACGATTAATGTGGCAAATGTCAATCTAACACCAGCCCCAATTAGCAAGACTGTCAATGAAAGTGGTCTTGCGGGTGGTTCAACTGCGGGTACTGGTCATACCGTAACAGATACAGTGAACCTACCATCCGAGGTCAAAGCAGTACCCGTTACTAATGGTTCGACTCAATATGGGACGTTCAGCATTGATGAAGATGGTCGCTACACATACACACTGACTAAACCATCAAATGGCGATAATGTTGAGGATACGTTTAGCTATACAACTAAGGATGCTCAGGGCAATAGTACAACGAATACCGTAACGATTACGATTATAGATGACGCACCTGTTGCGAAGCCTGACACGAATAGCATTACAGAAGACAGCGTACCTAATCCAGTCAGTGGCAACGTACTGACAGGAGGCGTATCTAGTGGAGATACAGCTGATACCCAAGGCGCAGACAAAGCTAACGTCAGTGGAGTACAGGCTGGAACAGTTGCGTCAGGTGAACACGTAGCAAATGGCGCATTGAATACAGCAGTGAATGGAGAATACGGAACATTAATTCTCCGTGCTGACGGTAGTTACACCTACCAATTAAATAATAACAATACGGATGTAAATGCCCTTAAAGATAACCAAAGCCTCCAAGACGTATTTAGCTACACCATTACCGATGGAGATGGAGATAAATCGACAGCGACCATTACCATCACCATTAACGGACATACCGATGGCGCACCTAACGTGGTTATCACTGATCATAATGGATCAGCGCTTGGTGCGAACAGCATTGCCGAAAATGCAACGACCCCAGTACAAGGCGAGTTTACCGTCAACGCAGCAGATGGACTGAAATCTATCACGATTGGTGGCACGACCATTCTGACCAGCGAACTCTTGGGTCTATCCCCGACCACACCAAAAACAATCATAGGTACACAAGGAACACTGACCCTTACCGACTATGATCCAGTAACAGGCAAAGTCAGTTATAGCTACCAACAAAGTGGCACCAGCAAAAACCACAGCGGTGGTGATAGCAGCGTAAGTGATAGTTTCCCAATTATAGTGACAGACAATGCCAATGAAAGCTCAGCAGCGACGAATCTGGTCATTCTCATCACAGATACCGCCCCAGAAGCCAAAGCTGACACAGGCACAGTGACAGAAGACGGTGCAGCACTTGAAGGAAACGTGATCACAGGTGGCAGTAGCAACAGCACAGATGTTGCTGACAGTTTAGGTGCAGATGCAACACAAGTGACAGGAGTCAGCAAAGGAAGCTCAACAACAGAACAAACAGGTAATGTTGGTGGAACAGGACTTGCAGGTGACTACGGCACACTGATACTCAATAGCGATGGTAGTTACAGCTATACCGTTGACCCAAATAACGCAACCGTGAATGCATTAAAAGATGGAGGCAAGCTCACAGAAACATTTAGCTACACCATTAAAGATGCAGATGGGGACTGGAGTACCACAACATTAACCATCACCATTAACGGACATACTGATGGCGTACCAAGCATTACACCGAACGATGAGAACGGAAACAATGTTGGTGGTCAGATTACAGTGTATGAAAGTGGTCTAAGTACAGGTAGCAATGCAAGTGCAGCGAGCGAATCTGCCAGTGGAACGATTCAGATCAATGCAGGAGATGGCTTAAGCAGTATTAACATAGGCGGACAGAACTTTAGCCTTTCACAATTACAATCACTGAGTAGCAGCAACCCATCGGCAGCGATCAACGTCGTTGGTGGAACCATCGTTCTAAATGGTTTTACGGCAAATAGCAGTGTAGGTGGTATCCCAACTTCAGGTAGTTTGAGTTATACCTATACTTTGAACAATGCCCAGACACATAGCGCTGTTGGAAATGATGGTTTACTTCTGAGTGGCATTCCACTGAGTGTCACAGATGCAGGAGGGGTAACCACAACAGGTAGTCTGGTTGTACAAGTGATTGATGATGTTCCGACTGCTGTGAATGATAGCAATAGCATTCCTGTAGGTAGTTTGGCAGTAGTTACTGGTAATGTGGTCAGTACTGACACGAAAGGTGCAGATGGCGCACGAGTAACTACAGTAAAAGCAGATACTGCTAATGGGTTAGATGTCACGATTGATCCAGTTGGTAACTATCCGGTTGTTGGTAAATATGGCACATTAACGATCCATTCTGATGGTAGTTATAGTTATGCACGTAATGCAGGTTCAGCTGGTGGTGTAAGTGACGTATTTACTTATACTTTAACGGATGGCGATAACGACAAAGCAACAGCACAATTGACAATCAACATTGCTGATGCAACCCCGACCAGCACAATACCAACGGCTGGTGGTGCAACAACGACAGTCTATGAATCTGGTTTAAATGGTGGTACAGAAGCTTCAACCAATAAAGAAACCACCAGTGGCACAATTAGCTTTACCTCTCCAGACGGTCTGGCAGTCAGTGATGCAATCAAGCTGGGTGGGCATACTTTAACTACCACGAATCAGACCTTTTCAGATGGTCTAACTGCGCGTTATGAATACAATGCAGCAACTGGAACGGGGACGATTTATTATAGTTATACCTTGCCTGCAAAAACGAGTGGCGATAATACAACAGCTACTTTCGCTGTTGAAATCAAGGATGCTGATGGAGATAGTGCAACAGCAGGGAATTTGGTTATCAATATTGTTGATGATGCACCAATCACCGTAGCGGATACAGGAAGTGTTACAGAAGGCGCGCTTTTGACCAAAGATGCAGCCAGTGGTGTACTTTCTAACGACCAGTCAGGCGCAGATGGTTGGGCTATTGGTGGCGGTGTAGTCGGTGTTGCTAAAGGCAATACAGGTACAACTTCGAGTACTGGAGTAGGAACAAGCATCACAGGTGATTATGGTACGCTTACATTAAATGCCAATGGTAGTTATAGCTATAAAGCGGATCCAAACAAAATAACAGCCAATGCACAGGATGTATTTACTTATACAGTGCGTGATGCGGATGGTGACTTAAAAACATCTACCCTTACCATTAATGTGCAGGATGTTACAGCCAATCCATTAACTACAGTGGGTAGCGTACGTGAGGATGGGATCGATGCCAATGGTACTCAGCCTGCGGGAACAGATGCGAGTAGTTCTAGCAATATTATTAATGGTGATTTGAATCTACAGACGGGTTGGACAGCACAAGCAAAAACAGGCACTACAGCAAATGGAACGTATACCGTCAATTCAGATGGTACTTATAGCTTTACTTTAACTTCAGCAACCAAAGATTTAGCAGGCAATGAAACCAATAGCTTCACTTACACTGCTGTAGACCAATATGGCAATACGGTCACCAATACCGTAACCATTAGCATTGTTGACGATAAACCTAAAATCAGTGAGAACGATGCAAATGTTGGTCGTGTAACTGTTGATGAAACTAATTTTGTCTCAGGTTCTGTTTCTGCAACAGATGCTAATTTTGTCAAAGATGTATTCACCCCTGTGTATGGTGCAGATGGTCAAGCTACAAGTAATGCGTTGATTTATGCACTTAACATTAGTTCCAATGGTGTGGATAGCGGATTAGATACCACCAGTGGCCAAAATGTCTTGCTGTATAAAGTAGGTAATCAGATTGAAGGACGTGCGGGTAGTGCATCAGGCGATGTGGTATTTCGTATCTCCATTGATCCGACCACGGGTGCTGTTACCTTAACTCAATCAGAAGCACTTAAACATCCCGTGGGCGGTTCTTCTTATGATGAAAGTCTTTCTATCAGCAATGCAGGTTTAATTACCCTAACTGCAACTGCTACAGATGGTGATGGTGATGCGGTCACCAGTGATCCTGTTGCGGTAGGTGATCGTTTTATCTTTAAGGATGATGGGCCATCAATTGGTTCTGCGCCAGCAGTAACTTCTGTAGATGAAAAAGGTCTAGCGACAGGAAGTGAACCAAACACATCGTTACTCACCGCAGAAGGCAATTTGAGTGTGAGTTATGGTCAGGACGGTTCAGGTAATGGCGGTGGTTTAAGCTTTGCTGCAAATCAAACTGCTTTAAAGGCAGTGCTAGATAGTACAGGTAATAGCGGTATAAGCTTTAGTATTAATGCGGCAGGTAACGTACTGACAGCCACGCGTGGCGGCAGTGATGTGTTCAAAGTCACTTTGGATACGACTACAGGCAAATATACCTTTGAACTATTGGGTTCATTAAACCATCCAAGTCATACTACACCATTGAATCTGAATTTTGACTTTATTGCCAAAGATGGTGATGGCGATACGGCATCTGGTAGTTTCGTTGTTCAAGTGATTGATGATGCACCAAAAACTGAGATTGTGATCACGATGGATGAGGATCATAGTTATGGTCCGTTCACCACCTCAGCTGATTCACGACTTGAGAATATTACCATTCAGGATGCGAATGGTAATACCATTGCTGGAACAGATAACGGTAATGGAAGCAAAAGTTTCAGTGTTGCACATGGCACTGTGACTGTAGATGAGGCTGGTCGAATTACTTATAAACCTGCCGATAACTATAGTAACTATGATGGAAGCTCTTCGACCAGTCCCGATACATTTAAAGTACTAGTTACTGATGACAGTGGGCAAACCACAACAACCAATGTGACTGTAAATGTAAATCCAGTCGCAGATGC
>ERZ724518.1257-NODE-1257-length-11343-cov-12.486357_pt1 | contig 11343 bp, 8 predicted proteins | sample MGYA00376051_ERZ724518 | MGnify/ENA primary metagenome ERZ724518 (study PRJEB28724, sample SAMN07190885) | wastewater metagenome | isolation source: influent of sewage treatment plant in Hong Hong | place: Hong Kong | collected 2016-03-17 ... | reverse complement strand
ATGGTTTTTTTATTTGGTGTGTCGACAACTTACAAAGCTTTGGTTGGCGCTGCACGTTCACCGACTAAAACGGCCTCAGCCATTTCAATATTTGCCGCATAGTCAGATTCAGTCGAGAAGGCGATATCATCTTCACCACTTGATGCTAATACGTGGAATTCATGTGAGCCTGAACCACCAATTGAACCTGTATCGGCTTGTACTGGACGGAAATCTAAACCTAAACGGCTAAAGATTTTGCAGTACGCGCCATACATGATGTCATAGGTTTCTTGCAGTGATTCTTGGTTTGCGTGGAAAGAATAAGCATCTTTCATGATAAATTCACGTGAACGCATTACACCGAAACGTGGACGAATTTCATCACGGAATTTGGTTTGTACTTGATAGAAGTTTGCAGGCAATTGTTTATAGCTTTTGAGTTCATTGCGCGCAAGATCGGTAATGACTTCTTCGTGGGTAGGACCAAGTACGAAAGGGTTGCCATGGCGGTCTTTGAAACGAAGCAGTTCCGGGCCGTATTGGACATATCGACCAGATTCTTCCCATAAAGATGCTGGCTGAGTTACGGGCATCAGGACTTCGAGTGAACCCGCATTGTTCATTTCTTCATGAACGATCGCTGCAACTTTATTTAATACGCGAACGCCCATCGGCAGCCAAGTATATAAACCTGAAGCCAATTTACGAATCATCCCAGCACGTAGCATTAGTTGATGTGAAATCACTTCTGCGTCATTTGGGGTTTCTCTTAACGTTGCAAATAAAAAGCGACTCGCGCGCATGGAAACTGTCCTAAAATTTTAAACTTTGAAAGTCAAAGATTATACGATAAAAAATGAGGAGGCATGTCGACACCACCTCAGAAAAATGTTGATTATTATGACATGATTTTACGTACTTGACGCAGCATAAAGTTCTTAAAGTCATCTAAATAGGTGAAGATCACAGGAACCACCACCAAGGTTAGTAGTGTCGATGTAATGACACCACCGATCACTGCATGTGCCATCGGTGCACTTTGTTCACCTCCTTCACCTAGCCCTAAAGCCAGAGGCACCATGCCCATCACCATAGCACTAGTAGTCATCAAAATAGGGCGTAGACGTGTTTTACCCGCATCAATAATCGCTTGATAACGATCAACGCCGTGATCCATGGCTTTTTTAATGAAATCGATCAATAGAATTGCATTTTTGGTCACCAGACCCATCAACATGATAATACCGATAATAGAAAACAAGTTCATGGTGGAGTTAAATAAGAAGAGCGCTAAAAATACCCCAATCAATGATAGTGGCAGGGAAGCCATAATCGCCGCAGGGTGAATAAAACTATTGAACTGCGAACCTAGCACAATATAAATAAACACAATGGATAAGGTGATTGCGGTCATGGCATAACCTGCAGATTCAGCCATGTCTTTGTTTGAACCTTGTGTGTCAAAGCTATAACCTGCAGGAAGGTCAAAGTTGTCTTCAATTTTTTTAATATCGGCGCCAATATCGCCTGCAGGGCGACCTGCGGTGTTGGCTTCGACTAAAACCTCCCGTGCTAGATCGCGACGATTAATCTGCGATGCCCCCAGACTTTGCTCTAAATGCGCAACGCTAGAAAGGGGAATCAATAAAGCTTGACCATTGGCATCCGTTTTTTGCGATGTGAGGTAAAGGTTTTGTACATCACTAGGTAAGCTACGCGCATTTTCAGTTAAGCGCAGGTTAACGTCATAGGTTTCGCCTTTGTCATCTTGCCATGTGGTGACATCATCCCCTGCAATCAGTGGGCGAATGACATTGGCAATTTGGTTGACCGATAGTCCTAAATCGCTGGCTAAGACCCGATTAATATGCACGCCTAAAGTCGGTTTAGGGGCTTTAAGTGAGCTTTCTAAGTCAACGATGCCTTTGACTTGCGCAATTTCAGTCATAAAGCGGTCTGAAATTTTTTGCAATTCGGCTAAGTCAGGACCTTTGATGGAAATCATTACGGGCTTTTGTCCGCCCGATACCGTTTCATCTGCCGAGGCAATTGAGGTCACAGTAATGCCACCTACTTGTTGTAGGCGTTGGCGGAACTCATTGTTTAAGTCGGTTAAGCTTTTCTTACGCTCTGTGCGTGGTGTAACGGTTACGCGAATACTGACATGGTTTTTACCACGATCCGTAACGCCATTAATCACCGCATAAGTTGCTCGAACGTCAGGGTGCTGCTGAATAATTTTATCGACTTGCAGCAGTTTGGCTTGTGAATATTCCAAAGAGGCGTCGACAGGTGTTTCGAACTTAATCCGAATCTCACCTTTATCTGGAACAGGGACAAACTCTGTTCCAATTAGTTTAGATAAGCCTAATGCACCGAATAGCGAAGCCACAGCAACCATGAGGGTGATGAGTCGGAAGCGTAGAGCAAGCTTGAGTAATTTCTCATAGCCATGGCTGAGATTATCTAGTTTGCCAGAAATCCAATTGAAAAAATGTTTAACTCGATTGGGTGGCTTATGTGGATTTTGCTGTTCAGCCCAATGTGCAGATAGCATGGGATCTAAAGTAAAGCTGACAAACATGGAGATCAGCACAGCAGTACTTACGGTTACGCCAAACTGATAGAAAAAGCGACCGATAATACCGCCCATAAATGCCACAGGTAAGAACACCGCAACAATGGTTAAGGTGGTGGCTAAAACAGCGAGTCCAATTTCTTTGGTCCCATCAAGGGCTGCTGTGACAGGGTCTTTGCCCATGTCTGCATGTCGCACAATATTTTCACGGACCACAATCGCATCATCAATCAGTAGACCAATACTGAGTGATAGTGCCAGTAAGGTCATCATATTGATGCTAAAGCCAAAGATCCAAATAAACGTCAGAGTGCCAAGGAGGGCAATCGGCAAGGTCATGCCTGTAATGGCGGTGGAACGGAATGAGCCTAAAAACAGCAGGACAATCAAAACGGCAAGAGCTGCACCTTCAATAATGGTACGTGCAACATCGGTGATGCTGTTACGAATGCCTTTGGATGAATCTACCACGACTTTTGCTGTGGTGCCTTCAGGTAACTGTTTTTGGATATCTGCTAAGGTCTCATAAGCACCGTCGACCACGTCAATCACATTTGAATCGGAACTGCGTAAAATATCAATCGCAACCGCGGTTTTACCATCTAAATAGGCACTTGACTCAAGTTCGGCTTGGCTGTCTGAAATGCTTGCAACTTGACGTAAATAAATCGGTACACCATTTTTATTGGCAATCACCAAATCGCCGAAGGCTAAAGGATGAATCACTTTAGACTTAATTTCGACCACAAGTTCACTGTTACCATGTTTCAACGTTCCACCCGGAACCTCGACATTTTCAGCTTTTAGCGTGTTGATGATCTGGTCAATACCAATCCCAAAACTTTGTAATTTGTGGGGTTCAATCTGTATGCGAATTTGTCGCTTGGCATCACCCAATAAGTTGACTGTCCCGACACCAGAAACGGTTCTAAACTGTGGAACGATGCGCTGATCCAAATAAGAACTGAGCTCTTTCAGTGACATGTTTTGTGATTCAAATACAATTGACATCACGGCATTGGCAGAAGGATCGTAACGTTCAACAATTGGGTCTTGAATTTCGTCTCGAAACTCAGCGGTGACCGGTGCAATTTTATCGCGGACATCTTGTGCGGCTATAGCGGAAGAAACATCGAGATCAAATTCAGCAATAATGGTCGATAAGCCTTCGCTAGACTGAGAAATGACCTGTTTTAAACCTGAAATGGTATTGATTTGATCTTCCATTTTCTTGGTGATTTCAGACTCAACTGTTTCAGGGGATGCTCCTGGATAGGTGGTATAAACCACCACGAAGGGGAAATCGACATCAGGAAACTCCTCAACTCCCATTCTTTGCCAAGAGGCTAAGCCTAAAACCATCAGACAAAACATCATCATGATGGTAAAAACAGGATATTTCACACTAATACGGGTTAACCACATAGCAACAACCTTTTCTTATTTTATGGATTGATTGTCACCATTTGATGCAAATCTTTTTCATTAAACTTTATACGACTGATGCGGTCGCCAGTTTGTAGTCCCTGTACCACAGCACTGTTATTGCTATAGCGTTGTTCCAATACTTTTATGTGAACACGTTCAATTTTATTGTGGCGAATCACCCAAACATAAGGCGAATTTTGTATATTTTGAATGGTATCAAGCTGGATAATTTGTCCTGTGATGGGCTGTGAACCAAGTATGTCGCCCTCCACAAAGGTCCCGATACTCAATGAATTAATACTTTCAATTGGCTGAGCAAAAAACTCAATTTGACGGCTTGCGGGGTCTGCAATCGGGGAAATACGAGTAAGCTTGGCTGTCAGTTTTTGGGGATTGCCTTGCAGACGATATTCAATTTTTTCTCCCAAACTTAAAGCGGCTTGTAGATCACTTGGAATTTTGGCCTGTATTTCTAAATGACTCGGGTCAATGATTTCAAAAAGAGTTTGTCCTGCGGATACTGTTTGTCCAGGTTCTACCTGACGTTGAGTAATAACCCCTGAAATCGGGCTTAAAATAGTGCCATCGCGATCCGCTTTTTCGGCAATATCAACATTGGCTTGTTGCGCACGTACATTTTCTAATTGAGCTTGATAGTCTACAAGGCTTTGTTCATATTCCACTTTAGAAATAAAGCCCTGATCGAGTAAACGTTTTTTTCTTTGAACCATGCTTTTTGCAAGATTGGCTTGGGCTTGGGTTGATGCAAGATTGGCTTGAGCTTGGGCAAGACGCGCAGCATTATCTTGATTATTCAATCGAACCAGTACTTGGCCTTTTTGAACGGCTTGTCCAACTTGAGCGGAGACGGCGGTGGCTGTCGCTGTCACTTGAGCCTGAATGGAACTTTGATTGACGGCTCGAATAGTACCAGTAAAGGCTGTACGTTGGATAGAAGGCCCTTCTTGGAACTGGACTAAGTCTTCTGCTATCAGCTCGATTTTAGCTGTAGATGAAGTCGGAGATGTGGCCTCGTCTTGTTTTTGGCAGGCCGAGAGGAGTAAGCACAAACACAGCGGACTGAGTTTAAAAATAGGGAGCACTTGGCGGCTTAATTTGTTTTTTATACGTAGTGCAGCCTGCATTGAGTCAAATCCTTTGGTCTAGCGGCGAAAGTCAGCACACTGTAAATAAGACGCAGATTATTCAAGTGTTTTTAAACGAGCAATAATTCTGTCGTATTCAGCCTTGGTATTACGATAGTGACTTTGTAACGATTGTATTTGCTCTTTTTTCATCACAATATTTTTGGAATTATAATCAATCATATCTTGGAGCGGTTTCGGATTGCTTTTGCCTTTACGCATGTTCTCTTTTTCTTGGCGTAAGAATCCAATACGGTCATTCTGTAATTGTTTTAATTCATCTTGCTGGAACTTAATCTGCTTTAAGATATAGGAAAGGGCGGTATTGCGTTTTTGAGTGGCGACTTGGCTGTTGGTATAAGCGCGTTTTAATTTAAGATCTGACTCGCGTTGCTTGGCCGCAGCTGCGCGTTGTGGCGCATATTGCGCATCTTTTTCTGCGTTGTATGGACGAGCCCGTTGAATCACTTGCATGTTGCTATCGAGTGCTTCATAACCATAACGAATATGGTTGGGGGTGACACTACTACTGACGTTCGCGATGCCTTTACTGTCGTAATATCGATACCAGACCGCTTTAGGTGGATCGGCCATAATCGAGATGGTCTGCAAACTTAGCAAAGCCAGCAAAATGACTTTCGCAGTCATCCTTTTTTTCACGATCAAAGCAAGTTTGTGATTAAACTCCCTAAGCATCGATACCCCCAGTTTAAAGTTGACTAAATTACTTATTTACAAGCAATAAATAGTGCTATATTAGTCCTAAATTTAGGAATAAAAAATATAATCAGTCAAAAAAAAATCGACGGGTATAGGAAAGTGTGAAGCCGTTCTTAAAAAGAAGATGAAGTGTGGTTTTATGCGGAAACTGTTCGTTGAAAATATAAGTAAATATATGTTAAAAGTGTACGTAACTTGTAAAGCGTCTACGAATCTGTTTCTACAAACATTCTAAAAATGGGAAGGGTCATATTAAATGGACGATAAATTCCAGAATCTAAAAGTAATGGTCATTGATGATTCAAAAACCATTCGTCGTACAGCCGAAACATTATTGCAACGCGAAGGTTGTGAAGTGGTGACTGCAGTCGATGGTTTTGACGCATTGTCAAAAATTGCTCAAGCCAATCCTGATATCGTATTTGTCGACATTATGATGCCACGACTAGATGGTTATCAAACGTGTGCATTAATCAAAAATTCACAAAATTATCAAAATATTCCTGTCGTGATGCTCTCTAGCAAAGATGGTCTATTTGACCAAGCCAAAGGGCGTGTTGTCGGTTCAGATGAATATTTAACAAAGCCGTTTAGTAAAGATGAATTATTAAATGCGATTCGTAATCACGTTTCAGCATAAATAATATAAGTGTAATTGGGGAAAATTATGGCGCGTATTTTAATTGTGGATGACTCACCTACAGAGACATTCCGCTTTAAAGAAATTTTGGGGAAACACGGTTTTGAAGTGATTGAAGCGTCGAATGGTGCCGATGGTGTAACCATGGCTCAAGCTGAACTTCCTGATCTTGTGTTGATGGATGTGGTGATGCCAGGCGTTAATGGCTTCCAAGCAACCCGTCAAATTGCGCGTGGCGCAACAACAAAACACATTCCCGTAGTGATCGTCAGTACTAAAGATCAGGCTACAGACCGTGTATGGGGTAAGCGTCAAGGTGCATGTGATTATTTAACTAAGCCTGTTGATGAAAACCAACTGATTGATGTGATTAAGCAACACCTGAACGCAGGATAAGCTCTATGGCAGCAAATGGATTTATCGAATTACTTCGACTTGCTAAACGTGGTAATAAAAACTACGTTTCAAACGAAAATGAGGTAAACCGCTGGTCGGGCATTGCTTTTGAGATGATGGGGCAATATTTCGTTGCGCCATTAGGTGAAGTTGCAGAGGTGATTTATCCTCCGAAATATACCTTAGTGCCAAATACTCAACCTTGGGTTGTGGGTTTGGCCAATATTCGAGGACGTTTACTTTCTGTTGCCGATTTAGCGCACTATGTATCAGGGCATCGTAGTGCGTATTCACCGACTCAAAAAGTACTCTGTATTAGTCACAATGACCACTATGTCGGTTTAGTTGTAGATCAGGTTCTGGGGATTCAGCACTTTAATAAGAAAAGTTTCTTTTCTAAACATGAAGATTTAGATCGGAATTTAAAAGAATATTGCCAAGGGTATTTTCACCAACACAACCAACAATGGCATGTTTTCTTATTCAGTCGCTTATTAGACAATCCAAAGTATATGAACGCATCTATAAAATTTATAAATTAATATCATTGTCGCGCGCGAAATTATAAGGGCGTAAATCGGGGAGAAGCTGCATGGGCTTTAAACTTAAAAAGAAAAATACGGATGGAAGCAGTAACCGCTCAGGTGGAAATGCTTTAGTAGCAAAACTTCAATCACAGACGGAACAGTTTTCACGTGTATTTGGTGATAGTGAAAAGTCCAAGCCATTAATTTTGGGTGCGGCATTTTGTATCGTACTGGCAATTTTCTTACTGTTGTACCTATTCTATAGCGTACCTCGAAATAACGAATTCACCCGTAGCTTGGGTGATTTACGTCTTTTATCACAAACGATTTCGCGTCAGGCAACTGAAGCAACAGCATCAGGTACTCCTGAAGCTATTAAAAAACTGACAGAATCACAAAAGTCTTTTGCTGAAAACTTAGAAACAGTAAAAGATATTCACGCGAGTACAGATGCACTGCGTCAAGTAGATGCGCAGTGGAAAAAAGTTTCTGAAAATATTGATTTAATTGCATCACAACAAAAAATCATTAACCAACTCTACGATACCAACATCGCGATTAGTGAAAGTATTCCGGGGATTCAGGCCGAATACAACTTAATGGTTGACCAAATGGCACGTCAAAATGTGCCAGCCAACCAAGTCGTGATTGCAAAAAACCAAGTATTCATTGCGGAACGTATTTTACGTTCAATTGGTTCGGTATTAACCGGTTCAGACAACTCGCGTGAATCTGCGGATGACTTTAGCTCAGATACAGAAACCTTCGCGTCATACTTAAACGCACAGTTAAATGGCAGTGCGGACTTAGGTGTAGAGCGTATTAATGACCCTGAAATGCGTGACTCTTTAACCAGTATTCAATCTGAATATGATGATGTACTGAAGTCAGCAGCAGCAACCGTCTTAAAGAACTCATCACAAATCGTTAAAGTACGCCAAGCGTCATCATCGATTTTTGAACAGTCGGATGCTTTGTTAAGTAATTTGAACAAATTGTCAGGTGGTACAGGTTTAGCGATTGCAATTCCTGCCTTAGGTTTAATTCTAGCCTTGATTGCTTTCTTATTCTGTGTATTTAAATTACTCGTACTTCGTGGCGAATCAGATAAAAAACGTGTATCTCGTCTACAAGATGAATATGACCGTAACCAAAACGCGATTTTACGTTTACTGGATGAGATTGCCGATCTTGCAGATGGTGACTTACGTTCATATGCAACGGTATCTGAAGACTTCACGGGTGCAATTGCCGACTCGATTAACTTCGCAATTGACCAATTACGTGACCTTGTATCGCGTATTACTGAAACCTCTCAAGAGGTTGCACAATATACGGCAAGTACGCAGGGGATTACCAACCAGTTAGCCGAAGCATCTGAACACCAAGCGCAAGAAATTGCGGGTGCATCTGCCGCGATTAACGAAATGGCAATGTCGATTGACCAAGTATCTTCAAACGCTGAAGAATCAGCGGTGGTAGCAGAACGTTCAGTAAAAATTGCTGCAAATGGCGCGAACGTTGTAAACCGTTCAATTGAAGGTATGGATATCATTCGTGAGCAGATTCAAGAAACCTCTAAACGTATTAAACGTTTGGGTGAATCTTCGCAAGAGATTGGTAACATCGTTGCCTTGATTAACGATATTGCCGACCAAACGAACATCTTGGCTTTAAACGCAGCGATCCAAGCATCGATGGCAGGTGAAGCAGGTCGTGGTTTCGCCGTGGTTGCGGATGAGGTACAGCGCCTTGCAGAGCGTTCAGCTTCAGCAACCAAGCAGATTGAAACACTGGTAAAAACCATTCAGACCGACACCAACGAAGCTGTAATTTCGATGGAACAAACCACGTCTGAGGTTGTACGCGGTGCGAACTTATCTAAGGATGCGGGTGTTGCACTGGATGAGATTCAAAACGTATCGGGTAATTTGGCGAAATTGATTGCAAACATTTCGGATGCAGCAAAGCTACAATCCGCGTCTGCAGGTCATATTGCAACTACGATGAATGTCGTACAAGAAATTACCTCACAAACCACCACTGCGACGTTCGATACAGCACGTTCAGTCTCTGAACTTGCGAACATGGCGGAAGCGTTACGTGAGTCTGTAACAGACTTTAAACTGCCTGATTAAGCGCTTGCTTTGGGGGAGGTATGCTGCTCATTGCTTGAGTGGCATACCAAAATCAGGATACACATCAACTCAATTAGCTTGAGCAAAAAGGCTGGTTTGGGATGATGGTTATAATGAAGTTTATGCACCTTTTTTGGGTAGCTGACAACGCAAGAAGCCTTAGCTATGAAAGAAATATTAAAACATTTAGTTGAAACGACAACGCTTCCGGAAGATAGTTATCTAGATCAAGATGCAGAAATTCTTGAAATTTTTGTTGAAGAAATTGAAGAAATCTTCGTTGAGTTAGATCCATTATTTGAAAAGTGGTACGCTGAACCGACACATCAAGAAACTTTGTTGAGCATACGTCGTCACTTCCATACCTTAAAAGGCTCTGGTCGTATGGTGGGGGCAAAGTCAGCAGGTGAAACAGCATGGGCGGTTGAAGATACCTTAAATCGTGTGATTTCAGGGGCTGTGCCTCTCACGGCAACGGTTCAAAAATTCGCTAAAACAGTATTCAAACTGTATCAATTTAAACTGTATCCGATATTCAAAGCGGTACAGGAAATTGATCTTGATCTTCGTCCATTGGTTTTAATTGGACAACAATTACAACAAAATCAAAGTTTAGAACCTGCTCTAGAAGAGTTGCTACAACTGTCTAATCATCTAAATAGTAATGATGTCGTGACGGGATTAGAGCTGAGAGATATCGAAGTGGCTGAATCTGAGCCGCAAGTTGCAGACGCATCTGAACAGGATGATCAAGTACATGATGTCCTTGAAGAAACTTTAGCGATCTTCATTGAAGAAGCGGAAGACCATTTAGCGACTATCGATCAGTTCTTAAATGCAGATGAAACCAAAGTACAAGATTACAATGGTTTAATCCGTGCTTTACATACATTGCGCGGTAGTTCGTCTATGGCGCAAATTGAGCATGTCTTTAATGCCAGCTCAAAAGTTGAAAATCTATTTAAAACCTTGGTTCAAGAAGAGATCGTTTCTACCTCGAAGGAAATCTCTTTACTCACCCAATATGCTGAATTTGTACGTGACTATTTACATGTGCTTGGGCGTGGTACGAACGAACAGCTTGACGTGATTTATGCTACGTTCACTACGGCTTGGGATAACTATGGTTTCAGTATTGAAGACGTAGACGATGAACTGAACCCACAAGGTATGGTCTCGAAGCTGATCGAGTTAAATATTGATCTGTTGCTTGATGCCGAGTTTGAGTTTGATCAGCGTGCTAAGGTTGAATATCCAGACTATATTCAGCACTTAGGTGAACAAGCAAAACAATTGCTGGAATTCACCAATAACCGTGCTGCTCAAGGAATTCATGACTTTACTTCTGAGCTATATGCTGGTTATCAAGCCTTACTGGAAAAGCCAGAATTACTCAATGTAGATTATGCATACGAGTTATTTGGTCAGGCACATCAAGAATTTATCCATTTATTTGACACTTTAGCTGCGGGTCAGCGCGTCATTCTGACTGAAGAAGTGCATAAAGTTCTGAATGAATTAATGGCCTTCGTACAGCAAGATGTTGAATCGACTTCGACGACGGTAATTGAACCTGTTGCTGAGGCTATTGTTTCTGGAAATACTTTACAACCAAGCCTTGATCTTGCGCAGATTTCGCAGCAAATTGCATCGGATCATCAGTACAAGCAATCGAATACAGCCAATACCGATTTTGATGATGATTTGCTTGATATCTTCTTGGAAGAAGCTGAAGAATTATTGATGGGGATGGATCAGGATCTTAATACTTGGTCTAAAAATGGCAATG
>ERZ724518.1251-NODE-1251-length-11367-cov-7.729491_pt1 | contig 11367 bp, 9 predicted proteins | sample MGYA00376051_ERZ724518 | MGnify/ENA primary metagenome ERZ724518 (study PRJEB28724, sample SAMN07190885) | wastewater metagenome | isolation source: influent of sewage treatment plant in Hong Hong | place: Hong Kong | collected 2016-03-17 ... | reverse complement strand
ATGTTCCAGTCGCCGAGGCCCTCGGTGCCCGAGAGCGTCGAGCCGACGGTGTTGCGCACCTCGACGATGTCGCCGCGCTTGGTGTTGTTGTAGAACCACTGCGCGTTGCCCGGGCTGACGTTCAGGCAGCCGTGGCTGACGTTGGAGTAGCCCTGGCTGCCCACCGACCACGGTGCCGAGTGGACGTAGATGCCGCTGTAGGACATCTGGGTGGCCCAGTCGACCTCGGTGCGATAACCGTTGGGCGAGTTGGACGGAACCCCGTAGGTGGACGAGTCCATGATCAGGTGCGAGAACCGGTCACCGATGATGTAGGTGCCGTTCGACGTGGGAGTGCTGCTCTTGCCCATCGAGATCGGCATGGTCTTGATGACCTCGCCGTTGCGCCGGATGGTCAGTTCCTTGGTGTCGTCGTCGGCGGTGGCGATCACCTCATCGCCGATGGTGAAGTGCGATCGCAGGTTCTCCTGGCCGAACAGGCCGTCACCCAGGTCCACACCGTAGGTGTTGACCTCGACGTCGACCTTGGTGCCGGGCGTCCAGTAGTGCTGCGGACGCCACCGCACCTCGCGGTTGTTCAGCCAGTAGAACGCGCCCTCGACCGGCGGCGTGGTGGTCACCTTGATCGCCCGCTCGGCGGCGACCCGGTTGGGGATGTTCTCGTCGAACCGCACCGCGACGGGCTGCCCGACCCCGACGACCTCGCCGTCGCCCGGCAGCAGATAGGGCATCGTCAGGTTCTCGGGTGACTGGGTCTGGAACGCCACCTTCTCCGTGGTGACACCGCCCAGCCCGAGCGACTTGGCGCTGATGGTGTAGCGCTTGTTGTAGTCCAGCGGGTCGGTGGTCGACCAGGTGACGCCGTCGGGGCTCAGCCGGCCGGCGACCTCGGTCCCGGCATCGGTGACCATCGACACCGACCCGAGCACACCGCTGGAGGCCCGCACCGTCACCGGCTGGTCGACGGCGACATCGACCGCGCCGTCTTTGACGGATGCCGAGAGTTCCGGAACCAGCAGGTCGCCGTAGGGCGTGCCCTTGTCGGCGATCACCTTGACCGGGGGCGGCGCCTGGCTACCGCCGCAGGCGCTGACACCGACCAACAGGGCGGGCAGGGTGAGCAGAGCCGCCACCCAGCGGGCATACCGCCCACGAGACGCCGAGTCGAGCTGCCGCATCCGAGTTGTACCTCGCAACCTGTGGGAACGCCGGGAAAGATTGGCAATAGTCTAAGGGAAGCCATGCCTCAGTGCGACCGCACAGGTCAGAGCCGTACCGCCGGTGTGAACCGCAACCGGGCGGGCACTTCGGGATTTCACCTTGCGCCGCGGTGCCTGTATTGTCGTGACGCGGTTCTCGCGCCGTTAGCTCAGTTGGTAGAGCAGCTGACTCTTAATCAGCGGGTCCGGGGTTCGAAACCCTGACGGCGCACAGGTAGAGGGTGGCATTCGGCCACCCTCTATTTTTGTGCTCCATCAATTTTCATCGCGAAGGAAGCGTTCCAAAGCGCAGCTTGGCGGCGGAGCCGGTATACCCATCGCACATATATTGAAGCTGTGCAAAGTCGGTGGATTGCGTTCGGGGCGGCCATGCTGACTGTTGCCCTGGTCGCGGGTTGCGGCAAGACGAACCAAGCCGGCACCTCCACCCAGACTTCTCCGACGTCGACATCCGCTCAAGCGGCGCCCACGTCGATCGGCAATCCGTATGGTGGCCCCACCATCGATCCCCCCGGTCCTGATGAGCCCATCCTCACCGTCACCGGTGGCTCGACCCCGCTGAAGCTGACGATGGACCAGCTCAATGCCCTCGGCCGCACCTCGATGACCGTCGACGAGCCGTTCGTGAAGAAACGCCAGACGTTCACTGGTGTCCCGCTGGCCACGGTGCTCGCGAGGGCGGGCATCCCGGACACTGCATCCATCGACACCGTCGCCCTGAATGCGTATCACTACAGCAGCGCTGTCGGTCCACTGGTCGCCTCCAGCGCCCTGGTCGCCACCAAGCGCGACGACGCACCGATCCCATACAACCAGGGCGGACCCATTCGGCTGGTTTACCCGGACGGCTCGAAACTGTCCTCGGTGCTCGACGCGTGGAACTGGAGTCTGGTGTCGATAAACGTGACCGGCCTGAACTCCGGATCGTGAGCCTCGGGTCCGCACCTTCGACCGACGCGCGGGCAGTCGGTCCCGAAACCGGTAAAAACAACATGCTCTACACCATGCGGGGGTGGGGCGTGCGCCGTTCCGGTCGCCTAGTGCACGCCTGAATCATGGTCGCGGCAAAGGCCTTTCGGATCACGGGTTGCGTTTGCGGGTGCGCTGGTAGTGGCGTGCTGCCCGGACGCGGTTGCCGCAGCCTTCTGAGCACCATTCGCGGCGCGGATGCGTCTTGACGAAGTAGAGCACGCAGCCCGGGGCGTTGCAGGCCCGTAGTCTCACTGCGGCGGGTCCGGTCAGCAGCTCGACGGCGTCCTGTCCGAGCTGGGCCAGCGCGCTTCGGGCGGCCGAGGCCCGGCGCGGCCTGGTGGCCTGCAGCCGCCCGTCGCGGAGGGCGAGTTCGGTGTGCGGGCTGTCGGCCAGCGCCGCATTGACGGCAGCGACGGCTTCGTCGAGGTCGCTGACGGGCGACTGGGCACTAGGCCGCTCGTCGCCGGTGCTGTAGGCGGCGAGACGGCGCAGGCTGTCGCGCAGTAGGAGGGCCTCGGCGAGTTCCCGTTGGCTGGTTCCACCGAGGTCAGAGCGCTCGTAGTCGGTGACCGCAGCCAGCCATTCAGCCAAGGCGACCGGGCTGGTCAACTCGTCGTGCACCCCGCGGGTGTCGGCCCAGATGGTGTTCATCAGGCGCACCGGGGCCGGCTCATCGGGCAGCAACGATGCCGCGGCGGATGTCATTGAGGAATATTATCACGGATAGATTCGCTTGCATCCGTTAGGACAACGTGCTACACCTTCTAATGGAACAGCGACATTGCATCCGTGAGAACAAGTGAAAGGGATTCCCGATGACCGACTTCGCCCCCGTCGAGCCCGAAATCGCGACCGGAAAAGCGGCCGACCTGCTCGCCCAGGTGCACAAATCGCTGGGGGTGACCCCCACGATGACCAAGGTGATGGCCAACAGCCCCGCCCTACTGCAGGGCTATTTGGCCCTGTCCGGCGCCGTTGCCGGCGGCACCCTGAAACCCGCCGTCCGCGAACGGCTGGCGATTGCAACCGCTCAACTCAACGGCTGCGAATACTGCCTGTCTGCACACACCTACGTCGGTGCCAACATCGCCAAGGTCGACGCGGCCGAGCTCGACCGCGCGCGGCGGGCCGAATCGAGCGATGCCCATGTGGCCGCCCTGCTCAAGCTGTCCAACGCCATCGCCGAGAACGCCGGGGATGTCGATGACGTCGACCTCAAGACCGCCCGTGCGGAGGGCGTGACCGACGTGGAGATCGGGGAGATCGTGGCCAATCTCGCGCTGAACACCATGACCAACTACTTCAACATCCTGGCCCACGTCGACAACGACTGGCCCGTGGTGTCGCTGTGAGCCCGAGCGAGCCACGAACCGTGAACAGCCAGCGCCGGCCCGCCGCTGTGGGGTTCCACAGCGGCGAGTTGGCCGCGCAACGACAGGCCGGGGTGCAGGCCCAAGCCGCCCGCCTGGCTCGGATGGTGGGCCCAGCCGAGCTACGCGGCGGGACCGCCGCCTTCCTCGCCGACGCCCGCTTCGCGGCTCTCACGGCCCGTGACGGGGCCGGCAGGCTGTGGGCCTCACCGCTGCTGGCGGCACCCGGGTTCCTACAGGCAAGTGGACCGAACACGCTGCGGATCGGCACCACGCTGCCCGCAGCCGACCCCCTGCATTCGCTGCCAGCCGGGCAGGCGGCGGGCCTGGTCGTCGTCGATTTCACGACCCGACGCCGGGTACGGATCAACGGCGCCCTCACCGCATCGGACGAGGCCGGGATGATCCTCGACGTCGACCAGGCCTACGGCAACTGTCCCCAGTACATCCACCGGCGCGACATCACGGTCGGTGACGAGCCGCTGAACCCGGCCCGCACAGTCCAGTACGACGGAAAACGATTGCGGGGCAGTGATATTCGACTCATCGAATCGGCCGATACCTTCTTCCTGGGGACCACCCACCCCGAGGCGGGTAACGATGCATCGCACCGCGGCGGACCCGCCGGCTTGGTCCGCGTCACCGACGAACGGCTCTGGTGGCCGGACTATCCAGGCAACAACATGTTCAACAGCTTCGGCAACCTCGCCGTCGACCCCACCGCCGCACTGCTGTTCGTCGATTTCCGCACCGGTGACACACTGCAGCTGTCCGGTACAGCCACCGTGGACTGGGCCGCGCCGGCCGAGGATGATCACGACCAAACCGGACGCCGAGTCCTGTTCACACCGCGACAGGTCGTGGCCACCGCCATCCCGGACCTCACAAGTCCGGCACGCGCCGGTCAGCACGAATAGCAAAGGGAAACAGCATGTCTGACCAGCGCCCGCCGCTGCCGCCGTTCGACCTCGACAGCGCGGTACAGAAAGTGCAAGCGGCCGAAGACGCCTGGAACACCCGCGACCCCCACCACGTCAGCCTCGCCTACACCCCCGACTCGGCCTGGCGTAACCGCGACCAATTCCTCACCGGGCGGGCGGCGATCGTCGAATTCCTCACCGCCAAATGGGAGCGCGAACTCGACTACGTGCTGCGAAAGAGCCTGTGGGGATTCCGCGGCAACCGCATGGCAGTGCGGTTCCAATACGAATGGCACGACGCCGCCGGCCGGTGGTACCGAAGCTACGGCAACGAACTCTGGGAATTCGACGACAACGGCCTGATGCGCCGCCGCGAGGCCAGCATCAACGACGTCACCATCACCGAAGCCGACCGGCGGTATTTCGGCCTCCGCCCGGCCGAGGAGCGGGGCCCGGGACACGACATCCCCCTGCAGTAACGCGACCTTCGCCTCAACCAGGCGAATGGTCCAGGACCCGCCGGTACCGTCAGATCGCCTCCCCGGCCCGCGAAATCCGGTAGAACCGCGCTCATGGCTACCGATCTGATCCTCAAGGCGTCCACGATCATCACGATGGACGACGCCCTTCCCCGGGCGCGCGCCCTGGCCGTCGACACCGCGACGGGCCGGATCACCGCGATCGGGTCGCTAGCCGAGGTGCGGGCCGCCCATCCGGGGGTTCCGGTGACCGATCTGGGCAGCACGGTCCTGATGCCGGGCTTCGTCGAACCCCACAGCCATCCGCTGCTGTCCGGGATGGCCACCCAGAAGCCGGCCTACTGGGTCTCCCCGAACGTCGGGGTGCCCACCTGGGACGAGGTCAAGAAGATCTTCGCCCAGGCCGATGAGGAGAACCCGGCGGACCAGGTGCTGGTGTTCAACGGCGTCGACCGCCTACTGCAGCAGGCCCCGATGCCGACCAAGGCGGTGCTGGATCCGCTGTTCCCGAACCGGCCGGTGGTGGTCATCGACAACTCCGGGCACGGCATCTACTTCAACACCGCGACCATCGAGTTGCTGGGCTGGGCCGACGGCAAACCGCCCGCCGATCCGGTGGGCGGCAGCTTCGGCCGCGAGGCCGACGGCACCAGCGACGGCACCGCCTTCGAATCCGGTGCGCTGATGCAGATCGTGGCGGCGGTGTTGCCCAGGGCGATCCCCCACCCGCTGCGCTCCGGGGCGCTGTTCTACCAACTGATGGCCCAGTGCGGTATCACCGCGACCTCCGAGCACACCTACAACGCCCGCCAGTACCAGGCCTACGCGGCGCTGGCCGCGGCACCGGACTGCCCGCTGCGGCTGCACGTCTACCACATGTCGATCGAGCCCGATGCCGCCGACGACGTCGACTTCCCCAACCCGGAACTGGTGCGCAAGACCGGTATCAAGCTGTGGGCCGACGGTTCGCCGTGGCTCGGCAACGTCGCGCTGTCCTTCGAGTACCTGGACAACCCGACCACCAGGACGGCGCAGATCGAGCTGGGTCCCCGCGGCGAGCCGCAGATGAACTACACCCGCGCCCAACTCGACGCCGTGCTCGATGAACTGGTGCCGAGCGGCTACCAGATCGCCTTCCACTGCAACGGCGACGTCGGCTTCGACGTCGTCCTCGACGCCTACGCCCGTGCCCTGGCGAAGTTCAACCTGCTGGGCTCCGATCACCGCTGGCGCGTCGAGCATCTCGGGGCGGCGCGCAGGGATCAGTTCGACCGGGCGGCCGCACTCGGGGTCACCTGCTCGCTGAGCCCCTTCCAGTACATCTACTGGGGCGATCTGCTCGACGGGGTGATGTTCGACCCCGCCTACGGCGCGCAGTGGCAGCGCATCCGCGACGCCTTCGAGGCGGGCGTGACACCGAGCTACCACAACGACGGCTCGGTCTGCCCGCCCCACCAGATCCTCAACGTCCAGCACACCGTGATGCGGACGACCACCAGCGGCTCGGTGCACGGCGCGAACCAGGCCGTCAGCCTGGATCAGGCGCTCAGGGCGATCACCATCAACGGCGCCTATCAGCTCAAGCGTGACCATGAGATCGGCTCGCTGGCGGTGGGCAAGTACGCCGATCTGGTGGAACTCTCCGCCGACATCTACGCGGTTCCGGTCGACAGGATCGTCGACGAGGTCAAGGTGCTCGGGACGTGGTTGGGCGGCAAGAAGATCGACCTCGACAGGTTCGTGTCGCAGGTGCAGACCATCGACCCCTCCGAACACCAGGCGCTGACGAGCCAACTCGCGAGCCGCAAGTGCTGTTGACCCCGCGCGCCACGCGTTGATTCAGAACCCACGCACGGGCCCACTCGAACTTCTTGTGCGTGAGTCCTGAATGAACGCCGAGCGCCGGTCAACAGGTGGGCCTGCGGGAGATCACCCATGTGCGGCAGTCCGGTCCGATACCGTGAGCGGCGTTGCCATGTCTGGAGACGACGAAGTCCTTGCCGCGCGAGCCGCGTACCGCCGCGGTGACTGGCGTTCGGCGTACGACGGTTTCGGACGGGCGCACGACTCCGCCGAACTGAACACTGACGACCTGTCGTCCTACGGCATGGCGGCGTGGCGGCTGGGGTACGGAAGGGAGTCGATTCAACTCTGCGAGCAGGCTTTCAATCGGCTGCTTGCTGAGGGCGACCAGCAGTACGCGGCGATGAAGGCGGTCGAGGTGGCGCTGCAGTGGTTCAACGGCGGCGACCTGACGATCACCCGGGTCTGGCTCAACCGCGCCCGCCGGCTGCTGGAGAAGTTTCCGGAGGATCAGACGATCGCCTACCTGCTCTACGTGGACTCGCTGCTGTCGATCTACGAGGGCCGCTATGACGCGGGGGCGCAGCGGGCCGAGGAGCTTCAGGAGTTCACGAGTCGGCTGAATTCGCCCGGATTGACCGCGTTGGGGCTCACGGCCAGTGGTTTGGCGAAGATCCCGTTCGCCCGGACCGACGAGGCCTTCGCGGACCTGGACGAGGCGATGATGCCGGTGTTGGCGGATCAGGTTCCGGTGGACTGGGCCGGCGATATCTACTGCGCCGTGATCCACGAATGCTTCCGGCTCGGTGATCTCAACCGCATGAAGACCTGGACCGACGCGATGGAGAAGTGGTGCCAGGGCCCGGATGTCTCAGCGTCCTGGTACGGAACGACGTGTGAGATCCACAAGTATCAATTGCTCAGCGCCACAAATGATTACCAGGAGTTGGAAGAGCGCCTGGTAACGGCACTCGCCTCGATCGAGGACTTCCATGCCCCGACCGCCGGAGAGGGACACTACGAACTCGGGGACCTTCGGCGTCGACGGGGCGACATCGACGGTGCCCGCGCCGCCTTCGCCAGGGCACGAGCGCTCGGATGGGACCCACAACCCGGTGAGGCGCTGTTGCGGTGCCAGGTCGGTGAGAACGAGGGGGCCTGGAACGACCTACGGATGCGGATGGACGCCGAGGACGACGCCGTCGGCCGCATCCGGCTGCTGCCCGCCGCGGTCGAAATCGCGCTTGCCGGCGACCGCGTCGACGAGGCGGACCGGTACTGCGCCGAACTCGAGGACGGTGCCGAGAAGTTCGACTCACCGGGCTTCCGGGCTTGGGCTCGGCACGCCCGCGGAGCGGTTCTGGTCAGCCAGGACCGTGCGGCCGAGGCGCTCCCGGTACTCCAAGACGCGTTGCGGCGCTACCGCACCACCCAACGCCGTCATGAGCTGGCCCAGGTCTATCAATGGATGGCGCAGGCCCACCGGGCGACTGGGGACACGGTCAGCGCCGCGGCCGACACCGCCAATGCCGAGTCGATCTACCGGCAACTCGGCGCCCCGCGCAGCGGTGCGACGGCCGACGAGCCACCCGGCGGGCTGACCAGGCGGGAAGCAGAGGTGTTGGCCTGCATCGCGGCCGGCGCGTCCAACCGCGAGGTCGCCAAGCAGCTGTTCATCAGCGACAAGACCGTCGGCCGGCACCTGGCCAACATCTTCGTCAAGCTCGGGGTCTCCTCGCGCACCGCGGCGGCCGCCTGGGCACACGAGAACGGTCTGCGGCCCGGCGCCTGAGCCGTCTACATCATTTGCACCACAGCCGCGGACGACAAACACATCTTTCGCCCGATGAGGCCGACCGCATGGGCGCCATAACTTCGTGATCAGCCGGTTTAACCGGACCGACCACCGAAGGACAAGGGCCACCATGAACGCCACCACCACCAAGAAGATCGCTCTCGCCGCCCTCGCCGCCCCGGCGCTCACCGCTATCGCAATCGGGTTCGCCGGCACTGCCCATGCCGGCGAGCAGTACAACACCACGGGCGGCACGACCTCGGCAAGCGACACGATCGGCCAGCTGCGGGACCAGGGCATGCGGGTCGTGGTCAACCGGAGCGGCAGCGCCGCCGGGCTGGAGCAGTGCGCCGTCATCAGCGTCCGCCAGGACCGTCATCAGCATCACGGCGGCCAGCAGCGCAACGAGTTCACCACCGCCTACGTCGACGTGTTCTGCAAGTGACGATCCGCCGCTGGCCGGCACTCGGTGTGCTGACCCTGGGAGTGCTGCTCATCGGTGTGGACGGCACGGTGGTGTCGCTGGCCACCCCGTTCATCGTCGCCGCGTTGGGGGCAACAGCGACCGACATGCTGTGGGTCGGTGACGTCTACTCCTTCGTGCTGGCCGGCCTGCTGGTGACCATGGGCAGCCTCGGTGATCGCATCGGCCACCGACGGCTGCTGCTGTGCGGTGCCGGTGCGTTCGCCGCCGCGTCGGTGGCGACGGCGTACGCGCCGACGGTCGGGCTGCTCATCGGTGCGCGCGCCCTGCTGGGTGTCGCCGGTGCAACCCTGGCGCCGTCGACCCTCGCGTTGATCCGCGGCCTGTTCCCGCGGCCACGCGAGCGCGCTGTGGCCATCGGCGTCTGGGCCGCTGTCTTCTCGGCCGGATCGGCGCTGGGGCCGGTCGTCAGCGGGCTCCTGGTGGGCCACTTCTGGTGGGGTTCGGTCTTCCTCGTCAACGTCCCGGTCGCTGTAGTGCTCCTGGTCGGCATCGTCATGGTGCCCGAGGTACGCAATCCGGACCCCGGACCGTGGGACCTGCCCAGCGTCGTCCTGTCGCTGGCGGGCATCCTCGGGCTGGTGTACGCGGTCAAGGAAGGTGCGGCGGGCGGGCTCCACGTCGAGATGGTGATCGCGGGGGCGGGTGGGATGGTGGCGCTGGCGTTGTTCGCCCGCCGGCAGTTGCGGCTTACGACGCCCCTGATCGATGTGCGGCTCTTCGCAGACAGGGCGTTCTCGGGTGTCGTCGTCGCGAATCTGCTTTCGGTGCTGGGCCTTTCGGGTGTGGTGTTCTTCCTGTCCCAGTTCTTTCAGCTCGTCGGCGGCTATTCCCCGATGCAGGCGGGTCTCGCCGAGCTGCCCGCCGCCGTGGCGGCAATGGTGTTCGGCCTGCTGGCCGGTGTGTTTGTGCGCTTCTGGTCGCGCCGCGTCCTCCTGGCGAGCGGGCTGGCACTTGTCGGTGCGGGGCTGGCGTCGCTGACGCTGGTGGGTCCGTCGACGGCATATCCGCGCATCGGTGGCGCGCTCTTCGTCGTCGGCGCCGGCCTCGGCCTGGCCTACACCGTGGCCAACGACCTCATCGTGGCCGGCGTCGCGCCCGGGCGAGTCGGGGCCGCGGCAGCGATCTCGGAGACGGCCTACGAGTTGGGCATGGCCCTGGGCATCGCAACATTGGGCTCCGTCGTCGCCGCCGTGTATCGCGGGTTGACAATCCCGCCCGGAGTACACGCAGGCGTGGCCGCGCAGGCGAAGCAGACGCTCGGGGGCGCCAACCAGGCCGCCGCGATGCTGCCGGCCGATCAGGCGGACCAGCTGTTGACCGCGGCCCGCGGTGCCTTCACCGATGGGCTCATAACCGCGGCCGGGGTCGGTTCGGCACTGCTGGCGGCATCGGCGACGGTGGTGTGGTTGCTGCTGAAGCCGACTCCTCAGCCCGGCAGGGTCAGTCCCTGTTCGAAGGTGAACACGTTATCGGGGTCGTAGCTCGCCTTGATCGTGCGCAGCCGGTCGACGTTCGCTCCCCAATAGGCGTTTTCCCAGTCCGCCATGCCGGCATTGGGAACGTTGACGTAGGCGCCGTCCACGTAACGGCGCAACGCCGCACCGAACTCCGCGATCCAGGCCTGACACGCCGGTGTCAGTGGGTCGGCTGAGGCGGGCGTCCCACCCCGGGTGCCCCAGGCGGCGCCGGGCTCGGCATAGAACAGGGCAGTGCGGTGGGCGAAGGCCGAGCCGCCGGAGGGTTCGCTGTTCGCGACGGCCCCACCGAAGGCATTGGTGAAGTAGTTGCACTCCGAGGTGGGTGCCTTCGCCATGAACTCGCCGACAAGTTGGATCGCGTCGGGCGGGAACGGCTCGGAAACGAACTGAGACAAAAACCTCCAGTTCGCCGACTCCTGTGCCGTCGGTATCTGGAGGCCGGCGAAGATGTCGGCCCAGTCGGCGTCGATGGTGGCGACCTCCGGCTCACCTACCGCCAGCATCGGCGCCAGGATCTGCAGGGCCTCGTCCTGTGATCCGCCGGCCAGCAGCCCGAACAACAGCACCTTGTCGCGGTAGATCTCGAGCTGACTCGTGAGCCGGTTGTCGAGATGCGGTGCGCAGCCCTGCCAGGCCGTGAACACCTCCGCGAGGTCCGTCAACCCCGGCCAGGTCGCCGTGACGTGGATCGCTTGCCGCAGCGGGTGGATCGCATAGGTCAGCGACGTCACGATGCCGAAGTTGCCGTTGCCCGCGCCGCGCAGCGCCCACAGCAGATCGGGGTTCGTCTGTTCGTCGGCCCGGATCACCGCCGCCCCACCCTCGGCCGGGGCGACCACCACC
>ERZ724518.1246-NODE-1246-length-11383-cov-16.224047_pt1 | contig 11383 bp, 10 predicted proteins | sample MGYA00376051_ERZ724518 | MGnify/ENA primary metagenome ERZ724518 (study PRJEB28724, sample SAMN07190885) | wastewater metagenome | isolation source: influent of sewage treatment plant in Hong Hong | place: Hong Kong | collected 2016-03-17 ... | reverse complement strand
TTTTAAATCATCAATTTCTTTTTTAAGTTCATCTATATTTTTTTGCAACTGCTCGATTTTGTATTCACTCAAAGATTGTTCTGTATTTGCATAAGTACTTTGAGCAAAAACTACAAAAAAACTAAACAAAAAAACTAAAATAAGATGCTTCATAATAACCTCAATTTAAAAATAATTTAATACTCTATTGTAACACTTTAATTCTGACAAAAAATGTTTTGTCAATACTTTTGACAAATTTTATTTTGTCATATATTTATCCAACCACCAAAGTAAATAAAACCACAAATAAAACTGGTGGTGTGATAATAAGTCCAAATTTCGAGTAATCCCAAAATCCTATTTTCACACCTTTTTTTGCCAATACATGAAGCCAAAGTAAAGTTGCAAGACTACCAAATGGTGTCATTTTTGGTCCAAGATTACACCCTACTATATTTGCATAAGCTAAAGCCTCATTTGGTATATCTTTTAAAGCTATATCCATAATCATAACTGTTGGCATATTGTTCATAATAGCACTCAAAATTGCACTTATAAATCCTGTTCCTATGATTGCTATTGTGTCTCCTTGCTTTACTAACTCATGTAAAATAAGAGTTAAATAATCAGTCAATCCAGCATTTTTAAGCCCATAAACAACTATATAAAGACCTATACTAAACCAAACAACTTGCCAAGGTGCCTCTTTTATGATATGTTTTGGTTCAACTGCTTTTTTCTTTGTTGCAATAAACAAAAACAAAATTGCTCCACCCAAAGCAAAAATTGAAATAGGTAAATCAAACGCATCACCTATAAAATAAGCTGCTAGTAAAAGTACTAAAAATATCCAAGAAAAATAAAACAACTTTTCATCTTTGATAGCTGTTTTTGGCTCTTTTAAAAGTGTTATATCTACAAGCTGTGGTATATCTTTTCTCAAAATTATCCATAAAAATAGAGTTGAGATTCCAACACTTACTAAAAATGGTATTATCATATTGAAAAAATAATCCACAAATCCAATGTTAAAATAATTTGCTGTTACGATATTTGTTAAGTTTGAAAATACAAAAGGAAGTGAAGCACTATCACTTATAAATCCACCTGCAAGTAAAAAAGCAACTATTGTTTTAGGTTCTAGTTTTAAAATTCTCATTTTTGCTAAAAGAATTGGAGTAAGTATCAAAGCTGCCCCATCATTTGCAAAAAGTGCAGAAACAAAAGCCCCTAATAAAATAGAATAGACAAACATTTTTATTCCATTTCCATTTGAGATTTTTGCCATTTTTAAAGCACACCACTCAAAAAATCCTATTTCATCTAAAACCATCGAAAGTATGATAATTCCAATAAATGCTAAAGTTGCATCCCAAACTATGTTTGTTACGATTATCACATCTGTGAAACTAACAACTCCAAAAATCAAAGCTACTATTGCACCAATTATGGCAGATGTACCTATTTGAAGATTTTTTGGTTGCCAAATCACAAAAACTAAAGTAGTTAAAAATATCAAAATCGCTAATAACATCTATCTATCCTCGTGCATATCTAATATTTCTGATTTTAAAGTATAAATATATGTATCAACTTCAAGTTCATCATATCGCTCGACTATTACAGGAGTTCTTTCAAACTCTTCTCCCTCAAACTCATCCAAAAAATCCCAATGATTGATTAGATTGTCTGAATAAAATAGAAATCCATGAATAGTATCCTCTTGTAAATCAAGTCTAATTCCTGGATAACCCATACTAGCGCTCCAACCTGCATCTATTAATTTCCCTTTTACAGTTGATGGAACAAACTTTCCTACAATATTTTCTAAAACATGACCATTTGGACAGTTTGGCATCAATGTACCATATACAAAAAGTGTCTCTTTCAATTAATTTTCTCTACTTTCACAAGCTTTTACTAGATTTGGTAATTCAAGTTCTAAAAAATCTATCTCTTTTAAACAGCTTTGTCTAAACTCATCAAGTGGAGCTCTAATACTGTAATACGCCCATCTTCCATCTCTTTCAAGTTTTAAAAAACCTGCTTCTTTTAAGATTTTTAGATGTCTTGAAAGTCTTGATTGAATCATATCAAAAGAGTTTTCCAAGTCGCAAACACAACACTTTCCATGAGTATTTATAAATTTTAAAATTTTGATTCTTGTTTCATCATTTAATGCACCAACAGATTTTAAAAATATATCCATTTTTATTCCTAAAATATTATTGATAAGATTATAGCAGAAAATATTTTAATATATCAAGATATCTTGATATATTAAAATAAAAAAATATAAGTCTTTGATAACTACTTAAAAAAAGTAATTATCATAGGAAGAAAAATAGCTGTAAATATCCCACTAAGTCCCATTGCAAGTGCTCCAAAAGCTGCTGCTTTTTCACTTATTTCTATTGCTCTTGCTGTTCCAATACCATGAGATACAAGTCCTAACGCAAAGCCTTTTGAAGTTTCATATTTAACCCTTGCTAGTTTGAAAACAATAGTTCCAAATAAAGCTCCAATAATTCCAGTTATCAAAACAAACCCAACAGCTAAAGATGGAATTCCACCTATTTGTTGTGAAGTTATGATTGCTATTGGTGCTGTTATTGATTTTGTAGTCATTGATAAAATCGTAGGTAAATCCGCTCCAAAAATCCACAATAGCGCAACTGCAATAGCAACTGAAAAAATACCAGCAATAACTAAAGTTAAAGCTATTGGTATAAAAAGTGTTTTTACATAACTTAGATTTTTATACAATGGTAACGCTAAGGCAACCGTTGCAGGTCCTAAGAAAAAGTGAATTATCTCAACACTTTTAAAATACTCTTCAAAAGAGGTATTTGTATATATAATCAAACTCAAAAGTATCACATAAGCTATAATTATTGGTTGCAATAAAGTATGTTTATTAGCTTTTTCATAGATTATAATCCCTAATTTAAAAGCTGCAAGTGTTGCTATAAGCCAAGTAAGTGGTGTAGAATGTATATAGTTTATTAGAGCATCATAATTCATTTTTTTGCGCCTTTGATGTTAAAAAATCCATAAATTTTGCACTAAATACTAAAGCAACTAAAGTTCCTACAAATAAAGCAATAACTATCGCCCAAAACTCTTTTGTGATAATATCAAGTTGGGTGATTATTCCCATGGCTGCTGGAATAAATAGTAGCGGTAAGTATCTTAGGTGTAATGCCACAGCATTATCAAGACTATGAAAACTTCCCTTTCTTACCAATAAAAATATTAGTAATAAAACCATACCAATAACTGGTCCTGGCACTAATAATTGAAAAAATTTGCTTATACACTCTCCAATAAATTGGAAAAGTAGTAAAACAATAATACCCTTTAACATTTGAATCCTTGAAAAATTTATTAAATTAATTTTCTAAATGGCACCATAGATGATTTTACAAAACCTTTTTTTTCATAAAATCTATGTGCTTTTATATTGTCATTATCTGTAAGTAGTGTGATTCTTGAAATATTTTTAGCTTTTAAATCTTCAAAAACAAAATCTATAAGTTTTTCACCAATTCCTTGATTTCTATGATTTTTATCCACAATAAAATCTTCAAAGATAGCTACTTTTGTTCCTAAAGCCGTAGAAATAGTATATAAGATATTTACCATAGCAACTACCCTATTTTGAATAGTTGCCACATAAATATCTCCTATATTTTCATTTAAAATTATAGTTTTTAAAGCTGTTTTTTGAGCTTCCTTATTTGGAATAAACTCCACTTCTTGTGAAAAAAGTTCAAAAAGAAGTTCACATAAAATATCTATATCTTCAATTTTTGCAGTTCTAAAACTCAAATCTCCTATAATTTTAAGCAAGTGGGTCTTCTCCACTCTCCCAAGATGCTAAAAATTTTTCTACCAAATGAAAATCCTCACCCTTATGTTCTGTAAATGTTACATATTGATTTTTAGGATTTATACCAAAATTTTGTTGAACAATTTGCATATATTTTAAAGCTAACTCTCTTCTTTTTTCAATAGTTCGCCCTTCTCTAATATCCAAATTCATCAAACATATATCATCAGCTGGATTTGCTCTTCCAATAGTCAAACTATACTTATCATACTCTCTAATAGTTATTGCTATATGGTCAGTTCCTGTGTCCATAATTTCACTAAAAGAGGCTCGTATCTCTTTTACAAACTCTTCTTTTGATTCATTTGATACTTTTTTGTTTATTTCAAATTGTAAGTGTGGCATAAATTATCCTTTTAAAATGTCCCATTTTAAAAGGGACCGAAATTTATTAACTTCTTTTAACGGTTTGAATAAATCAAACCTAAAGAAGCAAACGAGTTAGCTTTAATTTTTAAATAACTGATAAATAGAAGAGAAATCCTCTTCACCTTTTCCCAAATTTTTCATCTTAGAAAACAACTCTTTTGGCATAGCAGCACTATAAAGTGGCATTTTAAGATTGTAAGCCAAATCTTGTAACAGATGTAAATCTTTATTTATTGCATTGTTTGAAAAATGTGGTGAAAAATCTTCATCAATTAACTTTTGAGTTTTTGCTTTAAGAACAAGTGATTGACCACCACCAACGCCTAATATCTCTAAAGCTTTTGATTTATCTATTTGACAATTTTCAGCCAATGCCGTACACTCAGCCAAAGTTGCCATAAATGAACCTAAACAAAGGTTGTTTATTAGTTTCATTTTTGTTGCACTTGATGGAGTTGGTAAGTGAAAAATATTTGATGCAATTTTTTCTAATGTTGGTTTTACATTTTCAAAAACTTCAATTTTTCCAGAACTTACAACTGTAAGCTCACCTTTAAGAGCAGGTGCAACTGAACCAAAAACTGGATTTTCAAGATAATTTGCCCCACATGATTCAACTAAAGAGTGAAATTCTAAAACTCTTTCATAGTGATTTGTTGTTAAATCTATGATAGTTTTTCCTTTTAATTCTTCACATAAAAGTCCATTTTCACCTTTTAATATGTTGCTAACAGCATCACTATCAAATAAACATAAAAATATAATTTCACATTTAGATATTAACTCTTTTGGTGTGTTTGCTTTTGTATATGGTAAATCTTCAATTTTCTTTTTGTCTCTATTAAATATTACTAGCTCTTCACCTAAACTCGCCAATCTAGCAGTGATTGCTCGTCCTAAGTTACCAAGACCTATAAATCCTATTGCCATAAAAAATCTCCTTATATATTCATAGGTAAATTATAGACAGATAAAATAAAAAATAGATGATATTTTGAAATTAGTTGTAAAGAAGGAAATAGAAGAGCAGTTACTCTTCTATTTATAAAGAATTATTTTTTGAAATCAGCTACGATTTTTGCTTTTAATTTTGGAATTGTAAACCCAAACTCTTCAAATAAATCATTTGCAGGTCCACTTGCTCCAAATGTATCCATTCCAAATACAACATCAGCAAATCTATAATACTCTAAACCTCTAGCTGCTTCAACCGCGTAAACTTTTGTATTTTTATCAATAACTTGGTCAATATAAGATTGCTCTTGCTCAACAAATAAATCATAACAAGGAACTGAAACAACATTTGCAATAATTCCTTCTTCTTCTAATTGACAAGCAGTTTGTAAAGCTAACATCAACTCACTTCCAGATGCCATAATTGTAATATTTGCATTATCTCTTTTTTTAAGTAAATATGCACCATTTGCAACCGTTCCAAATGCTCTTTCATCTTTTAATACTCTTAAACCTTGTCTTGAACATACAAAAGCAGTTGGAGCTTTCATTTTAAGTGCAACTTTCCAAGACTCAACATTTTCACTTGCATCAGCAGGTCTAAATGTATAGAAGTTTGGTAATGCTCTAAATTGCGTTAAATGTTCTATTGGTTGGTGTGTTGGTCCATCTTCTCCAACTCCAATAGAGTCATGTGTCCAAATAAAGTGTTGTGGGATTCCTGCAAGTGCAGCAATTCTAGCACTTGGTTTTAAATAATCAGAGAAAACAAAAAATGTTGCTGAATAAACTCTAAATAAACCATATAAGTTCATAGCATTTGCCATTGCTGCCATTGCATGTTCTTTGATTCCAAAGTGAATATTTCTTCCATTTGGGAAATCACCCATTCCCATTAATTCTGTTTTATTTGATGGAGCTAAGTCAGCACTTCCACCTAAAAATCCTGGTATTGCTTTTGCAATTGCGTTTAAAATTTTATGATTTGAATCTCTTGTTGCAACACTTGAATCAGCTTCAAAAGTTGGATATTCAACTGCATCAAAATTTGGATTTTGTAATTCAGCAATTTTTGCTTTTGCCTCTGCACTTAAAGAATCATTCCAGTTATTTTGAGCAATAGAACCAACTATTAATTTATCAAAAGCACCTTTTACATCAGCTGGTACAAAGAATTTTTCTTTTGGATCAAATCCAGCTTTTTCTTTTGATTTTGCAATTTCATCTTCACCTAATGGAGCTCCATGAGAATGATGACTTCCTTCCATAGTAACTGCACCTTTTGCAATTGCTGTTTTTGCAATAATTAAAACAGGCATAGTTGCTGTTTTTGCAGCAACTAAAGCTTTATCAATTTGCTCAAAATTATGTCCATCTATTTCAATAACTTCAAAATCAATAGCTTGGAATCTTTTTTTAACATTTTCACTCCACGCAATAGTAGCTTCACCTTCGATTGTGATATTATTTGAATCATAAATAATTACTAGATTATCAAGTTTTAAGTGACCTGCTGTTGAAGTAGCTTCATAAGAGATTCCCTCTTGTAAATCTCCATCTCCACATAAACAATAAACTTTATGATTAATAACATCTTTCCCTAAAATATTTTGAGCATATTTTGAAGCCATAGAAAAACCAACTGCATTTGCAATACCTTGCCCTAATGGTCCAGTTGTAATTTCAATACCATGAGTATGACCATATTCAGGATGTCCTGGAGTTTTTGAATGAGTTTGTCTAAAGTTTTTCATATCATTTACAGATACATCAAATCCCCAAAGATGTAATAAAGAGTAAACTAATCCAGTTGCATGACCACCTGAAAATACTAATCTATCTCTATTTAACCATTTTTCATCAGCTGGATTAATATTTAAATGTTTACTCAATACTGTTGCAATGTCAGCTAATCCCATTGGAGCACCTGGATGCCCTGAATTCGCTTGTTGTACCATATCAGCTGCTAAAAATCTGATTGTATCTGCTTGTTTTTGTAGAAGTTGTTTTGACATGATTTTCCTAATTATGAATGAAGTTTTGTAAATTTTAAAGGATTATATCTAAAATATTTTAAATTTTTGGGATAATGATTTTAAAAAAAGCACCTATAGAACTATTTTGAGCAATCAATTTTCCGTGCATATTTTTTTCAATTATAAGTTTTGACATAAAAAGACCTATTCCTGAACCACCAATTTTTTCATAAGTAAAAAACGGTTCAAAAACCTTTTCTATTGGTTCTACTTTTATTCCTCCACCATTATCTTCAACTGTTGTTATAATATTCTCATTTTCTTCAAATATTGATATTTTTATATACGGTTCACTGATTTTTCTTTGAATTAATATATCTTTTGCATTATTTATAATATTTATCAAAACTTGAGAATAGTCATTTTTATACCCTATCATTTCAGGGTTTTTTTGAATTATAATATCCAACTTTATATTATTAGCTTTTAATCCTCCACTAATAATATTTATAGTTGAATTAATCTGTTCTATTAATTGAAACTTTATTTTTTCTTTATCTGTAGCAAAAAAATCTCTAAAATCATCAATAGTATTTGACATATACTTTGTAATCTGATTTAAATTAGTTATTGTTTCCAAAATTTCTTCTTTATCAAGTGGTATATCAAGAGCTATTTTAGCTTCAATAGGCAAAAATAAGGAGTTTATTTCCATAAGAGGTTGTCTCCATTGATGAGAAATGTTTCCCAACATTTCCCCCAATGATGCTAACTTTGCTTGTTGAAACATTAACTTGTCTTTTTCTCTATTCTTTGCAACTTCCTCTTCTATTCTCTTTTCAAGTTCTTTGTTATGATGCTCTAATTCTAAAAACTCATCAAGTCTTGTTTGTCTCATACTATCCCTAAATATCAGGTTTTACATCAATATCATCTTCAATTAAAAGTTTAATTGTAGAATTTGTTCCTGTTCCTGTGTAAACATTGTAATTTACTCCATCAAGTTGTTCTTGTCCTGCATTAGACCAATTATTTGGTGTATCAAGATCTACAATATCCCCATTATTTCCTTTTAATATTAGTTGTTTATCTTCCTGAACCAATAAGTCATCAAGTTGAATAGTTATTTTATTGTTAGTAGTATTATCTAAGTTAATTACATCTACTGATTTATTTGCAGAAATAATTGATGTTAAATCAATATCTTCACCTGATGTAGCATAAGTATTAACTACTTGACTACTTCCAATATCAACTTTTAGATTTACATCAAATGATGTTTTATCTCCATCGGCATCACTTACATTAACACTAATTGATTTAGTTATATCACTACTAAATTCTGATGATTTTGCAGTATATGAATATTTCCCTGTATCAAAATCAAATAATAGTTTTCCATCTCCATCAAGTATTACACCCGTAGTTGGAAGTGTATTTTTTGTATATTCAACTCCATCTATAACAATACTATTTATTGTCATATTTGCATCAAATCCATCTTCTAAATTATTGCTTACATCTCCATTCAATGTAAATTCAGCTGTATTACTTACGGCATCAACAATATCATTTGCAGCACTACTATTATTTGCATATATTGGATTATTTCCAACAGGTAATAAACTTTTAACGCTTCCTGAAGATTCTAGCATATCTAAATTATCTACATTAATACCAAATGCTTTTATATCATTAATTTTAGTATTTAAGAAATCAAACCAAGAAGATAACACTTTGTTATAATCTGTTAAATACGCATCATAAGGATCACCGTCACCAAAGTAATAGATTACATCTTGATCTGCATTCGGAACAGTTCGATTATAAGAATTCATTGCTTCTGTCATACCTTTTTCTGGATCAGTTCCTGATTTATCTTTATATAATTGACCATCTGCATCTAAATTCACACCATCGTTCCAACCACTATTTTTTACGCCATCACCCCAGAATTGAATAATTTGAACTTTTGTATTTCCAAGAGAATTATATTGATTGATTATGCTATTTATTGCTGCTTCTGTCAAATTAATATCAGTATCACTCATACTACTAGAAACATCAACAATAAATGTTATGTTTGTAGATACATTAGAAAGAGTAATTGTATTCGTTTCATCTATTCCATATGCTAAAGCATCACTATCAGTTGCTGTTGCAACATTTAATCCATTTGTATTATCATTTGCTTCTGTAGCTTTTACTGTAATTCCTAAATCAATATTTTCAGTATTTGATTTAGGAACAGTCATTGTTATACTATCAGTAATAGCTTTTGTTCCAGCTGGAATTGTTACACTCCAAGTTTTATTTCCATTGTCAACCAATGTATAGGCACTACTTTGTAAAGTTGCACCCGTTGGAACATTTGTAATAGTTACAGTTAAAGATTCACTTCCATCCGTATCTGTCAACGCAGCACTTATATCAACGCTATATTTTGTATCATCCGATTCAAAAACAACATTTTCTATATTTTTTACCAAGAATTTTGAACCTTGTAAAGTTCCATTCGCATCAACTTCATAAATTGTAAAAGTTTGATTTGCATAACCATCTACATTTTTATTCATTTCTACAAACTTAGCCCAAGAAACTAATTGAGTAGTTCCTGTATCTGTACCAACTGCAACTTTGTAATCTTCCATTTTTCCAGAGAAGTATAAAGTATCTTGCCCTTTACCACCATCTATTACTGTATTTATATTAAAATTTACATCACTATTTGAAGATAATTGAATACTATCATTTCCATCTTCTAAATAAATTTTTGTACCTTGAACATTTTGATTTAATTGTACTTTATCATCACCTGCACCAGTTTTAATTGTACTATTATCAACTGCTTGTCCAACAACCAATGTATCACTTCCTGAACCTGTTGTTATACTACTACTATTTAATGCGTACCCTACACTAATATCATTATTTCCATTTCCAAGATTTACTGTAACTCCACTTGCACCTTGATTTACTATTAAAGTATCATTTCCTGTTCCTGCAGTTACTGTTCCACTATTGAAACTTCCAACTATTCCTAAACTATTTGTTCCATCTCCAAGATTTACTGTTCCATTTAAACTTTGTGAAATCGTAACTACATCATTTCCAGCTCCTGTAGAAATAGTTTTTCCACTATTTACACTTTGGAAATAGAGTGTATCATTTCCTGAACCTGTTGTTACATTATTTGCATTTAAATTTTGATAATTTTTAGTAATATCTGTTGTAACACTTGATTTATTTAAATCACAATTTAAATCCTCAGAACCACTTGTATTTCCTACTGCCGTTTTTAATGTTAAATCATCAAAAGTTGAAGCATTTCCACTCGAAGTTCCAATTTTAGTTACATTTATGCTTGTAGTTGGAGCATCAGCAACTGCTGTTATATTCACAGCAGTATTGTATGATGAACTACTCCATAAAGTTCCATTACTAACTTTAAATGTAAAGCTACTATCTGCATCACTATTTGTAATAGGAGTAAATACTAATTTATTAGCAATAATATCAGCTAAACTAATTTCTTGTCCTACAAGTACAGCTATTCCTGCTAATAATAAAGTACCATTTGTTGGTATTGTTTCTATTCTAACTTTTGTTATATCATTACCATAAGTACCAAAATCATCTTTAGTTAATATATATGGTTTATCTTCATCTACTATAACAACATCATTTGTTGATGTTGGCATTACAAAATCATCATCTGTGATTGTTCCACTTGCACTTACTCCACCTACACTAATAGTATAAGCTTCTGTATCTTCTTTAACTGTATCATTTACAGTTGGAGTTGTAATTGTAAAGCTTGTTACTCCAGCTGGTACACTTATTAATCCCGTTGTTGAGTTATATGTTACACCATTACTAAAGCTTATTGTTCCTATATCTGCTGATTCAACTGTACCATTAGTAAATGAGTATGCGTATGTTTTTACAGAGTCTGCTACTCCACTTAAAGTTACTGTATGAACTAAAGATGTTCCTTCAGTTTGAGTATCACTTGTTACTGTTTTTACAGTAATTTCTGCCTCATTATCTATGATTGTTCCTGTTCCTGTATCACTAACAACTGCTGAACCTGGGCTATTTAATTTTGCTGTTAATGTAAATTGTTCTTTACTCTCTAAAATTGAATCATTTACTGTATCAGTTTTTACCATAATTACATTGCCATTAGATATATTAGTAATAACTCCAT
>ERZ724518.1240-NODE-1240-length-11425-cov-18.894371_pt1 | contig 11425 bp, 14 predicted proteins | sample MGYA00376051_ERZ724518 | MGnify/ENA primary metagenome ERZ724518 (study PRJEB28724, sample SAMN07190885) | wastewater metagenome | isolation source: influent of sewage treatment plant in Hong Hong | place: Hong Kong | collected 2016-03-17 ... | reverse complement strand
TAAAAACCTATTTTGTCAGTCGGAATTCATAAAAACCATTAATAATTTTATTTTTAATGTTGTATAGTTTTAATCAATTAAAAACAATGGAAGAAAATGTAAAAAAATTCTTTGAATTATCTAAAAAAATCGTTCAAAATCCTACAAATGAACCACTTGAACCAATTCAAATTGAAGCAGAAAAAGAGATTGTTGAAGCTACGGATACTATTAATTGCTTTATTGATAAAATAAATTCTGCAATGATTTATTCAGCAAATGCAGTTGAACAATCAAAAAATGCTTCAATAAAACTTGAAGAAATTACAGATGAATTTGATGTTATTATTAATGAACTAACAAACTCAGCAGAAATATCCGCACAACTTAATAAAAGTGAAGATATAGTTATTCAAACTCAAGAAGAACTAATTAGTTCTACAAAAAAATTACAAGAACTTAAAAATGAGTTAGATAAATTATTAAACTCTTGTAAAATAAAATAAAATTCTTACTTTTTTAATATTGACATATATCATTTTTTTCTCCTTGTGTTTAGACTAAAATTTTTCCATAGTTCTGGTATTTCAAAAAAAGGAGAAAAAAATGGAACCAATCTTGATTATTAGACCAGAAATTGCTCTTGACGATTTCTTGCCTATATTTTTATCTTCATCTTTTGTTTTACTATTTGGACTGTTTTACGTAGCTATTTATACGCTAGTAAAAATGGAAAGATTAAAAAAAATATACATGCCTTTTGCATATATTTTTTGGGCTTTGCAAACATATTGTATGTACTATTTCGCAGACAAGATTCAAAGTAATGGTTTTACCCTTAAAGCATTAATGGTAACTATGGTGTGTTATTTAATTTTACCGCATCTTTATTATTACTTAAATGTTAAGTCTGCACAAAGATACGAACAATAAAATTTTAGGAGGAACAAGTGTCAAAAAAAGTTGTTTCAGTATGGACGAGTATTCCTTTTTGGAGAAGATCAGCTGCTTGGGTAACTGGTTTTGCTTCAATTTTATTAATTTGGTTAACATTCGATTCAATGGGACAAATTAGTATGGGAACAGATGCTGATCTTAAGAATGGTATTACGAAAAGAGTACCAGCTCCAACAGTAATCAATTATAATATTGATTATAAAATGGATACAAAAAGAGGTCATGAGGTGCCAGTTATTGGTGAAAAAGAGAAATTTTTTGGTAGAGATGATTGGTCTGAAGAAGAAGCTGCGGAACTTCTACATCTAGGTAAATTAGGTTCTCAAGCTAAAAACTGTATGAACTGTCATACGCTTTTAGGAAATGGTGCATATTATGCTCCTGATTTAACAAAAGCTTGGTTAGACCCAGCATGGGGACCAAATGGTTCATATTTAGGTATGACTAATTCTACTACAAAAGAAGAAGCAATGTCTAAATTTTTACAAAACCCTTCACAATTCCCTTCTCATGAAAGAATGATGCCAAATTTAGGTATTACTGAAAAAGAAGCTATGGGACTTGTAGCATTTTTAAAACATATGTCATCTATTGATACGAATGGTTTCCCTAGAAACTTCGCAAGAATGTCAACTGATGGTGTAACAGGAGCAATTCATGGCAAATAGTCTAAAATTTGAATCTCAAAAATTAGCAATTAATTATTTCGTGGTTGCTGCAATTTTATTTGGTGCTCAATTATTAATGGGATTAATTGCTGCTACTCAGTTTTTATATCCAAGTTTCTTGTTTGAAATCTTTGATTTCTCTGTTGCAAGAATGGTTCATATTAATGCTCTCGTTGTATGGATGTTGTATGCAATGATTGGTTCTGTTTACTATTTATTACCAGAAGAAACAGGTATTGAAACAGTTGGAATTAAACTTGGTAAATTGGCATTTTATATTTTAACTGCAGCTGTTACAGTTGTTGTTCTTGTATATATTCTAGTTCAAGTAGGACCTGCATCTGAATCAACTATTTGGTTAATCAACGAAGGTAGAGAATATATTGAAGCTCCAAGATGGGCTGATATCGGTATTGTTGTTGTTGTTCTAGTATTTGTTTTTAATCTTTTTGCTACGGCTATGAAGGGTAATCAAACAGGTATTGTTACAGTATTAATGGCGGACGTTTTAGCACTTGCTGGTTTATACCTTGCTGGTATGTTCTTTACAGATAATATCTCTATGGATCAATACTGGTGGTGGTGGGTAATTCACTTATGGGTTGAAGCTACATGGGAAGTATTTGTAGGTTGTTTAGCAGCTTATGGATTAATCAAAATTATTGGTGCTAGAAGAGAAGTTGTTGAAATGTGGTTATGGATTGAAGTTTCAATGTTATTTGGTTCTGGTATCTTAGGTATGGGACACCACTATTTCTGGATTGGTACTCCTGAGTACTGGTGGGAAATTGGAGCATTATTCTCAGCACTTGAGCCTGTTCCTTTAGTTGCTATGTTTGTTCACGTTATTTATGACTGGGGAAAAGAAACTGGTTTAAAAGCTGGAACAGAAGAAAAAACTATGAACAATTCACCTGCATTTGCTTGGTTTGTTACTAATGCATTTGGTAACTTCTTAGGTGCTGGTATTTGGGGATTCTTCCACACATTACCACAAGTAAATATTTATACACATGGTACGCAGTTTACATCTGCACATGGTCACTTAGCGTTTTTTGGAGCTTATGCTACTATTCTAATCGGTATGTTCTATATGGGTGTACAAGGTAAAAATGGTATTAAAGTTATGAAAGCAACATTTGCTTCTAAAATGGCAATTACTTTAATTACTCTTGGAGTATTAGGTATGACTATTTCTTTAACTGTTGCTGGATATGGTCAAGTATTAGTTGAAAGAGCTCAAATGGGAGCAACTTGGGAAGGATTCTTCGTATCTCAAGATATGGTATGGTTTGTTCAAGGTCTTGGATGGAGATTAGCAACTGGTATTATGACATTTGTTGGATTTTTATACTTAGTTAAAGATTTATTAACTACTTCTAAAAGCCCTAGACACGAGAGATAAGGAGATAACATGTTTGAACCAATGACAGATTTGGTACCTAGTTTTTTTGCAATATTAAACCAAGGTCCATTAACATTAACTATTTTTCTTCATACTTTTATTGTACTTCCAATGTTCTGGATTTATAAACAAGAGAAAAGAAGATTAGAAGACGAACAAAAATAAAAATCAAGAGAGATTTTTCTCTTGATTTAGACAATTATGTAGATAGTAGAACTGCGTTCAAAGAGACTATTTATTGGTAGTAAGGTATGAAATTACATTAAAAAAAGGTAAGGGAGACATTATGAAAATTGGAAAAATTTTAAGTTTAACAGCGTGTTCGGTATTAGCAGGTTCTTTATACGCAGGAAGTTCAACAATGAACTTTGCAAATGTATATGAAAAAGAGTGTCAAGGATGTCATGGTCCAATTCACCAAGGTGGAGTTGGTTCTGATTTAAGACCTGATGCATTAAAGAAAAAAGAAAGACATGTATTAAGAGACTCTATTATGAATGGTATTCCTAATACAGCAATGCCACAATGGCAACATATGTTTAGTAAAGATGATGCTGATGGAATGGTTGACTGGTTAATGAACTGGAAAGATAACACTAACTTTAAATTAAATTTAGAGGAAATCAAAGGTACTTGGACAAAATTAGCAGATAGAGATGAATTAGCTAAAAAATATCCAAATTCAGTTGATACAAAATCAGTTCTTGACGTTACATTTGCAACAGAAAGAGATGCTTCTTTAGTTGACTTTATTGATAGTACAACTGGAAAAGTTTTATCTAGACATAAAGCTGGATTTGCCGTTCACGTAACTGTTACAAATAAGAAAAATCCAAGATATGCATACTCGATTTCTAGATCTGGAAGATTGACAATGTTTGATATTGCAGCACCTGGTCAACCAGCGATCGCTTCAGTACAAGTTGGATTTGAATCAAGAGGATTAGCAGTTTCTCCAGATGGAAAATATGTAATTGCAGGAAACTACACACCAGGTGGAGCAGTTTTATGTGATGCTATGACATTAGAGCCATTAAAAGCTTATGATACATCTGCTGTTATTAACATTGATGGACAAATTGAAGCTTCAAGGGTTGCGTCATTAGCTGATACTCCTTATGGGCCTTATTTTGCAATGGCATTAAAAGATGCAGGAAGAGTATATTTAATTGATTATTCTAAACCTGGATTCCCAATTGTTGGAGATGTTCCTAACATTGGAAAAGTTTTACATGATGCATTCTTAAATGAAGATGAAGGTAAGGATTTCGGAAGATACTACATGATTGCTTCTCAAGGAAGTGATGTTATGGGTATCGTAGACTTTAAAGAGAAAAATTTAGCTGCAAAAGTTTACACAGGTGAAAAATCTAAACCACATCCAGGTCAAGGATCTTCTTGGTTTAACAAAAAAATGGGAAAACAATTACACGCAACTGTTTCTATGAACATTGGTTCTGTTGTAATTTGGGATTCAAATTGGGAAATTGTTAAAAAAGTTGAAACTTCTGGTGGTGGATTATTCGTAGGAACTGCACATGATACTCCTTATATCTGGGCAGATACAGTAATTGGAAGTCCTGAAACTTATAATGAAGTTTACTTAATTAATAAAGAAACTTTAGAAACAGATAAAATTGTAAAAGTTGGAAAAACTGAAGGTCAATTACTTGATGCTAAAACTAAAAAAGTTTTACAAACTTGGGATGCAACACAGTATGAAACAATTACTTTCCCAGAATCTGATCCACAAATTGGAAAAGATAAAATTATCAAATATACAGATAAATTAGGTGAAAAAGTGAAAAATCCTGTTCAACCAAGATTATTACACGCAGAGCCAGCTAATCATGGTAAATGGACTATGATTTCTGAGTGGACAACTGGAAGAATTGGTATTTATGAATCAGATAGTGGTAAATTTGTTAAATATATTAACAACTTAACTACTCCTACGTTTACTTATTCTGTTGAACACAGACAAAATATTCCTGGTGCTTAATTAGGAAAATTCAAATACCCATCTTTTAAAGATGGGTATTTTTTATCTCATGTATAAAATACTTTTAATTCTAATCTTACTTCTTTCAAATCTATTTTCAAACAATATTTCTTGGTATCATTCTTACGATAAAGCCCTAGAACTTGCACAAAAAGAGAAAAAAAACCTAATGCTTTTTATAGCTTCAACTAAAAGTTATAATTCAAATGAGATTTTAAAGCAGTATTTTCTAAATCAAGATTATGTAGAGTATATAAATAAGAATTTTATAAGTGTCTTAATCACTGTCGAACATAAGACTTCATATCCAATAGAGTTATTTTATACAACAAGCTTTCCAAGTATATTTTTTGCATCATACAGGGATGAGTCATATTTAACTCACCCTATTTATAAGTTTAATTCAAAAGAAGAGTTTTTAAATACTTTATATTCAATAGATTTAAAAACTAAATAAAATATAATCCAGCCCCAACAATTAAAGCTAATATTATTGTAATTACAACGGTTAGGACATTGTATGTTTTATCACTAATATTCATCTTAGTTTCTAAAAAACCAACAATTTTAATAGCAGGATAAATCATAAATACTAAAAGAACACTTGTAAATACTAAAGTCATTATAATTTGCATTTTAAATCCTATAACTCTTTTTCTAACTCAAATTGTTCCCATAAAGAAGCAGCTTTTTCATTTCCATTGTCTTTTGCTTTTTTAATATACATTGCAGCTTTTTTCATATCTTTTGGAATACCTTGTCCTGACATATACATAAATCCTAAATTTATTTGAGCATTTTCATCACCTAATAATGCAGCTTTTTCATACCAAGAAGCTCCTGTTTCATTATTTATTGGAACTCCAATTCCGATTGTATACATATATCCAAGATTATAAGCAGCTTGTGGATTATCCAAAAGTGCAGCTTCTGTAAAAAGTGCTATTGCTTTTTTATAATCTTTTGGTACGCCTAAGCCATTCATATAATTATTACCAAGTTGTGTCATTGCATAAGGATTTTTTGCATCACTTGCAATTTGTAACCATTTGATTGATTCTGTTGTATCTTTTTTAACACCATCACCATTGTGATACATAATAGCTAAATTGTGTGCAGCTTGTGAATTACCACTATTTGCACTTTTTAAAAAATATTCATAGGCATTTTGATACTGTTTATTTTTGTAAAAATCAAGTCCTACATCATAGTCATTTCCAAATAAAAAACTTACACAAGCCATTGAAAATAAAAATTTCTTCATCATCTTTTCCTTAATAAATATATATCTTATTTTAGCCATTTTTATTAATAATTTATTGATACCAATCAATCCTTTAGTTTTTTCTTTATGTTAAGATTTATTTATATCAAAAAAAGGAGTACAACATGAGTATTAAGTATAAAATACCACTTGTACTAATATTTTCTTTTAATCTTTTAAGTGCTTCAGTATTAGATGGAGAGAAAATATTCAAACAATATTGTTGGGGCTGTCATCATGAAACTTCAGTTGCTTTTGGTCCATCATTTCAGCAAATGGCAGATAAAAGAACTGTGGGAGAGATTCAAGGACATATCCTTGATCCAAAATCAATGTACAAACAATTAGGTCATAAAAGATCAGTAATGCCTAGCTTTAAAGATGAATTATCTCAAGAACAACTAGACGCAATTACAGATTTTATACTATCATTCAAATCAAAAAAGGATTAGAGAAATGTTTAGATTATCAAATTTGATTAAATCGACCCTTGAAAATCAAAAATCAAGAACATTAAATGGTTCTATTATGATATGGAATTTTACAAATAGATGTAATTTACTTTGCCATCACTGTTATAGTAAAGCTGATGCAAATGAAAAAGATACACTTACTTTTGAAGAAATTGAACAAACTATTTCGAAACTAAAAGCAGGTGGTGTAAATTTTGTTATTTTTTCAGGTGGAGAACCACTTTTAAGAAAAGACATATTTGATATTGCTAAAGTTATGAAAGAATATAATATAATGACATATTTATCTACCAATGGGATTTATGTAAGTCCTAAAAATGTGGATCAAATTATAGAAACTTTTAATTATATTGGGATTTCAATAGATGGGATTGAAGAAATACACGACCAATTTAGAGGTCAAAAAGGTGCATACAAAAAATCTATTGAGGCTATAAAATTAATACAAGCTCATGGTGGAAATGCTGGTATTAGATTTACCATCACAAAAGAGACTCAGGATAGTTTTTATGCAATGTTTGAGTTATGTGAAGAGCTAAAAGTTGATAAACTATATATCTCTCATCTTGTTTATTCTGGACGGGGAAAAGATAATCTTGAAATAGATATATCAAAAGAACAAAGAAGAAAATATGTTGAATTTATTATTGATAAAGCATTTGAATATTATAAAAATGGAAATAATATTGATTTAGTAACTGGAAATATGGAAATGGATGCAATTATGCTTTTAGATAGATTCAAAAAAGAATATCCAGATTTTGTAGAAACATTAGAGCAAAAACTAAAAGCTTGGGGTGGAAATTCAGCTGGGCATAGACTTGGAAATATGGATTGGGCAGGAAATGTAAAACCAGACCCATTTTTTCCTTTTGTTGTTGGAAATTATTTAGAAACATCTTTTGATGAAATTTGGACTTCTACCTCAAATGATATTTTAAATAAACTGAGAGAACATCCACGACAAATAAAAGGAAGATGTTCTCAATGCAAATATATTGAAATTTGTAATGGTGGTTCACGTTCACGGGCATATGCAATTAGTGGAGATTTGTGGGAAGAAGATCCATCATGTTATTTAACTTTAGAAGAAACTAGGAGATAGGAAATGAAATTATTAAATTTATTGCTAATTGCAAGTATTGCTAGTAGCTGGGTTTGTGCAAAAGAGAAATTTTTCGTAGTTGAAAGAGAAAGTGAATCATTAGCAACAATTTATAATGGTGTAAAAAGAACAAATATAGAAGGTATGCACAACATGAATCATGGTGTTGTGAAATTTGATGGGAAAGATGGTTATGCAATTTCAAGAGATGGATTCGTAGTAAAATTTGACCCTGAATCTGAAAAAATTCTAGCAGAATATAAAACTTCAAAATCAGCAATTGGTTTTGTAATTGGAGCAAACTATGTTGCTGTTGCTAACTATGATGATAAAAGTGTTGATATTTTAGACAGAGATTTAAAACCCTTAGAGAAAATACAAACAGGTTCAAAAAATGTTGGAATTAAAACATATGAAAATTATCTTATATTCTCACAAATGGAAAATGATACCATCAGTGTTTTTAAAGATATGAACGAAGGAAAAAATAAACCAAACTTTAAATTATTTAAAGAATTTAAAGATGCAGGTGAACTTCCTTTTGATGCTATGATAAAAGATGAAAAATATATAGTTGGATTTTTTACTTCAAAACATTTCGGAGTTGTTGACTTAAAGAAAATGGAATATAAAAAGATTGATGTTTTCTTAGATGAAAATAGACAAATGGTTTTAAAAGTTCCTCATTTTGGATTTTGGTCAATTGGTGGAGATAAAATATTTGTTCCAGCTGTTGGGGATAATAAAGTAATGGTTTATGATAATGATTTTAAATTTGTGAAAAATATTCAAACTCAAGGATTGCCTGTATTTACAAGTTTAAGTCCAGATAAAAAATATTTAGCAGTTACATATTCAGGAAAAGATTTCCCAACTATTCAAATAATTGATACTACTACTTTAGAAATTATTCAGACATTTAATTTTGATGGAAAAGTATTGCATGTTAGATGGTCAGAAAATTCTCCACAACTTTATGTATCTGTAAATGATACAAATAAAATCGCAGTTATACACACAAAAGAATGGTTTTTAAATAGAGAAATATTTAATGTTAAAAAACCTTCAGGAATATTTATATATGAGGATGGAAAATAATTATGGCAAAAGTGTATTTAACGGGAGCTGGTCCTGGAGATATGGAGTTAATGACTTTAAAGGCTGCAAGAGTAGTAAAAGAAGCTGATATAATCATCTATGATAGACTTGCAAATCCAGGAATTCTTGAAATGGCAAAAGATGGCTGTGAAATGATTTATGTGGGAAAACAAGATGGAAAACATTCTGTTCCACAAGATGAAATAAATGAAATCATTTATCAAGCTGCGTTAAAATATGAAAATGTTGTAAGATTAAAAGGTGGAGATCCTTTTGTATTTGGAAGAGGAGGAGAAGAAGCTATTTATCTTTTTGACAGAGATATAAAGTTTGAGATAATTCCAGGTATTAGCTCATCGGTTGCAGTTCCAGCATATGCTGGAATTCCTGTAACTCATAGAGGAATAACTACTTCATTTAGAGTAGTAACAGGACATGAAACACCAAAGAAAAAAATATCACAAATAGAGTGGCAAACCTTCTTAAATGATGAAACAATCGTATTTTTAATGGGATTTCATAATATTAAACTAATCACTAGAAAACTTATGAATCTTGGGAAAAGAAGAGATTATCCATGTGCTGTAATTTCAAAAGGAAGTACACCTGAACAAGAAGTTGTTGTAGGAACTTTAGAAACAATAGTTGAGCTTTCAAAAGATATGCCAACACCTGCTATTATCGTTATTGGAGAAGTTGTAACTTTAAGGGATAAGATTAAGTGGTTTAAACAAACCATTTAGTCGCTTATTTCTTCTTTTTTAATCTTTTTTTATTTCTTTCCACACTACTTAGTAAATATTTCTTTATCAAGCTTTTTAATATTAAATATTTTTTTATAAATTAATTAATCATTTGTATAAAAAATATTAAGTATATATTTTACTGTATATTTAATATACATTAATAATGTATATTGATATATATCAATTTTTAATACTTTAATAGTGGTTATTATTCCGATAAAAAAGGAGTATAAAATGACTTTTAATGATTCACTTGAGTTATTGTCATTTCACTGGGTAGCATATTCAGTCTATTCTGCTTTGATTATTTCTGTAGTTGCTTGGTTTGGCTACAACTTAACGAAGCAAGAAAAAGCCAAATCTCTGATAAGAATTCCTTTCTATGGATTTATTGGCTTCTTAGTTATTGCGGGAGTTGGGCATCATATCTTTACTTATAATACTGTTCCTTGGGTTGCTCAAGATATAAATCGGCATGACATGACACCTGATAAGATTTATAATATAAATATAAAAAAACATGTGTTTATTTTACCAACAGAAAAGATGGTTATTAACTGTAAAGAACAAGTTTTATTTGATGTTACAAGTGAAGATTTAGTGTATGGTTTTGGATTATTTAGAAAAAATAACACAATGGTTATGCAAATGCAAGTGAATCCAGGAAGTAGAAATGATATTTTATGGACATTTAATCAAAATGGAATTTATGACTTGATGTCAACAGAATATTCAGGACCAAAAGGAAATGCTATGTTTGTAAAAGATGCAGTTGAAGTTGTAGGTTGTCAAAATATTTCTGAAAAGAATGGGGGTGTTAAATGAGTTTTGTAAGCGATTTAATTAATGGAGCAGATAATAAATTTGATCATACAAGTTTAAATGCTCTACAAAAAGTTACTTTAAGAGCAGTTGTAATGGCTTTTCTATTTTATGGTCTTGCTGCAATTGAGGGTATGATTATGAGAACAGCTTCTGTTATTCCTTCAATTCCTCCTGTTTATGGTTCACCTGAACACTATTTTTCAATTATGACAGTTCACCCAATAGTTGGAATTTTTGGTTCTACTTATCAATTGGTATTTGGTGCATTTATGTTTTTAGTTCCTTTTTTAACTAAAAAACCATTATATAGTGTTAAATTAGCAAACTGGGTTTGGTTATTAATTACTGTTGGTACGGCATTATCATGGATTGCAGCATTTGCATGGAATTATGCTCCTTTATATACTTTATATTGGCCTCTTCCTGCTGATACTGAACAATTTAAAACTATTGGTGGAATTGTATTTATTCTAGGGGTTGCTCTTATTATGCTAGGAACTTTTGGTTTTATATATAACATCTATGCAACAATTTTTGCAAGAGTTGGTGCTCATCAAAACAAAACGATGAAAGAACTTTTAATTTCTGGTTTTGGTATTGATGGTATTTTAAATCTTTGGTACAAATTAACTGGAAGACAACCTTACACAAAAGAACCTGCGCTTTCTTTACCTGTTGTTGCAATCTTTAGAGGAACAGTTGATACATTTTTAGATGCTCTTATCATTTTAGGAGCAGGAATTTTAGTATTAGTATATCTTTTTGCTGATCTTGGTGGTTTTAATTTAGATGTAAAATCAGTTGATGCACTTTTATATAAAAACTGGTTCTGGTGGGGATTAGATTTAGTTGCAGATGGTCTTGTATTAATTTATGTAGCTGGTTCATGGTATCTTTTAGCAA
>ERZ724518.1236-NODE-1236-length-11434-cov-24.143422_pt1 | contig 11434 bp, 9 predicted proteins | sample MGYA00376051_ERZ724518 | MGnify/ENA primary metagenome ERZ724518 (study PRJEB28724, sample SAMN07190885) | wastewater metagenome | isolation source: influent of sewage treatment plant in Hong Hong | place: Hong Kong | collected 2016-03-17 ... | reverse complement strand
CGGATTGGCTTGAATGCTGGGGTTTTCATCAAGATCTGCGGAAATAGTCACATATCTCGTCCCCGCGCCCTCCTGACTGGCGACACGGGACGAGAAACCGACGGAGACTTGTATGCAAACCCCCGCCTGATGTAACAATATCCCCACACTCCTATTGACGGTCAACAGGATTTTCCCTAGTTATAGGAGTGTCGTCAGTCGATGAGAATGACCGAAGGCCTGCAGCCATCGCGCTTCATGCCATGCCCATGGAGGGACTATGTTAACTGAACTGGAACAAACCAAGCGCGCGTTGGCAGGCAAGCACCGGGCAATCGATGACTGGCTGGATGCCAGGCAGGCATTGCTGGTCGAATACATGCGGCTGGCCGGGCTCATGCCCACCAAGTCCAAGCAGCGCTCCCTTCCCGGTCACGTCGAACTGCAGCGCTTCTGCGAGCAACTGGTCGACTACGTCAGCGCCGGTCATTTCGAGATCTACAACCACGTGGTCACCGCCTTCGAACAAGCCAGCGGTGACAAACTGGAGTTGGCCAAACGCATCTATCCCCATATTCGTGCCTGCACCGAGTTTGCCCTGGAGTTCAACGACAAATACAGCAATGCCGACGAGGCCCAGCTGTTGCAGCTCGATGAGGATCTGAATCAGCTGGGGCCCGTGCTGGAGGACAGGTTCAAGCAGGAAGACAGGCTGGTCAAGGCACTTCAGGTGGTCGAATCCCTCAGTCAACAGCGGGTCTGATGTCCAATATCGGAGCCAGTTCAACATCCTGATGCGCCAGCTACATTACACTCTGGGGCATGGATGGTTAGCACTGTGCTCGCACGCAGACCGGAGATGAACATGGCCGAGCGCCGCCACTTTACACGAGTCTTCTATTTGACCGCCGCCAAACTGACGCAGGGAGTACACCAGTGGCACACCCAACTGGTGGATGTCTCCCTGCAGGGCGCCCTGCTGCTGAGGCCCGAGGATTGGGTCGGCAGCGATGACAAGGAGTACGAGATCTGCTTCATGCTCGGCGGCAGTGACATCGAGATCAGGATGCAAGTGGAGCTAACCCACGAGGCCAGCAAGAAGCTGGGGTTCTACTGCCACCACATCGACATCGACAGCGCCACCCACCTCAAGCGGATGATGGAGTTGAACATCGGGGAAGAGCAGCTGCTGTATCGCGAGCTGGAGCAGTTGCTGCAAGAGCACAAGGAACACAATCCTCCCACCTGACTCACCATCGGTGAAAAAGGAGCGTCATACGCTCCTTTTTTGTTCTCTTTTGCGCTGTTACAAGGCCTCCAGGGCATCGAACAGCTTCTTCACCGGCACCACCTCCATCCCCTCGATAGGATGCTTGGGTGCGTTGGCATGAGGCACTATGGCACGGCGGAAACCGTGCTTGGCCGCCTCCTGCAACCGCTCCTGGCCAGAGGGTACAGGTCGGATCTCGCCAGACAGCCCCACCTCGCCAAAGACCACCAGATCCTTGGGCAAGGCCTGATCCCGGAAGCTGGAGACCATGGCCAGCAACAGCGCCAGATCCGCACTGGTCTCCTCGACCTTGACCCCGCCAACCACATTGATGAAGACATCCTGATCCGCCATCTGCAACCCGCCGTGACGGTGCAGTACCGCCAGCAGCATGGCGAGACGGTTATGATCCATGCCCACCGCCACCCGGCGCGGATTGGAGAGCTGGGAGTAATCCACCAGCGCCTGCAACTCCACCAGCAGGGGGCGCGTGCCTTCCCAGATCACCATGACTATGGAGCCCGGAGCCTGCTCCTCCCCGCGGCTGAGGAAAATCGCGGAAGGGTTGCTCACCTCCTTCATTCCCTGCCCGGTCATGGCGAAGACCCCCAGTTCGTTGACCGCACCGAAGCGGTTCTTGTGGGAGCGCAGGGTGCGAAAACGCGAGTCGTGCCCGCCATCCAGCAGCACGGAGCAGTCGATGCAGTGCTCCAGCACCTTGGGACCCGCCAAGGTGCCGTCTTTGGTGACGTGGCCCACCATGAAGATGGCCACATGATTCTGCTTGGCATAGCGTGTCAGCAGCGCCGCCGACTCCCGCACCTGGGAGACGGACCCCGGCGCGGACTGCACATCCGCCACGTGCATCACCTGGATGGAGTCGATGACCATGATCTGAGGCTGCTCCTGCTGGGCGATGAGGCAGATCTGCTCGACACTGGTCTCGGACAACATGCGCAGCTTGTCCGTGGGCAGACCCAGCCGACCAGCCCGCATCGCCACCTGTTGCAGTGACTCCTCACCGGTCACATAGAGGGTCTTCATGCGCTGCGCCAGGCCGCACATGGTCTGCAGCAACAGGGTCGACTTGCCGGCCCCGGGGTTGCCGCCGATGAGAATGGCCGAACCGGGGACCACGCCGCCACCGAGTACGCGGTCCAGCTCCTTGAAGCCCGAGCTGAAACGGGGGATCTCCGTGGTGGCGATCTCCGCCAGGGTCTGCACCTGGCTGCCGACGGCGCCCGCATAACCGGTATAGCGAGCGCTCTTGCCGGGTGTCGTCACCCCCAGTCGCACCTCGGTGATGGTGTTCCACTCCTTGCACTCGCTGCACTGGCCTTGCCAGCGGGTGAAGTCGGCTCCACATTCGGAACAAACATAGGCGGTTTTGTTTTTGGCCATGGATAACTCGGGGACAGGATGAATTCCTGCTTGATATACTTGTTTGCGACCGGCAGATCAAACCCAGAATCGGAAAAGTGACTTTCCGCGGCAGGAATACATGGATTCAGAACAACCACTACATCTGATAGAACAACTTGTCCCCCTGCTCCGGGAAAAGGACTTCGACGAAATCTTCAACCGTCTGACCCAGAACGAAAATACCAACAGCCGGTTCCTGCTGAAGATGGAACTCAAACGCAAGTGCACCGCCTGCCGGCGCGTCATCGACATGCGCAACGAGCTGGGCGCCCTCTGTCAGGTGCATGAGTTCGACGGGGTGACCCACTTCATGCCCGCCGAGGCCATCGAGCTGTTTCAATCCCAGTGCTACCTCTACCGGGACAGCTACACCCTGGGGGTCTACGAGGCGCTGCAAGCCTGGTACAAGCTCAATCAGGGGCGCAGCGAGCACCTCTCCCTGCCGCTCAATCCGTTTCAGCCCTTCGATGTCAACGCCATCCCCTTCGCCAGCCACTACGGCCGGCAGGAGGAGCGGATGCACTTCAGCTCACCCATGGTGCTCAAGCTGGCGAGCGGAGAGAAGCTGCAGGCCAAGAGTTCAGACATCTCTCTCGGCGGGATCCGGGTCTTGGTCCCCTATCTGCCCGACTACCAGACCGGCGACCACATCGAGGTCTTCTTCACCGGCCTGGAACGCGAGCACCCCACCCCCATGCTGCGCCAGTCGATCGACTATCAGATCCTGGGGAAGGAGCAGAAAGAGGGAAAATTCTGGCTGCGGCTGGTGAAGAGTGATGATCATCCCGCCTTCGATGCGTTCCTGCGCGACTTCATCGAGCGCAACCGCAGCCGCTATCGGGTCAGCGTCGACTACCTGCTGTCGGCCGCCATCATCAAGGGGTACGAACAGTTCTACCTGCCGCGCATGACCGGCATGCCGCTCTTCTTCGGCCAGGGTGCAACCCCTGGCCTGGAGATCGCCCTGCGTACCGAGAACAACCAGCACATCCTCGAGTACTGGCGCGACGCCAAGAACCGCGACATGCTCGCCAGCCTCTTCACGCCAGCGCGCATGCCGTCACTGTTGCCCGCCAAAGGGGGGCTTCGCGAAACCCTGATCTACAGCTTCACCCACTCGGTGCGCAGCCACCTCTACTTCTTCTCCGCTACCCGGGAAGAGCTTGAGCAGAGCGGGCTGACTGCCCTGTTCTTTCAGATAGGAGCCCGCCGCCCCAGCTGGCGTGTCTACAAATTCAGCCTGGAGGCCTGCACCCTGGCCGAGGCCGATCTCGACAGCCAGCCGGGAGGGGCGCACCAGTTGCAGGACATGTTGCTGCGCGAGCGGCTCGGCCAGCTGGGCTATGTGGGCATGCTGCAGGAGATCGGGCTCGACAACCAGCGCGGCGAGTTCCGGTTCGACAGCAGTCAGACGCACAACGCCAACGCCTTGCAACGCTTCGGCCACGACATCCATGCGATCCCCTTCGAGATAGAGACGCTGCACTACGTGCAACTGCGCAAGGAGGCCCGCTACGTCCACAAGACGGCGATCGTGATCCGCCACCAGGATCGCGCCTGGCTCGGCTGGACCCGCGACATCTCGACCCACGGCATGCAGATAGAGCTGGAGGAGCCGTTCTCTGGCGAGAAGGGGGACATCATCCTGGTCGCCCTGCCCCGCCTGCAGGATCTCGCCAGGAACATGGATCTGCAGCACCTCCCCTATCGGCTGGTCAGCCTCAACCTGAGTCGTACCGTGCTGCACCTGTGCATCGAGGGGACGGCAGAGCGCCACATCGGCCACCAGTTTTTCAGCCTGCTGATCGAGAGCAACCAGAACAAGCTCAAGCCCACCAAAGAGCACAAACGCTATCGTGGCATGGCAAGGGCACTGCGCAACCTCTATACCCACCACCTGTTCAATACCCCTGTCTATGTGAACAAGCTCAACGGGCCGCCCCGCCCCGCCGCCCTGGGGCTGGCGCCCAGACCGCGCAGCCTCGCCGGCCTGTTGCAGGCTTGCGCCGAACAAGAGAAACACCTGAACCTCTACCCCCTGTTCCAGGGAACGCTGCTCAAGACCCTGCTGCTCAACCCCCTGCGCACCATAGAGCGGGAAGACAAGCCGGAAGAGGAAGAGGTCTACATCGCCGGGCTGCACACCAAGGGTGGCACTCCCCTGTTTCGCAGCCAGCTTGCCAGCAGTTTTGCATCGGTTGAGCAGAAGCGCCGTTTCATCGAGTTGGCTCGGCAGCAGGGTGAGTTCTATTCGGTGCTGGTTGGCATCTCCCGCACCGGCCGCCCCGATACCAGCTTCATCGCGGGCGAGCTGGACTACATCGCCAAGTTCGCCATTCACAAGGCCAAGAAACTGGAGGAGGAGCTGTGGAGCGTGGTGGGGGTGGGCGAGTTGACCGACACCACAGAGGCCACCCTGTTCCGGCTCGGCATCCCGGCGCTCTGACCCTGGCGGGACGAGCGCCATCCACGACAAGGGCGGCCATGTGGCCACCCTTGTCCATGTCAGGCCGCCTGCGGGTTGCGCAGCCAGGCTAGGATCTCGGGGAAGTGATCCTCCTGGGCCTGGGGGGCCGTCAGCATGTTGATGTGGTCGTAGTCGAGCCGGTTGCCGTTGTCCCGGCCGAGGCGGGTATGACGCGCGGCGGAGCCCATCTCGTCGCTGAAGCGGCGCACGTCGGTCGGGTGACCCAGCACCTTGTCCGCCTTGGCCGAGATCATCCAGAGCGGCGGCCAGTTGACCCTGGCTGCGGCCTCCCCGTAGGCGAAGCCATCGTGGGGATCCTGCCAGGGCCCGCATTTCACCCAGGGGATGGTCTCCTGCAGGTAGCGCAGCGGCTCATCGTCCGCCCCAATCCGCAACCGGCGCGCGGCCAGAAAACCGCGGTTTCGCGCCAGCCAGGGTGCCAGCCGGTTCCAGATTAGATCCACCTTTAACCAGCGCTCGGGGTTCTGTACCGAGACCCCCCGCTTGGTGCCGAAAAACACCAGACTGGCTATCTGGTCGGCCAGCTCCGGGAAGCGCACCAGGGTCGAGGCCATGATGACCCCGCCCCAGGAGTGGGCCATCCAGTGCACCCTGGCGCCGGCATGACGAGCAGCGACCCAATGTTGCAGGGCCGGCAGATCCTCGGTGATCAGCTCATGCTGGCCGTGGCCGGCCCGTTCGGCGATGGCCGGCGTGCTCTGGCCCCGCCCGCGCAGATCCGCCACATACACCTGATAACCGTGCCGCGCCAGGAAACAGGCCAGCCCCTTGCCGGATTCGGTGTAGAAGATGCGTCCGTTCTCGATGGCGCCGTGCACCATCAGGATGGGATCGGCATGCACGGCGACACCGGGCTGAATATGGCGCACATGCAGCCGATGCTCGCCACAGGGGACAAACAGGGATTGTTGCAACAGTTCCATCTTGTTCTTTGCTCCTCCTTGAGCGGGTTCAACACCAGCGCCGGTCGCGGCAGGCCAGCGCGCCGAGCAGGCAGAGCACCCCTTCCAGATCATGGTGATTGAGGGTGGCGGCCGCCTGGGCACGTACCAAGGGCTTGGCGTGGATGGCAATGCCGAGCCCGGCCACCCCCATCATCTTGAGATCGTTGGCGCCATCGCCGACCGCCACCGTCTGGGCTACGGGGATCTCATGCTGCCGCGCCAGTTGCTGCAACACCTCGGCCTTGACGGCGGCATCTACGATGCGCCCGCTCACCTTGCCGGTCAGCAGGCCTCCCTCCACCGCCAGCTCGTTGGCAAAGATGGCGTCCAGCCCGAGCGCCTGTTGTAGTTCGCCGGCGAAACGGGTAAAGCCGCCCGAGGCAATCGCCACGGTCCAACCCGACTGCTTGAGGGTATCGACCATCAGTTGCAAGCCGGGCATCCAGGGCATGGCGGCCGCCACCTCATCGAGGATGGTGACCGGTGCACCTTCCAGCAGCGCGACCCGGCTGCGCAGGCTGTCGGCAAACTCCAGCTTGCCCTGCATGGCCGCCGCCGTCACCGCCGCCACCTGATCGCCCACTCCGGCCAGACGGGCTATTTCGTCGATGCACTCGATCCGGATCGCGGTGGAATCCATGTCCATCACCAGCAACCCGGGTTCTCCCAGGGTCGGCAGGATGGCAAGATGGCAGACATCGATGTCCCACTCCTGCCCCTTGATGGCCTGCACCAGCTCGGGAGAGAAGCGGTTCGCGCCGAGCAGAAGCAGAGGAACACCGGCCTGCTCCCCCAGGGGATAGAGGCTGGCTTCGACCCCATGGTCTGCCAGCAGCCTCGCCACCTGTGCCAGGTGGCGAGCATCCAGCGCCTTGCCAAACAGCACCAGCCAGGCGCCGTCGTGGGCACTGGCTGCGGGCAACAGGGCTTCAGGGGTAAGCTGCCAGCAGGGAACACTGCACAGGGCCTTGGCCCAGTCATGCGGGGAACGGGGGAGTTGGGACAACAACATAAGAGAGACGCCTTCCTTGGAGATCACGGGGTTCATCATGCGGGCCCAGAGTAGCGTATTGCTTTTTGTACAGGCAAGCGCCAAGATCCCCCACCATTGTTCATTCACCGCAAGAGGCTCAGCGCTGTGCGTCATCTCCCCATCAAACGTGTTATCAGCCTGGCAGCAGGGATCCTGCTCGCCCTCTGGGTGCTGGCGCTGATGATCCACATGCAGGGAGCAAGCCAGGCCGCATTGCACAGCGCGGCGCGGGACAGAGCCCAGGCGCTGGTCGCCTACGCAGCCCGGGACATGCGGCGCTGGATCAAGGAGGACAAGGAGAGCGAGCTGGAGCGGCTGGCACAGGATCTCGCCGCCGAACCCGAGATCCTCGATGTCACACTCTACGATGCCCGTGGTATCCCGCTCGCCCAATCGGATCAAGCGGTACCTCTGGACAGCCTGTTGCCCATCGGCACCGACAACAAGTCACTGCCGGAGCAGGGCAAGGGGCGCACCCAGTTCGTGCAGGAGATCCAGGAGGGTAACCTGACCCTGGGCTACCTGAGGATCACGCTGGAGGAGCAGACGCTGATCGCCGCGCAAGACACCCATCTCAAGGTGAGTCAGGAGAAACAGCGGTTGATGCTGCTGGTGATGCTGCTTGCTGGCCTGCTCATCTCCTACGGGGTGCGCCGCAACTACATGCGGGTACGCAAACACAAGAAGAGATCGGTGCAGAGCCAGGCCTCCGCCGATCACGCCCCGCCGCCCGGCATCGAATAAGGCGCAGTTCGCAAAACGCGTTGCTCATGTTATTCCCCCCCAACTGTTCGAGCTTCTGATCGAACAGAGTATCGAGACACTTGGCATCGCGTCATCGCTGAGGCGTTCGTTAACGAAGTGACGATCCACGATCACCTCATGCCGCAGTTGCTTGAGCAGCCTATCCAGCCATTTTCGCTGTATCGACATCCAACTGTGCTGCGCCTAGTTCTTCTCCATCCCCAAGTGCATTGATTGAATCTCGAGCCCACCGAAAGCGGCATCCCATAGCCCTTAACTTCTCAGGTCTGCCCACCTGACTTTGGTTACATCCTGGGGTTCAGGCGTAGCTTGAGACTGAAGCAAACGAATTTTTCACACCTTTCCAGCCGGTTTGGGGTGTGATCTCGATTAGTGGTTTATGTTTTCGGTATGAGACGCCCGCATTGAATGCAATGAGAGACAACGTTTGTAGACATCTTCAGGCAAGAGGCGCATCAGCCACTCCAGCAGAAGGAAACAAGGTCATGAAGCAACCCCTATTTCGCCATGGCGTGTTGGCGGCCGTGATTGCCCTCGGCACGGTATTGGCTGCCTGCAAGGAGGAGCCCCCCCCGTCACGCAAAGTGTCCAGCCCAGCGCAGCCTCCAGCACAACCAGTGCTGCGGTCGCACCACAAGCGCAACCTATTGGCACACAAACATCGAAATATACCCCGGAGGCGCTCGAGACCCTGCTTGCGCCCATAGCCCTTTACCCTGATGCGGTATTGGCTCAGGTGTTGGCCAGCGCCACCAATCCGCAAGAGGTGCTCGATGCCGGCAACTGGCTGGTCGCCCACCCCGATCTCAAAGGGAAAGAGCTGACCGCTGCCATTGCGCCGCTGGGCTTTACACCGCCCACCATGTCGCTGATGCACTTCCCGACCGTCATGGACATGATGTGCTTGAAGATGGAGTGGACGACCGAGCTGGGCAGTGCCTTCCTGGCCGATGAACCGGGCGTATTGGCAGCCGTTCAGCGCCTGCGCCAACAGGCGATGGAGGTGGGCAACCTGAAAGACTCAGAGCAGATGAAAGTGGCCAAGGATGAACAGAATAATCAGCAGATCGTCACCATTGCACCTGCCAACCCTGACGTCATTTACGTCCCGCAATACGACCCAACCGCCGCCTATAGCGCGCCAGCTGCCGGGCCAGCTCCCGCGCCGGTGACCACGGAAACCACGACAACGACTGCGCCTGCGCCTGCGACAACGACCACGACAGTGGTGGAACATGACGACGATGATGAATACGACCGCGGTGATATGGTCTTGACGGGCTTGCTCGCCTTTGGTGCGGGCATGTTGGTCAACGAGGTCTTCAACGACGATGATGATGAGGGCGATTACTATTACCCGCGGTGGGGATCGGGTTATCCCGACGGTTATGTCCCCTATCGTTATAACCCCAACTATGGCAATGGTTTCCGCCCCACCAATGGCTACAACCGTCCGGTCAACTATCAGCGGGGCTCTAACAACAATATTTATATCAACGCCAAGGGGAACGATTACTTCAACAAGTTTGAGCGCGGCCCCAACAACTACCTGCGCCAGGCCGACAGCCCCATCACGGCGGCGCGCCCCCAGCGCGCTGAGCTGGCTACTCTGGAACAACGCTCGCTGAATAACGAGGCAGGAGGGGGGCGACGAGATGCTACACCGAAGGGGAGTTATGCGGGGGCCAATCGCCAACCAAAAAGCGAATATGCCGGCGCCCCGCGCGCTGTCAATGAGGTAAACAGGGAGGCTCGCGCAACCGCGCCGAAGGGGAGCTACGCAGGAGCCAACCGCCAACCCAAGAGCGACAATGCCAAGGTGACGCGCGACGCCAGACAGGCAAACAGGGAAGCAAATGTGGCCCAACGCACGCCGCGCCAGGGCGACTACGCAGGAGACAAGGTCAGGCGGCAGCAAATCACGCCACAGACCGCAGGAGCCCGTGATCGCGGCTATGTCCAGCCACGCGCCACTCACAGCAAGAGCACAGCACAGACGGCGACGCGCAGAGCACCTGTTGCCTCAAAGAGTGCCTTCCAAGGGGTACAGAATTCGGGTAGAACCGAGCGCGCCGCCAGCCAACGTGGGCGTGAAAGTGTGGCTAGCAGCGCGCGTGCCGGGCGCACCACTCAACCCAGACGGAGTACGCGATAATGAAGCGTTTGTTGAAATGGAGTTGGGCCCCCTCATGGGGTTTGGCCCTGCTGGCTCTGACCGTTGCCTGCGACGCAAGCGCCATGGCACAGCGTACCTTCGCCACCCCGGATGAAGCGGTGCAGGCCCTGATCTCGGCCCTGGAGCGGAATGATGTCACCGCACTGACGCTGTTGCTCGGCGAAAATAGTGAGGAGGCCATTACCTCGGGGGATGAGGTGGCCGATGCCAATGATCGCACCGCCTTCGTCGCGAGCTTCAAGAGCAAGCACCAACTGATGGCCGAAGGTAAGGATAAAATGATACTGGTCGTGGGGGAGTCGGATTGGCCACTGCCCATCCCCCTCGTGGCCGCAGATGGCAAGTGGTATCTCGATGGTGCCGCCGGTGCCAAAGAGATCGCCTATCGCCGCATCGGTCGCAATGAGCTGGGGGCGATTGCGGTGTGCCGTGGCTTTATCGACGCGCAGATAGAATACGCCGCCATGGGGCATGATGGCCAAACTGCGGGGCTCTTTGCGGCAAAACTGCGTAGTGATGCAGGACAACAAAATGGACTCTATTGGCCTGTAGGCGAGGGGGAACCAGCAAGCCCGGCCGGAGAGGAAGTCGTCAGTGCCGCGGCAGAGGGCTACAAGACCGTTGTCGGTCAACGCACCCCCTATCATGGCTACTACTACCGTATCCTGTATGCCCAAGGGGCCGCAGCCAATGGGGGGAGTAAAGAGTACTTTGTCGAAGGACAATTGAGAGACGGTGTCGCCCTGATCGCCTGGCCAGCCGATTATGCCAACAGCGGGGTGATGACCTTCATGGTGAATCACGAGGGGCGGGTTTATCAAAAGGATCTCGGCGCCGAAACGGCAACTGTCGTTGAGGCGATCCAACTGTTCGATCCCGACAAGAGCTGGTCGCTGGTGGTTAGCGAAGAGGGTGATTAGGGTTCTTTATCTACCACAGAATCTTGGCGACTAGCATGGGCGAGCGCGGCGTGATTGAGATCACAGGAGGTGATGCGGGGCCAACCGGTTCCGTCATCGGCCAACAGAAAGGACATCGTTGTCGATCTGCGGATCTGCCAACCCTTGCCTCACCTCTCGCTGGCCCACGCGATGTTCGGCATCAGAATGAAGCGCCGCTGAGTCAGAATATGCCGTCGTTTCATGGTGTTGCTCTCGTGGTGGGCGGCCAGAAAGGATAAACGGCACACCCAGCCCTCTGGGCTTCCTTCCCCAATGAGGCATAAAAAACGGCGACCCAAGGTCGCCGTTTTGCATGGAGCCGAAGCCGCGGGCTCAGTCGCCCAGCAGCACGGAGTCCAGTGCGATTTCGATCATGTCGTTGAAGGTCAGCTGACGCTCTTCGGAGGTGGTCTGCT
>ERZ724518.1235-NODE-1235-length-11441-cov-7.271210_pt1 | contig 11441 bp, 9 predicted proteins | sample MGYA00376051_ERZ724518 | MGnify/ENA primary metagenome ERZ724518 (study PRJEB28724, sample SAMN07190885) | wastewater metagenome | isolation source: influent of sewage treatment plant in Hong Hong | place: Hong Kong | collected 2016-03-17 ... | reverse complement strand
TAAGCAGCAAAAGCTCGGCCACCTTGGGCGCGCTGACCGTGTCGTGGTACACCGCCAAATAGGCATCCTGGGCGCTGACCGACTCCAAGAGCGCCATCAGCCCGTAGTGATCCGCCATGCCGGCGCGGTGGCCGCGATAGCGCAGCTTGAGCAGGCGGGCGGTGTTGTCGGCGCGCTCGATAAAAGTGCCCAGGCGAATAAACCGATAAGCGTCGTTGCGGTGAATCGCCCCATAGGTGATGCCGCGAAACAGCTGCGAGCGTTCTTTCACCCAGTCGGCAAAGTTGGCCGGGTCGGCCGGCGGCGCGTCGATGGCAGCCTGCATGCCCAGCCAGGTGGCGTGAATGGCCTGCCACATTTCGCCGGTCAGCGCGTCGCGGGCGGCGTCGGCGTTGTCGCGGGCGCGCGCCAGGCAGCTGCGGATGCTGGCCGGGTGCGCAGAAAACCCCAAAAACGCCCACAGCGCCGCCGGGGTGAGCTCTGCGCCGTGCTGCGCGGCAAACGCCGCCTCGCTGTCGGTCAGCCGCAGCGGCGCGGCCATGTCCTCGCCGGGGCGGGCGGCCTTCAGCCAGGCCAGGCCTTGATTGACCTCCAGCACGCGCGCCAGGTTTTCTGCGCGCTCCAGATAGCGCGACATCCAGTACAAATTAGCTGCGGTTCTTGCCAGCATCACGCGCCCTCCACAATCCAGGTGTCTTTGGCGCCGCCGCCCTGGGCGGAATTCACCACCAGCGAGCCGGCCTGCATCGCCACCCGGCTCAGCCCGCCGGCGACAATGCGGATATCGCCGCCGCTGAGCACAAACGGGCGCAAATCCACATGGCGCGGCGCCAGGCCAGCCTCGACCACGCTGGGGCAGGTGGACAGCGCCAGAGTGGGCTGGGCGATGTAATTGGCCGGCGCGGCCAGAATGCGCTGACGGAATTCGGCAATCTCGGCGCGGCTGGCCAGCGGGCCAATCAGCATGCCGTAGCCGCCGCTGCCGTGCACTTCTTTCACCACCAGCTCCGGCAGGCGGGTCAGCACATAGGCCAGATCATCCGGCTTGCGCAGCTGCCAGGTTTGCACATTGTTCAGCAAGGGCTCCTGGCCCAGATAAAAGCGGATCATGTCCGGCACATAGGGGTAAATCGATTTGTCGTCGGCCACCCCGGCGCCGGGCGCATTGCACAGCGCCACCTGGCCCTTGCGGTACACCGACAACAGGCCGGGCACGCCCAGCAGCGAATCGGGGTTGAACGCCAGCGGGTCCAGAAACGCGTCGTCGATGCGCCGGTAAATCACATCCACCGCCTGCGGGCCGGCGGTGGTGCGCATCCACACCCGGTCGTTTTGCACAAACAAATCCTGGCCTTCCACCAGCTCAACGCCCATTTGCCGCGCCAGAAACGCATGCTCAAAATAAGCCGCGTTATGCCGGCCGGGGGTGAGCACCACCACGGTGGGCTGCGCCACCGGGCTGGCTTCGCGCAGCGTGGTCAGCAGCAGGCTGGCGTAGTGCTCCACCGGGGCGATGTCCAGCCGGGCGAACAGCTCGGGAAACAAGCGGCGCATCATCTTGCGGCTTTCCAGCATATAGCTGACGCCGGACGGTACGCACAGATTGTCTTCCAACACATAAAACGCACCGTCGCTATGCCGCGCCAGGTCCACCCCTGCGACATGGGCGTACACCCGATTGGGCAAGTCCAGCCCGTGCATGGCCACTTGGTATTGCGGATTGGTCAGCACCTGCTCGGGGGGAATCACCCCGGCGCGGAGGATGTCGCGGTCGTGGTAGATATCGTGCAAAAAGGCGTTCAGCGCCGCCAGACGCTGGCGCAAGCCGCGCTCCAGCAGCGCCCAGTCGCGCGCGGGCAAAATGCGCGGCACGATGTCAAAGGGGATGTGACGATCCAGCGCCGGGTTGTCGCGCAGGGTAAAGGTGACGCCATGGCGGCGAAACAGCAGATCAGCCTCGCGCTGACGGGCGGACAGCGCCTCGTCCGACAGGCCATGCAGCCAGTCAGCGTAGGCGGCGCAATGGGCGCGCGGCGTGGCGCCGTCGAACATTTCATCATAAAGCCCGGGGTTGGGCGGGGGCAGGCTGGGCATGGCGGCGCATTCCGGGCAACAAGCATCAGCCCGATATTCAGCAAGGGGTGTGCCATGCTGGCGCGCCCGGACAATACGCTGCGGATGACGCTGAATGCGCCAACGCGCACCATAATGGTGCGCGTTGTACCGGATACGCCGCGCGGCAAGGCGCAATACCTGAAGATGAGATGCGCCAAGCACCACTCACCCTAGTACAGCACTCACGGCAAAGCGCGTGACCGCAAACCGTGCGACGCCATCAGAAGAGAAAGCTGCTCAACGCACCTGGCCGTCAATCGCCTGGGCAATCACCTGCGCCCAGTGCTGGGCCTGGGTTTTGTCCTCAGCCTCGACCATCACCCGCACCATCGGCTCGGTGCCGCTGGGGCGCAACACCACGCGGCCGCAGCCGGCCAGCGCGGCTTCGGCTTCGGCCAGCGCCGCCGCCGACGCGCCTTGCCAGTCCATGCCGGCTTGCAGACGGACATTGATCATGGTCTGCGGGAAGGGCTGCCAGTCGCGGCACACGCCGGCCAGATCGGTGTCCAACACCGACAGCGCGGTGAGCACTTGCAGGCTGGAAATAATGCCGTCGCCAGTGGTGTGGCGGTCCAGGCACAGCAAGTGGCCAGAGCTTTCGCCGCCCACCTGCCAGCCGCGCGCCAGCAATTGCTCCAGCACATAACGGTCGCCGACCTTGGCGCGGGCAAATTCGATGCCCTGGCGCGCCAGCGCCTGTTCCATGGCCAGATTGGTCATCACCGTGCCGACCACGCCGCCTTCCAGCTGGCCGGCGCGCTTGCGCGCCTTGGCCATCACGTACAGCAATTGGTCGCCGTCGTACAGCCGGCCAGCGCGGTCCACCATCATCAGCCGGTCGCCATCGCCGTCCAGGGCAATGCCGTAGTCGGCGTCGTGCGCCAGCACCGCCTGTTGCAGCGCCTTGGTGTGGGTGGCGCCGCAGTGGTCGTTGATATTAAAGCCATTGGGTTGGGTGGCGATTTCGATCACGTCGGCGCCCAGCTCGTGAAACACTTTGGGCGCAATGTGATAGGTGGCGCCGTTGGCGCAGTCCACCACCAGCTTCAGGCCGCGCAGGTCGCGGTCGTTGGGGAAGGTGCTTTTGCAAAACTCGATATAGCGGCCCTGGGCGTCGGTCAGCCGCTTGGCGCGGCCCAGCTCGGCCGAGGGGCGCACTTGCATCGGCGCGTCGATGCGCGCTTCGATTTCCAGCTCCAGCGCGTCGTCCAGCTTGACGCCGCCTTCGGCAAAAAATTTGATGCCATTATCCTGATAGGGATTGTGCGAGGCGGAAATCACCACACCGGCCTGCAAACGCAGGGCGCGGGTCAGGTAGGCGATGCCCGGCGTGGGCAGCGGGCCCGCCAGATAGACATCCACGCCAGCGGCGGCAAAACCGGCTTGCAGCGCGGCTTCCAGCATATAGCCAGAAATGCGGGTGTCTTTGCCAATCAACACGCCAGGGCGGTGGCCGCTGTCGTGGTTGATCAACACCTGGCCGGCGGCGTAGCCCAGCCGCAAGACAAAGTCCGGGGTAATCGGCGCTTGGCCGACTTCACCGCGAACGCCATCGGTGCCGAAGTATTTGCGTGCGCTCATCGTGTCCTCTTGAGGTGATGCAGGGCGCGCAGGCAGGCTGAGGGCTCAGCATGGCGCGCGCCGGGATGATGTCCTGATTCTACCCGTTCCACGCCATGCCGTAAGCATTAAAGTTTTGCCAAGACGCACAATGCTCAGCACGCGCGCTGCGCGTCGCGCATCGCATGCCACACCGCCAAGGCATCGCGGGTGGCGGCCACATCGTGCACGCGCACCACTGCCGCGCCATGCTGGCACGCCAGCACCGCCGCCGCCACACTGGCCGCCACCCGCGCCGCCGGCTCGCTCTGACCCGTGACGGCGCCGAGCATGGATTTGCGCGACAGCCCCGCCAATACCGGGGCCAGACGGGCGCACTCGCCCAGGCGCGCCAGCAAGGCGTAGTTGTGCTCGACGGTTTTGCCAAAGCCAAAGCCGGGGTCCACCAGCAGGCGCTCGCGGGCGATGCCGCCAGCCAGCGCAGCGTGCACGCGCGCGCCCAGGTAATCAATCACCTCGGCCACCACATCGCGGTACTGCGGCGCGCGCTGCATGCTCTGCGGCGTGCCTTGCTTGTGCATCAGGCACACGGCGGCGGACGAGGCCGCCACGGCGGCAATCGCGCCGTCGTCTTCCAGCGCCGCCACGTCGTTGATCACGTCCACCCCCAGCGCCAGGCCGGCGCGCATCACCTCGGTGCGGCGGGTGTCCAGCGAAATCGGCACATCCAGCTCGCACAGCGCTTCCAGCACCGGCAGCACCCGATCCAGCTCTTCCTGCACCGACACCAGCGGCGCATTCGGGCGGGTGGATTCGCCGCCCACATCCAGCATGTCGGCGCCTTCGGCCAGCATGACCTCGGCGCGGGCGCGGGCGGCGGCCACGCCCTGATAGCGGCCGCCATCCGAGAACGAATCCGGGGTGACATTCAGAATGCCCATGATCAAGGGGCGATCCAGCGACAGGACAAAGCGGCCGGCATGCAGGGAAGCGGCGGACATGTTTTCAGCTCCATAAAAAGCGGCGCGGCAGCCGAAGCTGCCGCGCGAGGGGATGGCGAGAAAGAATCAGATTTCCTGTGCCGGTTTGATGGTGGGCGTGGCCGGGGCGGGCGGCGCCGGCGGCGTGTTGCCCGAGCCGGTGTTGCCAGCCGGACGCGGCGGGCGCGGCGGACGGCCTTGCATGATGTCTTCGATCTGCTCGGCGTCGATGGTTTCCCATTCCAGCAGCGCGGCGGTCATCGCTTCCACCTTGTCGCGGTTTTCATCCAGCAGGCGACGGGCCAGGGTGTACTGGTCGTCGATGATGCGGCGGATTTCGTTGTCCACCTGCTGCATGGTGGCTTCCGACAGGTTTTTGTGCGTGGTCACCGAGCGGCCCAGGAACACTTCGCCTTCGTTTTCGCCGTACACCATCGGGCCGAGCTTGTCGCTCATGCCGTAGCGGGTGACCATGTCGCGGGCCATCGAGGTGGCGCGCTCGAAGTCATTGCTGGCGCCAGTGGTCATCTGGTTCATGAACAGCTCTTCGGCAATGCGGCCGCCGAACAGCACCGAGATGCGCTGCAACAGATAGTCACGGTCGTAGGCGTAGCGGTCTTGCTCCGGCAGCTGCATGGTCACGCCCAGCGCGCGGCCGCGCGGGATGATGGTGACTTTGTGCACCGGGTCAGACTTGGGCAGCAGCTTGGCGACAATGGCGTGGCCAGACTCGTGGTAAGCGGTGTTTTTCTTTTCCTCGTCGGTCATCACCATGCTGCGGCGCTCGGCGCCCATCATGATTTTGTCCTTGGCGGATTCGAAGTCTTCCATGTCCACCAGACGCTTGTTGCGGCGGGCGGCAAACAGCGCGGCTTCGTTGACCAGGTTGGCCAGATCGGCGCCAGAGAAGCCCGGCGTGCCGCGCGCGATGATTTCCGGTTTGACGTCCACCGCAATCGGCACCTTGCGCATGTGCACATTGAGGATCTGTTCGCGGCCGCGAATGTCCGGCAGCGGCACCACCACCTGGCGGTCGAAGCGGCCCGGGCGTTGCAGCGCCGGGTCGAGCACGTCCGGGCGGTTGGTGGCGGCGATCACGATCACCGTGGAATTGGTGTCAAAGCCGTCCATTTCCACCAGCAGCTGGTTCAGCGTTTGTTCGCGCTCGTCGTTGCCGCCGCCCAGGCCGGCGCCGCGCTGGCGACCCACCGCGTCGATTTCATCGATGAAGATGATGCACGGCGAGTTTTTCTTGGCGTTCTCGAACATGTCGCGCACGCGGGCGGCGCCGACGCCGACGAACATTTCCACAAAGTCCGAGCCGGAAATCGAGAAGAACGGTACCTTGGCTTCGCCAGCAATGGCCTTGGCCAGCAGGGTTTTACCGGTGCCGGGGCTGCCGGCCAGCAGGATGCCGCGCGGGATGCGCCCGCCCAGCGTTTGATAACGGCTGGGGTCGCGCAGGTAATCGACGATTTCCTTCACTTCTTCTTTGGCTTCGTCGCAACCGGCGACGTCAGCAAAGGTGACGGTGTTTTGTTCTTGATCCAGCATGCGCGCGCGGCTCTTGCCGAAGCTGAACGCCCCGCCCTTGCCGCCGCCCTGCATCTGACGCATGAAGAACACCCACACGCCAATCAACAGCAGCATCGGGAACCAGGAGATGAAGATATTCATCAACAGCGACGGCTCTTCTTCCGGCTTGGCCGAGAAGCGCACATTGCTCTTGATCAGCTGGTTGACCAGCTGCGGATCGTAGGGGGCGTAGGTGGTGAAGGCGCTGCCGTCAGCGCGGCGGCCCTTGAGCCACTGCCCGCGCAAGGGGTGGCCCTCAATCACCACGGACTGCACGCGGCCCGCTTCGACATCGCCAATGAAGGTGGAATATTCGACCTGGTTTTGCGTCTCTTGACGCTTGCTGAACTGGTTGAACACCGTCATCAGCACGAGGCCGATAATGACCCATATGGCGATGTTTTTACCGATGTTGTTCAAAGCGGACTCCTTACTGTGCCCTGGCCTGCCAAAAAATATAGCTGGGCTGTTTCCTGGCAGAAAAACCTCATCAGAAACAGCGCCTTTTTCATTGTAAACCCTGAACCGCAGCCTGTCAGCGCCGATTTTTGCCCAGCAGGTAGATTTCGCTGCTGCGGTCGCGTGAGGCTTTGGGTTTGCGACTGAGCACCTCGGTAAAGGTTTCTCGCATCGCCTTCAGGAAAGCATTGAATTCGCTGCCCTGAAACACCTTGACCAAAAAATGTCCGCCAGGTTTCAGGTGTTCCTGGGCAAACATCAGGGCCAGCTCCACCAGATAGGCGCTGCGCGCCTGATCAATGGTGCTATTGCCAGACATGTTGGGGGCAATGTCGGAGATTACAAGGTCAACCGGCCGACCTTCCAGCAGTTGCACAAACTGCGCCAGCACGTCGTCCTCACGAAAATCGCCCTGAATGAACTGCACGCCGGCAATCGGATTCATCGGCAGGATGTCCAGCGCCAGCACGCGGCCGCGTTCGCCCACCTTGTCAATCGCCACCTGCGACCAGCTGCCCGGCGCCGAACCCAGGTCGGCCACGGTGATGCCGGGGCGCAGCAGTTTGTCTTTTTCGTCGATTTCCAACAATTTGTAGGCGGCGCGCGAACGGTAGCCATCCTTTTGCGCCATATGCACATAAGGGTCGCTTACATGCTCTTGCAACCATGCCTTGCTGGTTTTGCTGCGTGCCATACAGTAAACTCGTGTTTTGAAACTGTTCTTTATAGACAACGAATACGATGAAAATCGAACTCTCTTCTGATCAGCGCAGTCATCTGAAAGCGCTGGCCCATTCGCTTAACCCGGTGGTGATGATTGGCAACAACGGTCTGAGCGAAGCGGTGATGCGTGAAATCGCCGTCAACCTCGACGCCCACGAACTGATCAAAATCCGCGTGCTGGGCGACGACCGCGAAGCCCGCGTGGCCATGTTCGAGCAAATTTGCGACGAACTGGGCGCCGCCCAGGTGCAGCACATTGGCAAGCTGCTGGTGATTTATCGCCCGACCGGCGACGCCAAAATCGCCTTGCCCAAAAGCAAGAAAAAACCCGCCTGATCAACCCCCTGAATTCCCGCTCAGGCGGGAATGACGCGATTTTCGCGGGGGATTTCAGGCAAGTAAAAAGCGGCGAGCTCACCTCGCCGCTTTTTTTATGCACAGCAGTGCAGACGCCAGGTGCGGGCAACAACGCCAGGAGGGTTTTGTGAGCGGCGCTCAATCGCCCCGGCGGCGCGGCCACAGCACCCAGGCCAAACCCAACAGGCTTTGCAGCAAATACACACTGCTGGACACGCCATGCCAGGGGCCAAAGCCCAGGCCGAGCATCTGCGCTGGCGCGCCAGCGGCGTCCACCGGCATGGCCTTGAGCCGCTCGATCACCGGGTGAATCAGCCACTGATTGGCCAGCGAGCAGGCCAGCATGGCCCACACCAGCCGGGCTTCGCCGCGCCGCAGCCCGGCGCCGCCGTGGCGCAAGGCGTAAAACCCCAGCCACACCAGCGCGCAGGCCAGGCCCAGCCACTCCACCAGGGTGAACACCCGCCCGGCCAGCTCGCCGGCCAGTTGGGTGTCCAGCCGGGCAAACAGAATGGGGGCCACGCCCCAGCCGGCCAGCCATTGGCCGCCAATCCACAGCGTCATCGCCAGTTGGCGCAAGCGGCTGTTCCAGCTGCGTTCATCCATTGCCCAGGCTCCTGGAGTGGGGGCTGCTCAGTTACAGATATTGCACGTCCAGCACTTCGTATTCACGCAGGCCGCCCGGCGCTTGCACTTCGGCCACGTCGCCGGCTTCTTTGCCAATCAGCGCGCGGGCAATCGGCGAATTGACCGACACTTTGCCCAGTTTGATGTCGGCTTCGTCGTCGCCGACGATCTGGTAGCGCACTTCGTCGTCGGTTTCCATGTCCAGCAGCTGCACGGTGGCGCCAAACACCACGCGGCCATCGGCGTCCAGGGTGGACGGGTCGATGATTTGCGCATTGGACAGCTTGCCTTCGATTTCGGCGATGCGGCCTTCCACAAAGCCCTGACGCTCTTTGGCGGCGTCGTATTCGGCGTTTTCCGACAGGTCGCCATGGCTGCGCGCTTCGGCGATGGCGGCGATCACACTCGGACGCTCCACGCTTTTCAGGTGTTGCAGCTCGGCCTTGAGCTGCTCGGCGCCCACCACGGTCAGCGGAACTTTGATCATTTTGCTTCTCCAGGGAAGCCGGCGACAGGCCGGTTTCCACACAATAAAAGGCAAGCCGCCGTTGAAAAACGGCGGCTTGCGAAGGTTCGTCTGTAGAACGGAATGCCCCGATTGTAGCGGCAAGCCCGGCGGTTTCCAAGTGCGAAAACCGCCAGAACATGTCATCGGGAAGTCAAACGCGCGCCGATGGCAAAACGCCAGGCGCGCGCCGCCGTGAAACCGCCGGGCCGCAGGCCCGGCAGTGCAGGCAATTACAGCTGGCTGTGCAGCGACTGCACGCTGTACACGCCCAGGTCTTGCAGGTGGCGCATGCCAATGCACACGGCGCGCGCGCCGGCCAGGGTGGTGTACTGCGGAATGCGGCCTTGCAGCGCCGAGCGGCGGATGGAATAGCTGTCTTGCACCGCCTGACGCTTTTCGTCCACGGTGTTGATCACCAGACAAATTTCGCCATTCTTGATCATGTCCACCACATGCGGACGGCCTTCGGTGACTTTATTGATGGCGGTCACCGGCAGGCCCTGTTCGCTGATCATTTGCGCGGTGCCACGGGTGGCCACCAGCTCAAAGCCCAGGTCCAGCAGGTCGCGGGCCACTTCAACAATGCCGTTCTTGTCCGACTGGCGCACCGACAGGAACACCTTGCCCTGTTTCGGGAAGCGATCGCCGGCCGCCAGCTGGCTCTTGACGTAGGCTTCGGCAAACGAGCCGCCCACGCCCATCACTTCGCCGGTGGATTTCATTTCCGGGCCGAGAATGGTGTCCACGCCCGGGAACTTGATGAACGGGAACACCGCTTCTTTGACGGCGAAGTACGGCGGAATCACCTCGCGGGTCACGCCCTGAGCGGCCAGGGTGATGCCGGCCATGCAGCGCGCGGCGATCTTGGCCAGCGGCTGGCCGGTGACCTTGGAGACAAACGGCACGGTGCGCGAGGCGCGCGGGTTGACTTCCAGCACGTAGATGGTGTCGCCCTGAATGGCAAACTGCACATTCATCAGGCCCACCACGTTCAGCGCCTTGGCCATGGCGATGGTCTGGCGACGGATTTCGTCCTGCACCTCAGCGCCCAGGCTGTACGGCGGCAGCGAGCAGGCGGAGTCGCCAGAGTGCACGCCGGCTTGCTCGATATGCTGCATGATGCCGCCGATGATCACCTGTTCGCCGTCGCTGATGGCGTCCACGTCCACTTCGATGGCGTCGTTCAGGAAGCGGTCCAGCAGCACCGGGCTGTCGTTGGACACCTTCACCGCCTCGCGCATATAGCGCTCCAGGTCGGCCTGCTCGTGGACGATTTCCATGGCGCGGCCGCCCAGCACGTAGGACGGGCGCACCACCAGCGGGTAGCCGATTTCAGCGGCCAGGCGGATGGCTTCTTGCGGGTCGCGCGCGGTGCGGTTGGGCGGCTGCTTGAGGTTGAGCGCGTGCAGCATCTTCTGGAAGCGCTCGCGGTCTTCGGCGCAGTCGATCATGTCCGGCGTGGTGCCGATGATGGGCACGCCGTTGGCTTCCAGCGCGCGGGCCAGTTTCAGCGGGGTTTGGCCGCCGTACTGCACGATCACGCCGATGGGTTTTTCCACATTCACCACTTCCAGCACGTCTTCCAGCGTCAGCGGCTCGAAGTACAGGCGGTCAGAGGTGTCGTAGTCGGTGGACACGGTTTCCGGGTTGCAGTTGACCATGATGGTCTCAAAGCCGGATTCGCGCAGGCTCAGCGCGGCGTGCACGCAGCAGTAGTCGAATTCAATGCCCTGGCCGATGCGGTTCGGCCCGCCGCCCAGCACCATGATTTTCTGGCGGCTGGACGGTTGCGCCTCGCACTCTTCTTCGTAAGTCGAGTACATATAGGCGGTGTTGGTGGAGAACTCGGCCGCGCAGGTGTCCACGCGCTTGTACACCGGGCGGATGCCGGCGGCCCAGCGCTTGTTGCGCACCGCGCCCTGATCCACGCCCAGCAGCGCGGCCAGACGGCGGTCGGAGAAGCCCTTGCGCTTCAGGCGGCGCAGGGTGTCGGCGTCCAGCGCGTCCAGGGATTGGCCCTTGACGGCGGCTTCTTCGGCCACCAGGTCTTGCAGTTGGGCCAGGAACCACGGGTCGATCTTGCACACTTCGAAGATTTCGCGCGCGCTCATGCCAATGCGGAAAGCATCGGCCACGTACAGCAGGCGTTCCGGCCCCGGCTCGCCCAGTTCGCGGACGATGGTTTCGCGGTCGGTCGAGCGCTCGTCCAGGCCGGACAGGCCGGTTTCCATGCCGCGCAGGGCTTTTTGCATGGATTCCTGAATCGAACGACCCATGGCCATCACTTCGCCCACCGACTTCATCTGGGTGGTCAGGCGGTCGTTGGCCTGCGGGAATTTCTCGAAGGCAAAACGCGGAATCTTGGTGACCACGTAGTCAATCGACGGCTCGAACGAGGCCGGGGTGGCGCCGCCGGTAATGTCGTTTTTCAGCTCGTCCAGGGTGTAGCCCACCGCCAGCTTGGCCGCCACCTTGGCAATCGGGAAGCCGGTGGCCTTGGAGGCCAGCGCCGAGGAGCGCGACACGCGCGGGTTCAT
>ERZ724518.1233-NODE-1233-length-11452-cov-5.442748_pt1 | contig 11452 bp, 9 predicted proteins | sample MGYA00376051_ERZ724518 | MGnify/ENA primary metagenome ERZ724518 (study PRJEB28724, sample SAMN07190885) | wastewater metagenome | isolation source: influent of sewage treatment plant in Hong Hong | place: Hong Kong | collected 2016-03-17 ... | reverse complement strand
CGAGCGGAGTTAAATTTTCATCCTGCGCTGTGGCGGTAAATACCGATGTTGCAATGGCAACGGTGTAAAGAATACTTTTTAGTCTCATACTTTTATTTTACATTTAAGTGAATTGTCTTTATATAAGTATTTGTTTTCTATTGAATTTCGTACAATGTAAACTTCATTGATTTAATTTTCACGACACAAAATTATACCTACATTATTACAATAATATTACACAAACATTAAAAAGAAAAGAAAGCAGAATGCAGAATGCAGAATAAAGAATACAGGTTTTGAATAGTATTGGTAGGGAAAGACGGGTGGGTGATAAATAAAAAAAAATCCCTGCAACAGGCTGTAGCAGGGAATTTAATATCAGAATGGAATGATTTATTTGTGCAGTGAGAAGACAAACTCCAGTCCTCCGCCCGGTTTGTTATTAACTGATATGGTTCCTTTATGAGTTTCCACTGCGTTTTTCACAATCGAAAGTCCCAAACCGGTACCGCCGGTTTTACGCGAGCGGCCTTTGTCTACCCGGTAGAAACGATCAAACAGTGATGATAAATGTTCGGGACCAACACCCATACCATTGTCAGAAAATGAAAAAAAGAAATATTTTGCATCTTCACCGGTTAGGGCAATGAAAATTTTCACTTTATCGCCTCCGTAGGCAATGGAATTATCCATCAGATTTCGGAAAATGGAATATATAAGCATTTGATTGCCGCGCAGCCATACATCACCGCCAAATGAAGTATCGACTGTAATGTTTTTTTCATGAAGGATAATGTCCAGATCATCAGTTACATTTTCTACAATCTTATTGATGCACACAGGGTCCATTTCCATAGTTTGTGGTGCTTCGTTCATCTGGTTCAGCAGCAGAACATCCTGCAGCAGTTGATTTAGCCTCACCGCCTGCGAATGACTTCGTTTTATAAAGAAATCGCGACGCTCGGGAGTGATTTCAGGATTGTTGTAAAGTGTCTCCATGTACCCGATGATGCTGCTCAACGGCGTTTTAAGTTCATGTGCCACCTGTTGGGTCAGTTTACGGCGCACCAGTGAGTTTTGTTCCATCTGCTCGTGTCGCATCTGGATAGTAAATCTGTTTGAGAAATAAAACAGTATGGCGATAACTATAAAGGTAAGCACCAGCCAAAAGTACAGGAAAAGATTATCGGGAGAAAGGACCGATGAGACGTTCACATTAAAAGGTAGCGATGAGCGTACATAGCAGTTATCGAAACGGGTGGCGTGATAATAATAAGGCACACGGTTGGTTTTAGATGTCCGTATGTCCGAACCCGAACCTTTTTTTCGGGCTTCCATCACCTCGTTTCGCGACAGATGATTATCCATTTTAGACACATCCCGAACCACATCATCATACACCACTTTTCCCGAAAGATCGATTATTGTTATCCGTTCATCTTTGAAAGTCGAATTTTTGATAAGTGAATCGAGAAGATTGAGCGAGCCCCCGGAGTGTTCCAGAAAATAAAAAATAGCAGCGTTGGTATCTTCAAGTCTCATATCCAACACATCAGCCTTGTATTTTTTTTCTCTTTGGTATTGAAAGGCAAGTACCGAAATGGAAAAGACCAGAAAAATCGGCAGATAATAACGGATAAACAGGGTTTTGGTGTTGTATGACTTCATGTTATTCCTTTGATGATAGCTAAAAATGTTAACAATTTACCGGTGCAAAGATAGATTGTTTTTAGGTAATACATGTTTCAAAACTATTAAATTCCTATTAGTAAGCAATTTCAGCTCTCACTCCGAATCATTTGTAGTCGAATTTAAAATATTATCAATAAAATTCTGTGTTATTTTTCCGTTGAACCACACAATGTTTGTCTTCAAACCGTTTTTAGTTACTATCATTACATCTGCTTTGCCCCGTGATTTCAACCGTTTGTAAATATACGTTTTATTGGTTTTGCTGCGGGTAGAGAATATGGTATCGAATTTTCCCTTATCAATAATTTTATGCAGATCACCCGCAAATTTCGAGGTTAACTTTAAGTTGGTGCTGTCTTCGGTCAAAGTCAGTATTTTCAATCCGTTCAGTATGGGTAGCTCACCGCCGGTATCCACCGAAATTCCAGATAGTATGGATGAAAAGAACTTTCCGGTATTCACATTGGTGTATTCCACCTGTTTGTTTTTGGCGTATTTACGGAAAAATCTGTTCAGATTTTGTGCCTGACCCATGGCAGTACACAGCATAATGGCGAAAAGCAGGGCTGTAAGTTTTTTCATGACAGGTGTAATTGACAGTGATACAATGTTTCGATGAAAAGCCGGCATGCACTAATGCCGGCTTTAATTAGTGGTTTTTATTCTCCGTTTTGATTGTTGTCGTTCATTATTTTGGCCATTTCTTCGGGTGTGATTTTCCCTTTCAACCAGATCACCGTGGTTTCTTTTGGCTCTTTGGTGATGATGAGCATATCGGCATTGTTTTTAGCGTCTATCCGCTTGTAAATGTAGGTACGTTCATTTTTTTCGCGTGCTTCCACCATGGTTTCGAAATCTCCTTTTGCTACAATATCATTCAGTTCATTGATAAATGAATTGGAGAGCCCTGAGTTGGTATCTTCTTCGAGTGTCAGAATTTTTACACCTTTCATTTTCGAAATCATGTTTTTGGCTTCCCGGTCTACGCCCGAAAATGCGGAAGCGAGATTCATCAATCCGCTGCCTACCGATACATACCCAAACCGTTCGTCGTCAGAAAATTTGTTGAAAAATTTGTCTAATGACTGAGCGCGGGCAGCCGAAGCAAACATAATAAGGACGGCTAATCCCATAAATAACTTTTTCATACGATTATTTTTTAAAAATTTTTGTAATTTGTTTTTTGGTACGAATTCAGCATTGGTTTTCCCGGGTCTGAATATGAAGCAATGCTGGTTTCGTGTCTGTTATTTTATTTTTGATAATTTGTTGTGTATATCCTGTTTTATTTGGTTGATTTTCTCTATTTTCTCTATTTTCTCCATTTTGGTCTCCACTTTACCCAGGGTTTGCATGGGTTCCAGCCTGCGGGTAACCACTGCCAGTGATTTTTCCAGTTTTTTTCGGGCCATTTGTTGAGCAAGTTCCGGATTATTGATGCGTTTGCCATGCTGTATCAGGTAATCCTCAGAGAGTGACGGAGTTCTGATCACTGTTATAGCCAAGAGGCACGCTGCAATGCCTGAAAGGGTGAGCAGGATAATTTTTCTATTTATCTTTTTTGCCTTCTCATCTTCAGTTATTGGTGTGATGGAAGGGGAAATTTCAGTTCTTTCACTCTCAAACAGACAAAATAAAGACTTGTATATCACGTGATTTTCGGCGATATTTTCTCCGTTGAAGTAAGTTTTCAGCTCTTTTTCTTCAGCCAGCGTACTGGTTCCCTCAAAGTATTTTTTCAGCAACTCATCTATTCGTTCCATATTGTGTTATTTGTAGCTTGTAATTCGTTCAAAATTTGTGTTTTAACTTTTGTGCGTGCACGTGAGAGGTTAACGGTAACTGCGTTTTCGGTCAAATTCATAATGTAAGCTATTTCACTGATTTCCATCTCCTCCACATCGCGCATTCGCATGATGCTTCGCTGCATCTCAGGTAGCCGGTCGATGAGACCTTTTATTCTGTCAGTCAGGTCATTGAGTTCCGTTTGTTCATACGGATTTTTGTTTTTGCTGATCAGTTCTTCATTTAATTCGCTCGTATCGTGCACTTTGCGGATTTTGTCCAGGCAGAGGTTTCGCATGGTTCGCATTGCGAAACCCTCCGGATTTTCAACCGTATCCAGTTCATAGTGTTTCTCCCAAAGTTTCAGCTGCACTTCCTGCAAGGCATCCTCAGCCTCTTCGGTATGGCGAAGCATCGATTTTGCCAGTCGGTATAGTTTGCCGGAAAGCGCAGTGAATAATGAGTTGAACATTGAAGCATCCATACACTATTAATGACGAATGGATTGAAAAAATATTACATTGAAAATAAAAAAAAAGAATTTCCTCCAAAAAAAATGGCTTTTGAAACCTTTAAGAGCTCTGTTTTGTATAAAAAAAGCATGGTGTAAAATTCCTGAAAATTTTTATCCCATGCGTTTCTGTTTTTTATATAAAATAGTTTTCAGTTACAAAATTCGTTTTATCACCCTCAGTTTATGAGTGTAATCTCCGGTTTGGGACGAAATAATTCCCTGACTGTCAATTATTTCGATTTTCACATGACCCGAAGAATGGATGATTTGATGTGAATTGATGAGAATTCCGGTTGACACGATGTTACCTTCCTCATTTTCGAAAAAAGCCAGGTCGCCGGCCTGCACTTCCGACAGAAAATCGACAACTGTTCCAAATTCCACCTGTTGCGAAGCGTAGCGGGGAAGCAATACGCCAATCATCGAAAATACGATTTGCACCAAACCCGAACTGTCAATGCCGAAAATACTTTTTCCACCCCGGAGATTGGGGGCATTTACATATTGATTGGCCAGTTCAATAACCAGTTGTCCGTTGTTGTTTTTAGTAAATACCGGCTCAAACTGAGCAAGTTGGTATATCTCATCCTGCAATTCGAATTGTTCGCGCTGTACCGGTGGCAGCATACTTCCTCCGGGCAGCGTAATTTTCTCCACACTCGAAGTCCTGAAACATACTACCAGCGGCGTTTTGGCAGCTCTGAATGCTGAAGTGTCTGAAGGTGCAGCAGTAAAATACCGTGGCGAAAGCGTTCTCTTGCCTATCCACCCAGTGCAATTATCGGTCAGATTTTTTACCAGATACCAGCTATCGGTGGTTTCGAGAATTTCGACCTGCTGCCCGAAAAGCAATTGCGAGATCATTTCGCTGCGCTCATCGGCCTCGGCGCGAAGTGGAATTAGTGGAAGAGTGATGATTGTGAACATATTTTTTTTATTTAAATGAGGGGGTATATCAAGTCAAAAAAAGAATAATCTGCCTGTCGGAGAACGGTATAAACATACTTCTTTTCTACAAAAATAAATAAAGTTCAAACATTTTAGACAAGATTCCTGTTTTTTTTATACTTTTATACCTTTATAGAATGCTAAAAATCCGCGAAGTGTCATTCCGGTCGAATAAACCTGGATATTTCTATAGTTAAACTTTAACACAGAAACCAATATTACTACTGGCTGAAACAGAAAATATGAAAATAATGGAAGTTTCACCTGAAAATACAAACAGAATAATCCGATGAAATTCAAGTTAACACAGGACACAATCAAGAATGTAACAAAATTGGGCTTGTTTATCGCTTTGGTGGCCATAATTGTACAGCTGTTCCCCAAAGATAAGCAATTTAAATACCAGTACGAAATCGGTAAGCCCTGGTCGTATGAACTGATGACAGCCTCGTACGATTTCCCGATTTATAAGACAGAGAAACAACTCGATGCCGATAAAAAAGAACTGATGGAGAATTATTCTCCCTACTTTCAGGTGGACGAAAATGTAGCGACACAACAGTTGAACCGGTGGCGCTCCGACTGGAAATTGAAAAACAATACCGACCCGAAATATTTTGCCTTTGTGGAAAAAAAACTGAAAACCATTTACGAAAATGGCATTATCAGTTCGTTAATGTATGACAGAATGAAATCGAAGGGTTATAAAAGCATCGTGGTGGTTAAGCCCAGCCGACTCACTGAGAATGTTTCTATTGACGAACTCCATACACCAAAGACTGCTTACGAAGAAATACTGATGGATAAACCTTACTTTATCAGTGATGCAGAACTCAGCAACTATAACCTAAACCTCTATCTGGTTGAAAATCTGAGGTATGATAGTATCACTTCTGAAGCAGTAAAGAAAGATATGTTCAAAAATCTCTCCCTCACATCGGGCATGGTGCAAACGGGCGAACGAATTATTGACCGGGGCGAAATAGTAACTCCCGGTACATATGCCATCCTTAACTCCATGAAAATTGAGTCTGAAAAAAGAAAATCTGTTTTCGAGGAATCGTACCTGGTGCTTATTGGTGAAATCATCATCATTTTCATGTTAATTCTGCTGTTGACCTTTTATCTCTACCTGTTTCGTCCTTACATATTTGGAACTTCTAAAAATCTTGTTTTCATCGCCCTGATGATATTGTTGATTGTTGGATTGTCGTCACTGGTACTTCGATTTTCCAGTTTGAGCATTTACATCGTTCCCTTTGCATTACTTCCCATTATAATCCGGGTGTTTTTCGATTCGCGTACTGCACTTTTTGCTCATATTATTACCGTGCTGATCATATCGTTCATGGTTGACAATCCTTTTCTGTTTATCATTTTACAGATTACTGCTGGTATGACAGCAGTGACTGGTCTCAAGGATATGACGCAGCGATCTCAGTTGACACAAACGGCTCTCTATATATTCCTGAGTTATACGGTCATGTATCTCTCCTCTGAGTTCATCGCCGAAGGTGATATCGCCCGCATTCATTTTCTTCCAATAATCAATTTCGCCCTGAGTTCGCTGCTACTGCTGTTTGCGTACGTTCTTATTTATATTTTGGAAAAAATATTCGGGCTGATTTCGGCTATCACCCTGGTGGAACTGACCAACATTAACAGTGACCTGATGATGAAATTTGCCGAGCAGGCACCTGGAACCTTCCAGCACTCGCTACAGGTTTCCAACCTCGCTACCGAAGCAGCCAAAAAAATTAATGCCAATAGTTTATTGGTTCGTACCGGTGCCTTGTATCACGATATCGGAAAAATGAAAAATCCACAATATTTCATTGAAAATCAGGAAGGAGGAAAAAATCCGTTACTTGAGATGAGTTACGAAGATGCTGCCAAAGCGGTAGTCAGCCATATAGCCGATGGCGTGGCTATTGCCAAAAAATACCGGCTGCCCGACCAGATTGTTGGATTTATTACCACCCATCAGGGCCGGACAAAAACAAAATATTTCTACAATTCCTATGTGAATGCAAATCCTGGTATTACACCCGATGAAAATGTATTCATGTATCCCGGTCCCATACCTTTCAGCAAGGAAACAGCCATTCTGATGATGGCCGATGCGGTGGAAGCCCGTTCCAGAACACTGGGAGAATATACCGAGAAAAGTATCAGCGAAATGATCGAAAACATGATCGATTCTCAAATAGCAGACGGACAGCTCAAAGATGCGCCAATAAGCTTCAGAGATGTGGAAACGGTAAAAAAAGTGTTTACTGAAAAAATTAAGAATATATATCACAATCGTATTACCTATCCGGAATTGCAAAATCAACCGAAAAAGTAGTGAGATATCTAAATTAAGTCAAAAACGAACCTTTGCAACCTGCATGAATAAACACCTGCAGGTTGTTTTTTTTTATTACTGGCTATATTTAATTTAGCATCAGGAAAAATTGAATTATTTTTGTGCTGATATAGTGAATATGAAAACGGATAATACTACTTATAAATTAAAAGCAGAGATTAAACCTCGTAAGGCAGATCAACACCACGTGTTGCAACTCGCCTGTGAACCGCTGCCAATAGTGCGGATCGCTCTCATCGGGTTAGGTACCCGCGGAAGTCTGGCTGTAAATCGTTTAATGAATATTGAAGGAGCACAAATTGCAGCCCTGTGTGACATTAAAGATGAAAATCTTCGCAACGCACAAAATCATCTGAAAAAACACCATCAAACTCCCGCCGCTGAGTATATCGTTGCAGATGACTGGCGCCGGGCATGTGAAAATCCCGATATTGACCTGATTTATATTTGTACCGACTGGCTCTCGCATGTGCCGATTGCTGTGTATGCCATGGAACACGGTAAACATGTGGCGATAGAAGTTCCGGCTGCCCTCACGGTAGATGAATGCTGGCAACTGGTGGATACGGCCGAACGTACCCGTCGGCACTGTATGATGCTCGAGAATTGCTGTTATGATTTTTTTGAACTGAATACGCTCAATATGATCAGGCAGGGGTTGTTCGGAGAAGTGATGCACGCTGAAGGTGCCTATCTGCATGACCTCAGAAGCCTGAATTTTCCACCCCGTGAAGATACCCGGAAAGGAATGAACCGACAGAAATTCAGCCGTGAGCACACCGGAAACCTGTATCCAACACATGGATTGGGGCCTGTTTGTATGGCAATGAAAATACACCGCGATGATAAAATGAATTACCTTGTTTCCATGTCCACCAAACAGCAGGGCATAACCGATTATGCCGGTAAAGTGTATGGACATAATTCACCCGAAGTCAGACAAACATACAAGCTGGGCGATATGAATACTACCCTTATTCGAACCGAGAATGAGAAAACGATTATGATTCAGCATAATATCAGCAATCCGCGTCCCTACAGCCGTATTCATTCAGTTACAGGAACACGGGGATATTTCGAAAAATATCCCTTGCCCAAAATTGCTATTGAGCCGGATACCAATAATTTTCTGACTAAAAAAGCATTGAACGTGTTGATGAAAAAATATGAACATCCGTTTATTAAGCAATATGGAAAACAAGCTAAAAAAGTGAGCGGTTCCCGGGCACTCGATTTTATCATGGATTCCCGATTGATTTATTGTCTGAGAAACGGATTGCCGCTGGATATGGATGTGTATGACGCTGCTGAATGGTCGTGCCTGACTGAACTGACCGAATTATCTGTCACTAACGGGAGTTGTCCGGTTGAAATACCCGACTTCACCCGGGGTGACTGGAAAAAATACTAAACCACAACTTGATCTAAAGTCTATTTTAATGGAAAAAAAAGATTGCGCACTGTCTAACTGACAATTCGCAATCTTTTTTTTGAAAGATGTAATGTGATTAAGATACATTGAACGGCATCAGCTTATGCTTACGCCATTGGTTACAAGGTCTTTGGGCTGAATCAGAACCAGTTTTCCATCCGAATTTTCGGCTGAAAGTATCATGCCCTCACTCATCACACCGCGAAGTTTTTTTGGTTCAAAGTTGGCGATGAAGCAAACCTGAGTGCCGACGAGTTCTTCGGGGTTGGGGTAGGACTGAGCAATACCCGACAGGATGGTGCGTCCACCCATACCGTCATCCAGCCGGAACTGGAGTAGTTTGTCGGCTTTCGGCACTTTGGTGCATTCCAGCACGGTTCCCACACGGATATCCAGTTTTCCGAAATCATCGTACGAAACGGTTTCTTTCACGGCTTTTGGCTGATAATTGGCCAACTCATTCGCTTCTTTTGTGTTTTGAAGTTTTTGAACCTGTGCTTCCACTTGTTCGTCTTCAATTTTTTCGAACAATAATTCCGGTGTGCCAAGCTGCAAACCTTCTGCCAGTAAGTCTGTTTTACCCAATTCATTCCAGTTGAAGGTTTCCATGGATAACATCCGGCGGAGCTTTTCCGATGAGAAAGGTAAAAATGGTTCGAAAGCAATGGAAAGATTGGCAGCAATCTGTAAACTGATGTTCAGAATGGTGGCTACACGGTTCATGTCCGTTTTTGCCAGTTTCCACGGTTCGGTTTCAGCCAGGTATTTGTTGCCGATGCGGGCCAGGTTCATGGCTTCTTTTTGTGCGTCGCGGAAGTGGAACGTGTCGAGCAATGCTTCTACCTGAGTTTTTACATTTGTAAAATCAGTCAGTGTTTGTTTGTCATAGTCGTTCAGTTCGCCCAACGCAGGCACTTTTCCTTCGAAATATTTCTGTGTAAGCACCAGTGCGCGATTGACAAAATTACCGTAAATGGCAACCAGCTCATTGTTGTTGCGTGCCTGAAAATCTTTCCAGGTAAAATCATTGTCTTTGGTTTCGGGAGCATTGGCAGTGAGCACATAGCGCAGCACGTCCTGTTTTCCCGGAAAATCTTCCAGGTATTCGTGCAGCCACACTGCCCAGTTGCGCGAGGTGGATATTTTGTCGCTTTCAAGGTTCAAAAACTCATTCGAAGGTACATTTTCAGGCAAAATATAGCTACCTTCTGCTTTCAACATACTTGGGAATACGATGCAATGAAACACAATATTATCTTTTCCAATAAAATGTATCAAACGGGTTTCCGGATCTTTCCACCAGGTTTCCCAGCTGCCGAACTTTTCGGGTTGTGCGTCGCACAGTTCCTTGGTGTTTGAAATATATCCAATAGGAGCGTCAAACCACACGTAAAGCACTTTTCCTTCGGCACCTTCCACCGGCACGGGAATTCCCCAGTCGAGGTCGCGGCTTACGGCACGGGGTTGCAATCCCATATCGAGCCAGCTTTTACACTGACCATACACATTCGGACGCCATTCTTTATGATTTTCGAGTATCCATTCACGCAGCCAGGGTTCATATTGGTCGAGAGGGAGAAACCAGTGTTTGGTTTCACGCATTTCGGGCACGCTTCCGCTGATGGCTGATTTCGGATTGATCAGGTCGGTGGCACTCAGCGATGTTCCGCAAGCTTCACATTGGTCTCCATAAGCGTTTTCGTTGCCACAATGCGGACAAGTTCCGGTGATATAACGGTCGGCCAGAAATTGCTGCGCTTCGGTATCATAGTATTGCTCAGTGGTTTGCTCAATGAATTTACCTTCTTCGTACAGCTTCTTGAAAAAATCGGAAGCCAGCTGATGATGAGTTTTAGAAGTGGTACGGGAATATATATCAAACGTTATTCCAAAATCTTCGAATGATTTTTTGATAATGGCATGGTAACGGTCAACAATATCCTGCGGGCTAACCCCTTCCTTGCGGGCTTTGATGGTGATTGGCACGCCATGCTCATCCGAACCGCCGATAAATATCACCTCTTCGCCTTTGAGGCGCAGGTAGCGAACATAGATATCGGCCGGAACATATACACCGGCAAGGTGTCCGATGTGCACTGGACCATTGGCGTAGGGCAGGGCAGAAGTTACAGTTGTACGTTTGAAAGTCATTTTAATGCGTTTGTTTTGTTGAATATGTTGTTTTTTTTGGACTGCAAAGATACAGAGAATTTATTAAAAATTAATAAGAAAACTGCTAATTCAATAAGACCTTACAGGCTGCTTTTTATAGCAATTTTATTATGATTTATTTTTCATGTTTTTTGAAAAAATAAACTAACGGTCATTTTGAAAAAGGAAAATAGCATTCTTTCCTGAAAGTGCTGAACCGGTAAGTTATGAAAAGACAACAATTCTTGCCGAACTAAATGAAATATGATTTCTATTTAACCTTATTTTCTGATTTTTTCCAATTCCATTTGTGCCCTTGATTTACTCTGAGTTACGATGTAAACTCCGGCAAATACAAGTACGGTGGAAACGATCTTTTCGTATCCAAAAGTGTCCATACCCAGCCCCACAGCAACCAGCGAAGCTACAACCGGCTGCATATAATTATACATACTCAGCGTTGTAGGGCGGATGGTTTTCTGCCCTATCGGAATTAATAAATAGGATATGAATGTGGCAAATACCACTACGTAACCTGTTCTCAACCAAACACTTGTGTCCAGTGAAGTGAAAGAGTGTA
>ERZ724518.1231-NODE-1231-length-11453-cov-7.307510_pt1 | contig 11453 bp, 13 predicted proteins | sample MGYA00376051_ERZ724518 | MGnify/ENA primary metagenome ERZ724518 (study PRJEB28724, sample SAMN07190885) | wastewater metagenome | isolation source: influent of sewage treatment plant in Hong Hong | place: Hong Kong | collected 2016-03-17 ... | reverse complement strand
GGCGGCCGCGGGCAGCGGCTTTCTGCAGCAGCGGCGTCGGGTGCCGGCCGTTGTTCGGGTCGGAATAAACCAGCAGTTACAGCCAGCGCTGCAGTTGCCGGCGGCCAAGCAGGTTGATGGCCTGGCCAAAGCTGGTGATCGGGCTGCGCGGTGACATGGCCGCCGAGTTGACCAGGCGTAGCAGACTGTAGGAAAGCTTGGTCTCCTCGCGGAAAATGGCTTCCAGATCGCCGGTGCTGGCATCCCCCTCGATCAGGGTGAGCAGCTTGAGCAGCTTGAGCCGGGTCATGTCGGCCTTTTGCGTGGTCGACCGGGCGAGCAGGAATTCACCGGTGCTCAGCGTACAGGCGTTGGCCAGCGCCCAGTCGCGATCGTTCTGGGTGTGCAGTGACGTGACGATGACCACGGTACGGCTGGCCATGCCAAGCAGGGTGTAGGGCGGCAGGCTGCGGGCATGGCTGGTGCCGAGCACCAGGTAGTCCCACGTTCCGCTGGCTGGCAACTTGATGGCGGGGTCGGCGGCCAGGGCCACTTTACATTGGGCCTGACGCAACTGCTCTTCCAGATGTTTCTGCGCATCGGCCGATTCCGGCGATGTTTCGGCATTGAAGACGATCACGGCCCGTTCGCCGAGCACCTGCAGGGTATCGGTATGGCTGTCAGCCGGGAAAAACCAGGGCAGGCGGTGGTCGAATTCCGCCAGTTCCGGGGCGTGGACCAACCTGGCCAAGAGTGCCGGGCTGCTGGCACCGACCGGTAATTCCGTCTTGAAAGCTGACCAGGCGTCATCTGGCCCCAGCATGGGGTGGATGAACACATAGGGCGGGTTGCTCATGGCATGTTCTCTTTAGCGGGCGTTATTTTTGGCAATGCTAGCAAACTTGGACGTTAGCGTCTGTGAGGTACAACAAAATGTTCCATGATTTCAGCGAAATTTTCATCTTCGTATAATTGCCGTATGGTTCCCTCTTACTGGACGCAAGCTGCCGAAGAACTGTCCGCCAGCGATCCGCTGATGGCCGAGCTGGTGGCGCAATACCCCGGGGTTTCGCTGGTCTCGCGCGGCGATCCCTTCTGCACGCTGGCCAGGTCCATCGTCGGCCAGCAGATATCGGTCAAGGCGGCCGACTCGGTGTGGTCCCGTTTTGTCAGCGTGGTTGGCGCGGTCACGCCGGGCCGGGTGGCCGAGTTGGGGCGGGAAGGGCTGGAAGGCTGCGGCTTGTCGAAGCGCAAGATCGAATATCTCGCCGACCTGGCCGGGCATTTTCTCAGTGGACAACTGGCGCCAGCCGGCTGGGCGGCTCACGACGACGAGGCGATCATCGCCGAGCTGGTTGCCGTGCGCGGTATCGGCCGATGGACGGCGGAAATGTTCCTGATCTTCAACCTGATGCGGCCGGATGTTTTTCCACTGGACGACATCGGCCTGCAGCGGGCCATCTTCCTGCGCTATTTCAATGGCGAAAAGCAGCCGCGCCGGGCAATCTCGGCATTTGGCGAGCGCTGGCGCCCCTGGCGCTCGGTTGCCACCTGGTATTTGTGGCGCAGCCTCGATCCGGTGCCGGTGGCGTACTGAGTCATTAGCCTTCCGGCCTTTGGGGTAAAATGCGCCCCAATTCAGAAAACGAGCAGTCCATGAAAACAAGTTTCCTCGACTTCGAGCAATCCATTGCCGACCTTGAAGCCAAGATCGAAGAACTGCGCTTCGTGCAGGACGATTCCGCTGTCGATATCTCGGAAGAGATCGAGCGTCTTGAAAAGAAGAGCGGCCAGCTGACCAAGGACATCTACGCCAAGCTGACGCCGTGGCAGATCTCGCAGGTGGCCCGCCATCCGCAGCGCCCCTACACCCTCGATTACGTTCAGCACATCTTCACTGATTTCGAAGAACTGCATGGTGATCGTGCCTTCGCCGACGACCACGCCATCGTCGGCGGCCTGGCCCGTTTCAACGGTCAGCCGGTGATGATCATCGGCCATCAGAAGGGCCGTGATACCAAGGAAAAGATCTACCGCAACTTCGGCATGCCGCGCCCCGAGGGCTATCGCAAGGCCCTGCGCCTGATGAAGCTGGCCGAGAAGTTCGGCATTCCGGTGATGACCTTCGTCGACACGCCGGGTGCCTATCCCGGCATCGATGCCGAGGAGCGCGGCCAGTCCGAAGCCATCGGCCGCAACCTGTACGTGATGGCCGAGCTGAAGGTGCCGGTCATCGTCACCATCATTGGTGAAGGCGGCTCGGGCGGTGCGCTGGCCATCGCCGTCGGCGACACCGTGCAGATGTTGCAGTACTCGACCTACTCCGTCATTTCTCCGGAAGGTTGCGCCTCCATCCTGTGGAAGAGCGCCGAAAAGGCGCCGGAAGCTGCCGAAACCATGGGCATCACGGCGCATCGCCTGAAAACCCTGGGCCTGATCGACAAGGTGGTCAGCGAACCCCTTGGCGGCGCCCACCGCGACCATGCCGCGATGGCGCAAAACCTCAAAAAAGCCTTGCAGGATGCGCTCAAGCAGCTCGCTGCGCTGTCCACCACCGAACTATTGGCAACGCGCTATGAGCGGCTGATGAGCTATGGCCGCTTCAAGGAACAAGCCGTCAACTGACCTGTCGAAGCGGGTCGGCGCCTTTCTCGCCGCCCGTCTCGCCCCGGATGGGCTGCTGTCGGTCGGTCTGTCCGGTGGTTGCGATTCCGTCGTCCTGCTGCACGCCCTGGTTGCGCTGGGGCTAGGCCAGCGCCTGCAGGCCATCCACATTCATCATGGCTTGTCGCCGAATGCCGATGCCTGGGCCGACTTCTGCGCTGACTATTGTCGTCGCCTCGGGGTGTCGCTCGTCACTCGCCGGGTGGCGGTTGATACGGCGGCTGGCCTGGGGCTGGAGGCAGCGGCCCGCAATGCGCGTTACGCTGCATTCGGCGAGTTGGCTGGCGACACCTTGTTGCTGGCTCATCACCGGGGCGATCAAGCCGAGACGGTGCTCTTCAACCTGCTGCGCGGCGCCGGCGTGACCGGCGCGGCGGGGATTCCCGCCGAGCGGCGCTTCGGCCAGCATCGTTTGTTGCGCCCGCTGCTCGATGTGTCGCGTGGCGAGATCGAGGCTTATGCCCGCCATGTCGGGCTGGCCTGGATCGACGATGAAAGCAATGGTGATACCGCCATTACCCGCAATTTCCTGCGCCATCAAACGCTGGTCGCACTCGGTCAGCGCTTCCCGGCGGCCGAATCCGCGCTGGCCCTGGCGGCCAGCCATTTTGCCGAAGCCGGTGGTCTGCTCGATGAACTGGCCGAGCTCGACTGGCAGCGGGTGGCGGAGGGAAGTACTGCACGGCTGGGCGATTTGCGCCAGCTGTCCGTGCCGCGGGTCAAGAACCTGCTGCGTCATCGTCTGCGGCTCCTCGGCTGGCAGGTTCCCGTCGCCAGTCGTCTCGACGAGTTCGTCCGGCAAGTGGTGACAGCAGGGCCCGACCGGCACCCCGAACTGGTCTTGCCGGACGGCAAAATGCGGGTCGCCCAGCGCCGCCTGCACTGGCTCTCCGGAAAATAACAATCTGTTACCAAGCGCCTTTCCGCGGCGAATGCCCTTCAGTTACAATCAAAGAATTACTTTATTCATATACAGGCCATGATTACCGGATCCATTGTCGCCATCGTTACGCCCATGCATGAGGATGGCAGCCTCGACTTGAACACCTTCCGCAAGCTGCTCGACTGGCATGTTCAGGAAGGAACCGATGCCGTCGTGGTGGTCGGCACGACCGGCGAATCGCCGACGGTCAATGTCGAGGAGCATTGCGAACTGATCAAGGTCGCGGTCGAGCACGTTGCCGGCCGCATTCCGGTCATCGCCGGTACCGGCGGCAATTCCACTGCCGAAGCCATCGAACTGACCGAGTTCGCCAAGAAGGCCGGTGCCGACATGTCGCTGTCGGTTGTGCCTTATTACAATCGCCCGACCCAGGAAGGCATGTATCGCCACTTCAAGGCGATCGCCGAAGCCGTCGAACTGCCGATCCTGCTCTACAACGTACCGGGCCGTACCGTGGCCGACATGGCCAACGACACCATCCTGCGCCTGGCCCAGGTGCCGGGCATCGTCGGCGTCAAGGATGCGACCGGCAACCTGGACCGCGCCTGCGACCTGATCGCCCGTGCCCCGAAGGAGTTCGGCCTGTACACCGGTGACGACATGACGGCGGTGGCGACCATCGCCCTCGGCTTCCATGGTGACATCTCGGTGACCGCCAACGTCGCACCGCGCCTGATGCACGACATGTGCGTCGCCGCCCGCAATGGCGACATGGCCAAGGCGCGCGAGATCCACTTCAAGCTGGTTGGCCTGCATCGCGACCTGTTCTGCGAAGCCAACCCGATTCCGGTCAAGTGGGCCGTGCATCAGCTCGGCCTGATGCCGAACGGTATCCGCCTGCCCCTGACCACCCTGTCCGAGGCCAGCCAGCCTCGCGTTCTGGCTGCTCTGCGCCAGGCCGGCCTGATTGCCTGACCCCGGAGTACAAGAAACATGAATCGTCGGCTTTCCGGCCTCTCCCTGTCCCTGCTCGCCATTGCGCTGGCTGGTTGCAGCATGCTTCCCGAATCGCGCAAGATCGAATACAAGTCCGCCGGCAAGGCGCCGACGCTGGAAATCCCGCCCGATCTGTCGCAGATCGCCCGTGACGACAAGTATCTGGTGCCCGATGCCGCCGGCAAGGGCAGCGCCACCTTCTCGGCCTACAGTGCCGACCGCACGCCGCAGGCCCAGGCGCAGAACACGGCTGTCCTGCCCCAGGTCGACAAGGTGCGCGTCGAGCGCTCCGGCAACCAGCGCTGGCTGGTCGTTGCCCTGCCGGCCGACAAGCTGTGGGATACCGTCAAGGACTTCTGGCAGGAAACCGGATTCATCATCAATGTCGAACGTCCGGAAGCCGGCGTGATGGAAACCGATTGGGCCGAAAACCGCGCCAAGATCGGTGAGGATTTCATCCGTAACACCCTGGGCCGCCTGCTTGACTCGTTGTATTCGACCGGTGAGCGCGACAAGTTCCGTACCCGTTTCGAGCCGGGCGCCACACCGGGTACTACCGACATCTTCGTCAGTCACCGTGGCATGGAAGAGGTTTACACCTCCTCGGCCAAGGATGACACCCGCTGGCAGCCGCGTGCCGCCGATCCGGAACTGGAAGCGGAGATGCTGCGTCGCCTGATGGTCCGCCTTGGCTCCGAGGAAAAGCGTGCCGAAGCCTCGCTGGCTACCGTCAAGGCTGAGCCACGCGCCAAGCTGGCCAAGTCGGACGACGGTGCTGGAACGCTGGAAGTCTTCGAGCGCTTCGACCGTGCGTGGCGCCGTGTAGGCCTGGCGCTGGACCGCGTCGGCTTTACCGTCGAAGATCGTGATCGCTCGCGTGGCTTGTACTTCGTACGCTATGTTGACCCCGATGCCGACAACCGCAGCAAGAAGGATACCGGCCTGATGTCCAAGCTGGCTTTCTGGAAGAGCGATACGCCGGTCAATAGCAATGCCCAGTACCGCATCTACGTGAGCGAGGACGGGCAGCAGAGCGTCGTCAAGGTGCTGTCGGCCGAAGGCGGCACTGACAAGTCGGAAACTGCAAAGAAGATTCTCGGCCTGCTCCTTCAGCAGTTGCAGTGATCCGTTTTGCCTCGCTCGGCAGCGGCAGCGCCGGAAACGCGCTGCTCGTCGAGTCCGGTAAAACCACCCTGATGCTCGATTGCGGCTTCGGGTTGCGGGAGACCGTGACCCGTCTGCTGCGCGTAGGTCGCCAGCCTGGCGATCTCGACGGCATCGTCGTGACGCACGAGCATGGTGACCACGTCGGCGGTGTGTTCCGACTGGCCCGCAAGTATGAAATCCCGGTCTGGTTGACGCATGGCACCTGGTCCGGCTGTCGTATTGACGATGCCGGGCTCGATCTGCGCATCATCGACAGCCATCGTTCCTTTGCCGTGGGTGATTTTGAGCTGGCCCCTTTCCCCGTTCCTCACGATGCACGGGAGCCGGTGCAGTATGTTTTTTCGGCTGCCGGTCGGCGGCTCGGGGTGCTGACCGACGTTGGCGAGACAACGCCGCACATTTGCGCCATGCTGTCCGGCTGTGATGGGCTGGTGCTCGAGTTCAATCACGACGCTGAACTGCTCGCCGGCTCGGCTTATCCGGCATCGGTCAAACGCCGCATTGCCGGGCGCTTCGGGCATCTGGAAAACGAAGCTGCGGCAGCCCTTTTGCGCGGGATCGACTGCTCGCAGTTGCAGCATCTGGTCGCGGCGCATCTGAGTGAGCGCAACAATCAGCCGGAACGGGTGCTGGCGATGGCGACCGAGGTGTTGGCCGGAAGTGCGGTTGACATCGCGGTGGCAACCCCCGATCGCGGGTTCGACTGGCGTTGTCTGGTCTGACAACAATTTCCGGACAATAAAAAACGGGGCCGCAGCCCCGTTTTTACTGGCGAGAAGGGAAGAATTACTTCTTCTCTTCAGCCGGCTTGGCGGCTTCCATGCCGGCCATACCAGCTTGCTCGGCCGGCTTGGCGGCTTCCATGCCGGCCATACCAGCTTGTTCAGCCGGCTTGGCGGCTTCCATACCGGCCATACCAGCTTGCTCAGCCGGCTTGGCTTCCGGAGCCGGGGCAGCAGCCGGAGCGGGGGCCGGAGCCGGAGCGGCAGCAGCCGGTTCTTCCTTCTTGCCACAGGCAGTCAGGGCAACAGCCAGCAGAGCGGCAACGAGAATAGACTTATTCATGGGATTTCCTTATCGACAAGAACCAAAAAATTCTGAATTTTGGGAGATCAGGAGCTACCTGATCAGCACAAGATTATAGCAAGAAAACAATCAGCGGCGCGTGCCCTTTGTTGCAATGCGAAATGGCAGTCGAATATCAAAGGCCGGTGACCGAATGGGTGATGCGTACGCCGCCTTCCGTCCAGATTTCTTCAAAACGGGCCAGGTAGGGGCGCAGTTCATCGGCTTCGTCGATCAGCAGTTTGCTGCGCGGCATGTCGCGTTCGAAGCGGATCAGGCCATGTTTGCCGTCGACGATGATCATGCTGTCCCGCAGGTGGGCAATCTGGCTGGGCGTTTCCTGCGCGGCGGCAAGATGGCCGTAGGTGGTGAGCAGTTGCTGCAGTAGCGGGTGCTGGTGGCGTAGCGGCGAAGCATTGCGCACCGCCATGCGCAGAATGTCGCCGTGTTTGGCGTCGAGCAGCCGCTTGATGTGTTCGAGGCGCGGCCTCGAATCCAGCTTCAGGGTGACCAGATCTTCGTCGTAAACGCAGATGTGATGTGTGGCAATGGCCAACAAACGGTCGATTGCCGTTTGGTAGTCTGCCCAGGAAGTAATCAGTTCGCGAGCCATGGCGCTTAGTGTAACCGATTGATAGAATTCGCGCTTTTTCGGAGTCGACCGTGCCGATCGGGATTATCGAATCGCTGGACCACGAGGCGAGGGGCATTACCCGCCAGGAGGGCAAAGCCATTTTTGTCGATGGCGCGCTACCGGGTGAAACGGTCGAATATGCCAGCTTTCGGCGCAAGCCTAACTATGAACTGGCCCATCTGGTCAGCGTCCTGAAGCCTTCGTCGGCGAGAGTCACGCCACGTTGCCCGCATTTCGCCATCTGCGGCGGTTGTGCGATGCAGCATATGGATCCCTCGGCACAACTTGCTGCCAAGCAGCGCGTGCTGGAAGACGGTCTGTGGCATATCGGTCGCGTGCGTCCGGAAAGCATCCTGCCGCCGATTCAGGGCGAAGCGTGGGGTTACCGGCATCGGGCCCGGCTGGCGGTGCGCAAGGTCGAGCGCAAGGGGGGCGTGTTGATCGGCTTCCATGAAAAACGCAGCAGCTACATCGCCGATATGGAAACCTGCGCGATTCTGCCGCCGCATGTTTCGGCCCTGCTCATGCCTTTGCGCGAACTGGTCGGTGCGCTCTCCATCGCTGAGCGCATGCCCCAAATCGAACTGGCCGTGGGCGAACATTGCACCGCGCTGGTCCTGCGCATCCTGGAGCCGCTGACGGCGGCCGATGAAAAGCTGCTGCGCGCTTTTGCCGATCATCACCGGGTCGTCTTCTACCTGCAGCCCAAGGGCCCGGATTCGGTCCATCGCCTTTATCCGCCGGATGCGCCGCGCCTTTCCTATACCTTGCCGGAATTCTCGCTGGAACTGGATTTTCGGCCGACCGACTTTACCCAGGTCAATCACGCGGTCAACCGTATTCTGGTGCGACGTGCCTTGGGTTTGCTCGATCCGCAGCCGGGCGAGCGGATCGCCGACATGTTTTGTGGCTTGGGTAATTTCACGCTGCCCATCGCCCGTTCCGGGGCCAGCGTGGTGGGGGTCGAAGGCAGCCCCGGCCTGGTCAAGCGCGGGCGGGAAAGCGCGCAGGCCAACGGTCTCGGCGAGCGTGTCGAATTCGGTGTGGCCAACCTGTTCGAGTGCACCGATGCGTCGTTGGCCAAGCTGGGACGTTTCGACAAGATGCTGATCGATCCACCGCGCGAGGGCGCGGTCGAACTGGTCAAGGCGCTGGGCTCGGATGCCCCGCGGCGCATCGTCTATGTCTCCTGCAATCCGGCAACGCTGGCCCGGGATGCGGCGGTGCTTGTTGCGTTGAAGGGCTATCGCTTCGTGTCCGCCGGAGTGGTCAACATGTTCCCGCATACGGCACACGTCGAATCCATCGCCCTGTTCGAACGCACCTGAGCCTCGCGCAGGCATGAAAAAGGGCGGCCGCAGCCGCCCCTGTGGTTTTCGCAGAAGCCGGCTCAGTCGCGTTCGCCGGTGAAGGCCATGATCAACTGCAGCAGGCTGACGAAAACGTTGTAGATATCGAGATAGACAGCCAGCGTGGCGCTGACGTAGTTGGTTTCGCCACCCTGCATGATGCGGCTGATGTCGTACAGGATGTAGGCCGAGAAGATGCCGACGGCAGCCACGGCAATGGTCAGCGACAGGGCCGGGATCTGGAAGAAGATGTTGGCTACCGCAGCGAGCAGGATGAGGATCATGCCGGCGAACAGGAACTTGCCCATGCCGGTGAAGTCCCGCTTGCTGACTGCAGCGACGGAGGACAGGGTGAAGAAGATGGCACCCGTGCCGCCGGCAGCCAGCGCAATCATCGAGCCGCCGTTGGAGAAGCCGAGGGCTACCTGCAGGATGCGCGACAGCATCAGGCCCATGAAGAAGGTGAAGCCAAGCAGCAGCGCGACGCCGAGCCCGCTGTTCTTGTTCTTCTCGATACCCCACATGAAACCCCAGGCAATACCGAGGAAGAGCACGAAGGAAATCATCGGGCTGCCGGCGAAGAAGCTGAAACCCATCTGGATACCGGCCAGTGCACCGAGGACGGTCGGGATCATCGACAGGCCGAGCAGCATGTAGGTGTTGCGCAGGACGCGGTTTTGTTCCAGCGCGAAGCCGGAAGCGTTCTGGCGGGCGATATCGATGTTGGTGTTCATGTGAGGCATTCCCTTCGGTTGTTTCGTTAATGGCTAAGACTAGCGGAGTGGGCGAGAAGTTTCAACGCCATGGCCGTGTTTGGCGGAAAGGCGCCGTGTTATCATGCGCGCCTCGTTGAACTGCGCCAGTGGCTTGTGCCACAAGGTCGGCAGCATCAGGGGGTTTGGCAGAGTGGTCGATTGCACCGGTCTTGAAAACCGGCATGCCGAAAGGCATCCAGGGTTCGAATCCCTGAGCCCCCGCCAGAAAAACGATGAAAACGGCCCGCCACGGGCCGTTTGTCTTTTCTGCCTGCCAATTCAGTCGGCAAACTGCGGCGCCCGTTTTTCCATTTGTGCCTGCATGCATTCCTTCAGGTCGCCGGAGAGCAGCGTGGCGGCGTTCCAGGTGGCGACGAAGTTGAGCCCGTCGGCAATTGAATGATCGCGACTGTAATTGAGCACTTCCTTGGTGCCGCGAATGGCGAGCGGCGATTTGGCGGCGATGCTCCGGGCGATCTGGCGCACGCCGGCCTCCAGTTCCGCTGGTGTGGCGAAGAGGCGGTTGGCAAGGCCCAGTTTCTCCGCTTCCTGCCCATTCAGCGTGCGGCCGGTGTAGGCCAGTTCGCGGGCCTGGCCTTCGCCGATCAGCCGGGGCAGGCGCTGCAGGGTGCCGACATCGGCGACCATGCCGATGTCGATTTCCTTGATCGAGAAAGTGGCGTCGGCCGACGCGTAGCGCAGGTCGCAGCAGGTGACGAGATCGAGCGCACCGCCGACGCAGGCCCCCTGGATGGCGGCGATGACCGGCTTGGCGCAGCGTTCGAGGCTGCTCAGGCAGTCCTGCAGGTCGAGGATCAGGCGGCGCAGGGCTTCGCGGCTGCGCGCACCGTCGGCATGGGCGATGCGCTGCTGCACGCCGGCCAGCATGGCGAGGTCGATGCCGGCGCAGAAGTTCTTGCCGGCGCCGCTCAGGATGACGACGCGGGCTTCCGGCGTGGCATCGATCCACGCGAAGGCCTGGCGGATTTCCTGCCACATCGCCTCGTTGATGGCGTTCGATTTGTCCGGGCGGTTGAGGCGAACTTCGGCGATCTGGTCAGCCAGCGTCAGGCTGAGGGTGGTGAATTCGGGTTGTTGCATCGGGCTGTCTCCTTTGGTGGTGTGTTTTGCCCGATGTTACGCGATTCGGCCGGGCCGAATCATCAGTGGCCGCCGGTCAGGCCATGCTGGCGAGTGCGGCGGCGAGGTCGGAGTTGTCTTCCTTGACGGCGCCGGCCTGGCTTTCGATTTCGACGACATAGCCCGCCTGGCGCAATTGCTCGGCCCAGTATTCGGTGTGCTGGCGCGAGGGGTGCCAGGGCCCCTTTTCGATGATGGGGCGCTCGGTCCCGTTGCGGTAGGTGGTGACGATGCGAAACACGATTCAACGTTTGCCGGATGGCCAGGCGATTGCCCGGGCTTCAGGCAGCGTTCTTGCCTTTCTGCCACAGTACGTCGCCACGACCACCGGCACGGTTGAGCAGGCGACCGAGGATGAACAGCAGGTCGGACAGGCGGTTGATGAAACGGCGTGCTGCATCGGACAGCGGCTCGGCCGTATTCAGGCGGACCATCGAGCGTTCGGCACGGCGGCAGATGGTACGGCAGAGGTGGGCAATGGCCGCCGGGCGGGTGCCGCCGGGCAGGATGAATTCCTTGAGCATGGGCAGGTCGCGGTTGAACTCTTCGACCAGTTCTTCGAGGCGGGCGACCTGGGCATCCTTCATGATGGCCATGCCGGGCAGGCAGAGCTCGCCACCAAGGTCGAACAGGTCGTGCTGGATGTCGAGCAGGGCGGCACGCACGCGGGCCGGCAACTCCTCGCAGAGGAGCAGGCCGAGGCTGGAATTCAGTTCGTCAACTTCGCCGATGGCGTCGATGCGCAGGCTGTCCTTGGTTGTCCGGCTGCCGTCGCCGAGGCCGGTGGTGCCGGCATCGCCGGTGCGGGTGACGATCTTGGA
>ERZ724518.1227-NODE-1227-length-11474-cov-12.524739_pt1 | contig 11474 bp, 6 predicted proteins | sample MGYA00376051_ERZ724518 | MGnify/ENA primary metagenome ERZ724518 (study PRJEB28724, sample SAMN07190885) | wastewater metagenome | isolation source: influent of sewage treatment plant in Hong Hong | place: Hong Kong | collected 2016-03-17 ... | reverse complement strand
TGCTCGGCGCGCTCCTTGGCGGTGCGCAGCTCTTGCTCCATGGCGCGGCGCTGGGTGAGGTCGTTGATGAAGCCCACAAACACCGGATCGCCGTCCAGCGGCACGCGGCCAATGGAAAGGCGGATGGGCACCGTGCTGCCATCGGGCCGCAGGGCCAGCACCTCGCGGCCGTTGCCGCCGATCAGGCCACCACCCTGGCCCTGCAGGTAGCGCTGAATGTAGGTATCGTGGCGGGAGCGGTCGGGCTCGGGCATCAGGATGGACACGTTCTGGCCCACCACGTCCTCGGGGCGCCAGCCCAGGATGCGTTCGGCCGCTGCGTTGAAGGACTGCACCCGCCCCTGCGCATCGATCATCACCATGCCGTCCACGGCCGTGTCGGCAATGGCGCGCAGGCGGGACTCGCTCTGTTGCATCTGCAGGAACATCTGCCGGTAGCGCAGGCCGACGTTGATAGCGATGACCAGCCCCCCGATGACCAGGGCCACAGCGGCCACCGCCAAGGCCAGGGACGTACCCTCTACGGTAGTCGCCAGCTCCAGTTCGCCAGGTGCGTCGATGAAACGCAATGCCGCCATCGCGACGTAATGCGGGGCCGCAATGGCCAGCCCCATGACCGCACCCGCCGCCAGATTCAGCCAGCGGGCCTGCCAGCGAACCACCCGCTCCAGTCCAAATCGCACCCACAGGGCCACGATGGCGAGCAGCACAGCCACCAAGAGGGAGGCCGCAAAGCCCCAAGGATCAAAGCGCATGATCGGCGCCCACTGGGACGCCTCCATGCCGATGTAGTGCATGGCGCCAATGCCAGCGCCGACGAGCACCCCGCCCACAACCAGGGTGGTGCGGCTGATCTCGTGGCGCATCAGCAGCGCCAGCGCCACCCACGACGCAGCCACGCTGGCAAGGATAGACAGCGCTGTCATCCAGGGATCAAAACGCCCGCGCCCCAGCACGGTGAACGCCAGAATGCCGATAAAGTGCATCGACCAGATGCCCCCGCCCAACGCCATCGCCCCGGACCCTCGCGCCATCTTGCGCATGAAACGGGTGTCTGCACTCCGGGCCAAGCCCGCCATCTCCAGCGCCAGCACAGACGCCAGCACCGCCATCGCTACAGACAGCGCCACCAGCCAAGGATCATGCTGGGCCCAGAGCAGCGGATAGGGCTGTGCGTTATTAAGGAAAAAAAGGTCCAGCATCAGGGGCGCCCACAGCGATAAGGTCTTGGCAGCTTTGTAGCCGATTGTGACGCCCGTTACACCGGGCAGAACCCCTGCAAATCGCTCGGCGAATGCTGGCGGGGCACGGACCAAGGGCAGCTCAATGCGCCACCACCCTGCCCCATTCGCGCTCATACGTGTGCACCAGCACCTGGTTGGACAACCGCTGCACCTCGGCGGGCACACGGGCCATGTCCAGCGGGAAATCAAACAGCAGTGGCAGCGTTTGCGGGCTCAGGAACTGCAGCCCCTCGGGCAGCGCATCGGGCATGCGCCAGGGGCGGCGGCTGGCCAGCACAAAGCCCCATTCACCAAAGCTGGGCACATGCGCGTGGTAGGGCCGCGCCGTCAGGCCCACCGATTCGATGGTGGTGACCACCGTCCAGAAGCTCTGGCGTGCCACCAGGGGCGAAGTGGTTTGCACCACCGCGTAGCCGCTGGCGGCCAGGCGCTTGTCCAGCAGCGCATAAAAGCTGTTGGTGTAGAGCTTGCCGATGGAGAAATTGGTGGGATCGGGGAAGTCCACCACGATCACATCGAAAGTGTCCTGCCCCTGCTGCAGCCACTGGAAGGCATCGGTGTTGACGATGTGCAGCTTGGGGCTTTGCAGCGCACCACCGTTCAGGCGCGCCAGCATGGGGTTGGCCGTGAAGGCCTGGGTCATGGCCGGGTCCAGCTCCACCAGGGTGACCGATTCAACCGAGGGGTACTTGAGAATCTCGCGCACCGCCATGCCGTCGCCGCCGCCCAGCACCGCCACCCGCTTGGGCGCCCCGTGCGCGGCCATGGCGGGGTGCACCAGGGCTTCGTGGTAGCGGTATTCGTCGGACTCGGAAAACTGCAGGTTGCCATTGAGAAACAGCCGGTGCCCGGCCTTGCCCTGGGTGACCACGATGCGCTGGTAGGGCGATGCAGTGCTGAACACGATGCGGTCCTGGTAGAACTTGTCTTCAGCCAGGGTGGTGATGTGGTCTGCCCCCACAAAGCCCGCCAGCAGCGCGCCCAGCACCAGCACACAGGCCACGGCATGGGCACGCAGGCGGCGCAGCTCACCGCGAAACAGCCACACCGCCCACAGCGCTACGGCCGCGTTCATCAGGCCAAACAGCAGCCCCGTGCGAATCAGCCCCAGCTGCGGCACCAGCAGCAGCGGAAACGCCAGCGACACCGCCAGCGCGCCCAGGTAGTCGAACGTGAGCACCTGCGAAACCAGGTCCTTGAGCACGGTGTTGCGCTTCAAGATGCGCATGACCAGCGGAATCTCCAGCCCCACCAGCGTGCCCACCATCAGCACCATGCCGTACAGCAAGAACCGGAACGCCCCCGGCACATAGGCATTGGCCAGAAACAATGTGGCTGGTAGCGCGCCACCGATCAGCGCCACCAGCAGCTCAATGCGCAAAAAGTGCGCAGGCAACTGCCGCTCAAAGTAGCGCGACAGCCACGACCCCACGCCCATGGCAAACAGATACGTGCCGATGATGGTGGAGAACTGCAGCACCGAATCGCCCAGCACATACGACGCCAGCGCCCCCGCCGCCAGCTCGTACAGCAGCCCGCAGGCTGCCACCACGAACACGCTGATGAGCAGGGCGATGTCGATGGGGCGCGGGCCTGCCGTAGATGGCAACGCGCTCGGCGGCTGCGTCATGCCAGCACCGCGTCCAGTTGCTGCGCCAAGGTTTTGCCGCCCTGCTGCTTGGTCAGCCAGCCGAACACTGCACGCCCACCACTGGTTTGCGCCCACAGCGCACCCACCTGGCTCTTTTCAATCTCATACGGGTCGTTCAGCAAATGCGCGCCTTTGTATTCGAGCAGCGCCACGCGGCCATCCACCAGCTCGGCCACAAAGTCGGCGTAAAACCGCCCGCGCGATGTGGGCAGGCCAAAGCCGCAGGGAGCGGTGTCCAGGTTGCGCACCCAGTGCTTGACCTGCGGGTGCGCGTCGATCAGCTTGGCGCACAAAAACTCTTCCCCTCCGTCCTTCAGGTCGGCCAACACCGGAAAGTAGTGTTTACCAAACTGGTAGCGCCCCGCGTAGCGCGAGAGCACGGGCGCGGGGTAGCGCCCCGGTTCAAACACATGCGGGTGCGCCCAGTCGGGCTCCACCAGCCAGGCGCCCTGGCTGCCCGCCTGCAGCACCAGTTGCCGAAACTGCTGCTTGGCGGCGGCGTCGCGCAGGTCACCAAAGTGCGTAGTGATGCTTTGCGCCAACTGGAACCGCGCCTGCGCCAGCACCACCAGCGGCACACCGCAGCGGTGCAGCTGGTCGTTCACCACCGCCGCCAGGTAGGCGCGGCGCTGGCTTTGTGTCAGCTCGTGCAGTGGCTTGAAGAGCGACTGGTCCAGCCAGCGCACCAGGTCTTCGGCGCTGATGGAGCTGCTGCCGTAGTCCATGGCCATCTGGTCCACGTCGGTGCGGCGCAGCGTCACACGGGCATCGGCGTTCAGGCTGATCTCGAACACATCGGACTCTTGCACCACATGAAAACCGGGCAGTTGCACGGCCTGCGGCGTGAGCAAGTCCAGCTCCACCGCTTCGAGCACGGCCTCGCGCTCCAGCGGCCACAGGGGGGCCTGGGCGTCTTCGCGGTAGGCCAGGGTGGGCAGGGGCGCAAAGGGCACGCCGCGTGCAGCCGGAGCCAGTTGCGCCGCCACCAGTGCGTTGTGCTGGGCCACCTGCTCGCGCAGTTGTTCCTGCTTTTTGGGGCCGCGCACCTGCGCCAGCATCAGCGCCTCGGCCTCTTGGCCAATGTGCCCGGCCACCACCACCTGTTCGGCCCCGGCAATGGTCTTGATTTGCACATTGGGCAGGGCCAGCAGCTCGGGCGTGGCTTGCAATGCTTCAAAATTAGTAGCTATCGGCGCTTGCTGCATAAGCGCTGGAGGCTGATTTGGCTCAAATCCATCGCCACCAAACAGCGGCAGCGTGGCGGGCTGGGCAATCATCGACGCCACATCCAGCGCCTCAAACCCCATGTGGTGGATCAGCCGGTCGGCCAGCGCATGGGCGGCGGCCGAGAACTCTGCCGCGCACACATGGGCATAGGCCCGGTTCAGCGCCTCGCGCCCGCGCCGCTGGGCATAGGGCATGCGCAGCACGCGGCCCAGCAGTTGCTCTACCGCCGTGGCGCTGCTCAGCTTTTGCAGGCTGCACAGCACGTAGGCAAAGGGGCAGTCCCAGCCTTCGCGCAGGGCCTGCACGGTGATGATGAAGCGCACCGGGCAATGGCGCGCGGCCAGGTCCAGGTCTTCCAGCCCGCGCGTGGTGCCGGTGGCCACTACCACCTGCGCCTCAGGCAGCTTCAGTTCATTGATGAGGTAGCTGCGCAGTTTCTCGGGCGGCATCTCGTCGCCCGCGTTCTGCGCCTGGAACAGCACGATGGGCCGCACATAGCCGTGGCCCTCGGCCTCGTCTTTCAGCGCCTCGGCTTCCAGCTTGCGCTGCGTCTGCACCGCGCCAAACACGGCGGCGGGCCAGCCCTCGGGGTGCTCGGCCAGCACGATGGGCAGCTTGATCATGTTCTCGGCCGCCAGCTCCTGTGCGCTCACGTGGTAGAGCACATTGGTCTTGGCTTCGATCGGCGTGGCCGTGAGCTCCAGGATGCACGAGGGGTTCAGCCGCTGCAGCGCCGTGAAGCTCTTGTCCGTCTTGGTGTTGTGCGCCTCGTCCACGATGACGATGGGCCGGTGCAGCGCCAGCCAGTTGGCCAGGCTCCAGCGCGGCTGGCCCACAAAGCCCGCCAGGATGCCGGTGGGGTCTTGCGCCACGTCCTCGGGCGTCACCACCGCATCGGGCAGCGCGTGCAGGCAGGCCAGGTCGCGCCCGCCCTCAGCGCCCTTGCCCTGCGCCAGCGCGTATTTGAAGTGCGGCTCAAACGCCTCGGTAAAGCTGTACACATTGCGCTGCCCCGCGTCGTCGATGCGAAAGCTCTGGATGGTGGCCACCACAATCACCACGGCCTGCCGCCCCCACTGCGGCGCGGGCACCTGGGCCACATCGTCCAGCGAGCACACGCGCAAGCCCAGGCCATACACCGCCTCCAGTGCCTCGCGGTAGGGGTGGCCGCTGGTTTGCAGCGCCTTGAGGGTCTGGGTGCGGATGGTGTCGCTGGGCACCAACCACACGGCCACGGGCGCATCGGTGCCGCGCCACTCGGCCGCCAGCAGCGGCACCGCGTGCGCGGCCAGCACCGTCTTGCCCCCGCCCGTGGGGATGCGCAGGCACACGCAGGGCACATCGGGGCCAAAGGCATCGGCGTTGTAGGCGCGGCCCGCGTGCTCGGCAAAGGCCGCTGCCGGGCCTTTCACGCGCGCAGCGCGGGCATAGGTGGCCAGGGCGTCCAGGGCCGATTGCTGGTAGGACTTGAGGGTGAGGGCGGTCATGAATGAGGAATGATTGGCGCAGGCATTGGCGGGTTAATCCCAGGCTTCGCCAATTTAAGTCGTTGATTTATAAATATATTTTTCTATCGGTTGGCGCAATTGCGTCGTTGTTTTGTCGCTCATTGGCGGCTCACGCGCTCACTAAGCGCCCACAGCGCTCCTCGGGTCGGCTTGCCGATATTGCGTATCGCCCCCTGCCGAGCCATCTCCGAAAGCAGCTCTTTGATGTACTTCTTGCGCCCTGCTGCGCCCGGAATCCACACCATCAAACGGGGCAGCAGCAGTTCGTCGATCTTGGCGCGAGGCTGCGGCGCAAGGGCGAGCAATTTGCACACCATGTCTTTGTAGTCCTGTGCGCTGGGGCCTTTTTGGTTGATGTAGGCCACCTCCGTCCCCGTCGCCACGGCCACCTGGGCCGATATGCGCAGCTTGGGGCTGCGCCCCTCCACCAGGCCTTTGGCACGCAGGCGCTGCAACTGACCGGCAGCCAATGGTCGGCCTTTCTGGATCTGGTCGAGCAGCACCGCTTCGTCCAGACTTAGATGGGTGTGCGTCATCAACGCACCGACATAGCGTTCATCGAGCGTGCGCCCGTAGATCGTGACGCTGACCGACGGGGGTGGGCCCTCGATGGCGTAGTCGGGCAGCGGGAAAAACCTCTCGCGTTGCTTGCGGAACATGCCCTTGACCCCGCTGTTGATCGTCTCCATCAAGTCGAGCTCCACCATGGCATTGGCCAAGCAGGCATTACGGTAGCGCTGCTCGGGCTGAGCGGCGTGCAAGACCTTGTCCACGGAGCCGGGCAGAAACTCCCCGTAGTTGAAGAACCGCAGGGTATCCGGGCTTTCGGTCACCAGGATGCGCCCGCCCTGCGCATAGTCCTGGTGGGCCACGCAGTTGTGCAGCGCTTCACGCAGCACCCAATCGTCGTAGTTGGGCAGGTTCAGCGGCGCTACTTCGCGCGGCGGCAGGAGGTTGACGTCGATGATGCGGACGCGGCCAACCAGCGCATCAATGGCCAATACCAGCGGCAGCTCGAAATGCTGATGCGTCACGTGATCTCCCCGGTGATCGACCAACTGCCAACTGATGCGCGGCGTGGGCCCGCCCAGCGCATAGGTTGCCTCGGGGCGCCCCAACAACACCAGCGCTGCCCGGGTAAGGCCGCCGCCCACGGCAAGCCGCAGGCTGTGGACAAACTCCGCATCCGTCTGCGCCTGCATCTGCGCCACGATGTCAGGCTTGGGCGCATAGCGGCGGGCATACAGCATGCGGGCACGGGCGATGGCGGGGGCAGACAGCAATGCCCAATCGTCGGTGACTAACGTGGCCGACCAATCGTGCAGCGCCGATTGCGCGCGCAGCGTGTCAAGCTTGTGCAGCGCCAGCGCTCCTAGTTTTTCCCCGGTGCGCCCCCAGTAATGGCCCTTGCAGGCCACCGGCACGCCCCGGGGCGCGGCCGGTATGCGCCACAGCAGCACCCGCGCGAGTGCGCCCTGGGCATCGGGCACATGCAGCACGCAAGGAGCCTGCAGCACCACCTGCGGTGAGGTTTGCGCCGCAATGGATTCCTTGATGCGGTTAACTTCCTCCATTGCCTGCGCAAATCGGGTTCCCGTGGCAGGGCGCAAACCGCTGGAAGGGTCGATCTTGTTCTCGATGCCCATGACAAGCCAGCCTTCCTCGCGTCGGTACAGATTGGCCTCGTTGGCCAGGGCCGACACGTACTGCGCCATGTGGTCAAAGTTGAAAGACTGTTCGGCGCGCTTGAACTCCAGCCACTCTGTCTCGGTGGGCATACGTCGCAACTCATCCAGGAAATTGCCGGTAACTTCGTCCATCGTGCCTACCTCGCCTTCACGTCATACGGAATGTGCTTGAACACCACGTTGGCCTGCGCCAGCCGGGCGGCGCCCAGGCGGCAGGCTTCGCCGTAGACCACCAGCGGCGCGTCGGGGTGGGGCGTGGCGGCGTGCAGTTGCAGCAAGGACTGCAGCACCGCGTGCGTGAGCACATTGCCGCCCGCCGGGCGCTTGTCGCCCAGGATGCCGTTGAACAGCAGGTAGTAGGCGGTGCGGCTGCGCAGGGTGGGGGCTGGGGGCTCGGTGGTGGGCGCGGTTCCTGCTTCTCCATCGCCGCCCGAAGTTTCAAGCGAAATTGGCCCCTGGCGCCCGTCCATCAAGCGTGAGTAGCTATCAAAAACAGAGTGCGTGCCCAGATACGGCGTGCCCGGTGTGCCCTTCGCTGCGTCCCACGCGGTGGCCGTTTCCTGCTGCCAGATGTAGGCCGCCAGCGTGGCAAAGCGCACGCCGGGGTCGATGCTGCCGTCAGGCCCAAACACGGGCGCGCCCAGCCGCGCCAAGCGAAAGCCGCCGCCGTCAAACGGCTGGCCGTCCTTGCCCTTGCCCCAGCCCACCGCCGCGCTGATGCCACCCTGCTCGCCCGCCACCACCTTTTGCAGGCGCGGCAGGCAGTGGGTGAGGGCGTGCTCGCCCATCTCGATGCCAATCCACCGCCGGCCCATCTTGTGCGCCACGGCGGCGGTGGTGCCGGAGCCTAGGAAGCTGTCGAGGACGAGGTCGCCGGGGTTGGTGGCGATATTCAAAACCTCTGCGAGAAGCCGTTCGGGCTTTGGTGTCGAAAACAGGTCGGTACCAATATCGAGATTCTTCTGCTCACTCTTCGCTTGGCGGTTGTGGCCTGTCTTAAGCAAATCTGTCCAAAGCGTAGAGGGCGGAAGGCCTTTCATTTCGTAGAGATAGGTCCTCCGCTTTATGCCCGTCATATTTTCATTGAACCGAATCTCACCGGTCGCCAGCTTCTCTTGCATCGTTGCTGGCTCCCATCTCCAACCGTTAGGAGGGGGCTGAATACGATTGCCATTCGGTGCCGTCAGTACATATTTCAGGTTTTCACGGGGCTTCGGCGAGTTGAGCGGATTTCCGTCAAACCATGGGCCACGCGGATCGTTATCGTCATTCCTGAAGTGCGTGCGCTTTTCTACTGCGTCTTGCTTGATAGTGAGCCAGCCAGGCGAAGCTGAGTACACCAAGACTTGGTTGTGATCGACCGAAAAAGTCCTTGCGTCGTTGTTGCTGTTATCACTTGAGCGCCAAACCACATTCGCCACAAAATTCCCCCGCCCAAACACCTCATCCATCAACACCTTGAGGTAGTGCGCCTCGTTGTCGTCAATGGTCACCCAGATCGAGCCGTCCTCACTCAGCAAGTCCCGCAGCAGCTCCAGCCGGGGCAGCATCATGCTGAGCCACTGGCTGTGTTCCAGCTTGTCGTCGTAGTGCTCAAACGCGCTTTGGGTGTTGTAGGGCGGGTCGATAAAGATGCACTTGATGCGGCCGCGATAGAACGGCATGAGGGCCTTGAGGGCTTCGAGGTTGTCGCCGTGGATGAGCAGGTTGTCGGTGCTCTTTTCGTCGCCGCTGCCGTGGTGCGACACGGTTTCCAGCAGGCGGTAGGGCACTTGGTCGGCAACAGAGAAGGCGGCTGCGCGGTGGAGCCAGTCAAGGGTGGGCATGCGGGGTGGGTCTCAGAGAGGCAGGCCCCGGGGGGCCAAGGGCTCGGATTTTTACACGCCAAGGCGGCACTGCTGGGCAGCCCGCCAAGCAGTGCCAGACGTAAACAGCGTCAATGAATGGCCGCCGCCACGATGATGCTGATGCCCAGACACATCGCAGCCACGACCAGGCCCAGGGCCTTGTTCTGCTTTTCCACAATCTCGCGCCACAGGTCGTAGGGCGTGATCTTGTCGATGATGATGAAGGCCGCCCAGAAGATGATGATGCCCATCAGGGCATAGAGCAATGTGCCGCCGATGGACAGGGGGTGAAGCCATTCGAATTTGGTCATGCGGTTCTCCGGTGAAATTCGGGTTGTTTCGATGTCATTGCGATGTCACTTGTGGCCGCCGCCCGAGGAGTAGCCGCCGTACGAGCCACCCGAGCTGCGGTAGCTGGAACTGGACGAGCAGTTCTCCACCCGCGGGTCGCAGCTGGAGCAGCGGCTGAGGATGATGAGCAGGATGATGATGACCACCGCAACCAGGATGATGGTGCCGCAACCCATGCCCGACTTGGCCACGAAGGGGCCGGGGTCGTCGCGCTGCAGCACGTCCTTCTTGTCATCGAGCTTGAAAGCCTTGGCCACTGTGTCACTGGCGATCTTGTCGCCGGCGGACCAGGTGACCTCATTGCGGCTTTGCTCCAGCGAGAGCACGCCCTTGCTGCTGGCAAAGTCGCGGTTGCTGGTCTTCTGCCCCCGGCTCACCTGCCAGTAGAACTCGCCCAGCACGTAGGTGGTTTCGGCCTCGTAGCTGTATTTGAGCTCGTACTTGGTGCCCATGTACGTGGCGGTGCGTCCGTTGGACGAGAGCTGGGGCGCGCCGGTGGTGGGGCGCACCATGCTCCAGCCTTCTTCGGAATCGACCAGGAAAGCAAAGCCGCGCTTTTGGTTGTAGAGCAGGTATTCGCTCCAGCCAAAGTGCTCATCGTCGCCGGGCTCCACGCCCATGCGGTGCTGAAAGCCCACCACCTGCCAGTGCACGCCCTGCAACTGGCCCTTGCTGCCCAGCGGGATGAGGGGCTGCACGGGCTCGTCTTGCACGGCGGCACGCAGCTCGCCGCCCACGCCGCTGTTCAGGTCAATGAGGCTGTTGCACGAGCCGCAGGTCAGGCTCTTGGTGGTGGACAGCTGCACCTGCACCGGTGCGCCGCAATGCGGGCAGTTGAACTGCCGGCCTTTTTCTTCCTTGGCCGATTCGTCTTTGAGGCCCTGCAGCTTGAGGTCTTCCAGCAGCACCGAGCGCCCCCGCTCCACGCTGGGCGGGGTATGGCCGTAGTCGATGCTGAGCACCTCGCCATCGGCGCTGCGCAGCTCCACCATGTCAAACGGTTGGCCCAGCGGCGGCAGTTGGGGCAGTTCGCCCTGGGCAGACACCAGCTGCGCACTGCCGCTGTAGGCCACGCTGTAGCTCTTGCCGTTGATGGCGGTGGTGGCCCCCAGGCGAAAGCGGCTGGCTTCGGGCAGCTCGCGGCCGGGGTCGATCTTGCGGGTGAAGACGTAGGCGCCGTTGTCTTCCCCCAGGCTGGCGGTGCTGCCGTCTTCCAGAAAGGCCACCCACTCCGTCCACACGCCTGCGTCGCTTTTGAACTGCAGGCGGCCGATCAGGGTGAAGGGCTGCTCCTTGCCATCGAGGGTGATGCGCCCGCTGGCAAAAAGCTGCAGCGGGCTGTGGTCGTCGAACAGCTCGGCCATCTTGCCCAGGCGCGTGAGCACGTCGCCACTGCGCACCACGGTGCTTTGGCAGTAGCCGCACACGGCATGGGTGGACTGGGCACTTTTGAATTCCACCGGCGCGCCACAGCCGGGGCAGGGGGCGCGGTAGGCGCGCTGGGTGGGGTCTGTGGCCATGGGAAGGCAGTGGGCAAGAAGGCTTCACTTGCGAACAAGGGCTGAAGGCAAAATATGCCTCCAGCCCTTATGCATCAAGCGCTAGTAGCTATTGATTCAATAGCAATCAAGATCCGGTCAGACCAGCTTTTTCAGCAGCTCTGCCTTCTTGGTGTCGAACTCTTCCTGGGTGAGGATGCCCTTGGCCTTGAGGTCGGCCAGCTTCTCCAGCGTGGCCATGACTTCGTCGGGCCGCACGCCCACCGGGGCCGCTGCAGCGGGGGCCGCCTGGGCAGCGCCGCCCTGCAGGCCTTGCTGCAGGTTTTGCGCCAGCACCTGGCCCAGCGCCACGCCAGCGCCCAGGCCCATGGCGTCGCCGGCCACACCACCACCGTTGCCAGCGCCTTCGGCAAATTTGGGGATGGCCTGCGCCGTCTGGTACTGCATGAACTTGCCCAT
>ERZ724518.1218-NODE-1218-length-11518-cov-11.431475_pt1 | contig 11518 bp, 14 predicted proteins | sample MGYA00376051_ERZ724518 | MGnify/ENA primary metagenome ERZ724518 (study PRJEB28724, sample SAMN07190885) | wastewater metagenome | isolation source: influent of sewage treatment plant in Hong Hong | place: Hong Kong | collected 2016-03-17 ... | reverse complement strand
CACTTTTGAAAATATTAGCTCCCACTCCTACTACAGTTCCTGTGTTAAATTGAGTATTAATCGCGGTTTTAGAATGATCACCCATAATTAATCCACAAAATTGAAGTCCGGTTTTTACAAATTTTTTGTTTTTATAGCTCCAAAGTTTTACTTCGGCATAATTATTTTTTAGGTTAGACGAATTGGTGTCAGCTCCCAAATTACACCATTCTCCAATTACAGAATTTCCTACAAAACCTTCGTGACCTTTGTTTGAGTAGCCAATAATTACGATATTATTTACTTCTCCACCAACTTTAGAATGTGGGCCGATGGTTGTAGCGCCATAAATTTTAGAACCCATATTTATTTTAGAACCTTCGCAAAGTGCTAAACTTCCTCTTACTACAGAACCTTCCATAATTTCTGCATTTTTGCCAATATAGATTTTTCCGGTTTTACAATTGAGAGTTGCAAACTCTATTTCTGCACCTTCTTCTATAAATAAATCTTCTTTTTTTCCTAAAAACCCGTTGGTTTTGGACAATTCTTGAGAAGTTCTACCTTTTGTAACGAGTTCAAAATCAAAATCTATGGCTTTATCATTTAAAGAAAATAAATCGGTATGTTTTTTGAAAAAAATAAGTTCTTCGGTAATGTCTGTCATTTTCTCAATTTTTGAAAGAGAAAAATCTTGCATATCTAATCTCGCTGCCAAAACTTCGTTTTCATAGATTAAAGCTTCGCCTAATTGCAGATTTTTAATTTGATTCAAAACACTTTCCGAAGGAAGAAAATTGGGAGTAATTAATAAACTTTCTTTCTTTTCGTAAGATTTATATTTTTTTTGAAGGTAATCTTCGGTGATGTAAGAAACTTCGTTAGAATCTAATAGTTTTTGCCAACGTTCTGAAAACGTGAGAATTCCTGTTCTTAAATCAGCAATTGGTTTGGTATAAGTAAGCGGAAGAAATTCTCCCCAATATTGTGCGTCTGAAAAGATGAGTTGCATTTTAGTTCAAAGTTTTAAGGTTAAAATTTCAATTTTATTTAACGCAATGGCGCTAATTTATTTTTCAAAAATTTCTGTTTTTAAGTCGCAATGAATTTGTCTTTGACAAATTTTCTTTGCGCCCTTTTAAAGCGTTATCTAAATAAAAGTTTTTTTTGCGTCTTTGCGTTGAAATCAAACAAATTTACAAAAAAAGTCCTTCAAAATATTTGAAGGACTGTATTTATTATGAAAAAACCGACTAAATTACTTAGCGAATTTTTTATATTTATTCATAAATTTATCTACTCTACCAGCAGTATCTACTAATTTGGTTTTACCTGTATAGAAAGGGTGAGAAGTAGAAGAGATTTCCATTTTGATTAATGGATATTCTGTACCTTCGAATTCTATAGTGTCTTTTGTGTCAGCAGTAGATTTGCAAAGGAATACTTCGTCATTACTCATATCCTTGAATACAACTAATCTATAATTTTCTGGGTGGATTCCTGATTTCATATCTTTGTTTTCTTTTTAATTGTTAATGATAATACTAGCGTGTAATGGCACTGCTTTTATTATTCTTAAATTTTAGACTGCAAAAATAGGAATATTTTTTGAATTGACAAATAGCATTTTAAAGAATTTCACGAAAGAAATTCTTAGTTTTTTCGTTTTTTAAGAGAGTTCGGGTTTTTTCATTAACTTTACGCTTATTTTTAATCATCAATGAAAACAAAATACATTCTTTTCTTTAGTTTTTGGTTAGCTCTTTTTGTAGTTTCTTGTAATAGAGACGATATCAGTTTTGATTCTCCTTCCCAAAAATTGAAATTTTCTCAAGATACCTTGGTTTTAGACACGGTTTATAACCAAGTAAGAAGCGAAACCTATGCCGTAAAAATCTACAATACCGAAAATAAAGACATCACCATTCCTAGAATTTATTTGGAAGGAGGTGCTGCATCTCCTTACAGAATTAATGTAGATGGAAAGCCAGGAACTGAGTTTACCAATGTTCCGCTTCGTAAGAAAGACAGTTTGTATGTTTTTGTAGAAATAGCTCCTCAAGCTAATGCTACAGAAGCTATTGCAGAAGACAGAGTGCAAATAGAAACGCCCGCTGCCAAACAACATTTTACTTTGCTTTCTGTGATTCAAGATGCAGAATTTTATGTTTCTACTTCTACTAATCCTCAGATTATCAATCAAAATACCGTTTGGAATAGCAATAAAGCCAAAATTATTTATGGTGATTTAAAAGTAGCAGACGGTAAATCTCTCACACTTTCAGAAGGTACGAAAGTGTATTTTCATAGAGATGCCAATCTTAAAATTGGGAAAAATGCTCAACTGATAGCCAATGGAAATTTAGGGAAAGAGGTCATCTTTCGAGGGGATAGAAATGACGCAAGATATGATACTCTACCCAAAAACTGGGGCGGGATTCAACTAGAACAAGGCGCAACAGCTCAACTTAATTATGCTAAAATTTTCGGAGGAACTAATGCGCTTTACCTTAACCAAGCTTCTGCTTCGCTCAAAAATACAATGATACATACCAACCAAGAATTCGGAATTATGGGAATTCAAGCTACGGTAAATGCGGAAAATTTAGTAATGAACAATTGTGGGCAAGCTTGTATTGGTATTTTTAAAGGAGGTAATTATAACATTTTACATTCTACAATTGCCAATTATTGGAATTTAAACGGAGCGTTACCTGGATACGGAATTTATGCAACGAATGAATACGTAAATGGTGCAACTACAGAATTAGGAGCGTTAAATTTTAATCTAAAAAATTCTATTGTTTATTCTGATAAAAGTACAGCAATTCTATTGAAGCCAATTTCAGGACAGACGTTTACTTATTTGATAGAAAATTCTTTATTGAAATATTCTTCTCAAAATGCAGGGTTTAATTTTGATGGAAATCCATCGGTGGTGAATTCAATTCAGAATCAAGATCCTAAATTTGAAAATTATTTTATTCAAAAATTAAATTTGAGACTAAAAACAGATTCTCCAGCAAAAGCGAAAGGAAAAGTTTCTACCGCAGCTTTGGTTCCGCTAGATGTTGTAAAAGTAAATAGAACTGCTAGCCCTACTATTGGAGCATATCAGTAATTGAGAATTGTAAATGGAAAGTTGAAAATGGAAATCACAAATCTTCAAAATCAAGTTGATGAATGGATCAAAACCATAGGTGTTCGTTATTTTAATGAATTAACGAATATGGCAATGTTGACCGAAGAAGTAGGAGAGGTTGCCAGAATTATTGCCAGAAGATATGGCGAACAAAGTGAAAAAGAGTCTGATAAATCCAAAGATTTAGGCGAAGAATTGGCAGATGTTTTATTTGTAACTTTGTGTTTGGCTAATCAAACTGGAGTAGATTTGCAATCGGCTTTTGACAAAAAAATGAAAGTAAAAACCGAAAGAGATTTTGATCGTCATCAAAACAATGAAAAACTAAAAAATGAGTAATTTTTTCACCAACATAAGACACAAAATGGAACGAGAATGGTTTGGGACGCTTACCAGATTTGGGAGCAGACTGGGGATTCCTGTTTCTAAATTGCGCGTTTTTTTTATTTATTCTACGTTTGCTACCGCAGGTGTTTTTTTCTTAATTTATCTGGGGATGGCTTTTACGCTTTGGGTAAAAGATATGTTTGTTACTAGAAGACCTAATGTTTTTGACTTGTAAGTAATGGTTTTTCCATAAAAATCGTAAATCAAAAATTGTAAATCGTAAATTAAAATGATTTGGTTTGAAGAATTGCAAAACCGAAAGAAAATTTCTAAAATTTTCAGTCGATACGAGAAAACTTTTCCCGAAAACGAAAGGAGAGACAAAGAGCAATTTTTAGATTTAGCAGAAAACCCCGATGTTTTTGTTTTTCTCATTAAAAACGAAGACGAAACCATTGGTTACTCCGTAATTTGGGAATTGAAAGATTTTTATTTTTTAGAACATTTTGAGGTTTTCGAAGAGTTTAGAAATCAAAAATTTGGAGAACAGATTCTAGAAGCTCTTAAAGAGAAATTTGATAAAATTGTTCTAGAAACAGAACCAGATTCTTTGTCTGAAATTGCGGCTAGAAGAGTCAGGTTTTATCAAAGAAATGGTTTTGAAATTATTAATAAAGATTATATTCAGCCTTCTTATGGCGAAGGAAAATCTTCACTTCATTTATTTTTAATGGCTAATTTTTTGCCAGAAAATTTAGAAAATTCAATACAAGAAATTCACTCAACTGTTTACCAAAAAAAAGCGGACTAAAAAAGTCCGCCAAGTTAGGTTATTAATCTACCTCATATTCTAGTTTTATGGTTATGCTTGCTTCTTTTTCTTTGGATTCTGTATTGTAAGTTCCTCCGTAAGAAAAATCTTCATTTGAGTTTGGTGCAGTAATTTGAATAACGCCCATTGTAGCTTTCTTTAGGTTGCCGAGAGAAGAACCTGCGTTTTCTGCAATTTTTTCGGCACGTTCTTTGGCATCTTTGGTTGCATTAGCAATCATTTCTTGTTTTACTTCGGCTAGTTTGGTGTAAAAATAATTGGGTTTAGAAGATGTAAAAACAATACCTAGATTGATGATTTCTGTGATATTTCTAGATAGATTTTCAATTTTTGCTACATCTTTGCTTTCCAAAGAAATAGATTGTGTGAGCTGATAACCAGCAAAGGTTTGATGGCTGCTGCCGTTAGAATCTGAAACATAATTAAATTGTTTCTGAATATCTACTGCAGAAAAAACCAATTCGTTTTTAGGAATTCCTTTAGAAATCAAATAATTTTCAATGACTTTTCTATCATTTAGAAGTTCATCATAAGCGGTTTTAAGTTCAAAATCGTTTCTTGAGAAACTTCCGTTCCAAGTGATGAGGTCTGAGGTGAATTTTTTAGTTCCCAAACCAGTTACTGAAATTGTATTTTCAGATTTGTTTCGGTTTTTGATGGCATTGCCCAATATTCCTAGTCCGATAACGAAACCTAAAGATGCAATGGCGATGGCGATAATGTTTTTGTTCATTTTGTAAAAGGTGCTTTTGGTTGATTTTTAATTGATAATCAAATTTATGTAAAATACATATTCCAAAAGCTGTGCCAAATTTTAAGATTTTATTAACAATTTTAAGATTATTTTAACTCTTTAAATGTTTTGATTTTTTTTTCTGCTAACACTTGAAACATTGCAATGTCTTCACTTAGAAAATATCCTTTCTTTTTGATGTTTTTTAAGTTTAAACTTTGCATTACATAGCCTATAAAATGTGCAACTTCTTCTTTTTGAAGTCCTAATTCTTCAACAAAATAATCTTCTCCTAAAATATATAAGTAGCCTTGGTTAACATCTACAGTATCCCATCTGTCTTTTATAGTGCCTATAGAGAATCCTTCACCTTTTGGTTGTTTAAATTCTCCTGCTCTTGGTAGTAAAATGGTTAGGTCTGTTTTTTCTAAATTCATTTTACTTATTTCCTGATTTAGCTTAGTTTTTTTCTTGTTTTCAACTTTATTGATGTCATCTTTAAGGTTTCCTGTTAGTTTGTTTTTTATTTCTACTTCATCAATTTCGATGGTAGATTTTTGCAGATTGATAGTAATTGTTTTCTGGAAATCTTCTGGTTTTATGGTATAAGAAACTCTATCGAATTTTTGTTTTACCAATCTTATCAAGTCGTTGCTTTTAGCAGCAATCATAAAATTTCCTTCATTATTGGTGTATGTTTTTTCGTCGGTATTTATGTTAATCACTAAAACGCCTGCTATTTCAGAGTTTTGTTCAGAGACTACTTTTCCCAAGATATATTTTTGAGAATAAGAATTGATGAAAATTAAAAAGAAAGTAAGAAGTAATGTTTTTTTCATTAATAAAATTTGTGTTTTTTCTTATGGTTTTAGTTTAATTTTATCATAGGTTTATCAAACATTATTCTTTTTATATTCTTCTAAAATACCTTCTAATTGAAGTTGAATTTTCGCTAGATTATAGCTGTTGTAATAATTTTTAGTGAGTTGAAGTCTATTATCGGCATATTTTAGAAAACCATCTATTTCTTCTGTTTTTAGTCCCATTTCGTGGAAATAATTATCAGTTAAATTATAACGAATTTTCAATAAAAATCCTTTGATGGTGTTTTGATTAGGATTAAATTCTGGTTTTTTGTTTCCTTTAATTAATTTTGCTACAAATCCTATAGCTTTTATAATATCGATTTGTGCGGCATTTACGCTGGGTTTTTCGAAGGCAGATGGAGTTCTAAGCGTAGGAAATGGCTTCTCTGGTTTCATTCTCATATAAGAATTCAATTCTTGGTTTAGGGCTAGTGTTTTGGTGCTTTTGTTGAGTGCTTTCGAATCTTTTGCAAGGTTTCCTGTCAATTTGGTCTTTATTTCTACTTCATCTATTTCGATGGTAGCTTTTTGCATATTAATGGTAATTGATTTCTGGAAATCTTCGGGTTTTATGGTATAAGAAACTCTATCAAATTTTTGTTTTACAAACCTCAAAAGGTCTGTGCTTTTTGCGGCAATCATAAAATTACCATCTTTATTGGTGTATGTTTCTTCGTCTGTTTTTATGTTAATCACCAAAACGCCAGCTATTTCGGTGTTTTGTTCAGAAGTTACCTTCCCAAAAATATATTCTTGAGAATACAAATTGGCAAAAACAGTGAAGAAGAATAGAAGTAAAATTTTTTTCATAAGATTGGGTTATTGTTTTTCTTTTTTAAGTGTTTCTGCAAAATTTTTGGCTGGTTCTTCTATCTGTAAGAGAAAGCCAGATACGTTTTCTGCCTTTGCATAGCGTAGAGCTAATGGATTTTTGGCAAAAGAGTATTCAATAAAACTGTTGATTTCTTCTTTTGGAATGCCAAGATTTATAAAATATTCGTCTTCTATTTTTTGTCTTGCCCAAGCTATATTTTCTTGTAAATCTTGGTATTTGTATAATCTTTTTTGTCTTTTTGCTTTGCCTGAAGCAACGTCATAGATTGCTTGTATATTTAGGTTGCCAGTAATAATCGGGAGTAAAATGTCTCTGGAAAGTTCAGCTGGTTTTTCTCTTGGTTTTTCTGGCGGTGGAGGAAGCCCGATTGCATCTTGAAGCTCTTGGTTTCTATTTCTTTTATTTAAAGATTTAGAATCTTTGTTTAAGTTGCCAGTAAGTCTAGGTCTTATCTTTACCTCTTTTATTTCTATTGGGGTTTTGGTTAATATAATTTTTAATTTTTTTTGAAAATCTATATAAAAAACAGTGATGGAGGCTCTGTCATATTTTTCTTTTAAAAAGCGGATTTCATCTCCTTTTTTTGCTAAGATTTTAAAATTACCTTCTGCATTGGTATATACTTTTTCGTCTGAATTGATGTTAACTACCAAAACACCTCCTAATTCTGTAGATTGTTCTGTTGTTACTTTTCCAGAAAGTGTTTCTTGACCATAAAATTTTAAAAATATAATAAAAAAGAAGAGAGATAGAAGTTTGCTCATTGGCTCTTGATTTTTGGCAAATTTATTTTTAAAATTCACAGTATTTATAAATTTAACTAGACTTAACTTTTTTATGAGTTTTTATGATAGAATGACTTTAAAATTGGTTAAAAAATAGCTGATTGTTTTTATAAGTTGTTTATTAGATGGAGGTTTCTAATTTTTCTTAACATTTTAATTTAAAAGTTTAATAGAAGTTTAACTATGATTTTAGTTTTGGAATTGATTTTGCATTGAAAATCTGAGTATTTTTGCTGCATCATTATGAAGAGAATCATTTCAATTTTTTGTTTACTTTTTTTAGTAAATATCAGCGCGCAGTCATTTTCAGGAACAGTTTTTATGAGAGATAAATCCTCGTTTTATCTTAACCAAATCTATGTAACGAATCTTAATGAACAAAAAACATATCTTACCAATTACAACGGAGAGTTCAAAATCCCTGTGAAATTAGGTGATGTCATCAGATTTACTTCCATTGTTTCTGAAAGAAAAGACATAAAAATGACGCAAGAAATTATTGGAAATTCTAGAAATCTTGTCGAACTAGAAGTAGCTTACAAAGAAATTCAAGAGGTGGTTCTTAACAGATTTAAGCCAACTGGAAATCTCAGAAAAGATGTAAGAACTCTAGATTCTAAAAAATCAAGTGTAGAAGTGGCTAAAATTATAGGATTACCAGCGCCAAAAGGTGATGGTACACCACCAATAGCTCCTGTAGCCGATTTAGCAAACGGAGGATTAAGTATAAGTTTGGCAAGTTTATATGATGTAGTTTCTGGCGATAGAAAGAAAAAAGAACGCCTTTACCAGTACGAAAAAATGCGATATGCCATTAATAATACAAAGGCTTATTTGGGAGAAGATTATTTTGTAAAGCTTAAGATTCCAAAAGATTTAATAGATAATTTTCTACAATTTGTATATACCTCAGATAATTTATTGTCTTATATAGAAAGCTCTAATTACGAAGCAGTGAAGATTTCTATCGAAAAATATATCCCTATTTACCAAAAGAGATTACGCTCTTCTCATCTTCAAGGGATTATATCTACTATTTAATTTTTTTATTTTATTCACTTATGTGCAATTATCATTAATGATTTTTATCCATAAGTACGAAAATTCATATTTGTTTGTTAAAAATAATTCTTAACTTTGTTAAAGAATTAAATGAATAAATAATTATTTTTCGTGGGTAAAAATAAGATTGCAAGGTTTGCAGAGAACAAATTACTACCAAATGTTATACAGCCAACCAGAAATGAAGCATTAGATAATTTTGAACTAAAAGGGAAATGGAGAGAAAAAGTCTTCAAGAATGATAACCCAATAGTTTTAGAGCTTGGCTGTGGTAAAGGTGAATATACAGTAGGTATGGCGAAAGCCTTTCCTGATAAGAATTTTATAGGAGTAGATATTAAAGGAGCAAGATTTTGGTTTGGAGCCAAAGATGCCGTCAATAATAATCTTGGCAATGTAGCCTTCCTTAGGACTCAGATAGAATTAATAGACTGTTTTTTTTCTGAAAATGAAGTGGATGAAATCTGGATTACTTTTCCGGATCCACAGATTAAGTACAGAAGAGGTAAGCATAGACTTACGCATCCTGATTTTCTTAATCGTTACAAAAACATTTTAAAGTCATCTGCAATTGTGCATCTTAAAACTGATTCAGAGTTTCTTCATGGTTATACCTTAGGTATGCTTCAAGGTCTTGGCCATGAGATTCTTACTGCGCATCATGATATTTATGGTGCTCCAGAATATGAACCAGATACACTTTACTTAAGAGAAATTAAGACTTATTACGAAGAATTGTTTTCATCAAAGGGGAAAACAATTACTTATATTAAGTTTAGATTAAAGTAAAAAGTTAAGTAAAAATAAAAAGTTAAGTAAAAATGAAAAAAATCTCTATTCTATTGTTTGGAATAGTGGTTACTTCCTCATCTGCGCAAGTGAAATTTAATAATGATTCTCCTTCTTCAGAGAAAAAAGTGACTCTTAATCAAGCAATTAATTATGAAGGAAGTAAAGGTGCTTCTGAAATTGAGACTGTAGATATTAAAAAATTTAAGTCTAGTAAAGAAGACCAAGATGAATTTGATCTTTTGGTAAATTCTGAACAAGAAAAAAGTAAAAAACCAGTAACGATGGAGTCTATAAACGAGATGTTACAAAGTGATGAGAATGACCAGTTAAGTTTGCTTTTGGTTAAAAATGATTCGTATTGTAATATGGTTCTAAAAATCGTGGGAAAATCTGCTTACAATATTCCAATTCCTGCCAAAGGACAAAATGCAATTATGGTAGAGAAAGGAGTGTATCAATTGACGGGTAAGGTATGTGAACTCCAATATGAAGCGCAAAAAGATTTGAATAAAAATCTTTTGGTAGCTATTAAAAGAATGGAAGATTAAGGTAGCGTCCCACTAACTGTGTAAGTTGAAAAGTTATTCTGAAAAATTTCGGGCCCTTACAAGCCCGGAAATTTTCCGGAAATAACTTTTTACTATTTTTAACCTGTTGTGCATTTAGCACAAATTAATTTTTAATTTATTCAAACTTCTTTTGAATACGAAGAAATTTAGATATTGAATCATCGTAAAAGAAGTTATTTTCGATACTATTCTTGTTGCTAAACCTTGAAATGTTTTTGCAAAGTTGGTGTTGATTGTGAACTGTCCGCACAATTGCGAGATATTGGTCTCAATTCTCTTTCTAATCTTTGATTTCATTCTTGAAAACTCTACAAAATCATGTTGGTTTTTACGCATCGGAACTGAAAGATTTATCCTAGAATAGTTGAATAAATCCATCTGAATTTCTTTGCTAATATATCCTCTATCTCCTATTAACAGGCAATTCTGAAAATTTTCTTTAATATCATTAAGGTAATTAACATCATGGACATTTGCAGGTGAAAAATCGAAAGAATGAAAGATTCCATTCTTGTCGCAAACCGCATGAAGTTTATAGCCAAAATATCTTGACTTCTGTGCAGCACAATATCCAAAAGAAGGTTTAATTTCATCTGTCGTGCAGATTGCCGAGCGATTTGCTCTACTAATTTTGCATATTTCAATTGGTGTTGAATCCACAATAAATACATCGGTAAAATCTGCAAACTTGCCACTTAAAGTCTCTCTGATTTTTTCAATGTAGGGTAAAAGTTTTCTCTTTCTTTTATTATAGACGCTTCTTTCAATTTTTCCATCCAAAACAGTTCCTGAAATGCATCTAAATAGCTGTAATTCAGAGTTAATTGACATATACTCTGCAGTAATATTAAGTGCTACAAGTTCCAAATCAGACATTTTTGGAAGCCTAATTTGCTTGGTTGTTTTAATATGACCAGAGATTTTTGTCAATTCTTTTAAAATAATTTTGTAGTTTTGAATAAGATTGTTCATTTGTTTAATGACTTGGTAATCTATTAAATATACGGATTTGTATCCGATTGAACAATCTTTTTTTTATCTATTTCCTAAATGCACAACAGGTTACACAATATACTTTAACAATAAAAATAGATTTATGAAAACAAAAATTTTACAAACACCATTCGTAACAGTATTACTCCTATTCGGGTTTTTATTGATAGGAAATTTTACAAAAGCACAAGAAACCAAAACAGTTTACTACTATGCAACAGCAATATTGAAAGACAAGAAACTGGCGGTAACCCCTGTTGTTACAAGCGTTATAGGTAGGTTTAATTCTGCTGTAGCTTGCAAAGCGGACTTAGAAAGTTATTTGATAGACTATATCCCAGCAGAAACCAGCTACAAAATAGATTACAGCGGCAGTGGCAGGGCTACCTCTAGTGGTATGGGGTCTTCCCATGCAGACGCAAACAAATATAGAATGCAAGAGATTAAGCGATACAAAGATTGGGGTTATGAAATTGTTCATCTCAACTACATCAGTTTCTCTTGCGACCAATAAATTTTAATCTTATTTAAATGAACTAAAAAATCAAGAAACAATAAAAACCAAAAAAACACCATCGATGGCAAAAAGTTAGCCATGGTGTC
>ERZ724518.1215-NODE-1215-length-11533-cov-3.146977_pt1 | contig 11533 bp, 11 predicted proteins | sample MGYA00376051_ERZ724518 | MGnify/ENA primary metagenome ERZ724518 (study PRJEB28724, sample SAMN07190885) | wastewater metagenome | isolation source: influent of sewage treatment plant in Hong Hong | place: Hong Kong | collected 2016-03-17 ... | reverse complement strand
GTCCTTGGTGGTGAAGACCCTGCTGTTGGAAGCGATATTGACACTGGGAGAAAGGAGGCTCAGTTTGACGGGTTTCGGTAACTTCGCTACCTTTCCGTCTTCTATATATAGTCCGCGCACCAGCTCTCTGGCGAAGCCGGGCGCTCTTACTTCCAGCATGTATTCGCCCACGGGCAGTTGGTCTATGCGAAAGCTGCCGTCGTCGTTCACCCAGACGCCGCGTTCTACCTGGGGGCCGTTACGGGGACCGTTTACCAGAGCATAAACTTTGTTTTCTTTCAGGTTGTAACTGTAGACCCCGAACTGTTTTTTCTCCAGGGCTATGGTGCCGGCGATGGAGCCGGTGGGCGTTTCCAGCATGACGGCGACGAGAGCGAGGGCGAGAATTTGCAGGATGAGAAACTCCCAAGTAAAGAGAGCTGCCAGTGCTGTATCAAGAAAGTTCTTCACTCTTGGTTCACCTGATGACATGGGCCTTTATCCTGTATAACTGGCACGATTCTCTGGGGTTTATACCAGCTTTGAGTTTGCACTGCATTACCTGGTAGTGAGGACAGCTGGCTTCCCCCGGGAGCAACACAGCTCCTTTTCCACCGCTTCTGACCATGAGACCGTCCGTGAGGGGATGCAGGGTAGCGCCGCTCCTCACCGGTTCTACCTTTTCCACTATGGTTACCTGGGCCTTCAAATCCTCCAGTTCAGAGGCTTTCACCGGCGGATAGCGGTATTCTTTGGTGAGGCAATCGACGGTTGTATAAACCGTGGCGGAAACCAGATCGGCCTGTCTCGGACTGATTGAGCCCCAGCAGGCGCGGGTTTTGCCATCTTTGTAGAGGGTCACGAATAGTCCTCTGGCTATCTTCTGGTCGGGAGTGATGTCGAATTCTTTCACCATCTCCGTCAATCTTTTAGGGGAGCTGGAAAAGTGATTGAGCAAAGTGGCGCGGGCGATCTGGTGCAGGGGGGTCTTTTTTAACTTCTTGCTAATTAATGCGTGATGTTTCCCTTTTTCGGGTGCGTTTGCTGGCAGCGGCGCCGCAAGACCGATGCCGGTGCTCGAAAGAGCCAGGGACAGGACTAAAGCGGTACTAGCCAGGTTGAATGGATTCATCGCCAGGTGGTTATTTCACAGGATTAAGCCTATTATGTCTTCCAACTCAGGCTTTCGTCTTGCCTGAAGTGTGAGAATTGCATTGGACCTTTGTGAGGCGGTTGTCATGGTGGCGTTAACTCGTTTGGATGACTGTTTCGTGAGGGGGATTTGGATGAGGCTCCCGGAACCATGAGCATACTAGAAGACGACGCTGAGCCGATAAATAGACGGGGTTTTATTCGCTCGCTCTTTTCTCTGGGAGGCTTGCACGCGGCAACCTCGTCTTGTGATGCCCGGGCAAAGGCGGCATTTGTCTGGTGCGATCTCTTGAACGGCAATGTCGGCTTTCCCACGGGCCTTTCTGTGCCCACTGAAAAGCCGGGCTCTTTGATGAAGCTGGTGGCTGCAGCCTGCCTGGTGGAAGAGAACTTGCTGAGCCAGAACGAAAAGTTTGAATGCACCGGCACCTTTGCCGTGGGTGGAAGAGTTGCCGGTAAAAGGGATACCTCGGTGCACTGCCAGTTTGCTCATGGCAAAGTTGATTTGGTGCGGGCTCTGGCGGTTTCCTGTAATTGTTTTTTCGCACAGGCAACCAGCCGTCTCACCAAGCGCACCTTCCTTGCTAAAGCCAGGCAACTTGGTCTGGCTTCTCCAGTAGCCGGCCGTCGCGGTGGAGTTTTCCCGGAGAGTGAAGGTGCTTCCGGGCAGTCTTCTCTGCCCTACGTACTTGGCCTGGCTGAGGACTTCAAGCCCAGTTGTCTGCAACTGATGCGTATGGCTGCCTTGATTGCCGTCGGTCCTGAAGGTAAGTTGCCGGTCTTGCATAGCAGTGAAAATTTTACCCTCGTAGAGAAAGAGAAACCATTGAGCGTTGGTCTTACCAGTCAGGCTCGAGAAGTACTGGTTGCCGGTATGCGACATTGCGTGCTGGAAGGCACGGCGCGGAAATTGGACACCCAGGACAAGCTGAAAATTGCGGCTAAAACCGGGACGACGCCGCACGGGAAAACATTTCAATCGCACATCATCGGTTTCTTTCCGTTCGATAAACCGCGCAATGCTTTTTGCTTGTTTGCTCCTGCCGGTACTTCGCAGGATGCGGCCGTACCGGAAGCGCGTGAAATTCTTTTTTCCACCACCTGGTGAGTGCTTGAATGGGCATTCATCGGCAACTTCTTTATGTGCTGCTGGTGGTGTTTTCCATCTTTCATACACCGCCCGTACATTGTCTTGATGCAAGGGTGAGGGTGCAGCTCTTTGCCAGTGGCGGTAATGCAGACTGCCGCGGAGCCATTGAATACACACTTTCGCCGCCATTTCGAGTGGTTGCGCCACTGCCTTTGTCTGTTCCGACTGGCGATGACTGGCATTTAGTTCTAGATAGTGCTGGCCATCAAGTTCGACTGCGTCCGAGCGCAAAAGGTGCCCTTAACACCAGGGTGAGACAGGCTGGTGTGAGTGGCGCCGAACTGCAGTTGGCTCCTCTGGGCAAACCCCTTTCTTTGCATGTCGTTAGCGCTGGTATAGCCAAAAAGACCAGGCTAATCAATGCCAGGGTGTTTCTGCGCTTTAGCGGCGGCGGCTTAAAAATGATCGCCGAATTGCCGACGGCGGACTATGTGGCCGGTGTGGTTGGTTCGGAGAGTCCTCCGCAGTTTCATCTGGAGGCACTGAAGGCACAGTCGGTGTTGGTGCAAAATTGGTTGTCTTGTCGTGACTCAAGGAAAGATATTGCCGATGATACCAGCACCATGGCCTACCTTGGGTCGGATTATGCAAGAACTCAATGCCAGGAGGCTGTGCGAGCCACTCTTGCTTCCCAACTTCGAGATGGTGGCAGCCAGCGCTTGCTCAAACCTTATTTTCATTCCACTTGTGCCGGTCGGCTCTCAACGGCGAATTTGTTTCAGGGTAAGCCCGGTCCTGCGGCCAGACCGGCTACCTGTGACACATGTCAGGCTTCTCCCTTTTACTTGGAGCATCTGGAAAAGTTGTCGGTGGCGGAAGTGGAAAGAAAGCTGTCTCTGGAGCTTCTGCACATCGATGAGTGTGATGCAGCGGGGCGTCCGCTGCTAGTCTCCGTAAGACAGCACAGTCGTATCAAGAAGGTTAGCGGCTACAATCTGTGGCTTTTGCTTGGCCAGAAATTGGGTTGGGGTGTCGTGCCCGGGCTTGCCTATTCCTTTGAAAAGCGAGGAGGGACTTACCTCTTTCGCTCACGTGGTGCCGGTCACGGCATTGGTTACTGCCAGTGGGGCGGACATGGTCTGGCGGTGAAGGGTAAGAACTATGTTGAAATTTTGCGTTTCTACTTTCCTGATGCCGTACTTTCTAACAAGGCAAAGTCCGGCTGAATCAGTCTGCTGATCGCAAAAATGGGAGTCTAAGAGGCGTGATGAAGTTGAGAAGGTCCTTGAGACCTATGGGTGCTTGCTGCATGCATAGGTCTAAAAGTTTGATTGGTTGAGAGTCTTGTTTTATGCCTAAGCGCACATGCTGAAGGGCAGTGTAAAGCATTAGGTATTTGTGGCTGCAACCCTGGTGTATTTCCGCCACGAAGGTAATGAAATCCTGGAGATCGCTTTGCATCGTTGAACTAGATAGTTGCCTCTCATTTTGCCTTTGCCTGCTTTTTGACTGCTCAGCTGCCCGCGCTGATTCTATCGTTTGATAGCGATCTCCAGGTCGTCTATAGATCCGATTTTCTAACTCAAGGAGCGTAAGTGTGGCGTTTACCTTCGGTGCCGATAACCCCGTCAGCAAGCAGATTTGCTCGGTTGTCGGGAGCTTTAAAGTAGCGATTGCTTGGTAGACGAATTCATCCCGGTTGGCGGTCTCTTGATTCAGGTCTTGCTTTTGCTTGAGAGTGGTGTCCCGGTCTTGGTTTGAGCTATCGTGTTCCAGATCCTGGGCTGGATTGTTGTGTTCCATCTCCTGGTCTGGAGTGTTGTGTTCCAAATCCTGGGCTGGGTTATTGAGTTCCAGGTCCTGGTCTGAGTTATTGTGTTCTTGCTTCTGGCTTCCCCCGTCCGCAAGTTTTTCTTCCAGCTCTTGATTGCGGGATTGTCCATGCTCTCGCTCGTGGGTGCTCCCATGATTCTGTTGCACCTCGTCATTGATAGCATCGACTTCTTCAGTGCTGGGGTGTTTCCATCGCGCAGTTGCCAGGCTTCTCTTGTTAAAGAGGGGTAGGAAATTTCCAGATTCTGTGACGAAGTCGCTCGGGTCGCATTGTGAGTTTAAAGTCCAAAATAGGCTCTTGAAGATGCGCTGAGCTGTTGATTGCGCAACTTGAGCCAATTGGCTGTATGCAAAGGCGCTTGAAATGTAGCCGTTTTCGAAGAGCCAAATGGCTCCCATCCAGGGTCTGATCTTCTTTATTTTATGGAAGAAGGTGCCTGCCGTAAACCAGTATGGCTTTCGGCACTGAAGACAGCGTCCCACTCTCGATCCTTTGATTGCCTCTATCGTGGTCGAATGGCAGTGTGGGCACATCAACAATGCAGGATCTGAGAGGTTCTTCTGTAATGCTTCCAGGCACGATTCCTCAGTCGGATACTGAGTGGAGAATTCAGCCCAGGCTTCCTCCATCATCTGTCTACGAGCCTGTTGGCTCATTCCGACTTTAGTACGATTGCTCCAATCTGTCACTGCCATGGCATTTTTCCTCCAGAACTTACTTTAATAACGTAAGCAAGTGGGAAAAAGTTCAACGCTAAATTTTGTGGCAGGCTCTAGCCTCTGGCTAGTAAGCCCGGCCTAGTTCGATCGTTGACGATTTAAAAATGTGGCGAAATTCTAGAGCGTTGACAATATAGGAATGCGACGAAAGGTTCGATCGTTGACGATTTAAAAGTTCGGCGCAATTCTAGAGCGTTGACGATTTAACTTCGAACAAGAAAGTGGGCGAGGCAACAATATTAGTCTTTGGGTTGTCAAAAGTTGCCGGGGCTTTTATCTAGCCTTGTCATCTCATCTGGAGTTAGAGTTTCCACTCCTGAGTAAGTGTACTTTAGTCTGGCCTCCTCTTTACCAGCCATGCTATTGAAACTATAGACTGAGACTTCCAGATCTGCGCCTGTCGGAATAAGGAAGCAGGGTGGTGGTGCAAGTGGGCAGGCAACCGCCAAACCATCTAAGGGACCACCCACGAGCTCTACTTTTACCTTGGTCTTTGCGCCATTAATGAAATACATTGCCTTTCCTCATGCTATTGCACCTACGCACTCTCTTACTTTTCTGGACCACTGTCTGATCCGTTCATCTGTTTTATGGGGCTGATTTACTTCGTCCAGAACCAGACCAATGAATTTGCCTTCTATCAACGACTCCGAGTGCTCAAAATCGAATTCATCGGCGCTAATATCGCAGGCAATGATGCGCGCGCCTCGCTCTCTGACTTTGTCGTACAGCAGTTTCATGGCGCTTACAAAGTTGTAGCAGTAGCCGACTTGATCTCCCAGACCAAAGAGAGCTACTGTCTTTCCCGTTAAGTCGAGGGTGTCTAAAATCAGCAATGAGTCTTGCCAGTCGTCCGTCAGTTCACCGTCTCCCCAGGTTGAACCGCCCAAGATCAGAAGATCCGCGCCGACGAATTCTTCTTTTTTGACTCCGTAAATATTGCGACATTCCACTATTAATTCCGGAAGGTTTTCGCCTATGCGTCTGGCTACATCCTCTGTGGTTCCAGTTTGAGTGCCGTAAAAAAGTTTCCCGATCATTCTTTTGTCTCCATGCTTTAGTTTTTCTTCCGGCGGCAAAGCCAGAACTGCTCTCTGTTGAGAACAGTTCAAGGACGCAAATTGGCCTTGGTTGAGGCAAAGCAGTACCATGCGCCTGCTTTAATCGACAGATGCGATTCCGTTGGGCGAATTAATTGCTTAACCGCCAGAAAGATTGGATTTTTTAAGTGAAAATCGTTTTCGACTTTGCTCTAGCTAATTGAGAATTAGTCTCAATAAGATGGGGCTAGGTTACTCCCCTTTGCCATTAAAATCAAGCTGTGTTTTGAAAATAATTCATGAAATGAGTGGGTTTTATAGCATTAATCACGTTCTCAATTAATTTATGCAGATGGAAGGAGTCGCAGTAATTGCTTCCGATTCAGAACGGTCTCTTCCGCCTGAATGGGTGCCATAAGTTGTATGATCATGAGCCTGTTTAGCCCGGTTTTCTGCGAGGTGTTTATGCAATCTCAGGCGATAAAGTTTGCTTCTGCCAGAGCTAATCTCTTTCAGGAATCGGTGATTCGCGAAATGTCGAGACTGGCGGCGCAGCACAAGGCCGTCAATTTGGCGCAAGGTTTGCCTGACTTTCCCTGTCCGCCGGAGTTGAAGGAAGCGGTAACCAGAGCCACTCTTGATAATGTCAATCAGTATGCAATTACCTGGGGCGACAAGTTTCTTAGGCAGGCAATTGCCGAGAAGGCGGCGCGCTTCAATGGTATAAAAGCTGACCCGGAAACGGATATTACCGTCTGTTGCGGGGCTACGGAAGCTATGGTTGCCACTATGATGGCGCTGGTGGATCCCCAGGAGGAAGTAATCGTCTTTGAGCCCTTCTATGAGAACTATGGTCCGGATGCCATTCTCTCCGGTGCCGTACCTCGCTATGTGCGTATGAATCCGCCTAATTGGAGTTTCGACGAGCAGGAACTAGCCCGGGCTTTCAACGACAAAACCAGAGCGATAATTATAAATACCCCCCATAATCCCACCGGCAAGGTTTTCAGTCGGGAAGAATTGAATGTCATAGCCGGGCTCTGTCAGAAATGGGGAGTTCTGGCGCTGACTGACGAAATCTACGAGCATATTCTTTATGATGGCAGGGAGCACATTTCCATCGCCTCCTTGCCTGGCATGGAAGACCTGTCGGTGACCATCAATTCTCTTTCCAAAACTTACAGCGTGACGGGCTGGCGTGTTGGTTGGGCCATAGCCAGACCGGAATTGACTCTGCCCATTCGGAAGGTGCATGACTTTCTGACCGTGGGTGCTCCGGCTCCTTTGCAGAGAGCTGGAGTGACGGCGGTAAATATGCCTCAGTCTTATTATGATGAACTTAAGCAGGAATACGAGGAGAGGCGCCGCTACATGCTAGAGACCCTCGAGCAGATTGGGATTGAATATTACATGCCTCAGGGGGCTTATTATGCCTTCTGTGATATCTCCAAGTTCGGCCATAAGAACGATCTGGCTTTCACCAAATACCTCGTTAAGGATATTGGCGTGGCTGTGGTCCCGGGTGGCAGTTTCTTTGGCGCCGACAATCCACTGAAGCATAAGTATGTGCGCTTCTGTTTCTCCAGGCAGGATGAAACACTTAAAGCGGCTCGGGCACGCCTGCAGGACCTGAAGCCTCTCTAGAGCCGCTGCAAAGCTCCTCTCTGAAGCTTCTCTCTCAAGTCCACTCTCAGCCGCTCTCTAAAGCCTCTCTAAAGCCTCTCTGAAGAAACGATTGGAGAAAATCCTACTTAGTCTTTCCGGCCATTCGCTGGCAGCGCTCCAGATAGAGTTTGTGCTCTGGTACCGCCGGCAGTGTATCGTAAAGGCTTTGCCAGCATCGGGAAGCTAGCTCATAGTCTTTTAGTTTTTCCAAACGGCGACCTATGATAAAGAGGGTGCTGGCATTCTTTGCCGGCTCCTCCAGAAGTTTGCTCATCCAGATTTTGTATTGGGCTACGGCCTGCTCTTTGCTCTTGCTTTCCGTCAGAATGCTGAGATCCTTAAGTCGATCGCTGGCCGCTCCTGTCTTTCTGGCTTGTTCAAGAAATCTTTTGGCCTGGTCGCCTTTATTTGCTTCCAGGGCGATCGATGCTGCCAGGAGCAAGCAGTCAGTGTCTTGAGAGTTAAGGGCCAGGGCTCGTTCTATAGCTTCATATGCCTTTCCCTTGGTCTCAAGTTCCAGATGGGTTAGAGCCAGCAAGTAGTTGATATCCAGCGGCGTGACAATCCAATCGTCGAAATAGACGTGGTTGCCTCTGTGCTTACCGGTTTCCGCCGTAAACTTTTTTGCAATCAGCATGCGTCCGCTTTTCAGTATCTTTTCGTAATCACTGATCGCTGCCGAAGCGGCGCCGTCCAGTCTTTTAGCTTCGGCATGGAAATAGAGAAGAGTGGCATTGCCAGGTTCTCGTTTCAGGAGAATTTCCAGTTCGGTTGCTGCCGGTTTATACCTACCTAGATTCAGCAGAATTACGGCTTTGGTAAAGCGCGGGGAGGCCCGTTCGGGGTATTGTGCCGCCACCAGGGAGGCCGCCTGCAGGGCTTCCTTCAGTTTGAGCTGGTCTCTCATTTCAAGAGCCTCGGTCAGTCGGCGAAGTCCGCCGTACTGCTTCTCCAGGTACTTTTGTTTTGCTTCTGTGCAGGCGGTTCGATGCTTGCTAGCTGTAAGCAGGTTGGCCGCATCACTTCCTTCGTCATTGTATTGCGGCTCAATTTTATTCACCGCCAGGCACTTCTCAAGATCGGCTATGGCCGGCTTGAGGTTGTTGCTGAGAAGTGCAATGAAGGCTCTGCGACTGAGGGCTTCCCGGCATTGCGGCGCGGCCCTCAAGGCCTTTTCCAGATAGTTTTTAGCAGTACCTGGCTGCTTCAGTTCAAAATAGGCTGAGGCCAGGTCCGTGAGTAGCGGTGCTGAATCCGGTGCTTCTTTTAGAGCTAGTTTAAGATAGTGCAGTTGCTTGCTGGGCTCATGCAAGTCCACAAATTTTCCGGCCTGGGCATAATTGGCGAGCGCCTTCATGGAGGAAATGTCATCGACTCTCGCCTGGGCTGCGCCGCTGCCACTTAAGGTAGCGAGAAGCAGCAGCACCTTGCCCCAGCGCCTGCATTCGGTATGGGTGCTGCTTTCGGTATGGGTGCTTCTTTCCGTATGAGTGCTTCGTTCGCCCTTCCTTAATTCGCCCCTCTTTCGATCGCATTCCGGGCTGCCGATAGTGATTTTGTCCTTGCTCAACGTTTTCCGGGCTCCAGTTTCGGCAGGCTGAACCAGAATGTCGAACCTTTGCCTTCCAGACTGTGCACCCCTATTTCACCGCCATGGGCCTCCACCAGGGCTTTGCAAATAGACAGGCCCAGCCCGCTTCCAGCCAGTCTGTCGGCCGTGCTGAGTCGACTCTTGGCTTGTCCTTGTCTAATTGCCTGGCGCGGCATGTCATCTTCACTGATCTGTTCAAAGCGATCGAAGATTCGTTCTAGAAATTCTTCTTTGATTCCCACGCCGGTATCACTGACGGAGACAATATAGCTATCCTCGGTTTCCTCACTTTTAAGTGTGATCTTGCCCCACTTTGGTGTGAACTTAATGGCGTTGCTCAAGAGGTTTTGCACTACCTGACTCATTCGTTCAAGATCTACTTCCACATCATAGTCCTGACAGCGAAAGCTGAGTTCGATTTGCTTCTCATCAGCCAGCTGCTTCAAGGCTTCCACGGCAGGATAGACCACCGACAAAAGTCCCACTCGGCTGATTTGTAATTGAAAGAGTCCTGCTTCCAGTTTCTCCGTATCGAGTAACTGATTGATCAAATTGAGCAGCCTTTGAATGCTCTTTTCGGCACTGTTGATGCGCTCCTGTCCGACGGCGTTGAGATTGCCGTAAGCACCGGTTTGAACCATGGCCAGGGTGATATTGATTGCCGCCAGCGGGCTACGTAAATCGTGGGAAATCATAGAAGTAAACTGTTCTCTTCTGGCTCCGGCTTCTTGCACGGCTCTGGCCATATCCTGAAATTCCCTCTCCAATTCGTAAATTTCGTCCTGCCCGCCACGGTTTGCTTGTATGGGGGGAAGCTTGCGATTGGTTTTGAAATACTTTGTGTCTTCGGTTATTTTGAGAATTCGTCTGGCAATACTGCCGAAGAAAAACCAGACCATAACCAAGCTTATCAGCAAACTGCCTATACCATTTGCCGCCATCCATTGCCAGATATGCTCCAGGCTGACGGGGTTCTCTGCGTGGGTCAGGGTTTTCACCCGGTTTGATAAGCGATCGCAGTCTCGGATGAATTGAACTATCTGGGGCTCCAGTTGATTGCGCATATCCAGATTGCTGGAGAAAATCGTGTTGCCGCCCAGGCTATCGCCGGGCCTCAGCTGGTAAGACAACTGGGCCGCTAACTTATCGCTGCGGGCTTTTAGCGCTGCTATGTCGGCTTTCAACTCGGGCAGGGCTTCGGCACTACCGGCCAGCGCTTTGGCCTGCTGCTCCATGGCTTGCAGTGTATCTTTGAAGCGTTTCTCTTCGCTGGGGCTTTCGTGATAGCGCGAGACAATCAAGTAGATTGCCGCATCCGCCATCGAGCGAGACCAGTTGGTCAGAAGCGAGATCATGTCCCGGCCCTGGCCGGCCAGTTGCCGCTCTTTCTCCAGGGTGTTCAACTGCCAGGCCAGGGTGGCAATCAAGGAAAGTTCAAAGAGTAAGGGAATGAGGGCCAGTGCTATGCCTTTGTGGACAAGTTTCATCTTCTTGACCTTTTAGAAATTGCATACTTTCTGACACTCGTGCCGCTTGAGAGAAACGGCACTGTCGCCCGCTCAGTTAGGATCAAAGAGTGCTTTGGCCAGAAGCCCCAGTGAGCCGATACAACACAGGAGCATCAGACCTGCCGGCATTAGCTTTTTGGTTTTGATATAGCGAATTATGAAAACCACGGTCAGGAGCCCGGACACCACAAGGGCACCCATCAGACCCTGTCTGATTTCATTGAGGGAAATTGCGAAACAGGCAGCCAGGGCTATGCCGCTTATGACGCCGGAGATAAGGGAAGCTTTGCTCTTGGCCTTGACAAAGCCCATGATGCCGCCGGCAAAGACGATGATTGCCAGGGCGAGGACGGATATTTTTGCGACTTCCAGCACTTACTTTACCTTCTTATCGCCAGGTCTGCCTTCAATCGGGCATCTTTCACCACCTGGCTCTATTTAGCTTACGAGCGAACTCGCTTATTCTACTTTATTTGCCGCCGGCTGCCACAAGCTCCAGCCTGAGGGCGCGAATGGGCAAGGCGCTGTCCGAACCTTCGCGGAAGGCCGTCCAGGTGCCGCGAGTGTCTATGTGTCCTGGCAATTCCGCCTTGATCCACCAGACCCCCAGAAGGGACTGCCCGTCTTCGCTCATGGCTCCCCGGTATTCAATGGTCTCCAGGCGGGCGTTGCGATACTTTTTGGTGAAGCTGATGGTGGGATAGACGAAGGTGCCTGAAACAAAGGCCTCGCCAAGGGCGCAATCATCCAGCATGCTGCCTTCAATATAGCCGCGGCTCTCCAGAAATACGGCCTCGAAGGTGGCGCCTTCCGTCTCGTCTTCATAACCGTACTTACCGAACCAGTTGCCGGCAATGCTATGGGAAACTTCGCTCATTTGCTCATCTTGAATTGGTCGATGACTTCGCCCGCACCGGTTATCTGTTTCACGCTTAAGGTATGTTCACCTATTTCC
>ERZ724518.1212-NODE-1212-length-11541-cov-7.997562_pt1 | contig 11541 bp, 10 predicted proteins | sample MGYA00376051_ERZ724518 | MGnify/ENA primary metagenome ERZ724518 (study PRJEB28724, sample SAMN07190885) | wastewater metagenome | isolation source: influent of sewage treatment plant in Hong Hong | place: Hong Kong | collected 2016-03-17 ... | reverse complement strand
ACGGCGGAATGGGTGATCGTGCGATGGCCGAAGCGCCGCTCCAGCGGCACCGACAGCCAGAACAACAGCCGGCCGATTTTGGAGGTGGGCAAATCCACGTCCGGCCCCAGCGACGCGACCGCCACGAGCAGCCAGCCAACGACATCCGGCTTGTAGCCAAACAGCGTCGCCCCGCCCAGGTAGAGCACCGAAGCAAAGGCAACGTGCGTTCCAAAGGTCAATTCGCCCTCCCCGCGCCCTTAAACAGAAACACCCGCAGGCTGATGACCACCGCCGCGACCATGCCGGCGAAGATATACAACTCCGTGTCGCCGGTGCCGATGGCCAGATAGCGCGCCCCGACCACCGAGGCCAAGGCCACGATCATCACCGGCGTAAAGTCGAAATAGCGCACGCCAGCCGCGTGGCGCATCTCCCGAATTTTCCGCTTATCCACCAGCCGTTCCTTGCTCGAATCCTCCAGCATATCGGCGATAGCCTGCGGATTGCCGCCCGATTGCTTCACCACATGGCCGACGAACAGGCCCGGCGACTCGATCAGCATCCCTTGGCGGGTGATGTAGGTTTCGACAATCTGCCGTGTCGCCTCCGGCGGCAGCGGTGGAATCTCGATCTCGGTCATCTTCCACCACAGCTTGTTGAGGTTCGCTTTCTTGGCGCTGGCGCAGCCGATGACTTGCGCGGCATCGAACACCGCCAGCCAGAACGCCACGAGTGTCGGCGTGACGCTGGTCAGGTCATCGACCGCGATGATGACCTGGCCGTGGTGGTCGTGTAGGGCCGGAATGATCGCCGCCGTCAGGTCGCGCATACTCAGGCGCGAAACCGGGCGGCGAATCTTCGCCCACGGGATTTGCTCCGGCGGCAGGTCTTGATACTGCTCCGGTAGCTCCAAGGCCAACGGATCGAGCAAGCCCACTTCCAGCAACTTACGGGCGATGCAAATAAACTGGGCTTTCGGCTGGTGGTCGGCAATGTAAATAACCGTCCGCGTTCGCCGCTGCCGCTGGCTGGGTCGGCCGGTGTTCGGTTCGGTATTCGGCTCGCTGAACGGGTCGTCCGTCTCGACATCGACCGGTGAACGCTCACTACGACGCCGCTCCAGGCGCTCCAGAACCGCGTTTAAGACGCTGGATTTGCCGACCCCGACCTTGCCCGTCAAAATGACGTGGCGGCCCTTGCGGACCTCCTGAGCGGCTTTTTCGACCAGTGCGTCACGACCGATCAGCCCGGTGATGTCGCGCATGGCTTAGCCCTCCGGTAATGCCCTGAGTTTACCGCTCAGGTAATCGAGCAAGGGCCGCCAGTGTTCGCCCGCATGGTGGGCGATTTGGCGGCGCTGGGCGTCGAGGAGTAAATCCAGCCGCTTGAGGCTGGCGGCTTCCGCGTTTTGCTGCTGGGCGGTCGCCCAGAGCTTTTCGACATCGCCTTCGTAGCCTTTCTTGATCCGGTCTTGCACCCAGTCGGCCTTGGACTTGTGAAAGCTCAGCCGCTCGCGCACGGCGGCGCGCTCCGCTTCCAACTCGCGCAATTTCGCAAGATCGGTCAAGGCCCGGCCGCGAACTTCGTCGATCTTGGTGGCTTCGGCCAAGGCGTGCTGGGCGTATTCTCGTTGTTCGCGGGGTGAAGCGAGCGGGATGTTGAGCTGGATGCCGACCGTGACGGGGGTGGTCATGGTGGTGTCGCCGCTCTCGGATACGGTGCTGCTGGTGCCACTGGCCGCCCGCACGAACACCGAGGTGTGTTCCAGCATCTTTTGGCCAAGGCTCGGTGGCCGGTAGGCCGAGACCACGGCGCGTTGCGCTTGCAGCAACGGGCTGTGGGCGACGATGAAGGCCAGAGCCTGCTCTTCTTCCCACGCCAGCGCCAGCGCCGGCCACAGCAACGCCAGACTCAGGCCGCGCTTCATGGCGGTTCCGCCTCCGCGCCAGGCCAGCCGGCAACGCTCACCCGGAACCTGCCCAGCCCAGCGCCGGCCAGACAGCGGGCCACGGCATCGAGCGTGGCGAACACCCGCGCCCCGCCGCGCTGGCGTTCCAGCGCTTCGCGCCGTTCGCCGCCGCGCGTGGTGTGGACGATCCACACCGCCCAGCCGTCTCCGTCCGGCAGCGCTTCCGCCTTCCGCACCGCGCCCGCTTCAACCAGTACCTTCAACTTGGGGAGTTGCATAAATCGTTTTTAGTATTTTCATGATTAAAACTAAGAAAAACATAAATCGTAAGAGTTAATTTCACAATATTTCTCCATTATTTGGAGATTCATTTTTGAAATTTTCATCGATCAATTATCAAATTTTGATGAATTGAATTTAAATATATGCCGCAACCGCTGGTTTTTTAGGCAGTACGGAGCCGACAGCTACCTGAGCATGGAGCAAGATATCCGGGCCAGAAATCGCCCGAGTTATCCACCGCTGCGGTGGATAACCGCCGTGGATGCTATCCTCTGCGGCTTCATCAAGCCGCCCGGAACGCGCCCTATGAACTTCGCCCGTCATGCGCTGTGGTTGTTCGGAATCCTCACCATCCTAGCTAGGCCGTTGATGGCTGCTGAATACGCCGGCAAGGTGGTTGGCGTATCGGATGGCGACACCCTCACCCTGTTGGTGCCGGACGGGGCCAGCTTCAAACAGGTCAAGGTGCGGCTGGGCGAGATCGACACGCCCGAAAGCAAGCAACCTTATGGCGAACGGGCCAAGCAAATTCTCTCCGATCTGGCCTACAACAAGCAGGCGCGGGTCGTGGTGCAGGATACGGACAAGTACGGCCGCACGGTGGGGCGGGTCTTCGTGGGCAGCGTGGACGTGAACGCCGAAATGGTGAAGCAGGGCGCGGCGTGGGTTTACCGGCAATACGCCAAGGATCAATCGCTGTTCCGGCTGGAAGAGCAGGCCAAGGCTACCACGCAGGGCCTGTGGGGATTGCCAGAAGCGCAACGCTGCCCGCCCTGGGATTGGCGAAAAGGAGCTTGCGCCACTGCCTCGGTCCCGGCTACCCGTACGCCGGTGACTCCGACCGCCGCCCCAACCTCAACCGCCAACAGCGGCGACTTCACCTGCACCGGCAAGCGGTACTGTCGAGAAATGACGACCTGTGAAGAGGCAAAGTTTTACCTAACCCGGTGCGGCGTCGGTTCGCTGGACGGGAATAAGGACGGTGTGCCGTGTGTGCGACGAGAAGTCGCGTGGTTGAATCCAGGTTAAATTCCTGGTCGGTGAGCCACCACCGCAAGCCTACCCAAGCGTGCAAAGAGGTAACTCGCTGTACGAAGCCTTGGGGACGATACGGGCGATCTCCCAGCACCATTGGGGAAAGCGCCGTTAGGCTAGAGGGCTAAGGTCAAGCGGATGCTGAACCGCCAGAAGGACCGTTACACCGAATAAGCCAAAGGTGCTGACAGGCTTAAACCAAAAGGTAAGGGGGTAGTACGGAAATGTGCATGGGTTTTCGTATGTGGTCGAGAATCCCCCCGGTCCACAGGCGGGACCTACGGTCATCGCGACGTCAACCGCGCGGAACTCGGTAAGCCCGATACCCGGCCCTCCGGGCAGTCCGACCGCAAGGGAAGACGAACGGGTAGCGGGTAAAGGAGACCCGGAAAAAGCGAAAGCCCCGACGGTAATCGCCGGGGATAGGGAATACTCGACCCGAAAGGGTGCAGACTTCCGGGATGGTGGGACAACGTGATCTCTCGGAGTAATTGAGTTCGAGGAGACAAGCAAATGAGCGCGATCGAAGCGTGTGCGGCTCCTACCGACGCGGGCGGCTGGCACGAGATTCCGTGGCGGCGCGTCCATCGCTCGGTTCGCAAACTCCAGCGGCGGATCGCGAAGGCGCAACGGGAAGGCCACCGCGGCAAGGTCAAGGCCCTGCAACGGTTGCTGACCACCGCTTGGCAGGCCAAGGCTTTGGCGGTCAAGCGGGTCACGGAGAATCGAGGACGGCGAACGGCGGGCGTCGACGGGGAAACCTGGTCGACGCCGGACGCCAAATGGAAGGCGATAAGGGCGCTACGGCGGCAAGGCTACCAACCGAAACCGCTGCGCCGGGTGTACATCCCCAAGGCAAACGGCCAACAACGGCCATTGGGCATTCCGACCATGAAGGACCGAGCCATGCAGGCGCTACACTGGTTCGCGCTGCTGCCGGTGGCCGAAACCACCGGCGACCGATGCTCGTACGGCTTTCGGCCGTACCGGGCCACGCGAGACGCCATCGAGCACTGCTTCAAGATCTTGTCTCGGCTCACCGCCCCGCAATGGGTGTTGGAAGGCGACATCAAAGGCTGTTTCGATCATATCGACCACGCCTGGATGCTCGACCACATTCCCATGGACAAGGTCGTTCTCCGAAAATGGCTCAAGGTCGGTTATCGGGAAAACGGCAAGCTCTTCCCGACAACAGCCGGTACACCTCAAGGCGGGATTCTCTCGCCTTGCCTGGCGAATATGGCGCTGGATGGACTGGACCGCGCCATCAAGGAACGGGCGGGCGTCCTGCGTCCGACCGGGACGATCAATCGGAAAAAGGGTTACAAGCTGAACTTGGTCCGCTATGCCGACGACTTCATCGTCACGGCCGACACGGCGGAACGGTTGGAAACCGTGGTCAAACCGGCGATCCAGGCGTTTCTGGCCGAGCGGGGCCTCGCTCTCTCGGCGACCAAGACCCGCATCACTCGTCTGGATGAGGGATTCGATTTCCTCGGCTGGAACGTGCGGCGGGTCAAAGGCAAGCTGTTGATCCGGCCGAGCCAGCGGAACCTGGTCAACCACCTGCGCACGCTCGGCCAGCGCCTGAACACGCTCCGGTCGGCGAGTCAGGTCAACGTGATCAGCACCCTGAATCCGATCGTGCGCGGCTGGGCCAACTACCACCGCCACGTCGTCGCCAGGGCCGCGTTCGCCAAGGTCGGCCACGGGCTCTGGCGGCTGCTCTGGAACTGGGCGAAGAAACGCCATCCCCACAAAGGAAAAGGATGGCTCCGCCACCGATACTTCCGGACGATTCGGAACTTCACCTGGACCTTCGCCGGCCAAACGGCAACCGGTCGGCTCGTCTACTTGATCGATCCGCGCATGATCCCAATTCGGCGCCACATCATGGTCAAGAGCGACCTAAACCCGTTTGACCCCACGTTCCGAGACTACCTGACCCGTCGGCGGGAGCAACTCGTCGACGAGTCGGGCATCGGGAAACGAAAGGCCCTCTACCAGGCGCAGCAGGGTCTATGCCCCTGGTGCCAATCCGAAATCACCCCGGAAACCGGCTGGCACGTCCACCACTGCCAACCCGTTTGCCAAGGTGGGAGCGAGGAGCCAACTAACCTGGTCCTGCTCCATCCCAACTGCCACCGCCAACTCCACCACTCCATGCGCCGCGCGTCGGGCGCGCAGCCCGATGCGTTACGTTCCGCTTGAGCCGTATGAGGGGAAACCCTCACGTACGGTTCTTAGGGGAGAGAGCCGTGGCAACACGGCTCTCTTACCCGACGAGAAGCTGTGCCGGTAGTTCGGGGGTAATGTCACTAGCTTGGCTAGTTATCTTTGTTTTTTTCAGGTAATTTTCTTTCCAACTCTTTATTTAGGAAACCATTGATTTGCATGATGGTTAACCTCTTGGCACCATCAAAGTAGTCACGTAATCACTTGAATTTGATTGTAACAAACAAACTAGTGCCAAAGGTTACTAAACCTAACTGCAATATTATTTTTTTATAATTCGTTTGTATTCGGTCGAAAATGCAATACCCACCTTATTCCAAGTCCATGCTCTGGTATTTTTGTAAATATCTCTTGTAATATCTAGGTATTCCTTACGAGCCATGAATTTTTCAATTGCATCGGCGATAGATAAATGATCAAAATCTGTTGTAAGAGTTACCCCAAAGTCTTCTTTTGATTTTGCATATTCAAATGGCGTACAAAGGACAGGGCGGCCGAGGCTTAGAACAAGAGGGATAGTCCCGCTCGAAGATTGGGACTGGTTTTGATAAGCAAATATGCCAACGTGACTCTCCTGAATTGCCGAAACCTGCTCATCCAGTGGCAAGTATCTAGCGTCAACCTCAACAATAGACCGCAAACCGATTGAGTCAATCAGGTTTTCAATTCTTGCATGATAGCTTATCTGATTTGGAAATTGACCTTGTGGTTCACCAGCAATCTTATATAATATATTATACCCTTTCAGTTTCAATTGACGTAGTGCAAGGAGAACCATTTCTATTCCTTTATCCTCACGAAAGAACCCTGGTGTAATTAGGCGAAGTGGCAATAAAGTGTCATTCTTTGATAATTCCGGCGGATCTCGATATTCATAATCCGGAATACCATGAGGAATTACAACAATATTTTTTATCTGCCGTCCAAGTAGTTTCTCAGTTGTGAGCTTGGCAAAATCAGTTAGCAAAACTACACAAGTACTTCTATCAATCAGTCGATTTATAATCTCCTGTTGAATAGGCTTTTTTATCATTGGGCCAAAAGTTGTATGTAAAATAGAAAGAATTGGTTTAGATAGATTATCGAGAAAATAGAAAATATTTTCTCCATCTCTCCCACCCCAAATACCAAATTCATGCTGAAGGCTGACAATATCACAGTCGCTGTTAGATATCAATTTTGCAAGCTCTATTAGACTTTCTGGAGAATTAACATTTGCATTTCCGTGATAGTTTTCTTGACCAATAATTCCATAATGTAATGAGTATTTTAAATTGTGAAAATTTGGAATCGCTCCGATCAAATCTGTAGCAAACGAAGCTATGCCACATTTTAGGGGAGGGAAAGTAGATACATGAGCAACTCTCATAAGTGCCTTATCTCCTGTCTGCTATAACGATTTTTAATTAGTAACTTGAAATTAATAAAGCTTGTGCACTAAACGCCGCCGGCTGCCTAGGTTATCGATCGGACAGCCGGTGGCGAACTATCTCAGCACTCCTTCAAGCTTCAGTAGAAGTTCCTCGGGTTGTTGTAGCCGTAGCTGTCCGGCCAGTACGGGGTGTAGCCCCAGCAACCCGATGTGCAGGTGCCGTTGTAGCTCTGAGGTGTACCAGAAACCGGCTTCTGCTTGATCTCGAAGTGGAGGTGCTTGCCCCAGTAACTGGAGCGACCGTAGCCGCTACCGCCGATCGTGCCAACCTGCTGCCCGCGCTTGACCTTTGCGTCCTTCTTGATCGCCTTGTCGATGGAAGCCAAGTGCGAGTAACTCGAATACACCTTCTTACAATTGGACAGGGTGTGTTCGATGATCACATTGTTGCCCATGCCATGATCGCCCGAACTCATCTTCTCGACCTTCACCACCTTGCCGTCCGCCGCAACATACGCCGAAGGCGTACCAGACGAATAGGTGTAATCGATGGCCGTGTGGTGATAGCCGGGCTTGGCACAACTAGTGGAGCCGTAGAGGCAATTACCGTTGGCCGCAGTCTTCGTCGGCGCCGAGAACGTGAGCCACGCGCAAGCCGCTTGGGGAGTCATCGCTGACGTCTTCAGCGTCTGTGCCGGAACAGGCGCCGACACCGCTGCGCCCGTCGTCAACACCAGCGTGAACAGCCCGTCCTCCTCACCCAGCAAAGCCGGATCGTCAAACTCTACCGCGAAGCCGGTCGGGGTGGCGGTGACGCGGGCTTGGCCACCCTCCAGTGCCTCAGCCAATACCTGAGTGACGTCGCGGCTACCAAGGCGAATCACCTCGACCTGATCCCAGCGAATCCCATCAACCTCCAGTTTGGTCATGCTCCCCTCGTCCGTGAAAGTCAACGCCGGGACGGAAGGCGCAGCACCCTCTACCGCTTCGTCCGCCGGCTGTTCATCGACCACACGCGGCAGCACCTTCGGTGGATCACTTTCCAGAGCCTCCGACGAATCGAGGCAATACCCCGCCGATACGTTGCCCAACATCATCGCGACTGCGATGGCGATCTTCTTCATCTGCATCTCGAATCTCCCGGTTACCCGAGGAACCGCCCTCGGTCGATCATCCTTATAGGCTCCATCAAACCGCATTGATATTGAAATGATACGCAGATTTATGCAGGAAAATTTCGCCATTAACAATCATAACCCGCTCAATTTTAGGAGCTGGCACAACGCCCTATAGCTTTATTCGAACTGTCAATACATCTCTCTAGAATTACGCTGACTCCAGCATCAATCGCTCTGTCAATTATTAGTCAGCGATAAATTTGCCACATCAACACGGAATTCATCCTGATCTCCCCAAGCTAGTATTGCTACACGCTGGCAAATCCTAGGTGGAGCAACTAAATCGAAATAAGGTTGATTATTAATGCGCAGTTCTGCCTTATAATTGGAATCAACTATGAACTCTAATTCTGCGGTAAAGCATTTAGATGAACTAAAGATGTATCTATCCTTTTCTTCCAAGCGTCTTATACCTTGGTATGACGTGATAAAAATATCCTCTTTTTTCATACAAAGCGCAGGACGATCCCAGTAGTTTCGTCCAATATGTACTAATATGCTTTCATCGTGGGATTGAATCGAGCCATCGCCAAAAACCGGAACATTTTTACTGAGCAGCTTGAATCCGAATCTAAAATACTCTGACTCTGTATAGATTTTACATCTCAATGTCCATGGCCGATTTTCTGGTGCAATATAATCATTAAAATCCGCCCATTGAGGATTAATTTTTTTTGTTATAAGTGATAGTTCTGTAGGAATAGCTACAGATAGACTAATTAATCCAGTCGATTGTAAAATACACTGCAAATCGTCGTAATGACACCCTAAGCTTAGGGCAAGTTTGTTAAAAGTTCTCACAGTCATTTTATTATCTTCTTTTGCATAACTGAAAGTTCGTTCTGAAATACTAGTCCTTTTGTATATTTCAGTACGTACTTTTGGTTCATTACCATCAAGATGCCATTTTTTATTACAATGCTGTATAAGTCGTGGCCACCAATCTAGTGGCAATTCAATCTTTTTTTCTGGTTGCTTGCCTTTCTTCATTAATGTATTCCTCCAATGTCATAGCTTTGATCATCGTATTAATCCCAGTAATCCCGCTACCCCCTACACTCAAAATTTCTCAATCCTCGTTGTAGTTAATTATCTTCGCATCTATTTTTCCGGAAGCTGGAAAGCCAAATCTACTTGCTTCCCTGCACTCATATCTTCCTGGGCTGGGCCGCTTTCTTGAAAGCGGACAGATCGAGCCAAGGCATGTGCGGCTTTTTTCCATCAAACAGGTGCCTGCTCGGCGCTGCTGTTCCAAGTCCAGGTATCCTCGAACGCCTTGATCTGGGCCTACGACCGCCCGCTCTTCGGCGAACGAAACAGCACGTTGTAGGTAGCTTGGCTGTTGAACAGTGGATCAAGGTAAATCAAATACACGCTCTCGGTAGCAATGTGCTCGCGGAGGACTTGAAGGTTATCGCCGTAGTAAAGATGATTGGTCATCGATCAAAGTTATAGATGCACTTATTTCTTTTGATGAAGTTTCCTATATGCTTCAAGCTGCTTATTTTCAGTGTGAAGCCTCATTTGGAAATCGTTAGGCCATTCTTGTTTAGCTTTTTCTCTAATCTTAAGAAAAACATCAGTAGGAACACTAGTATGAGTTTGGTGGCGAAGTTGCTCAACAGCATCTCGCTGTTTATCAATACAGTGAGATTGCATTTGGTAATCGTTTACCCACTGCGACTCACAATAATTTTTTATAGTTTCTTCTGCAGAAGCATACTCATCATTTACTGAAGTAGGCATTACACTAGGCGATAAATTAGCCTCTGCTTTTAAAGCTTCTGGACGATATGTAACTATTGCATCAACATATTCCTGATAGTTAGCAGCACTTTCAAGTCGAATGTTGAGTTGAGACGATATCTCATCAATAAGCTGATGAATCTGAGATCTGCTTTCACAACTAAGTGCATTAGTAGATGAAAGAGGTCCTTTAATAATCGAAGCATCTACTCCTGGAGCCAATACTGGAGTCATATAAGAATTTTTCCCCCATCGCGCTCCCAGTTCAAATAGAACATAGGCAGATTCAAAGCTGTAGTGAGAAAGTATCCCAACGAGTACTGGGGCTTCTAGTACTTCTCGCCGTAGCTGTTCATCAGTGCTAGCACCAGCAGGAAGACGATAACCATCAACGCTGGTACAACGAATTTCCGACTTTGTAAGTCTCATAGCATTACGGAAAAGCTCAGCAAGTGATTTTGCAATTATTGAATCACGGCTACTATGACTTATAAATATTTTGACCATTACTCCCATTCCTGATTAAGACTGTTAACAAGATATTTAAATGGACTTTAACGCAACTGCCCGATACCCGCGCTCTTCCTTCCGCTGCCGTACCTTCGCGCCCGCCTCGCTGGCGACGGCTTCGATGTCAAACCAAGTCTCCCGCACCGTGCCGGGCTGTCCGACCAGCCTCATTCCCGGACGAGCGCCCACGAGCCAAACAGGGTCCGGGTGACGGCGATAGTGTAGAACCGCAGCCGGTTGTGCGCCGGTTCGCGCCGTTCAAGGTGGATTAGGGGTCATGCGCCCAGTGGCCAGTAGGCGCTGGTGCGGGTCCAGATCAGGGCGGCGATGGCCAGGGCCAGGATCGCCAGCAACCACCCCAGTCGATGATGGTGGCGTGGTGGCGGTTCCGGTGGCGGCGGCGGTGGGGGCAGGAGCTTTTGTTCGAGGTCGCGGCGGGCCTGCTGCTCGGCTTCCAGCAAAGCCAACAGCCGCGCCTCGCGCTCCCGACCTTCCCGCTCCCGTTCCAGCGCCTGCTGCTCCCGCTCACGGGCCTGATTCTCGCGTTCCTTGGCGTTCTGCAACTGTTCTTTCAGCAGTTCTACCAAGGCGTTCTCGGGGGTACTGAATCGTTCTAAATCGTTCTTTTTCCCGTTCTCCGGACCGTTCTGCGGCGAGAACACCCGGAACAGTTCGCTAGGGTCGATCTCCCACTCACCCTTGCCATTTCGAACCCCGCTCAAGCGGCCTGATTTCAATGCGTTCGAGATGACCGACTTGCTCTTACCCGTCTCTCGTGCAGCCTGTCCAAGACTAAGGTACATGGCGTTCCAATACCCGTTCTACAAACGTTCTTTATAACCGTAGCAGAATCGTTCTGGAAGTACGGGTTACGGCGGGCAAGCGACTGCGCTGGATGTTGCCCTATCGGATTGCCTCCTTCATCGACGCTATCAAGGGGCGTCTGGATCGGCCTGGACCACGGAAGCGCACGCACTGAACCCAACGGCCGGTGACGGCTCCGCGCCCCGCACGCCCGCACCGCTGCTGTTCTGTGGCCCCTCGCTGGCCGGGCGCAAGGCGGCGCGGGCTGTCCTGCCCGCGCTGGGCGGTCGGGCGCATCCTTGCGCCCGCCTCGGCCTTGCCCCCGTCTGCGCTGCGGGGCTGCGCTGGTCGCCATGCGGTTGCGGGCGCGCGGTGGGGCGCGTCGCTCCGGGTCTCGGCGGGTCTTCCGGGCTGGCGTGTGGGGTGGTGTCGTGGCTTCGTTCTCGGTCGTGGGTTCTCGCGTGCTGGTGGTTTCTCGTGGTTCGCTG
>ERZ724518.1211-NODE-1211-length-11541-cov-8.982587_pt1 | contig 11541 bp, 10 predicted proteins | sample MGYA00376051_ERZ724518 | MGnify/ENA primary metagenome ERZ724518 (study PRJEB28724, sample SAMN07190885) | wastewater metagenome | isolation source: influent of sewage treatment plant in Hong Hong | place: Hong Kong | collected 2016-03-17 ... | reverse complement strand
TTGATGCGGCTGGATTGGATGCCAGAATTCGGCATATCGCTAGTCTTCCAGCCATGGCCGATCAAGCGCAACCTGCACCGGCCATTTACGTATTGCCGGTACGAATCTCGATTTCAGATGAAGAGGTAGTCACTTCGCCAATCTTCCGAGAATCGGCGATGGTTGCAATAGCGACTCGCTATGTCAATCAGGTCGGCGGAGAAGGCGCAAGACAATTTGCGGCACCGCTCATGAGTAGCGTGATTGGCTTACTGGCTGGATGGCAACCGGCTAGCGATTACACGCCGTTGCGTTTTGAAACGCCAGTCGAACAGCAATATGTTCTAGGCTTCGGGTATTACCCGCTCCAAGTCTATTCTCTTTATGAGGTGTCATAATGTCCTTACTCACGAATCAAAAGCTGAAAATCGAAGCGGCGGCAACTCCTTTTGCGTTCGCCGCGATGACCGATTCTGGCGATCATTTGACTTTTTCGACGACCAAAAAGCCGTGGAGTCGCGCTGATTCTGAGCCGGTCTTTGGCGGCTATGGCGTGGTGACGGGCGGCGCGGTCACGCCGGCGATCAGCGGCACTAATAATCTAGTGGACGCGGCTGCGGTGGAAGTGTTCGCACCAGCGATGACGGGCGCTAATACGACCACTGGCAAAATCACGGTCGCGGCTGACACTGACTTGACGTGTACCCGTGGCGCGACCACCAACACCCACATTATCAACTCGATTACCGTGGATTCTTCGGGCGCTTATGCCGTAGTGGCTGGCACTGCAACGACTGCTTTCAGCGAGACGCGAGGCGCTTCTGGTGGCCCGCCGTTTATTCCAGTCGGATCGGTCGAGGTGGCTCAGGTCCGCTTGACCTCTGTGACGTCCGCGCCGATTACCGCTGATGAAATCTTTGCGGCTCCAGGCGTTCATCAAGAGCGGTACGACAACCCCGATTTCACGCCGGATTATCTGCGCGGCACGCTGACCTTTACCTCCGCGCTACCGCTGATTCATACCGGCTCAGTGGCGAAAAAGGTCTATGTGCGCGGGGCGACGCCGATCTTTAGTGACCTGAATGATGTCAAGGATTGGGTTCCGTCTGAATCCAATGACTCGGTTACGTCCGACACGAACTATGATCGCACGATTGCCGCGTCCATTTCGTCCACGCTGAATGCGGCGACGTTCTCACTGGCCATGAAAGACGGTGTAACCGATTTTATTTTGAGCCTGGTCGGTAAGCTGGTAACGCTGAAGTTCTACCCAAACATCAACGGGACTGCGTACCAGTTGACTCAAGGATACCTGAGTAAGACTCGTGCCTTCCCGGTCAAAGGGAATCCGACCGCCAGCTTTACCGTTGCGGCGGAACGGGCGAGCGTCGATTTCACGTCCTGATCTTTTTTTCAGAGTGTCCACGGGACACAAGGCAGGGAGTCCCGCGCTTTGTGTCCCTTTTTTATCGAATAAGGAAACCTCATGGCTTTTGACATTGACCGCTTTTTACGCGATGCGCCGCTATTGACCGCGCAAACAAAAAAGGTTCGAGTGCCAGAACTAAAGCATTGGTTCCCGGAAGGTGAGGAACCGGATTGGGAAGTGCGTGGGCTCACAGGTGATGAAATAGCGCGCGCTAACGATGTCAATAGCCGGATTGAAATCCTACGGGATGCCATGGAGGTTATTGCATCTGCGGTTAGAAGCAATCGAGGGGAAGCCCTAAAGGAAATCATGGGCCTTAGTGATGTACCGAACGATCTTGCAAGGCATTTCGATCATTTGATGTACGGTAGCGTTAATCCGCAAATCTCGCGTGAGGCGGCAGTCTGGATATTCAAGCTATATCCAGTGCAAGCCAAGTCTCTCATTATGGAAATCATGTTTCTCACGAATAACGGGCCAGACTTGGGAAAGCTGCAAGACTCTACAGTGACCCCGACATAATCTATGCCTTGCATCTATGCGAACGGAAAAACCGATTCTTGTTTGAAGTTCGTCCAGATATATTTCCAGGCGGTCGATTGTGTGCTGTAGAGCTGAAGTTGTGGGATATGTTCATTGCTGATTTAAATGAATCAAGGCAGAAATAAGTGGCTGATCTACAAAGCATCATCAAGATTATCTTCAGCGGCGACGATCAAGTCTCGCAAACCGCTGGCAATATCTCTAAGCAGTTATCTGGTATTGGGGATATTGCTACCGGCATTGCCACGCCTTTTGCGGACCTCGCTAATAAAATCCTGATTCTTGATGCGGCGGTATCCGCTGTTGCGCTCGTCATTGGCGTTAAAGCGGTGCAGGCTTCCAATGAATTCAGTGCCGGCCTTGCTGATCTTAACCGTTTTTTAAGCGAAGGCGAAGGAAGCGCGCAGCAATACAAACAGCAATTTGATGATCTATCGGTTAAGTATGGAACGAACGTTAACGATATTGTAAAGTCAACTGCTGACTGGCGGGCTGCTAATTTCGATATTAAGACCTCGCTAGAACTCACAAAGATTGCGCTTGATTATTCAATCGCTGGACAAATTACAGCGGGTGAAGCGACGGAGACTTTAAAGAAAATAGTCGCCGGAATGGCGATTGAAAATGATAAAGTTGTCGAATCATCGAAGCGTATGGGAGACGTTCTAAACTTTGTCGCCGATAGCTCTAAAACTAATTTCAAGGAAATCGCGGAAGGCGTCTCTCTTATTGCGCCAAGCATCAACACCAGCGGCGCATCATTTGAGCAAATGACCGCTATCGTTAGCGTATTGACTGAAGCATTGCAAAGCGGGTCACAGGCTGGAACAGCATTAGCAGTTATAACAGGACAACTTAAAAGCCCATCGAAAGCAGCGGCTGAAGCACTTAAAGAATTCGGCCTGGAAGTCGATAAGAACAACATCACACAGCAATCGTTCTATCAGATTCTTTCAAAGATCGGTGAAAAGTGGCCGACGCTGACCGACGCCGAAAAAGCGAATTATGCACAGCGCCTTGTTTCCGCTGAACAGGTCAACAAGTTCCAGATTATCATGGATAATTGGGGGACCGTTGGAGTACGGGCCACAAAGGCGGTTAGCGATGCGACGCTGAGCATGTCAAAGGAAGTCGAGCGCGCGCTCAATACGTCCGATGCTTCTTTCAAGTCGTTTAATAAATCGCTTGACCTGCTTTTTATCACACTTGGCACGCAAATATCGCCGGGAATCGTCGAGGTCGTTAAGTCATTGACGGCGTTTGATGTCGCCCTCAAGAAAGTAGCGGAAGGAAAAGACAGCCCATTTAAGCCGCTATCCGATAGCCTGGATGGCGTTCTACATAACTTCTCAACCGTCATTGATGCAGTCACGAAGAATCTCCCAGCCGCGCTTCAGAACGTCGATTTTAGCGGCTTGATTCGGTCCTTTGATGGGCTATTTGGTGAACTCGATACCCTGTTCACCAAGTTCTTCGGCGAGATTGACGTAACGACGGTCGAAGGATTATCCGCCGCGCTGCAAAAGATTGTCGATGTCGGTTCCTACTTGGTCACCACTACGCAAGGCATCGTTGCCGCTTTCGAACAGTTCGCCGATGCAGCGGGACGGGCGGTCGATCAATTCCTTGCGCTCGATAAGGGTAGCCAACTAGATTTTGGCAAGTTCATCGGCTCTGCAAAATTATTGATTGATGCAGGTCTAGGCGTTGGGAGCGCATTGATTGCTATCGGGCAAGCCGGTGCTGATATGGCGAGCGCTATTGATGTTGCATTTAGAGCCGCCAAAGTCACTATCAATACCATTCAAATTGCGGCCGGCGGCATTGCTTTACTGGTTACTGAATTAGCTTACAAAATAGCAGAAGTAACAAGGTTTGCATACTCTGTTGTCGGCGATGATGCAAAAGTCAATGAGATTAATATCTCGCTTGCTGGGCTACAAAAAACGGCAAACGAACTCACGGCGGACATTGAAAGAAATAAGAAAGAATGGCATGACGGATTTATTCCAGCGGTTAGCGATGCTGGACAAAAGGCAAAGGACGCTAATAACTCATTGCTTGGAATGTCGTTAGGGCTTAACGATGTCAAAGATAGCGCCAATAGAGCGACCGGAGAAGTACAGGATACCGCTGCAGAACTTGGCAAGCTGGCTGATATTAAGCTCGACAAGATAGAAGTGCAGTTTAGCTCAAAAGGAGAAGCCGCAGAGGCTGCTGGACAGATTAAGAAGGTTGGCGAAGAAGCGCAACAGCTTGTTCCTAAGCTAGTCACCGTTCGAGATGAAAACGGGAAAGTCGTCCGCTCTTATACTGAAATGACGAATGTCATTCCAGGTGTCACTGGCGGGCTATCGATTCTCGGTTCTAGCATGGACAAGACCAAGGACAAGGCTAAGGACGCGGCTAAGGAAAGCGATAACTTCAGAATCAAAATGGAAGAAATCGCCAGTAACGAAAGAATTAAGAATATCGAAGCTTACGTTAGCCTTAATGTTGCCGACCTAGAGGCACAAACAAAACGTGTCGAGGCGGCATTTGATTCAATCAATACCACGATCAACAGCACCGGAGATCTTCTAGGCTCTCTTTTCGGGAGTCTTGATAAAGCGGACACCTACACGAAATTGCAAATCATTGAGCAAATCGAGGCCGAGAATAAGCGCCGAGACGCTGCATTGCAGCTTCAAAAAGAATTAACGCAAGCTGAGATTGAGAATATTCGTGCAAAGACTCGGGCGCTAGATCGTGGCGATTCTATTCTAAAGATCGACGGCACCGGCCTTGCGCCACAATTGGAAGCGTTCATGTGGGAAATCCTCAAGGCGATTCGAGTACGCGCCAATGCCGACTTTGCGCATTATCTGCTTGGGATTGCAACGACATGATTAGTTTATCAGCAACATCTTATGACCCAAGCGGCGCATTGATTATCCATACCCGCTTTGAAAATGAATACCAAGGAGAACGGCGCGGGAGCATTACCGCGACCTTGGACGGTGGCGTTGCTGTCTACGATACCGGATATAGCCTGTCCGATAAGACGCTGACTGCGCGCATCAAGAATCCAACCAAATCGATGCTGGATACGCTTAATTATTTGGTCGCGTATTACGGGCAAGTGATTTTAAGCTACAGTCAAGGCGTATTCTTGGCGGTGCTGTCTTTCGCGCTGAATATCGACACGGTAACAATCAACTGTCGGCTGATTAGCCGGCTGGACGGCTAATATGGCAAGCACGATTACGGCTTACGACAAACTCTGGCGTTTAACAAAAACTGGCGGCGTCGATCTGGATACCGATACGCTCAAGTTGGCCCTTGTGACTTCCGGCTATACGCCTAGTACGGCTCATACGCAATGGTCGGACGTATCGTCGTATGAGGTAGCGACGGGTAGCGGGTATACGACTGGCGGCAAGACGCTGGCCAACCCCGTGGTAACGGATGATAACATCGATTACGACGATGTCACCTGGACGGCGCTGACAAAAACATTTCGCTATGCGGTTTGCTACAAGTCTGGGAGTGGCGGCGGGCTGACTAATCCACTGCTGTTTTATATCCTTCTCGACTCAACGCCAGCCGATATTGTCAATACAGGGAGCAATTATACGATTAGCTGGAATGCAACCGACAAGCTATTTTACAAGCCGTAAGTCATGGCTAATGGCATTGTTTGGTATCTCGGACATTCCCTGGACGGCGCTACAACAAACCCGGTTGTAGCGGAAGGGTATGATGAGGCCGATAACCTAATCTACCAGATTCGATTTGGTGGCGTTGAGTTCGGCGACGTTCCTAAGTTTGTTGTCGCCAATGCTGCAGGCCATTTGTTCTTTGCGCTCAAATCCTACTCGTATCCTTACAATACCTATAAAACCGACGGCGAATTCACGCGGGTTTATCGTCGGCAGGGCACGCGGATTGACTTCCCTAATCTACATGGGAATTATGTCTACTCTCTCGCTATCGATCCGTCCGACGATTCAATCTATGTAGGCGGAGAACAAGACTCTAGCGACTCCTATAAATCGCTTCACAAGTACAATAGTGCTGGCGTCTTGCAGTGGTCAAAGTCTTCAGAAGTCTTCCCGTATTATAGTACACGCTATGCATTAACGCTGGAAGCAAGTACGCATCGAATCGTTGCAATCAAGATTGATTCATCCGGTAATATCGTCACTGGAAGCGTTAGCCAAGAATGCGGTGAAGTGCATAAGTACAGCTCATCCGGCACATTGCTTTGGTCATTTATTCTCGATAGCAATATCTACGGACTTGCGTTAGACGGTAGCGATAACGTCTATGTGATTTGCAGCGGCGGAATCGGCTATTATGCACTTGAGGATTACGACCCGGATGATGTTTCATTAAATCGCGTTGAATTCACAAGTCCGGCGGAAGCTCGTGATTTAATCAAGCTAGACAGCGACGGGAATTATGTAGATTCCGTTTATATTGCAACCGAAGCGAGCTATGCGGAACAGTACGAGCCGAACGACATTGTTTTCCATGATGGCACGCTTTATATCAAGTCGTTTTATTATTACACGGTATCTTATTACAACGGATATGTGGCGCAATTCGATACCGATCTTGTATTCATCAGTAAAGCCTATTCAGTCAATAAGACTTGGGAGAATCCAAATCCATCAACGGCGGAAAGTTTTACGCCGTATCAGATGGATATCAATTCAAACGATGGAACGGTTTATCTAGCTGGCGCGCAAGTTTACGCCAAGACATTGCCGCACGCTGTCTATTACGAGGATGTCACTCAACTACCGGCAATTCCGATTGGCTTTGCGCTGGCGACTCCATCAACGACTGGCGACCGCTATAACCTAATTCCAGCGCTACCGCTGTCGTTCAGTCTCAAAGCGCCCACCGTTATTCGCGACTTCGCCGGTGCATTCCAACCTCCTAATATCTACCGATGCTATTTGACTGGCGGGAGCGGAACCATTGAACTACCACTGGCCTCATTCTCTTGCCGCCGGGGCTATGGTGTGATGACGATTAGCGCGGTCTGCCCGGCATTGACTGATGCACAAGTGCAGCAAGTGATTGACCGCGTGGCGGGAAATCTGATTATCAAGCGCGGAATCAAGTTTGCGAATGGCGTTGAGCAGCTTGATGAAATGTTGGTTGCTCCTTTATCCGATAGTCCGTATCGCCTCGATTCTGGCGGGCGATCTTCCAGCATGACGCTGGACGCAAAGAGCGATGCCGAGATAGAGAATCCCATGACGCGGGTTATTCAAGGAATCAGCTATCGCAATACCGCGAACGGAAGCCGACGCATTCGCTGTTCTGTCGATACGTATTTGCGTCCTGGCGATACTGCTGACTTGGGTGGAGAGGAAACAATGATTGTCGGAGAAATCACTTATGCAATCTCGCCAACGCAAGCGACGATGGAAATCAGTGAGGCTAGCTAATGGCCTACTATATTGCGGTTGGTGGCTTGCGGAATGCGTCTAATATCACGCACCGGCTATTCATTGATGGCACGTCTAGCCCGCTATACTCCTTCGATCATTACGGCGAAATCAATGCCGTTGCTTATGACTCATACGGGAATTGGTATGCCGCTGGCAAAGCACAACTAGACACAAGCGACTACAGCGGAGTATATACCGTTAGGAAGTACGATATTGACGGAAATCTTTTATGGCGTCGGTACTACCACACGACGACACTCTACGGGATAGCGGTTAATGACGCGGGCGATGTTGTTGTTGTCGGGGCATCGTCAGGCGGTAAAAGCATCCTCAAGTTCAATTCGTCCGGCACTGAACAATGGAGCGCTGACCACGGTGCGACAACCTATTGCGTTGCGCTGGACGCTAGCGGGAATGTTTATGTGGGCGGCGCGGTTTCGAGTAGCGTCTCAATTCGCAAATACAACTCAAGCGGCACGCAACAATGGACAGCGAATCATGCTGCAACGGTGCGCGGTATTTGTCTGGATGCTAGCGGAAATGTTTACGTCTGTGGAGATACCGCAAGCGGTCCTTATAATGTCAGGCAGTACGATAATAGTGGAACTCTGAATTGGTCTAGGAATTACCTGTACTCCGCAACCAGCGGAACGGTTTATGGTATTCGTGTTGATTCTAGTCAAAATACTTACATTTGCGGGAAAACGAGCGGCGTATACGGACTGGTCAGGAAATACAATTCAAGCGGGACTATTCAATACGATTCGACTTATGGTGGTGGCAGTGATTTAAGCGCCACGCCTTACGGTATTTTTGTCACGCCGGAAAGCGATGTGTACGTGTGCGGCATTCGATCCGCCAGCGTTGGCGAGATTGAAAAGTACAACTCAAGCGGAACTTACCAAACCGAGTACACAAACGCAGGTCGACTTAATGCGATTTGCGCTTTCCAGCTTGCGACGATTACCAGCGTTCCCGCCCTGGCCTTGGCTTTCGCATTGGGAGTTCCTGGCGGTGGACGGGCCTACGAAGTGCCTGGATTGCCAATCGCTTACTCTCTCGCGGTTCCCACTAGCACCGCGCCACCGGTGCCGCCTCTTGGCGACGGGCAAGTCATCTACCGCTGCTATCTCACCGGTACTAGCTTGATCGAACTGCCCATCGAATCGATTGAATGTCGCCGCCGGCGCAACCAAAGCACATGGCTATTGCTGTCGGTGCCGACCGTGACCACTGCCCAGCGCGCGGCGATCCTCGCGGCGGTCAACGTGGGCCAGCTTGTTGTTTATTCCGGCCTACGCGCTGGTGATGGAACAGAAACACTCGGAGAATTCCTACGGGCCACGCTGACGGAAACCGATGAAACCCTGGAGCCATGGGGCGCGTCCATGGTCCTGACCGCCCGAGTGGCGGCGGTCTTGGAAACCCTGCAAACCCGTACCCTGGAAGGTGTCTACCAACGATCCAATGCCAGCGGTCGCAAATCGATTTCATGCGTCAAGGTCAACCCGGTGCTGAGGCCAGGCGATACTGTAACCGATGGCGATTGGTCATTCGTGGCGGACTCAGTGACTTACAAAATATCGGCATTCAGTAGCGATATGACTGTGCGGGAAGCGCCGTAATGGGCAAGGCGATCATTACCGCGAACGTGGGCGACGGACTCTACAAGGCGCGTCCGCTTTATGATTTGACGCGGCTCAATAAAGAGCTGGACAAGCTCAATACCGACCAAGCGGAGTATTCGACCCTGCTAGGTAAAGCGGTCTTGTCGCTCTCGCTACTGGAAGATGAAACGGAAATCGCCCGTCGCGCGATGAACGCGGTTATCAACCAATGGCAACAGGACTTGCTTAATACCGCAAACCCACCGCCGATTGTACCGCCTACCGAAGATGATCCCGAAACCGGGATGCCGTGGGATCCACCAGACAGCGCGCAATATGGGCCGCTGGAAGACGCGATCAACGCCGCCAGAACGGCCGCTGGAAAGGCCACGCTAACCCGCGATGACGACCTGGATTTTGCCGCGCGCCGGCATGTTTACGACATGTCCGGACGCCGTCTGCTGGGGCACATCGGCAGCGACAAGAGCGTCCCCACCAGCCGCATCGCAGCTACCGGGTATCAGGCGGATTTCGCGGTGGAACTGGTGGCTTGCGGAGCGTTCACGGCCGCCAGCGCTGCCAACCAGTGGGCGATCAACGCCTCGTCGGCCATCTACAGCGATTCAGCGACTCAGCTAGGGGTCGCCTACACATACAGCACCAGCCATCCCGCTACGCACCTCTGGGTGGCCCTGCTGGCCCATCCAGACCCCGATCCGGACCCGTCACCGCCCACCGTGACATACCCTGATGATCCCGCGCAAAAGGTGGCGCGGGAGCAAGAGGCCGGTATGGAAAAGATCGAGCCGCCCAAGACCGAGGTGCTGGCTCAGCCGGCGAAGCTCACGGACGTGGTGAGGAAATTCGGAATCGCGGCGGGTAAGGAAGCGGCGGCACGAAGAGAAGTTGCAAGGTTGCTCGCTGAAAACGACGCGCGCGCGATGAGAATCAGCGAACTGCAAGCACTCAAGACCTCGCTGAACGCCCTAGAATACGATGTCTGGAGCACCTTCTACACGGAAGCACTGACAGTCGGGCAAGAGATTGAAACCGCTGAACCGCCAGGGTACTGGCGGGATGATGCGACTCCCACGGTGGTTGCCGGTGGTGGTGTGTATCCTCAAGACTATCTCTACACAGAGTACCCGTGGAATATCGCCGCGTTCGATTCCGCGCAAGTGAAACCGGGCAAGCTGGCATCGTCGGTCCCGCTATCGCCGGAAGCGGTCTATTACAATGCGTGCCTTGAGCCTGGGCATCTGAAGTGGAAGCCGCTATGGCGCTATGGAACGATTACACGGTTGGACAAGCCGGCGAGCGTGTGCGATCTGACCTTGGAAGTGGTCACGGCGCGGCTGTTCATCGATGAAAGCACGGCGCTTGATCTCAACGAGAACGAAACCCTGAACAACGTGGTGATCTCATATCCGCCGTGCAACGGCTATGCGTTTGAAGAAGATGATGAGGTTCTAGTGCTGTTCGAAGGCCATGACCGGGCTAACCCGAAGGTCGTTGGCTTCCGCAGGGCACCGCGCGATTGCAACGGAAGAGAGGATTGGTTGCAGCTTTAAAACCGCATTGCAGGGATGAACGGCCGTATCGGCATCGTCGGTCGGCCCGTCACACTGTCGCGATTGTGTTGTGGCCAATTCTTCCCGCCCGTTCCCGGACCACGCTGTTACGTGGCATAGTCCGAGCGCCCCTGCAATGCGGTCTTGCGTACAGTATATCATAGAAAATATTTTCACTACCCTCTTGCATCCTGCTTATACTGCTGTATACTGTAGTCAAGGGTAAGGCATGGGGCCAAGCCTAGATGAAAGGGGAAACTAAGATGAACGCAAATCTGAAGCAGGTCAAAAGTGTAGGGGAATATGCGTTCGGGAGTATGCCGTTTGCGCACCACACTCAAGGCAGCGCCCGCCGCCCAAGCACAAGATTAACGAAGTGGGTTTTATTCTTAGAAGGAGATGATTGCGAACTAGCTGAATACCCAACGAAGGGAGCCGCTTTGAAAGCGGCAGCAGGATACGGACTTACTGTGATTATGCAGTAATAAGCCTTCAACGGTCAGGCATGGGGTCGGACCCAAGAGGAAGGGGAAAGACATGAACAATCAGACGCTGAAGCAAATCCGGGAAGAGGCTACTCAGTGGGCGCGTCGGCAAGCTGCTAAAGAGGCCGCTAACCCGGAACTGAAGAAGCTCATGGATGAGCTTCGGGAAGCCGAAGCGATTTTCTTTGCCAGTCAACACTAAACACAACAACCCGCCTTTCGGCGGGCTTTGCATTGGAGTCTCAAATATGAATCCAACCGAACGCACTCGGGAATGGGAAGATGAAAAGCGCAAGGAAGGGTGGAAGTTTGTACGGGTCTGGCTTCCACCGGAAGCGGTTAAAAGACTAGACGCGCTCGCCACGGTCAAGGGCGGGCGCGGAAAGGCGATTGAAGAGTTGTTGCGCTAAAGCGGCTTCCACGCCACCGGCAGCACTGATGGCTGCCTTAACTTCCCCGCTGGCCTACACAACGCTGGAT
>ERZ724518.1193-NODE-1193-length-11622-cov-4.772370_pt1 | contig 11622 bp, 18 predicted proteins | sample MGYA00376051_ERZ724518 | MGnify/ENA primary metagenome ERZ724518 (study PRJEB28724, sample SAMN07190885) | wastewater metagenome | isolation source: influent of sewage treatment plant in Hong Hong | place: Hong Kong | collected 2016-03-17 ... | reverse complement strand
AATATAAAATTCATCCATTATTAATTGCAGAAAATGCACAATGTTCTTACCTATACGCAAAATTTCATTTAAAAGATAAATTTCCATTAGGTGAACCCGCAATTGCAAAAGATGCATTTTATTCATATAATTATGCAAAATATGTATGTAAAGGCTCATTTTCATTGGGTGAATTAACAATTGCAAAAGATGCATATTATGCACATATGTATGCAAAAGATGTATTAAAATCAAGATTTATTTTAGCAGAACATAATATTGTAAATTCAGATATAAAGATATTGTTTTCATATGTGAAATTAGTAGTTAAAGAACGTTTTGAATTAGGTGAACCTGTAATTGCAAAAGACGCAGATTTATCATATCGTTATGCTGATGAAGTTTTGCATGCCCGTTTTGAATTAGGTGAATCTACTATTGCAAAAGATTCATACTGTAGTAAAGAATACACATTAAATGTATTAAAGAAAAATTTTTATTTAGATAATAAACTTATTTGTGAATATAAAATTTAAATGGATAATCTAACCTGCAATTCATTCATGCGTTTTAAATTTTTAAATCGAATATCAACTAATATTATTCATTTAAAATATATACAACATCAAGAACTAATCGCATTAGATTGTATTCTTTCATATGTATATGCAAAACAAAATGGACCTTTTCCATTAGGCGAAGAAATAATTTCTAAATTTCCACATTATTCTTATGCATATTCGCGATGGGTTTTAAACGGACCGTTTCCATTAGGTGAACCCGCAATTTCAACCGATCCACATTATTCATATATGTATGCAAAACACGTATTAAACGGACGGTTTCAATTGGGTGAAAAAGAAATTGCAAAAGAAACATATATTCGTAGTCAATATGTAAATGATGTTTTATTAAAAGATTTTTACATTGACGATGTGCTTATATCTTCATATAAAAAACCTATACACACATTAGAAATTCTTGAAAGTGATTTAAACTGGTAATTTTACAAAATTACTTGATTAATTTTGATTGACAACATATGTCTTTGATGATATAATTCTCTTATACAAACGTAAAGGAAAATATATCATGTTTGAAAATGCAGCTGTTACTTTTGGCACAGACATGTATGCACCGACTGAAATTTACGTGTATCCGTCTTTGAATCATTTATTGCGTGCTAATAATTTTAATATGGTTCAATTGAATAATTTTCTGGAAATTCCAGATGATTATTGGTTTGATGATGAAACCACAAACGTGATTGTTCCTCACTTGCATATCATTACAAGTTCTTCTGAATTGAATTTGAAACAATTCAAACGTCAATGTTTTTCACAAAACATTGATCCAACAAAAACTCATATTGGAGAATCATTTTCCAAATATATGAATTGGAAAAAACAATAACGTATTAATATAATGGCTGGTATGTAACATACCAGCCATTATCAATTAAACATATGATTAGAGAAATAATATGAAACTTTTATATTCGTTGTTGTTTATTCCTGTAGTTACTTTTGCTGGTAATTGTGAACAATTTTTCCCGTTTGGTACACCAAAAACAAATGGTATTGAATTATGTAGAATTGCCTATGTAACACATTATAGCAAAATTGAAAAACTTCCTATTTTTTCAGCTGAATTGCTTATACCTGAAAATTTAAATGGTAAACATCAAAGAAGTAATAATTTTCAAGAAGATCCTTCTCTTCCACAACACCTTCAAGTGATTGAACAAGATTTGATTTCTTCTGGATTTGATCGTGGTCATTTAGCACCTGCTGAAGATATGCGTCAAAATTCAGCCGCATTGGAACAAAGTTTTTATATGAGCAATATTGTTCCACAAAATCCATATATGAATCGTGGTGCATGGAAATCTCTTGAAAATTATACACGTAAAATTGCTATGTCATATAATCATGCATATGTTATTACAGGTACAATTAAAGATGAATCAAGCTATGTTTTGAATAATGGTCCAATTGTACCAACATATCTTTATAAAATCATTGTGACTACTCAGCCATTTCAAATGGTTGCCTTCATGATGCCTAATAATGATGTTCGTGGAACAAAATACACCAATTTTGCTGTTCCTGTTTCAACCATTGAAGCAAAAACAAACATTAATTTTTTCCCAAATATGCCTGTAAAATATAAACAAACAAAAACTTTTATTAACACTGATTTGGTAAATTTTAAATGATTAATAAAAACATTGTTGAATATGCATTTAATAATCCACAATCACCATATTATTCATATCGTAATTTAGGATATGAATATGGAGCAATTGAATATAAAGATGGAAGTTTTTTAGCAGGTCCATTTGAAATCAATAATAAGCAATATGGATTTTATTTGATTGAACATGATTCTGAAGCTTTATCAATTGATGAAATTATTGATTCGGAAATGTTTGAAATGTCTAGTTGTACGTTTTTACCACAAAATGCACGAAATAAAATTAATTTGCGATATGGATATTCAACTAGTGGTTATTACAATAAAACTACAAATGAATATTATAGCAAATTTGATTTTGATAATGATACAAATTTAAAAGAATATTATCTCATTAATAAACAAGATTTTAAATATATTGGTGAATGTGCATTATTTTTTAAATCATCAAAATCATTACAGCTTATAAATGCATGTTTAACTAATTTAGAAATTCAAGAATGGCAATTAGAAATTGATAATGCTAATGCAAAATTGATTTCAGAATTGCGTAATACATGTGTTTGTAAAGAAAAACCATATTCAATTTTATTATATGGTACGGATGATTGTTCTTATGCTATTAATGCGTCTGATATTGATGAAGTTAAATGTATTATTGAACAAATGAAATCGGAACAATATGTGATTAATCATATGACATATATGAATTAGGAATGATTATGTATGAAATGATAGTGTTATTCAATATGAAGGATTAAGTTTTTATTAAAATTCTAAAAAATGAAAAAAGCCGTTCTTTTTCTTGTTTAAAAACAAGGACTTAGAAACGGCTTTTTTCATGAGTAAGGGTAGCCCTTTCCTTTTTAAAAAATAATCCTTTTGTACAATAAAATAAATCATTTTTAATTGACAATTTATTATAGATTTGATATAATAATGTATTGATTTAAGACTTTAAACAGATGAACTAAATGGAAAATATTGAAATGGAACGTAAATTTATTGTTGATTATGATAATTCATTTATTCAGCATTTACGTGAACATTTTCCAAAACAAGAAATTGTTCAATATTATATTAAAACGAATACTAGAACAGTAATGCGTTTGCGCAAAATTACAAAACAAAATGATGATGTTGAATATTTCTTAACTGTAAAATTTAATATTCCTGATTCTGAACATCAAACGTGTTATGAAGTAGAAAATAAAATTTCAAAAGGAATGTATGAATCCTTAGTTAAAACTGATGAACCAGGATTTATTATTAATTCTATTAGCAAGACTCGTTATTATTTTTCACATGATAACCATATGTTTGAAATTGATGTGTTTGATAATTCAAAACATGGTTTATTAATTTTAATTGAAGTAGAATTTGAAAAAGATGATGTTGTTGTAATTCCTGATTATTTGAAAAATCTTCCAGGATTTCGTGAAGTAACAAATGATCCACAGTATTTTAATTGCAATTTAGTTTAAAACAAAAAGTGGACAATAATTGTCCACTTTTTACATGGTGAAATATGATAACTGCATTTCAAAAAGAAAATAGATTCCTTAGCAATTTTTATCCAGCTAAATTTACTTATGGTGATATTGAATGGTGTTCTGTAGAACATGCATATCAATCATTAAAATTTACTGATGAAAAATTTAATGAAGCATATGCATTAACCAATCCATATGATATTAAAAAGTTTGCAAATGAAAATAAATCATATGTATCTTCTGAATTTTTTGATGTTAAAGTAAAATTGATGTTTGATTTAGTAACAGAAAAATTTAAACAGAATCCTGAATTAAAACAAAAGTTATTAGAAACTGGTAATCAGGAATTAATTGAAGGTAATACATGGAATGATACTTTTTGGGGTGTTTGTAATGGCCAAGGACAAAATTGGTTAGGTAAAATTCTTATGTTAGTGCGTAGTGAATTAAATAAACCAATATAACTAAAAGGTATTATAACCATGATTTTAAATGAAATTTTAAATGAAATGACACAAGGCGAAGTGGCATATATGCAGCGGGAATTAAACGCAATTTATAAACCAATTGGTATTAAATTTGTAATCACAAAGCATGTAATGGACAGAGTTAATAATAATGATGGTAGAGAAAAAGCTGTTTCTCCTGAAGAAATTATTTCTACATTTAAAAAAATTTATAATCAACATGGATCAAAATTTGAAAATTTTTATAAATCTGGAAAGTTAAATGAAACTATTAAATTTGTTATCCATGATAAGGATTCTAATTTAAACATACCAGTCGCATATGAGATTGATAAAATAACACATTCGCCTGTGCTTGTTTTATTAACTGTTATGAAAAAAGAAATTAGCAAATTTGGATCAAAAGGATATGGTGTTTTTGAAATAACTGTATAAAAAAATTGACAAGACGTTTTTGATGTTGTATAATGTATTTTCAATCAACAATGAATTGGAAATAAAAATGAACGAATTTGAAAAACAACTGTTGGCACTCTTTGGTATCTCTAAAGAGCAATATGCTAATATGAAGCAACGTATGTCTTATGGTTTGAATCCAGATGCAACCAATATGGAACGCGCGTTTGGTGAAATGCTGAATGATCTTGGTGTTGATCTGAAAACTGCGCGTAATGCGATGCATTCCAAGTGGAATGAACTGGTTAATAACAGCAGCGTGCAAACTTCCCAAGTTGGAAATTATTTGTACATTGCATTGCCGGGTGTGCAACGTGAAGAAATTGAAGTTGATGAATCCACTTTTGAAGGTGTTGCCTCTATCAAAGTGACTGTCAATTCTGGTTCTGAATTTGTTGAAGTTGGCGATGAACCGTTGATTCTGCAATATCCAATGCCATCGCGTAAAATTGCAGGCGCACAATATCGTGATGGTGTGCTTGTGATTGAGGTAGCTTCTCCATCTGAAACAACCACCAAAATCAAAATTGATTAAAATTTAATCGGTTTTCAGTAATAATATGAAAGACACGTTATCAACATGGTAACGTGTCTTTTTCATTTACAATCAATCAAATTTGATTTATAATGTATCATACACTTTATACACGCGAGTAAAAAATGAAACTCGAAAATAAAACAAATGCGATATGTTTGTCTGTTTTGTCTATTCCGTTTGTATTGATCTCAGTGATTGGATTTATTTGGCAATTTGTTTGGTCACAAATGGTAGGAAATGTTTGGTCAATCAAATTTAACAATCAAGAATATTCCTTTAAATGGTTTTGGAGACATAAGCAATGAGTATTATTTTACATCGCAAATTTGTTTGTGCTGATGCTGAAAATAACAATAACAAATTTTGGGAAGTAATTCTTGATGATGCAAATCAAGCTACTATCAAATTTGGTAGAGTTGGTGCAACTGCATCTATCAAAACCAAAATTATGACATTAGCACAAGTTGAAAAAGAAATTAAAGAAAAAACAAAACCGGGTCGTAAAAACGGTTCTTATACTGAAATTGAAATTGTTGCTGAATCTATTTCAAAACCATCTTCTACTAATGTAATCAATACTGCTGTAAGAGATATTGCAGGCCAAAATAATATTCTTATTGATTTGGTATCATTGCTTGCTGAAGCAAATCGACATGAATTGAATATTGCATCAGGCGGTCAAATGCAAATCAATACTTCTGGTCTTGTAACTACTCCACTTGGTGTGGTTAAACAAGAAAATATTGATGAAGCTAGAACTATTTTGTCCAATATGGAACAGGATATTCTAAATAAAAATTTTGATTCATCCACTTTTATTGCAAATTTGAATCAGTATTTGCGTTTGGTTCCACAAAAAGTTTCTGCTTCACGCGGATGGCATAAAACCTTTATTCCTAATATTGATGCAATGCAACGTCAAAACACATTGTTGGATCAATTGGAATCAAGTGTTAAAATGGCTACATCACAAATCAATTCTGAAATTGTAATTGATGAACGAGTATTTGAAGTTACTCTTGAATTGATTGATAATAATACTCAAGAATTCAAAGATATTCAGGAATTTTATAAAACAGGCCATCAAACACGACATTCAGCTGTTTCACATTTAAAGCCAAAACGTGCATTTCGTGTTGTTATTCCACATATGAAACAAGCATATGATGCATGTAAAATTGGAAATGAAAAACGGCTTTGGCATGGAACGAGAGTGTTTAACGTGTTATCAATTCTTAAAAATGGATTGATTATTCCAAAAGGCGGTTCATATCATATTACGGGCAGAATGTTCGGGGATGGTGTTTATTTTTCCGATCAATCTACAAAATCTTTGAATTATGCGACTAATTTTTGGTCAGGTGGCAAAAATGATTCGCTTACATTTATGTTTTTGTGTGATGTAAAAATGGGCAAAGAATATATTCCTACTGGTCCATTTAGCGGTAATGCACCAGCTGGATTTGATTCCACTTATGCAATTGGTGGTAAATCACAAGTTCTTAATAACGAAATGATTGTGTATTCATTAGACCAATGTAATATTACTCATTTGGTAGAATTTGAATAACAAATAAAAGACATTTGTCATGAATGTCTTTTATTATTTTTGATTGATCAAGACATTTTTAATTGTTATAATGTATTTGTACGTTAATCATATGAAAAGGTAATTTACATCATGAATGAACAATCAAAAGTTGTTCTTTTGAAGAAAGTGGATTTATTTAAACAACAAATTCAAAAATTCAATGCAAATGATGTTGTAATGAATTTGCAAGTTTGTTTAGATGTATCCGGTTCTATGCAAGGTGAATATCGTGCTGGTGGGTACATGGATGAATTGATGAAGCGTTTTATTGCATTAGCAACATTAGTTGATCCAGATAAAAAATTAGAAGTTATTGCATTTGATCATCGGGTTCATGAATTACCAGATATGTATGTTCAAAATTTTGATAATTATTTGAATATCATTCGTTCTGATAATTCTTTTTTATGGGGTTCCACTGCATATCATGTTGCTTTGGATTATATTCGTTTGAACAAATTGAATCCTTTGCAAAAAATTGCAAGTTTGTTTGGTCTCGTAAATCGCAAAAAACAACCAACATTTGTATGCTTTTTTACTGATGGTTCTCCTGATTCAGCACGTGATGCTCGTGATGCATTGTATCAATTAAAGGGAACAAATACTTACGTTCAATTTATCGGCGTTGGACAACGTAATAATTTCCAATTGATTGAAACTCTTGCTAATGAATTAGACTATGTTGGTTTTGTGCATTTCAGCACATTGTCTAATGTATCTGATGAAGAATTTATTCAAAAGTTTTTACATCAAGAATCTATTCAATGGATTAAGGAAAACATGTAATGTTGAAATATTTTAAATCTTCATTCATTTTGTTTGGTTTGGGTTTGATTGCCGCATTTTTCATTGGTGGAATTCAGGCCGCAACCATTGTATCAATTTTATGTATTTTGGAAATTTCATTGTCATTTGATAATGCTGTTGTTAATGCAAAAAAATTAAATGAAATGGACGATGTTTGGCGACATCGTTTTCTAACATGGGGTATGTTAATTGCAGTTTTTGGGATGCGAATTATTTTCCCAATTATTATTGTTGCAATTGTAGCTGCTGTTACTCCATATGCTGCTGCAAAAATTGCATTCACTGATCCAGATTTGTATGCAAAAATTATGCATGATTCACATGTTGCTGTTGCTGCATTTGGTGGAACCTTTTTGTTAATGGTATTTTTGAAATTTTTCTTTGATAAGGAAAAGGATATTCATTGGATTCGTGTTATTGAAGAACCTTTGATTAAACTTGGACGCCTGGATCAAATTGAAACTTTGATTGCAATCATTGCAATTGTTGTAATGTCCAAATTTACACATGAACCATTGACATTTGCAATTAGCGGTCTTGCTGGTTTGGCTACATATCTTGCAATTGATAGTTTCTCCGCATTGCTCGAAGAACATGAATCACAAAAATCAATGGCTGGAACTGCTGTAAAATCTGGACTTGCTGGCTTTCTTTATCTTGAAACACTTGATGCTAGTTTTTCGTTTGATGGTGTAATTGGCGCTTTTGCGATTACACATGATATTATCATTATTGCAATTGGTCTCGGTGTTGGTGCAATGTTTGTTCGGTCTATGACATTGATGTTGGTTGATAAAGGTACTCTTGGTGAATTCCGTTATCTTGAACATGGGGCATTTTATGCAATTGGTGCACTTGCTACATTGATGTATGTTGGCACATTGATGGAAGTATCGGAAATTATTACAGGATTGATTGGTGCTGGTTTTATTGTACTTGCATTGTATTCGTCAATTCGTTATAATAAATTGAATTTGTATTGTTTAATTCGGTGGAGATTTTATCTCCACAAATTTTTAAAAAAGGCATATGAATATGATTTCAACATTATTAATTTCTGAACTAGAATATATTGAACAAAAAATTTCAAAACCAACAAATGAATTAATTTTTGAAACCGCAATGCGCTGTGGTGATGTTTGCGTCAAAGCAAGTAACTCAATCAATTAAACAACAATGTGAAAATGCAAAACAACGTTATAAACATATAATTGAAATGATAAATCAGCAAAATCACATTGATACTGCTATCAAATTAGCAAAAATATTTCAAGTTTACAAAAAGGATTAATCAAAATGACTGATAATACTCAAGTTGTTCAACTTATTAAAGGCCAACGTGTAAACCTTTCCAAAAAAGGTAATTACAATTAAAGGCGGAAAGCCCACTCCTTTAGGTGTGGGATGGATAGCCTAAAATAATATATAAAATGTGTATAAAACTATTGCAAACATACAATAGAAATAGGTTTAGACATGAACCTAATGCTATCGTTAATTCATTCAATGGAATGATTGGTAGTAAAAGTCTTAATGAAACAGATTAGTCTTATATGCTTTCGAGTATATTTGGAAGTCTACGTAGTTAAGAACCCAACGTGCTTTAGCCGTTGGAGTGTCAGTTTAAAGGATAACAGTATGAATCCGTTTGTAAAAAACTTTGATGAATTGCTTATTCGTATTTCTGAATCTCCTGATTCAATACTTTTCATTAATTCAAAACAAGAAGATTGTATTTTTGAAGAGTTGTTAATTCAATCAATGGTTAGATTTGTAAACGGACAAAGTATCAAATTTATTGCTATTAGAAACATTAAATTAAAACCGGAATTTAAAAATAAAGGTCATTTTACTAAATTCATTGAATCCTTAATTTCATTGAAACGTCCATTATTGATTCATGATATTGTTAATGATTCTTTGATTGATTTTTTCTTGAAATATAATTTTGGAACATTGATGGATTACAAACACGATCTTAAAATGTTGTGCATGTTTAAAATCAATTTTGATTGACAAATATAAAAAAACAATTATAATTGATATACAAATCAAATTTATCAAAGGACAAAAAACATGTTATCGAAATTTGCACAAGCTTGTATTGCTATTGGTGTTATTGGTGGACTTGGTTATGGCGCCACATATATGGCTGATTCTCCAATTGTTGACAAAGCATTGAATGCACTTAATGAAAAAAGTGTTCAAATTCAAGAAGCACAAAAACAAAAAGAAATTCTTGCACAACAAGAACAACATTTGAATGAACAACGTAAACAAGAAGAACTTCAAGCCAAACAAGAAGTAGAAAAAGCAGTTCAAGCTAAACTACAACAAGATCAATTGATTGCTCAACAAAAACAACAAATTGCTGAACAAGAAGCTCAAAAAATTGTTCAGCAAAAATTGGCTGAAGCAGAACTTGCCAAACAAGAACGTTTGAAAAATGAACAAGCACAACAAAAACAAGCTCAACAAAATGTTGAAACCGCACCTCTTCCTGATATTGTGAAATTGCATGTGAATGATGCAAAACAATCTGCTTCTCAAACTACTGATAATGCAATGAACAAACTTCTCGGTCAAACCAAGTAATTAAGGAATTTCAAAATGAAAAAAATTCTTATCGCTGTTTCGTTGATTGCTTCTCAATCCGCGCTTGCTATCGGTATTGCATCTGGTGCTGCAAATTCTGGTACCAATTATCCAATGGTTCAGGATATTGTTAAACAATGTTCTACTGTTAAAAGCCCAATTGAAAATATTCAATCAAATGGTGCGCTTGAAAATCTTCATTTGATTTTTGGTGATAAGCGTGTTCAATATGGTATTGTAGATGAAGTTACTTTGATGTATCAACAAAACGTTGATCCTAATATGACTTCTCGCATTCAAACCGTGTTTCCATTTTTCAGCATGGAATTGCATTTGGCTGTAAAGAAAACTTCTCCATTTCAAAGTCTTACTGATTTGAATCAATACAAAGTTTATTCTGGTGCAGAAGGTTCGTCCACATCTGTAAATGCACAAGTATTGAAAGGTTTGACTGGTATTAATTGGTATGATGTGAATATGCCACAAGGCAAAGCAATTGATGCATTGAAGCAAAATCAAGTTGCTGCTGTGTTTGTTGTTGCTGGTAAAGGCGCAACAATGTTTAACGATCCGGAAATTCGTTTTATTTCGATTCAACATCCAAAACTTGATCAATTCAAATATTACACTCGGACTATGATTCCGTCTGGTACTTATACCGGGCAAAATGTTCCGATTCAAACGTACAAAGTAAACAACGTATTGGCAACCTTTGCATTTAAAAATCAATATCAAAAAGAAATCGGCGACTTGGTGACGTGTATTGCTGGTAATATTGATAAACTTCAAGCCAATGGTCATCCAAAATGGCGCGAAGTAAATCCGCAAAATATTGATCTTGTTAAATGGCCAGTTCATCCTGCTGCATTGGCCGCAATCAAACGGATTAAGTAAACATAATTAGGCAATGGCAAAAATGGAGAGAACATGTTCTCTCCATTTTTACATCTTATAAACAAAAATTATTAAATTTTCACCTTTATTTCTTTTTGTTCTAAAAGTTTTTATCAAAATTGATTGACACATCAAGACGTTTAACGTATAATTGTCTTATCAACTGAACGAAACAAGGAACAAACAAATGACTACCGCAAATACTACTCGTCGTGGCCGTCCGATGAAAAACGTTCGTTTGACTAGCGAACAAATCAACAATGCGCTTCATGCATCCGTGCATTACAATCATGAAACTGAAATGTATGATTATCGTGTTGGTGTAATTTTTTCTGGTTCCGCCAAAAATCACGATTATCTTCGAAACCGTGTGATGCGTGGTAATTTGCAATCGCTTGAAAAAGCCACCAATGGTTTCACTCGTCCGCTTGCAATTCATACAATTTTCAAAGATGGTTCGCAAACCATGCAATATGTGATGAAAAGTTAAATAATCAAAAAACCAGAGCATTTGAGTGCTCTGGTTTTTCATTTCTTAAAAAATTGAAAAATTCTCTTTTTTGTAAAAAGCCGTTCTTTTTCTTGTTTAAAAACAAGGACTTAGAA
>ERZ724518.1186-NODE-1186-length-11656-cov-4.957848_pt1 | contig 11656 bp, 9 predicted proteins | sample MGYA00376051_ERZ724518 | MGnify/ENA primary metagenome ERZ724518 (study PRJEB28724, sample SAMN07190885) | wastewater metagenome | isolation source: influent of sewage treatment plant in Hong Hong | place: Hong Kong | collected 2016-03-17 ... | reverse complement strand
TGGCCGATGGCGAGGAAGCCCTGCTCGTCCGTGCCGAAGGCGCGATCCGCAACCTCGACGACGTGCGCGCCATCGTGCTGCAAGCGCACGACGGCATCATCGTTCGCGTCGGCGACGTGGCCGAGGTGCGTTTTGGCGCCCTGACCCGCTACGGCGCGGTCACCCAGAGCGGCCAGGGCGAGGCGGTGCAAGGCCTGGTGCTCGGCCTGCGCGGCGCCAACGCCCAGGCCGTGGTCGACGGCGTCAAGGCGCGGCTGGCCGAGATCGCCCCGACCTTGCCGGCCGGCGTCAGCATCCAGCCGTTCTACGACCGCAGCAACCTGGTCGACCGCGCCGTGGGCACGGTGTCCAAGGCGCTGCTCGAAGCCATCGTGCTCGTCGTGCTGCTGCTCCTCGCCTTCCTCGGCAACCTGCGCGCCGCGCTGGTCGTCGCGCTGATGCTGCCGCTGTCGGCCCTGGCCACCTTCATCCTGATGCGCCTGTTCGGCCTGTCGGCCAACCTGATGAGCCTGGGCGGCCTGGCCATCGCCATCGGCATGCTGGTCGATGCCGCCGTGGTGGTCGTCGAGAACGTCGAAAGCCAGCTCGCCGACGCCCAGGAGAACCTGCCCACCCTGCACCTGATCTTCCGCGCTGCGCGCGAGGTCGCTGCGCCGGTGACCTCGGGCATCGTCATCATCATTCTCGTTTTTTTGCCGCTGCTCACCCTGCAGGGACTGGAGGGCAAGATGTTCGGTCCGGTGGCGCTGACCATCGTCTTCGCGCTGGCCTCCTCGCTGCTCATGGCGCTGACCGTGGTGCCGGTGCTCGCCTCCTGGCTGATCAAGCGCGGCGCGCATCACCAGCCCTGGCTGGTCGGCAAGCTCGCTGCGCTCTACGACCGGGTGCTCGCCTCGGCGCTCGCCAACGCCCGCCTCTACGTGATCGGCGCCCTGCTTGCGCTGCTCGCTGCCGGCGGCGCCTTCCTGTTCCTCGGCAAGAGCTTCATGCCGACCATGGACGAGGGCGACCTGATCATGCAGCTGGAAAAACTGCCGTCCATCGGCATCGAGCAGACCATCGCCATCGACACTGCGGTGCAGAAGGCCATCCTGGCCAAGGTGCCGGAGGTGAAAGCCATCGTCGCCCGCGCCGGTGCCGACGAACTCGGCCTTGACCCGATGGGCCTCAACCAGACCGATACCTTCATGGTGCTGCAGCCGCGCAGCACCTGGCGCAATCCCGATCCGGCCTGGCTGGCCGACCAGTTGCGGGCGGTGATGGAAGACTTCCCCGGTGTCGGCTATGCCTTCACCCAGCCCATCGACATGCGCGTTTCCGAAATGCTGACCGGCGTGCGCGGCGACCTGGCGATCAAGATTTTCGGGCCCGACCTGGCAACGCTGAACCGCCTGGCCGTGGACATCGAAAGCACGGTGAAGGCGGTGCGCGGCGCCGAAGACACCTTCACGCTGAAGAACGACGGCGTGCAATACCTGAAGATCGCCGTCGACCGACTGGCCGCCGGCCGCCTCGGGCTGAACGTGGACGACATCCAGAACGACCTGAAGGCGCTGCTCGAAGGGCGCACCGTGGGCACCGTGATCGAGCAGGGACGGCGCACGCCGGTCGTGCTGCGCGGGCCGGACAGCCTGCGCGCCTCACCGGCCGATTTCGAGGCCCTGCGCCTGTCGCTGCCCGGCGGCGCCAGCGCACCGCTGGCTGCGGTAGCCAAAATCGAGCGCATCGACGGCCCGGTCAAGGTCGACCGCGAGAATGCCCAGCGCTACGTGGTCGTCCAGTCCAACGTGCGCGACCGCGACCTGGTCGGCTTCGTCGACGACGCCAAGGCGGCTGTTGGCCGCGACGTCAAGCTGCCGGAGGGCTACCGCCTGGCCTGGGGCGGCCAGTTCGAGAACCAGCAGCGCGCCGCAGCCCGCCTGATGGTGGTGGTGCCGGTGGCATTGCTGCTCATCTTCTTCCTGCTCTTCTCGACCTTCGGCTCGGTGCGCCAGGCCCTGCTGGTGCTGTCCAACATTCCCTTCGCCATGATCGGCGGCATCTTCGGCCTGCTCGTTTCCGGCGAATACCTGTCGGTGCCGGCCTCGGTGGGCTTCATCGCCCTGCTCGGCATCGCCGTGCTCAACGGCGTGGTGATGGTGACTTATTTCAACCAGCTACTGGCCCGCGGCATGAGCCTGGCCGACGTCGTGGTCGAAGGCGCCAAACGCCGCCTGCGGCCGGTGATGATGACCGCCAGCATCGCCGCCTTCGGCCTGGTGCCCATGCTTTTCGCCAGCGGCCCGGGCTCCGAGGTGCAGCGCCCGCTGGCCATTGTGGTCATCGGCGGCCTGCTCAGCTCGACTGCCCTGACCCTGGTTCTGCTGCCCATCCTGTTCCGCCGCTACGGTCTCGCACCGAAAGCCGCCAACCTGGAGAAACCACGTGGCTGATGTCCTGCTCTCCCTGATCATGCCCGACGATGTGGCGCAACACGTCCAAGACCTGCTGCTCACCCGCCCGGACCTGGTCCCCGGTTTCACCGCCAACCCGGCGGAAGGCCGGGGGTCGGCCGTGATGCTGGTCGCCGATGCCGAACTGGTGGCCGGCCACTCACCGCGCACGGTGATCCGCACCGTCGGCCCGGAAGCCGCCAAGCGCGAGGTGCTTGCCCTGCTCAAGCGCGAACTGCCGCACGCCAATATCTTTTACTGGATGACCCCGGTCATCGCGTCGGGCCACCTATGAAACTGCAACGCAAACCCCTGGCCCTGCTCCTGTTGATCGGCTTCGGTCACGCCCTGGCCGCCACGCCGGCCCCGGAACTGCCGCCCGACGAAATCGTCGCCCGGGTGCTGCGCGGCAATCCCGGCGTGCAGGCCGCCGCCAGCCAGATTCGGGTCGAGGAAGCCAACCGCAGCCGGCTCGAAGCTGGCAACTATGAATGGAACGTCCGCCTGGGCGGCCAGCAGCGCCGCGTGCGCCCGGCCAGTGCCGGCGATGAGCAGTTCAACGAATGGAACGCCGCCATTGAGCGCCCGCTGCGCCTGCCCGGCAAAGGCGCGCTCGACGCCGAACTCGGCGCCGGCGGCGTGGCGCTGGCCGAAACGGCCTACGGCGACACCCTGCACGAATCGAGCCGCAGCCTGTTGAAGCTGTGGTTCGCCTGGCTGAAGGAAAGCGCCTCGGCCAGCCAGTGGCGCGAGCAGGCCGCCCTGCTGGGCAAGCAAAACGCGGCCGTAACGCGCCGCCAACAGTTGGGCGATGCCGCCCGCCTGGACAGCGTGCAGAGCGAGGCCGCTTTGGCCCAGGCCGAGGCGCAACTGGCCCAGGCCAGCGTCCGCCAGCAGACGGCCGGCGAAGACCTGCGCCGCCGCTTCCCCGGCCTGCCGGTCGTCGCCCCGGCCGCGCTGAGCGAACCTGCAGCCATCGCCGGCAGCGAGGAAGAATGGGTCAATGCCCTGCTCGAACACAGCCATGAACTGCAACTGGCCCGCCAGGAAGCGAAACAGGCCCGGGTTTTTGCCGGGCGCAGCAGCCACGACCGCCTGCCCGACCCCACGGTCGGCCTGCAGGTGTCACGCGAACGGGCCGGCGAGGAGCGCATCATCGGCGCCTATGTCAGCATTCCGCTGCCCGGCACCGCCCGCCGGGCGAGCAGCGATGCCGCGCTGGCCATGGCCGATGGTGCAGCGCGACGGGAGGCGGCAGCGCAGCAGAAGATCATGGCCGAAGCGGTGGCCTTGTATCAATCGGCACAGGCCGCCGTGGCCTCGTGGCAGGCCAGCCGCCATGCCGGCGAGCGCCTTGGCCGTGCCGCCGAAATGACCGCCCGCGCCTACCAGTTGGGTGAAGGCAGCCTGAGCGACCTGCTCACCGCCCGCCGCCTGGCCAACGAGGCGCAATTGGCCAGCCGCCTGGCGCAGCTCGACGCGCTGGAACTGCGCTATCGCCTGCTACTCGACGCGCATCGGCTGTGGGATCTGGACAAGGATTAAGGAAGCGCCGGGTCGGCGCGCCGACCCGGTCTGCCATTCAGGCCAGAAAGGCAGACCAGGCCGGCATTGCACTCAGCCTTGAAAGGGGAGCCGAGCGCGCTCGCCGATCAGTGGCCGGCGACAGGCACCGCTTGTTGGGCTAGCTGGCGAACCTGCTGGCAATAATCGGAAAACTGTTCAATACCGGATTGCAGGCCGGTATTCCAGAGTCCCATTTTGTCGGCTGAAAGACCGCCCTGCAGGCACAGCAAGGCCAGTTCGGCCGACTGTTCGAATGCGGTGCGGCTGACCTCGATATGAAGCTGGGCCATGCGCTCGACGATAAGCAGATAGTTGTCGGTGAAGTCGGCGACTGCCGCCAGTGAGGTTTTCTGCGTTTCCGCAACGCTCTCGATGATCAATTGCATGAGATTCTCCAAAATGAAGCGCGGCAGATACGCCCTCGCTTGTCCCACCGCCCGGGCTTCTTTACCGGGGCTGGATAACGCTGGCCACTTTCAGGCAACGCACGGAACCGTCCGGGAAATCCCAGGCGATTTCCTGCCCGACCCGCAGGCCGAGCAAGGCGCTGCCGACCGGAGTCAGCACCGAGATTTTTCCCTGCGCCGGATTGGCTTCTTCCGGATAGACCAGTTCGATTTCCCGCTGCGTGCCGAGACGCTCGTCGATGTAGGTGCAACGGGCGTGCATGGTCACGACATCGTCCGGAACCTGTTCTTTCTGGACTACAATCGCCCGATCCAGCTCGTCCGCCAGTTCGTCGCTCAAGGGGTATTGGCGAAGCCGGGCACAATCGGCCGCACTCACCACGGGCGCCCCGAAGTCACTGGATTCGCCGGTTAAAAACGGCTGGGTAGCAAAGTCGATAGTCATCATGGAATGAATCGTACTGTGCAGCACGGCATCCCGCTAGGCATCAGCCCGGCATCAAAATGTATCCTCACAGGCAACAATCAGGGCTTGCAAAAACGAAACAGGAGAATGAACCCGGATGGCGGATCTGAATCTGATGGCAATTTTTGCGCGCGTGGTCGAGGCCGGCAGTTTTGCCGAAGCAGCACGCCGCATGGGCACTTCGCGCTCGGCAGTCAGCAAGGCGGTAGCCAAGCTGGAAAAATCGCTCGGCGCCCATTTGCTCAACCGGACGACGCGCTACCTCAGCCTCACCGAAATCGGCGCCTCGGTCGCCGAGCATTGCGCCCGCATGCTGGACGAGGCCGGCGCCGCTGAAAAGCTGGTCGGCAGCCTGAGCAGCGAGGCGCGCGGCACGCTGCGCGTCAGCGCCTCGGTGGCTTTCGGCACGCTGCACGTCGCCCCGGCCCTTGCCGAATTCCTGCCACGCCATCCGGAATTGAAGATCGACCTGAGCATCACCGATCGCTGGGTGAACCTGGCCGAGGAAGGCTACGACGTGGCCATCCACGTTACCGGCGACCCGCAGCCCAACCTGGTGGCCCGCCCGCTGGCGCCGGTGCGCCGCAAGCTGTGCGCGACGCCGGACTACTTCCGGCGCAAGGGCATTCCGCAAACCCCGGCCGACCTGGTGGCCCACAACTGCCTGGACTACACGCGCTCCGGCGAGCCGGGCCGCTGGCGCTTCACCGGGCCGGAGGGCGAAATCGCCGTGCCGGTGAACGGCCCGCTGCACGTCGATGACGACGAGGCGCTCTCGCAGGCGGTGCTCGGTGGCCTGGGCGTCGGCCTGCTGCCCACCTTCATCATCGGCCAGGCCCTGCAGAGTGGCAGGCTGCAGGCGGTGCTGTCCGAGTACATCCCGGTCGAGCGGCATGTCTATGCGATGTATCTGCCGACGCGCCACCTGCCGAGCAAGGTGCGGGTTTTCATCGATTTCCTGGTCGCCCACATCGGCGACGAGCCATACTGGGACCGTTAGCCGGCAGCCTGATCGAGCCAGCGCAGCACGCTGGCAAACAGTACCGAGGGCTTGACCGGCTTGGCGATGTGGTCGTTCATGCCGGCCTCGAGGCAGCGCTGGCGATCCTCCGCGAAGGCGTTGGCCGTCATGGCCAGGATCGGCAGCTGCCAGCCACCCGGCAGGGCGCGAATGGCCCGCGTGGCGTCGATGCCGTTCATGTTCGGCATCAGCAGGTCCATCAGGATCAGGTCGTAACGGTTGCTGCTGGCCATCGCCACCGCCACTGCGCCATCCACGGCCAGATCGACGGTCAGGCCGACCGTTTCGAGCAAGGCGCGGGCAACCACCTGGTTGGTCGGATCATCCTCGACGAGCAGGATGCGCCGGCCGGCATGACGGGTGCGCAGCGCCACATCGACCGCCACGCCGCTCCCCTCGGCGTCGACTACCGGCGAGGTCGAATCCGTGACCTTTGCCTGGTCAAGACAGGCGGTGAGGCAGAAGGTGCTGCCCACCCCGGGCGTGCTGTCGACGGTAATGTCGCCATCCATCATGCGCGCCAACCTGAGGCTGATCGCCAGCCCCAGGCCGCTGCCGCCGTACTGGCGCGTGGTCGACGCATCGGCCTGGACGAAAGCGCTGAAAATGCGCAGCCGGTCGCTTTCGGGAATGCCGATACCGGTGTCGCGCACGGTGAAGCGCAGGGCCAGCCGGTTGCCCGGCTGGGTTTGCGCCGTGACGGCGACCTGCACCGACCCGGCCGACGTGAACTTGATGGCATTGCCGGTCAGGTTGAGCAGGATTTGCCCGAGGCGCAGCGGATCGCCGCTCACCGCCACGGCAGCCAGTTCGGGCGCGATGTCGATATCCAGGGCGAGGCCTTTTTCGGCCGCCTTGTCGGCGACCATGCTGCGCAGGCTGTCGATCAGCTCGCCCAGCTGGAAAACCGTTTTTTCGAGCACCAGCCGCTCGGCCTCGATCCGTGACAGGTCGAGAATATCGTTGATCACCGACAGCAGGTGCTGCGAGGCATGCACCACCTTGTCCAGCTGGTCGCGCTGCCGGGCGTCGGTCGTCCGCCGCAAGGCGAGGTCGGTCATGCCCAGGATGACGTTCATCGGCGTGCGCAGCTCATGGCTCATGTTGGCCAGGAAGGTGCTCTTCGCGCGGTTCGCTGCCTCGGCCGCCTCCTTGGCGATGGACAGCGCAGCCGTCCGCTCCTCGACCCGGCGCTCCAGTTGCTGGCGATAGTGCGCCAGCTCGGCCTCGGCCCGCTTGCGCTCGGAAATATCGCGGGTGATGCCGAGTATCCGCCAGGGCTGCCCCTGGGCATCGAGCATCAGGGTGGCGGACACCTCGCTCGCTATGATGCGGCCATCCTTGCACGGCTGGTCGATCTCGATATTGGCGAAACGCGCCGTCAGATCGCCGGCCGCCAGGCGCTGGAGGGCAGACTGCAAGGTTGCCTCGACCCGCTGCAGGGAACCGGGGGTCATGGTCGCCGACAATGGCTGGGCCATCACTTCGGCGGCCGTCCAGCCGCGCATGCGTTCGACCGCCGGGCTCATGTAGATGAATTGCAGGCTGGGGTATTCGAGCAGCCAGATCGCATCCCGGCAGTTCTCGGCAATCAGGCGGTACTGCTCCTGGCTTTGTTGCAGCGCATCTTCGGTGCGCTGGCGTTCGACAGCCAGGCAGGCCAGGCTGGCGTAGTCCTCGATCAGCGCAATTTCAGCCACCGTCGGCGTCGTCGGCGCCCGGTGATAAATGGCGAAGGTGCCCAGCACGCGGCCATTGCGCCCCGTGAAGGGTTGCGACCAGCAGGCACCGAGCCCGGCCTGGGCAGCCAGTTCGCGATACGGCTGCCAGTAGGGATGCTGCTGGATATCCGCGACGATGATCCGCTCCTTGCGATAGGCCGCCGTACCGCAGGAGCCCACGCCATCGCCGATGGCGATACCGTCGATGGCCCGGTTGTAGAAATCGGGCAGGCTGGGCGCCGCCCCCTGTTGCAGATGCCGGCCCTCGGTATCGAGCAGCAGGATCGAGCACAGGCAGCCGGGATGCAGCTCCTCGACACGGTGCACCAGCTCGTCGAGCACGGCCGGCAGGCTCGCGCCCAGGCTGATCGACTTGAGGATCTGGTTGTGCAGCTCCAGCTCGCGCGTGCGCAGGGCCAGTTGCTGCTTGCTCGCCGCCTCGCGGCGATTGACGCGGATGACATAGAACAGCAGGCCGCAGGACACCGCGATGAGCAGCACGGCAACGAGCAGGTAGGTATAGAACGGCCACAAGTCCACACGCTGATCGAGGTTTCCCGGCATGCCGACCGGGCTGGAAGCGCCGGGCAGCAGGCCGATCGAGCCGGCAGCGTGCGCCACTGGCAGGCTGAGCGGCAATCCAGTGAGCAGAAGGAGGAGCAAGACCAGGCGCAAGCGCATATCGGCAGCAACTTAAATTGCAGAGTTTATAAATATACCAAAATGTCAGGCCTACACAGCCCCTAATTTCACAGGAATCACCAAACGGGCAGCCCAACGGCCGGTCAGCCAAACGGCTAGAATCCTCACCATGCGTATCCTGCTCGTTGAAGACGATCCAGAACTCGGCGATGGCCTCGCCATCGGCCTGCGCCAGGCCGGTTTCGCCGTCGACTGGCTGCGCGACGGTCACGCGGCCGACCTCGCCCTGCGCGACGAAAGTTTCGATCTCGTCGTGCTCGACCTTGGACTGCCGCGCCTGAGCGGCATGGAGGTGCTCAAACGGGCCCGCGACCGCGGCCAGAGCCTGCCCATCCTTATCCTGACCGCCCGCGACGCAACCGGCGACAAGGTATCCGGCCTCGATGCCGGGGCCGACGATTACCTCGTCAAGCCGATCGACCTCGATGAACTGAGCGCCCGCATCCGCGCTCTGACCCGGCGCTCGGCCGGCCGTGCCGCCCCCTTGCTGGTGCATGGCGAGCTGGCCATCGACCTGGCCGCCCACCGCGTCACGCTGGCCGGGCAGGCGGTCGAATTGTCCGGCCGCGAGTTCTCCCTGCTCCACATGCTGCTCGAAAACGCCGGCCGCGTACTCACCCGCAGCCAGCTCGAACAATCGCTCTACGGCTGGCACGACGAACCGGACAGCAATGCGCTCGAAGTACATATCCACCACCTGCGCAAGAAGCTGGGCAGCGAGTTGATCCGCACCCTGCGCGGCGTCGGCTACACCATACCCAAATGACCACCACCTGGTTCTCGCTGCGTCGGCGGTTGCTCGGCCTGTTGCTCGGCGGCGTTGCGGCGGCCTGGCTGGTAACCATGGTTTTCAGCTACGTCGACGCCCACCACGAGGTCGATGAACTGTTCGACGCCCAACTCGCCCAGGCCGCCCAGACGCTGCTGGCGCTGGCCAGCCACGACGAGGGCGAAGGGGTCGAGGATCTTGGCGAAGCCGCTCATAAATACCAGCGCCGCCTGCGCTTCCAGATCTGGCGGGCCGACGGCAAGCTGCTGATGCGCTCGAACAATGCCCCGGAAAGCCCGCTGACCCAAGCCGGCGGTTTTTCGGAAACCCATGGCGAGGAAGGCCACTGGCGCCATTTCAGCCAGTGGAACGACGAGCGCAGCCTGCAGGTCCAGGTCAGCGAAAACCACCACATCCGCGACGACCTGATCGGCCACATTGCCTGGCGCCTGATCATTCCCGCCCTCTTTGGCCTGCCGCTGATCGGCCTGTGGGTCTGGCTGGCCACCCGGCACGGCCTCTCTTCGCTGGATGGCGTGGCGCGCCAGATCGCCAGCCGCGATCCGCAACAACTGCAGGCCATCCACCCGGCCAGCGCACCGGCCGAGATCCGCCCGCTGGTCGAAGCACTGAACGGCCTGTTCCAGCGCGTGGAACAAACCATCGACGCCGAACGCCGCTTCACTGCCGACGCCGCCCACGAACTGCGCACGCCGCTGGCTGCGCTGCAGGCCCAGCTGCAGGTCGCCCAACGCGCCCGCAATGGTGAGGAACACGACCGTTCGCTGCAGCAGTTGCAGAGCGGACTCAGTCGTGCCGCCCGCCTGGTCGACCAGATGCTGCAACTGGCCCGCCTCGACCCGGAATCCGGCCTGCCCCATCCACAGCCGGTCGACCTGACGGCGCTGGGCGAAGCGGTGTGCGCCGATCTCGGTGCGCAAATCATCGCCCGCAACATCGATTTCAGCTTCGAATCGCCCGGCCCGGCCATCGTCACCGGCCATGCCGAATGGCTGCGCGTGCTGATCCGCAACCTGGTGGACAACGCCGTGCGCTACACGCCGGAAGGCGGCACGGTGACCGTGCGCATCGAGCGCCAGAATGGCCGCCTGACGCTGGCCGTCAGCGACAGCGGCCCGGGCATTCCGGCGGCGCAGCGGAGCGCCGTGCTGCAACGCTTCCATCGGCTGGACCAGGGCGGCCAGCCGGGCAGCGGGCTTGGCCTGGCCATCGTTGCCCGCATTGCCGAACTCCACGCTGCTCAATTGTATCTAGGCACTTCGCCTATGACTAAAGGCCTAGATATCAGAGTACAATTTGCCGCACCTTGCACCGCACCATGACCGGAGCATGACAATCGGCGACCTGCCGCTCACCATGGGTCGGGATACCCGCATCATCGCCACGCAACCATGAACACTGCCCAGATACTGACTTCTCCGCTCAAGACAGACGAAGACCTGCCCGAAGGCACACGGCGCGTAATCGACGGCCTGGAACGCGTGTTCTACGACGGCTACTGGATCAAGACCTATCCGGTTCCCAAGGACACCCTGGAAGCCAAGAAGAAACTGATCGAAGCGCTGACGCGGCGCCTGTTCAACCATACCGAGCATGGCCTGAACATTCCCGGCACCCGCCTGCGCGAAGCCCGCGAGAGCTACGAGAGCGAAACCGACACCGCCCGCAAGCGCGTCAAGGGCGCCATGCTGGCCGGCGCGCTGTTCAACCGGGCGGCCGACATTTTCCGCAAGCTGGTCGAACTGCAGGCCTGCGGCATCGAAATCCTCAGCGACAACCCGCTGATGCGCGAATGCGGCAAATGCCTGCTCGACGCCATGGAACTCGGCCGCTGCGTGCTGCACCGCAGCGGCGAGGAAGGCATCGACGAACTGTGGGGCGAGCCCTTCCGCGCCTTCTCGATTCCGCTCGAGGATTTCTACGAAAGCCGCTACATCAAGATCGGCCGCGTCCTGCGCGACATCGACCGCATCTCGCAAGCCATGATCGATACCTTCAGCGGCATCCCGGCCTTTGCCGACATCGAGGCCCCGGTTCTCGACCTGGCCTCCGCCGCCAAGATCAAGACCGAGACGCTGCGTACCGATGGCGACATCTTCGACGTCTGGGCGCGCATGGTCACCGCGGCCGAAAGACTGGGCGAACTGGCCCTGCGCTGCGACGGCAACGTTCTCTCGTCGCCCATGACCTACAACCTCTCGGATGGCCTGCAACTGATCCGCCAGGGCCGCGACCTGATCTTCTACATCGCCCGCGCCCGCACCGCGATGCCCAAGAGCACCCAGGAATACGCCGCCCGCTGCGCCACCTACCTCGCCACCGGCCGAGCACCGCTGATTCCGGTAACGCTGCCGCTTTGACTTTGCTGCCCTTATGCGGCACACCGGCTAAAGGGTAGGCAAAAAATCCAGCGGACTTTCCCAATCGGGAAAACGCCCCCGCTGCTCTCATTGGCCATTCTCGGCGCCAACGTCAGCAACGCGACCGAGCAGGGGAGATGAACCGCTTCGGTCAATGGCCATCTGATCCTTCAACGCATCAATCAGCCTTC
>ERZ724518.1183-NODE-1183-length-11662-cov-14.419144_pt1 | contig 11662 bp, 14 predicted proteins | sample MGYA00376051_ERZ724518 | MGnify/ENA primary metagenome ERZ724518 (study PRJEB28724, sample SAMN07190885) | wastewater metagenome | isolation source: influent of sewage treatment plant in Hong Hong | place: Hong Kong | collected 2016-03-17 ... | reverse complement strand
AAAGTTAAAATTCGTTGGATAGTTTGGTAAACTTCACTTGCAAACTCAAGTCCAAGATTAGTTTTACACTCTTCATAATAATCAATAGAGTCATTTAACTCTTTTTCAGCTTCTGGATGAAAAAAATAAGTCATCTATTTTAATCTATTAGCAATTTTTCTAAAAACCTCATCACCTGAAACTAAAGTTACTTTTGACGATTCAATTTCATCTTTTCTTTTATTTACTTCTTTTATCCATAAATCATCTATTGATTTATCAATAGGATTGATGCTATTTAGGATTTTATCTACAATTTTTGTTTTTATATCAATAGGTAAAACATCGATTTCATCAAATAATTGTTCTTGTTTTAAAGCTGTCATTTTAAACATCCTTTATAAAAATTACTTTTATTATAACTAAAATTCTATTAGTAAAACTCCCAAATCTCAACACCCATAAAACTTCCTCTTAAGCCTATTTGTCGTTTTATATCTTTCTCTTTTAACTTTGAAGTATAAGACTCTTCAAAAAATTCATTTAAAATATGATTTAAACTATGCGCCAAAACATTGTCATCTATAAATGAGTTTTATAAGTTGAAAATTTTTTGAGTTTATACAACTCAACTCTTCGTTTATATAAGAAGTTTATTTTATAATTTGATTAATTTTTGCTCCTACAAATTTTGTAGTGCAATAGAAGTTCCATAAAAAAAGATAGCCAAAAAGCTATCTTTTTTATTTTAAAGTGTTAAGCGAATGCAGGTTCTAAGAAAGGAATGATTTGTTTTTTTCTTGATAAACAACCATCTAACCAAACTTTTCCATCTTCAAGTTTACAGTTAAATGCTTTTTCAAAAATAGATGCATCGTCAGAAGTTACTAATACTTCACTTCCCTCTTTCATAATGTCAGTTAAAAGTAAAGCAACAGTGTGAAGATTGTTCTCTTCTTTTACTTTTTTAATATCAGCCATTAATTCATCTTTGATTTCATCAAAAACACTTCCATCAACAACTTCAAGTTGTCCAACACCTACTTTTGTTCCGTGCATATCGAAGTTTTTATAATCTCTCATTACTAATTCTCTAATAGGTGTTCCTGCAACCGCTGATTTTACTCTAAACATTTCCATACCAACAGCACCAAAATCTTCAATTCCACAAATAGCTGCTAATTCTCTAACCGCTTTAATATCTGCTTCTGTACAAGTTGGAGATTTAAAAATAACTGTATCAGATAAAATCGCACACATCATAATTCCAGCTATATTTGCAGGGATTTCAACTTTGTGAAAATCATACATCTCTTTTACGATTGTATTTGTACAACCAACTGGTCTAATCCAACACTCTAGTGGAGCAGAAGTTGTAATATCTCCTAATTTATGGTGATCAACAATACCAACAATAGTAGTTTTATCAAGTTCTTGTGGAGCTTGTGCTACATCTGAATAATCTGTGATATATAACTCATCACCAGCAAAAGAAGTTTTTAAAACTGGTAATTCAAATCCAAATCTTTCTAAGATATATTTTGTTTCAGGATTTGGTTCACCTTGTCTTGCAGGAGTTGCAGGTCTTCCTATTTTATTTAAAAGGTAAGCTAGAGAAATCGCTGAACAGATAGAATCTGAATCAGGAATAATATGTCCACATGTATATAATGCCATTTTATAAAGTCCTATTTTAAATTTTTGCCCATTTTATCCAAAAGTAAGTTATGTTAATTTTAAATAATTAAATTAACTCTATTTTACTATTAAAAATCTACCTAATTGCCTATTTTTTAAAAGCATATCATAAGATGCAACTGCTCCGTGCATAGATACATAAACTCCATTTTTAATTTCACTATTTAAAAATCCAATAGCTTGTGAAAAATTCATAACAGCTTCTGTTTCATCTATGCTCATAGGAACCATAGCACCTGTTAATATTATCTTTTTAGCTATATTCTTTTCATCTAAAAATTTAGCTGTTATATCAAGAGTATCTGTACCATGAACTATGATAATATTTTCAAAACTATCTTTTATTGCTTCATATAAAAACTCTCTATCTTCTAGTGTCATTTCTAAACTATCTTTTGAAATGATATTTCTTATATCAAACTCTATATTATGGCAATTCTTTACTATTTTTTCTAGTGCAATACCATCTTTTGGAACTTCGAGTTCTCCACTAATAGGATTATATCTTTTATTAAAAGTTCCTCCTGTATTTAAAACAGTTATTTTCATTTAACTTCCTTTATTAGATTATTAACCATATTTTCAGGTTTTAATAACTCATCTAATTCCTCTTTTGTAAATAGCCCTTGTTCTAAAATAATATCATATACCCTTTTATTTGTTTTTAATGCCTCTTTAGCAATAGATGAACTTTTTTCATATCCTAAAATTGGGTTTAAACTAGTTACAAGAGTAACTGAATTTAAAATATTATTCATACAAACTTCTTTATTTGCAGTTATCCCTTTGATACATTTTTCTCCTAAAGATTGAAATGCTCTTCTCATCATAATTATTGAAGTAAAAAGTTTATATGCAATCAATGGTTCAAAAACATTTAATTGTAATTGCCCATGCTCACTTGCTATTGAAATAGTTGCATCTGCACCAATTACTTCAAAAGCAACTTGATTTACAACTTCTGGCATTACAGGATTTACTTTTCCTGGCATTATAGAACTTCCTGGTTGGAGTGCAGGAAGATTTATTTCATTGAATCCAGCTCTTGGACCAGAACTCAATAATCTTAAATCATTACAAATTTTAGATATTTTTATAGCAATACTTTTAAGCATTCCTGAAATATGTACAAACGAACCTGTATCTTGAGTAGCCTCAATCAAATCTCCAGCACCAACATAATCAACACCTGTTACTTCTCTTAAATTTGATATAACTTTTCTTTGATATTCAGCTTTTGTATTAATTCCTGTACCAATAGCAGTTGCACCTAAATTTACTTTTTTTAGAAGTGCTTGTACATTTTTGAGTCTAATAATATCATCATTAATCATTACTGCAAAAGTTTTAAACTCTTGTCCCAAAGTCATAGGGACTGCATCTTGAAGTTGAGTTCTTCCCATTTTTAAAATATCTTTAAATTCATGTGATTTTTCTTCAAAACAATCTTTTAAAAATCCTAAAGAGTCTTTTAACATAAAAATCAATTCATAAAGTGTAAGCTTAATAGCAGTTGGATAAACATCATTTGTTGATTGGCTCATATTTACATGATTATTTGGATGAATTATTTCATAAGAACTTTTTTTGTAACCTAATATTTCTAAAGCTCTATTTGCTATAACTTCATTTGCATTCATATTTGTAGATGTTCCAGCTCCACCTTGAATTGGATCAACAATAAACTGGTCATGAAATTTTCCATCAATTATTTCATTACAAGCTTGAATTATTGCATCTTTTTGAACTTCTGTTAAATCACCTAATTCAAAATTTGTAATAGCACACGCTTTCTTAACTTTTGCAAGGGATTTTATGAATGTTGGGAATAAAGAAATATCTGTCTTTGTAATATCAAAATTTTCTTTTGCTCTTAATGTTTGAATTCCATAATATTTATTTAGTTCAATCTCTTTTTCACCTAAAAAGTCTTTTTCTGTTCTATATAATTTTTCCACGACAAGCCTTTTATTTAATAAGTAGTAGAATGATATAGAATTAATTATTTAAAAAAGAGAAAATAGAAGTGTATAAATCTGAAATTTAGAGTTTTATTTCAAATTTATACTAAAGAAGATTTATTTTATAAGTTCTTTTACGATTTTTATCAAATAATCTGCAGAATTTTTTGCACTTGATTTTAAAAACTCATCAAAATCAAATCCAGCATCCATATCAGCACTATCAGAAATTGCTCTTAAGATAAAAAATGGAATATTTAAAGCATCACAAACCACAGCAACACTTGCCCCTTCCATCTCTAAAGCATCAGCTTTAAAAGTAGATTCAATAAAGTTTTTTCTATCAGTTGAATGAACAAATTGATCACCAGTTGCAATCGTTCCAACAATTACTTTTAAATCATTTTCATTTGCAACTTTTATTGCAACTTCTCTTAAACTTTTTGTAGTCTCAACAAATACATTTCCACCTGGCACATATCCATGAGGATGACCAAAAGCAGTTATATCTAAATCATGTTGGCAAAGTTTATCAGCAATAATTAAATCACCAATTTGAAGTTTTGGATTAATTCCTCCAGCAACTCCTGAAAAAAGAAGTGTATCACAACCAAATTTTTCAATCATTGTAGTTGCAGTTAAACTAGCAAATACTTTTCCAATTTTTGAATATGCAATCACAATATCTAAACCATTAAAGTTTACTTCATAATATTTGTTATTTGCAAACTCAATTACATTTACATTTTCAAAATGGGCTAAAAGAGGCTCAATTTCTTCTTCCATAGCACCCATAATTGCTAATTTAGTCATTTAATTCACCTAAAACAGCTTCTAAAGTTGCCATATCAGAAACATTAAGTGTTGGTTTGTCTGTAATTTTTTTATTTAAACCTTTTAAAACAATTCCATTTCCAAATTCAATAAATAGATCAACTTTGTCACTATGAGAAGATACTGATTGTTTATATTTCACTGGGCTTGTTAATTGAGAAGCTAATAACTCTATTGCTTCAGCTTTTGTAGTATAAGCATTTGTACTAACATTTGAAATAACAGGCATAAACTCATCTTTTAAATATTTTTCTAAATATGGTTTTAAACTTTCAACTGCACTTTGTAATAATTCACAGTGAGATGCAACAGACATATCTAAAACAATAGCTCTTTTTGCACCAGATGCTTTAAATACATCTACAAGTGACTCTAAATCAGCTTTAATACCAGCAAGTACAAGTTGTCCATCCATATTATAATTTGCTGGCCAAACTTTTTTACCTAATGCTCTTTGTTCTTCACATACTCTTTCAACAGTTGCATCATCAATACCAACTAATGCCATCATACCTGCACCTCCACCAGAACAAGCTTCAGTCATAAATAACCCTCTTTTATGAACTAATTCAACAGCATCTAAATAATCCATTGCACCAGCAGCAACTAATGCTGAAAACTCACCTAAAGAGTGACCTAAAACAAATTCAGGAGTAATGTTACATTTTTCTTTAAAAATTGCACATGCGATTAAACTAACTAATAAAATAGCTGGTTGAGTAAACTCTGTTTTCCCTAAATTTTCATTTTCTTCAAATAAAAGTTTTTCAAAATCAATACCAAGTCTATCACTAACTTTTGAAATCATATCTTTAGCTATATCAGAATTTTCAAAAAAATTTTTTCCCATTCCTACAGTTTGACTTCCTTGTCCTGGAAAAATAAAAGCAACTTTTTTCATTTTAAGTACCTCTTGTTATAAAGTTTAAATGATTAAAACCATTTCTTAAAGTTAAAATTCATAACCCTAAAAAATAGTTTTGCCCAAATGTAAGAATACATCTGGGCAAAATTTAAATTTCTTTGTTATAAACAAAAAATTAGTGACAACCACATCCACCATGTGAATGTCCATGGTCATGACCATGATCGTGACCAGTTCCACAAGAACCACCACCGTGAGAATGAGAGTGACCTCCGCTACCACAACATCCACCACCCATAGCAGCCATTCCACCAACAACACCAGTTTGAATCTCTTCTTCAGTTGCATCTCTTAAAGATAAAATAGCAACAGAGAACATTAATGTTCTTCCAGCCATTGGATGATTATAATCAATTGTTACTTCAGCATCTGTAAATGATTTAACAACCACTTGTACAGTTTCACCATGCTCACCTGTTCCATATAAAGACATACCTTCAACTAATTCAATACCAGCAAATTGTTCTTTTGGTAAAGTTTGAACAGCTTCTTCATTATATTCACCATAAGCATCAACAGCTTGAACTAAAACATCTGCTTCTTCATTTGCTGACATTTCAACTAATTTTGACTCTAAACCAGGAATAATTTGACCTTTTCCAGAAATAAATTCTAATGGAGCTTGTCCAACATTTGTATCTAAATGCTCACCTGTTTTTGCATCTTTTAATGTATATTCAATACCAATTACTTTTGACATATATTTTCCTTATTTACTATATTCTATAATTTTGATAAATTTTGTTTAGCTTCTTTTGCTTCACTTGAATTTGGATAAAGGTCAATCAAAGTACTGTAAAAACTTTTTGCATTGTCCTTATCTTTTGCTTTTTCAAATGAAATAGCACTGTGCAATAATAATGTTGGCATATAAGCTGCTTTATCATTTAATATAGCAGATTTTTTATAATAACTTATTGCAGCGTCATATTTTTTTCTCATATACCAATTCTCTGCTAAATAATAATTAACCTCTGCAGGTTTATAGTTTGCTTCTAAAAGCTTTTCATATTTTGGAGTAGAAGCCTCATATTTTTTTGAATCAAAATCACTTTTTGCTTCTTTTAAAAGATTTGCTTTTTCTTCAGGAGTAGTTAGTTTTTTATCAGAAACAACAGGAGTAGTATCAGTAACATCTATTCCTGAAGAATTTGCATCAAGTTTAGTTTTTGGAGCTACTGCAGAACTTTTTATTCCCATTGCTTTTTTAACAGCTTCAAACTCTTCTCTCGTAACAAATTGTTGCATATTTTTTTCTAGTTCATTTGAAGAAACATATTCTGAATTTATTTTATTAACTAATGTAGATAATTTTGTAATTGCAGCTTTTAATTCAGCTACTTGTGAATCGCTAATTTGTGAACCAGCAGACATTGTGTTTTTAGAACCTAAATCTGAAGACCCATTTCTAATTAATTCATCAAGCTTTTTAGCTGTTGAATTTAATTTTGCAGAATCACCTTCAGATGTAGATTCTAAGCCTTCTAACCTATTTTTAATAGCTTCAAGAGAAGAATTAATATCACTCATTTTAGACGAAAGACTATTAATACTTGCTTGATTTTTTAAAATATGTTTTTCAGATGAACTTAGTCCATTTGAACCACTACTTAAATCACTTGAATCAAAAACCGAAACCTCTTGGGCTGCGGTTAATGAAGTTGCTACTATAAAAGGTAGAAGATACTTAGTCATATGAATTATTTACTTAATTCGTGCTCAACTCTTCTGTTTTTTGCCCAACAATCTTTTGTTTTCTCAGTACAAACTGGAGAACTTTCACCTAATGAAACTAAAGAAATGTTAGCAGTTACACCGTTAGCAACTAAAACATCTTTAACTGAGTTAGCTCTTTTTAAACCTAAAGCGTAGTTATACTCATCTGATCCCCACTCATCTGTGTTACCAGATACAGTTACAGTTGTGTCAGCTTTTAATGGAGATAATTTAGAAGCATTTGAAGTTGCTTTATCTTTGTTTTCAGCTGTTAAGTTATATTTGTCAAATGCAAAATATACATGCTCAATTAAAACTCTTTGACCATTGATCATATACCAGTTACCGTTAGCAGCTTTTTCTAAAGCAGAAAAACCAGCATCAGAAAGACCTGAAGTACCTTTGTTTGCAGAAGAATTAGTTGAAGCACTATCAACATTCATATCAGCATTTTTTTCACTACATCCTGTAGAGAATAGCATAGCCGCAACTAATAAAGAATAAACACCTAATTTTTTCATATTTTTGTCCTTGAAATAAAATTTGCTGTAATAATACAAGACGAAAGCTTAATTATTGTTTATAAAATCTAAAAAAATAGTCTATTTACTATTTTTTATTATATAAATTGGATTTTATGAAAGTAAAAGTTGAGAAATAAAAATTTATAGCTACTAATTTTAAAAAATTTTTAGTAGCTATAATTTAGAGTTGATTAGTAAAATTACCAATCAATAGATTGAATTCGTTTACCTTGAAGAGGGAATAAGAATGATTTACTATAATCTAATCGAATAATACCAATAGAACTAGTTCCTCCAAAAGTCTTTATAAAAAGAAGAGTTTGCCCATCTGTTGAGAATTTTGGAAATTGATTAACACCACTTGTCGTAAGTCTTTTTAAACTATCTGTTTTCGTAGAAATCAAATATAAATTAAAACTTTTATCTCCTAATTCATTTGATGAGTCTTTACTACTATATACTATATTATTTCCAAATGCAGTAGCAGATGAATTATTATTACTATGATATACCAATCTTTCAACAGATGTTGAATTAATTCCTTGTGCAAAAATATTAGGGTTTCCTAATCTATCAGAAACGAATACTATTCTTGAATCATTCTCGATAAACTGACCTCCAACATCAATACCACCATATTTAGTAACTTGAGTCTGTTTTTTCGTTCTTGTGTCATACACAAAAATATCTGGTTGCCCAGTAGGTGAAGCTGTAACTAATAATTTTGAACCATCAGCATTAACATCAGAACAAGCTAACATCCCATCTGACTCCATAATTACTTCTTTACTTCTATTATAAATATTTAGTTTAACTAAAGTTGGTTTATTATAGTTATAAGTTGTGTAATATATAGTTTTTTGTTCATTATCAGCCCATTTAGGGAAAATATTTAATCCACCACTTACAACCGTTTTTTTATAAGTTAATGTATAATCTCCTATCATAATATCAGCAGAACCTGAAGTTGTATAAGTCGAGAATACAACAAATTTTTCCATCCAATCAATAGGAGGTGCTTTGAAAAATGCATTAACTGAAATAGCAGCTTTATGTGCTAAAAAAACAAATCTATCTTCTTGAGTTGTAGCAAAATTTTTCTCTAAAAGTAATACCCTTCCATTTATGTCATAAAGCTTAGCCATTAAAGTATATGAACCAGCTTCTTTTTTAGCTGATAAATTTAAATATAAATTTACTCCTTGATTTGATAAACTAAGAACATCAGGTATACTTTCATATGATGACACACTATTTATAGTAGCAACATCAAAATTCCCACTCACAGATAAATCATCTGCTAAACTTTTTTTAATTCTATTTAAAGTATCTACTTCCGAACTATCTGTTGCAACTGAAACTAAAATTTTTGGAGAAGCATTAGTTTTTTTTACAACTTCTAAATTTGCATCTACTTCTGCAAAAACTGAACTAATTATCAATGATAACAACAACAATATTTTATACATAAATTTTATCCTTCCGATCTAAAAGTAATATTTGCTTTTATATCTTTATCTTTTGTAGGCTTTGGATAAGCCACATTTATTTGTTGATCTAAAAAAGCTTTTAAAGATGAATCAAAAGCTTCATCTCCAGATTTTGTAACAAATCGATAATCAAATTTTCCATCTAAATCAATCATAATTAAAACTACAGCTTTAAGACCTGTTCCTACAGGATTCCAAACATTTAATAATTCTTGAACCTTTGAAAAATATTCATCAGTTTCCTGCCCTTTATTAGCATTTGTAGCCTTTACATTAGTTGCAGTTTTTTCATCTTCTAATAATTTATCTATCTTAACATTATTAGTTCTTTTTTCTTTTTCAAATTTTGACTTGAATCTCTTAGGGTCAATAGATTTTTCAATATTATTTACTTCTTCTTTTGCAACAGTTTTTGCTGTCTCTTTTACATTTGCAAATAATGATTTAAGATCTGGTCTTTTTTCATTTGATGCAGAGGCAACTTTTTCTTCTTTAACTGCTTCTTTCTCTATTATTTTTTCCGTCTTTTTTTCGACCATCTTTTTTTCAGCTATTTCTGTAATCATGTCAAGTTCTATAGTGGTTGCTGTAGATTTAAGATCTAAAGTCTTAGACTCTGGACTAGCAATATAAAAAAATAATAGAAAACAAAGAAAACCATAAAACGAAAATGCTATTATACCTGAAAGTATAAATGAAAAGTTATCTTTCATTTATTATCCATCTGTTACTAAAGCAACTTTGAAGAAACCAGCTTCTTTTACTGATTTCAAAACAAAAATTATATCATCATATTTCAATTCTTTATCAGCTCTAATATGTATTGGAGTATTTTGGTCTTTTCCATTTGCAAAAAGGAGAAAACTATCTGGGAAATTAGCAATTGCTACTTTATTTTTATTAAGTGTAACCGTTCTATCTTTAGTAATAATAAGATCAATTTTTTGAACATCTGAAACTTGTTGTGATCTACTTCCTGTTGGAAGATTTATTGGTTCTTCAAACTCAATTACAGGTGCCGTAACCATTAATATTGCTAGTAATACTAGCATAATATCAACTAAGGGCGTAATATTTAATTCTGGTTTATCATTATAATCAAGCACGATATTAACCCTTAGCAATTAAAATTTGCGCTTGTGCCTTAAGATAAATGTTTAACTCATAAATCTTTCTAGTAAGTATTTGGTGGAAAGTATAAGCAAAAATAGCAACAAAAATACCAGCTGCAGTTGCAACTAAAGCTTCACTGATTGCAGGTGCAATAACAGAGAAAGCAACTTTTGATTGACTTGCAAATTTTGCAAATGATTCTAATATTCCAGTTACTGTTCCAAAAAGACCAATAAAAGGCGATGTTGAAGAAATAATGGCTAACCACGAAATTCCTGAACTTGCATCTTTGATAATATTTATTTCACAAGCATATAATAGTTCTTTAGAACTTGTATTATTTGTACACTTATTTAGTGCCGACAACGACGAAAATCTAGCTTCTCTTGATGTTAATCCTTCAAGTGATCTAACCTCATTTTTAATAAGTGCAGTCACTGCAAAATATCTATAAAAGAAAATCCAAATTGTAACGATTAAGTAAATTGACAATAGTGCTAAAACTATATAAGTTATAGCACCACTATTTGCCAAATAATTTAGTATTGTAGTAATCATATTAGCTTTTATGCAAATGAATTAATTTTTGCTTCAACAGAAGCAACAGAGATATTAGAATCTTTAACAGATTTTACCAACTCTTTTGCTGCTTCAATATTTTTAGCAATTTCAGAGTCTTTTCCTGAAGTTAATGCAATAGCACCATCTGCTAAAACATCAACCGATTTCTCATCTACTTTTACATGTCCCCAGTTAATAGCGACAGCTTCAGTAGAATTTGCCTTTTCAATAACAATTACACCAACTGTTAAAGAAGAAACCAATGATGAATGTTCTGGTAAAACACCGAACTCTCCCTCTTTTCCAGGGAGAGTTACAGTTTTAACATCATCATTAAAGATTTCTCCATTAGGTGTAACTATTGATAATCTAATTGTATCCATGTTATGCCTTAATGGTTTTGTTATTTCATTTTCTCAGCTTTTGCTAGAACCTCATCGATTCCACCAACCATATAGAATGCCATTTCAGGAACACTATCATATTTACCTTCTAAAATTCCTTGGAATCCAGCAATAGTATCTTTTAATTCAACATATTTTCCTGGGCTTCCTGTAAATACTTCAGCAACGAAGAATGGTTGAGATAAGAATCTCTCGATTTTTCTTGCTCTTGAAACAACAAGTTTATCAGCTTCAGACAACTCATCCATACCAAGAATTGCAATAATATCTTGTAAATCTTTATATTTTTGTAATACAGATTGAACACCTCTAGCTGTATTATAATGCTCAAAACCAATAATATCTGCACTTAAAATTCTTGAAGTTGAATCTAGTGGATCAACTGCAGGATAGATACCTTTTTCAGCAATTTTTCTGTTAAGAACTGTAGTTGCATCTAAGTGAGCAAAAACAGAAG
>ERZ724518.1177-NODE-1177-length-11673-cov-23.126097_pt1 | contig 11673 bp, 6 predicted proteins | sample MGYA00376051_ERZ724518 | MGnify/ENA primary metagenome ERZ724518 (study PRJEB28724, sample SAMN07190885) | wastewater metagenome | isolation source: influent of sewage treatment plant in Hong Hong | place: Hong Kong | collected 2016-03-17 ... | reverse complement strand
AGCTTATTTTGTAAGTGTTTGTAATGTGGTGTATTATTAGTAGGTAAACCAATAAGCCGCGTTTTGTTTTTCTGACAATAATTTATCTAGCTACTAAATTACTTTAGTAGTCTTGCGAAGACCAATAAAATGTGAAGTAATTACCTAGTCTTCTTGCTGCAGGTTGGGTTTACAAAGCCATTAAGATTACTCAAAATGCTGGTAGGCTCTTACCCCACCGTTTCACCATCACCGAAAAATCGGCTGTCTATTCTCTGTTGCACTATCCCTTAGGTTACCCTAGCCATTATTTAAATGGAACCACACTTCACAGCAGCCCGGACTTTCCTCTTGATTTTACTCAAGCTATTGTCTGGTTTACCTAGCTGCAATTATAGCTTTTATTTCTTAAAATCTATTTTTTGATCACATCATAATGTTCTGGTACTTCAAATTTAAAAATTGAATCAGAAATTTCACCATTTTGAGTTACATTAGAAAACTTAATTTCTACACTATTTTCAAGTTTATCTTTATATTTTATTTCTTGAATTTTATCATCTGTTTTCGAAGTCATTATTAGATAATCAACTTCGTCAATAGTTGTAGAATAACTATTATTATCGACTTTTTTTGAGTTATTTAGAAGTTTAATAATATTTATTTCACTATCTAACTGTGTGTAAATTGCCTGTTCAAGTTCAGGCTCATCTACAATTGCAGAATCATTATTTATATAAACATTTTTAACAACTGGTGTTTCATATTTCCATAAAATTTTTCCACTTTTTTTAATGAAAACTTCTCCTTTATATTCAATAATATTTTTTGAACTAGAAGTAATAATTTGTGAAAAAGAAGCCTTGAAAGAATCTAAATTTTTAATATCACTTGAAGCTAGACAAGAGATACAAAAAAGCGTTGAAGTAAATATCAACTTATAAAACATATTTTAACCTTTTTTTTTATATAATCTTTGCGATTATAACGAAAAGGAACTAATTTTATGTTAAATGTTTTTTCAAAAATTTTTGGTACAAGAAACGATAGAGAAATAAAAAAATACAGAAAAAAAGCGCAAGAGATAACAGCTCTTGAAAGTAAATATGAAAATTTAAGTGATGAAGAGCTACAAAATGAATTTAATAAGCTAAAAGAGCTTGTACAAAAAGAAGAAAAATCATTGAATGATGTGTTGGCAGACTCTTTTGCAATTACAAGAGAAGCAAGTCGTAGAACTTTAAATATGAGACCTTATGATGTACAACTAATTGGTGGAATGGTTCTACATGAAGGAAGAATCGCTGAGATGAAAACAGGAGAAGGGAAAACTCTTGTTGGTTCATTGGCTGTTGCTTTAAATGCTTTAAGTGGAAAAGGTGTTCATGTTGTAACAGTAAATGATTATCTTGCTAGTAGAGATGCAAATGAGTTAAGTCCTTTATATAACTTTTTAGGTTTTAGTGTTGGTGCTGTTGTTGGTGGATTAAGAAATGATGCAGAAAGAAGAGAACAATACTCTTGTGATATTACTTATGGAACAAACAATGAATTTGGTTTTGATTATCTAAGAGATAACATGAATTATGATATAAATGAAAAAGTTCAAAGAGGTCATAATTTTGTAATTGTTGATGAAGTTGACTCAATTTTAATCGATGAAGCAAGAACTCCTTTGATTATTTCAGGACCAACAAATCATAAAAATTCTAATTATATAAAAGCAAATGAAATAGCTTTAAAACTTGAACGTGGTCAATTAATTGAAGCAAAAAATGCTAGTGAAAAACCTTCTACAACAGGTGATTTTATCGTTGATGAAAAAAATAGGTCAGTAATTTTAACTGAACAAGGACATGAAAATGCGGAAAAATACTTTGAAGTAGATAATCTTTATTCTATTGAAAATGCTATGCTTTCTCACTCTTTGGATCAAGCATTAAAAGCAAACTTCATTTTTGAAAAAGATGTTGATTATGTAGTAAAAGACAATCAAATCATAATAGTAGATGAATTTACAGGAAGATTAAGTGAAGGAAGAAGATTTAGTGAAGGACTTCATCAAGCTTTGGAAGCAAAAGAAGGTGTTGCAATTCAAGATGAGTCACAAACTTTGGCTGATATTACGTTCCAAAACTATTTTAGAATGTATAAAAAATTAGCAGGTATGACAGGAACTGCTCAAACAGAAGCTACCGAATTTGCAGAAATTTATAGACTAGATGTTGTTTCAATTCCTACAAATGTTGCAGTTAAAAGAATAGACAAAAATGATTTAATTTATAAAAGTGAAAAAGAAAAATTTGAAGCTGTTTGTAACAGAATCAAAATATTACACGAAAAAGGTCAACCAGTTCTTGTAGGAACTGCTTCAATTGAAAAATCAGAAAAACTACATTCAATCTTAGTAAGCAAAAAAATCCCTCATACTGTTTTAAATGCAAAACAACATGAAAAAGAAGGAAAAATCATTGCAGATGCAGGGCAAAAAGGTGCTGTTACAATTGCTACAAATATGGCTGGGCGTGGAGTTGATATTAAATTAACTAAAGAGATTTTAGAGCTTGGTGGATTAGCAATTATTGGAACTGAAAGACACGAAAGTAGAAGAATTGATAATCAATTAAGAGGAAGAGCTGGTCGACAAGGAGATGTCGGAGAATCTCAATTTTATCTATCTTTAGAAGATAATCTTTTAAGAATCTTTGGAAGTGATAAAATCAAAGGTATCATGGAAAGACTAGGTATTGAAGAAGGTGAACATATTGAATCAAGAATGGTTACAAGGGCTGTTGAAAATGCTCAGAAAAAAGTAGAACAAATGCACTTTGAAAGTAGAAAACATCTACTTGAATATGATGATGTTGCAAATGAGCAAAGAAAAGTAATCTACTCATTTAGAAATGATTTATTAAAACCTGATTTTGATATTGATTCAAAACTTGATGAAAATAGGCTTGAATATGTTCAGAACCTACTATCTAATGCTAGTATAATTCCAGGAATGGCAAGTGAAGATTTTAACTATGAGTTTATTAAAACTAAGTTTGAAGAAGAGTTAAGATTATTAGTTGATATTGAAGATATGAAAAGTAATTCATATGAAGAACTAGAAGAAAGTTTAACTTCATTTTTAAAAGAAGTTTATACTAGAAAAATGTCAATGGCGGCAACTGAGCAAAAAAGTGAAATTGAAAGAATTTTATATTTACAAATTTTAGATAATGCGTGGAGAGAGCATTTATATTCAATGGATACGCTAAAAGCAGGTATTGGTCTTAGAGGTTATAATCAAAAAGACCCTCTTGTTGAGTATAAAAAAGAGTCTTATAATATGTTTATTGAATTGATTGCAAATATCAAACATGAAATTATTAAAATTTTATTTACAATTCAACTTCAAAGCCATGAAGATAGACAAAAAGAGCAAGAGACATTAGCTAAAATGAAAGAAAAAATGGAAGAAGCAACAGAACATATAACAACAAATGTTGCACAAGAAGCTGTAAAAAACAGTGATAGAAAAATAGCTAGAAATGAAGCTTGTCCTTGTGGAAGTGGGCTAAAATTTAAACAATGTTGCGGGAAAAGTGGTCCTAAAATTGGTTTAGCTGCGGGAATGTAAGTTGAATAAAAAATTAGTAAATTTCATTGTAAAAAAATATCTAAGATTTGATAAAAAGAATCCATTTATTTCTATAAGTGCCATTTTGGCATTTGTAGGTGTTTCAATTGGTGTTATGGTTTTAATTTTATCTATGGCTATTATGAATGGAACGGCAAAAGAGTTTGAAAAAAAACTTTTTACTATGAATTATCCTTTGACTATTTATCCAAAACTTGATAACTCTTTAAACGAAGAATTATTAAATAAACTTCAAAATGAATACCCCAATTTAAAATTTTCTCCTTTTGTTTCTTCTCAAGCTATTATTCAAAATGGTGATGTTATGAGTGGAGGAATGATTTTTGGTGTAATTCCAGATAAAGAAGCTGAAATTAATCCTATATATAAAAAAGCTGTAACAAATCTATTTTTAGATAAATATGACGTTATAACGGGTTCTGGAATTGCTGAGAAATTATTTTTAAATTCTGGAACGAAAACAACTTTGTATTTTACAGAATTAAATCCAACAGGTTTTTCTATGATGCCAAAAATGAAAAGATTTACATATATAAATTCTTTTAATTCAGGATTAAATGCTTATGATAAAGCCTATATGTACACTTCACTAGAAGCTTTACAAACTTTACTAAAAAAAGAAGAAGGTACTTATGATGGAATTCATATTCACTCAGATGATGCCTTCGCTGATATTGAAAAACTAAAAGTAACTCTACAAGGTACTAATACAGGAATAGTGGGATGGTGGCAACAAAATGGTAATTTTTTTGCTGCTATGAAAATGGAAAAAACAGCCTTATTTATAGTTTTAATGTTAATTATTTTAGTTGCCTCTTTAAATATTATATCTTCATTACTTATGACTGTTATGAGTAGAAGAAAAGAGATTGCCCTACTTTTATCAATGGGTGCAACAAGCAAAGAAATCAAATCTATTTTTCTAAGAGTTGGAACTATTATTGGTTTTTCAGGAATAGCAACAGGTATTATTTTAGGATTCATTGGTTATTGGTTTTTAGATAATTTTGACATTGTTACACTTCCTGCTGATGTTTATGGAAGTGCAAAATTACCTCTTGATTTAGCAATAAGTGACTTTATCTCTATTATTATTGGAGCTGTTATAATTGTTCTTATTTCATCTTATTATCCCGCTTCAAAAGCTACAAATATTGATGTAATTGATGTACTAAGAAACGAATAAGCCTTTATTTCAAAGGCTTATTTATAAACTCTTCTTTAAGTTTTTCCTCATCTTGACTATCTTTACCACTCATAAAATCTAAAAACATTGAAGGTGATGAAAATACTCTTTTTGCGATATTCATAGGAATATTAAAAGTATCTTTTGTAAGGTTTGTTGAAATCTCAGGATTATTCAAATCTCCAGAGATATTTACCTGCGTTTCCACTCTATTATTATCTCCTAATAAAACATAATTTACGACAGGAACTGCACCAACAATGCTTGAATAATCTTTTAAAAATATGAGTTTTAGTTGAGTATCTAAAGTTAAATTACCTAAATCAATTCTTCCTTTGCCATCGAAATCTATACCATTTCCTATAGTTAATAATTTTTTAACATCGATTAAATTATTCTTTTTATTATAGTTAAAATCAATTGTTCCATTTGTAATTTTATAAGCTGTTAAATTAAACCCTGAATTTGTAGCCATTCCAACAACTGAAGGAATAGCTAAAAGAGGATTTATAAGTGCAGGTGAAGTATGAATAAACATTAAAAGGTTATTTAGTATAGCTAAATCTTCAACATTACTATTTTCAATAATAATTTTTCCATTTAAGTTATCCAAACTTCCATTTGCGAAAAAAAGAATGTTTCCTCCATTTACAATATTTTTTGCAAAAATAGAATTTATGAACTCTTCACTTAGTTCATCAGCAAAAATATCAACTCTTTTATCTCCATATTCTTTAAAGCTAACCTGTGTTTCTTTATGTTTTAAATATATAAATTTACTATCTTTTCTTAGTCTTAATTCATAATTATCTGCTAATATTTTATATTTATCATCTACTATAATATTGGAGTTCTCAGCTATTAAATCGATGTTTCTGAATTTTTCATCAAAATCATTTTTTGATGAATAGTAAATATCATATCCATCTATATCCAAGTAAACAAAATCATTTTTTAATTCTAAAAACAAGTCGTTATTTTTTGTATTTATTTTTGTAATATCTTTATTATAACTTCCAACTAACTCTAATTCTTCTATATTTTTGTTATCTTTTTTTAGAGGGATATCGAGATTTTTTACAATTACATCAAAATCAATTTGATTTTTATTTATATGAACATCTGCTTTTTTAAGAGTATATGTAGTTTCATCTATTTTTAAATTACTATTTCCTAAATAAATATTTATCTTTTTAGGAAAGTCACTCTTTTGTTTTTTAGTATCAATAGAAATATTCAAATTATTCAAAAAAAGTTTTATATCGTCTTTTATTTCTAATTTTATATCCTCATCAACCGTTGAAACAAAAATATTTTTATCTTCTAAAGAACCTACAATATCGAGTTCTTTTAAAAGATAACCATTTTTTTCCAATGGAAAATTAAATCCCTGAACAAAAGCTTTAAATTTTATATTTTTATCATCTTTGATTATTAAAGAAATATTTCCATCTTTTGCTGAAATATCCTTCAAAAGATTTGAATATGGATAAATTTTTGATAAATTTTTTATATCAACATAAACAAAATCTGCAACTTTTATTTTTGTATCTAAATCAACTAAATCAATATTTACTTCTTTATTAAAATCTAAATTAACTGATGTTTTTTTCTCTTTTATCTCTACTATTTTTTCTCCATCATCTTTCTTAATTAAAAAAGAGTTAATCATAGCACTACCTGAAGATTTTAAAGTTTTTGTATCAATATCTAAATTTACAAAAGCATCTATCATATTTTTATGTTTAAAATCAGCATCTTTTATATGAACAATAGAATCATCTAATATTATATGAGCATTTTGAGTGTTAAAAGAAAAATTATTGATAAAGAATTCAGAATTATTTACTAAAAAATCCCCTTTTGTAGTCATTGGTTTCTCTTCTATATAAGGAAATTTCAGAAGAAGTTTTGCTTGTGTAATTCCACTTTTTTGGATTATCGGAAGATGTATATCGTAAGCTTTCAAAATATTTAAAATATCTTTATCTAACATATTATTAGTTTGTATAAATACTTCAACTTCCCCATTTAAAGCACTTGTTAAATTATTAATTGTTACATAACTTCCTGTTATATCTTTATCTTTAAATTTAGGCTCTATTAAATCAAAATACAATTTATCATCTTTGAAAAAAATATCTATATTTTTTGTCATTATTTCATCTACATTTTTATGAAATCTTATTTTTGCATTTTGTATTTGAGCTTTTCCCTTTAATGATTTTTCAATTATTTCATTCTTTTGTAAATCATATTCTCCATAAAAATTTTCTAACTTCATATCTCCTTGAACATTTTCATACATCCACTGTTCTGCTATTTCAGGTAATTCTAAATATTTTTTTAAAAATTGTAGATTTTTAAAAGTTTCACTAACTAAATAAAATTTGATTAATTTTTCATTCATTTCTATATTTAAATTACTCTGTATATTTTCATAATAAAAGTTTCCAAAATAATTTAATTTTTCATTAAAATAATCTACTTTTATTTTTCCATCGAAAAATAAAGCCAAATCTTTTAGATATAAAGAGTATAAATCAAAAGTTATTTGTTTAGAAGATATATCTATTTTAGAAGATATATTTACAAATTTATTGTCTAGATATAAATCATTTTCATTTAAAATTATTTTAAATTCATTTCCATCAATTTTTAGTTTTTCAATATTTATGTTTTGGAATAATTTTAATATTTGAGGAAGTAATTGAATATCTTTTTTTAAATCTTCGAAAGAATTATTTATTTTTGATTTTTTTGATATATATTCGATATTTCCAATATCTAAAATAAGTTTTTTATCCATTTTAATATAGAATTCCGAAATCAAAATATTAGAGAAAGAAAAAGAGTTTATTTTTATGCCCGAATACAGAAACGAAACAAGCGATATTATTATTAGAAAAAGAAAAACAAATAGAAGTTTAATACTCTTCAACATTATCGATTTTATCCTCATTGGTTTGATTGTTGTTTTATTTTATGTGACAATGCCATTAACTTCTACAAAGGTATTGTTTATTCCTAAAGGCAGTACTAGTAATATTATAACATACTTAAATGAAAGCGGTTATGAGATGAATGCTTTGGATGGTTTAATAATCAAAACTTTTGGGTTTGTTCAAAGTGGTTGGATAGACATAAATCAAAATAAATTAACGAAAATGGATTTTATTTATAAACTTATTACTTCAAAAGCTGCTCTTAAAGAAATTACTTTAGTTCCTGGTGAAACCTCTTATGTATTTTTAAAAAAATTAGCGACTGAATTTAATCTTTCTGAAGAAAAATTAACCAAACTATACAACGAATACGCATTTAAAGCTGATGGAAATATATTGGCTGATACATATTCTTTACCAATTGGAATGAGAGAAGATTATATGATTTTTTATTTATTTTCTCAAACAAATAAAAAATATGAAGAATTTTCTAAAAAAATATTTGGAATTTACGATAAAAATAAATGGTACAACTATCTTGTTTTAGCTTCTGTAATTCAAAAAGAAGCAGCAACAACAAATGAAATGCCTATAGTTGCTAGTGTAATACATAATCGACTAAAAAAAGGGATAAAACTTCAAATGGATGGAACGCTAAATTATGGTATATATTCAAATGAAAAAGTTACAGCTGAAAGAATTAGAGACGATAATAGTTCATACAACACTTACAAAAATACAGGATTGCCCAAAGACCCTATTTGTGCAGTAAGTCTTGATGCTATAAAAGCTGGAATTTTTCCTGTAAAAAGTAACTATTTATATTTTGTAAGAGATAATAAAACAGGTCTTCATAAATTTGCAAATACTTTTGAAGAACACCAAGCTAATATAAAAGCAAATGTTGGAGTTGAAAAAACATATACAAAAGTTAAAGCTGATGAAACGCAAATTGATGCAGAAGCTGAAACTATTATGAAAACTGACGTTACAAAACAAAAACCTGCTTCTATAAAAGATTTATTTAACAATATAAATTAATTAAACTTGTGAAAATTTGAAACAATCAAATTTTCACATTTCAAATATATCCAACTTTCAATTTCCTTAAATTCAAATCTAGCTATCATCGCACTAACATTAAAATTCAAATTTAGGAAACAATATGTCAAAAATCATTTACACAAAAGTTGATGAAGCTCCAGCTTTAGCAACATACTCTTTTTTACCAATTATCAAAGCTTTCACAAAAAGTTCTGGTATTGAAATGGTTACAAAAGATATTTCACTTGCTGGAAGAATTCTTGCAAACTTCCCTGAAAATTTAACTGCTGATCAAAAAATCAGTGATGATTTAGCTGAATTAGGAGCTTTAACTCAAGATCCAACTGCAAATATCATTAAATTACCAAATGTTTCAGCTTCTATTCCTCAATTAAAAGCTGCAATTGCTGAATTACAAGCAAAAGGTTACAACATCCCAAATTATGATGCTAGTGAAGAAATTACTGCTAGATATTCAAAAATCACAGGATCTGCTGTAAATCCAGTATTAAGAGAAGGAAATTCAGATAGAAGAGCTCCAGGTGCAGTTAAAAACTACGCAAAAGCTAATCCTCACAGAATGGGTAAATGGACAAAAGATTCTAAAACTGATGTCGCTTGTATGGATTCAGGTGACTTCTACGGTTCTGAAGTATCTAAAACTTTTGACGAAGCAAATGATTTAAAAATCTCTTTCTTTGATGTAGCTGGTACTGAAACTGTATTAAAAGCATCTACAAAAGTTCTTGCTGGTGAAATTATTGATGCAACTGTATTAAGTGCAAAAGCATTACAAGATTTCTATGCAAAAACAATTGAAAGAGCTAAAAAAGAAGATGTATTATTATCTTTACACTTAAAAGCTACAATGATGAAAAACTCTGATCCAATTATGTTTGGATTTGCTGTAAAAGTTTATTTCAAAGATTTAATTGCAAAACATTCTGCATTATTTGACGAAATCGGTGTTAATTTCAACAATGGTTTAGGTGATTTATACGCAAAATTAGAAACTTTAGATGCAGCTAAAAAAGCTGAAATCGAAGCTGATATTGCTGCAGTATATGCAAAACAACCAAGACTTGCAATGGTAAACTCTGCAAAAGGAATTACAAACTTACATGTTCCTTCTGATGTTATTATTGATGCTTCTATGCCTGCTATGATTAAAGGTGGTGGGAAAATGTGGAATGCTGATGATAAAGAAGAAGATACAATCGCTATGATTCCAGATAGAGCATATGCTGGAAGTTTCAAAGCTGTTATTGATGATTGTAAAGAGCATGGAGCATTAGATGTTACAACTATTGGAACAGTTCCAAATGTTGGATTAATGGCTCAAAAAGCTGAAGAGTATGGTTCACATGACAAAACTTTCCAAGCAAAAGCAGCTGGACAAATCAAAGTTATTGATAAAGATGGAAATACTGTATTCTCATTTGATGTAGAAAATGGTGATATTTTCAGAATGTGTCAAACTAAAGATGCTCCAATCCAAGACTGGATTAAATTAGCAGTTTCAAGATCAAGATTATCTAATACTCCTGCAATTTTCTGGTTAGATTCTGCAAGAGCTCACGATGCTGAAATGATTAAAAAAGTAAATAAATATTTACCAACTCATGATACAACTGGTTTAGATATTACAATTATGTCTCCTGTTGATGCAACTAAAAAATCTTTAGAAAGAATGAGAGCAGGACTTGATACTATTTCTGTTACTGGAAATATTTTAAGAGATTATAACACTGACTTATTCCCAATTTTAGAATTAGGAACATCTGCAAAAATGTTATCAATCGTTCCATTAATGCAAGGTGGAGGATTATTTGAAACTGGTGCAGGAGGATCTGCTCCTAAACACGTTCAACAATTCCAAGAAGAAGCTTATTTAAGATGGGATTCTTTAGGTGAATTTATGGCATTAGCTGCTTCGTTTGACCATTTAGCAAATACTCAAGGTAACAAAAAAGCAAAAGTTTTAGCTGATACTTTAGATAGAGCAACTGGAACATTCTTAATCAATGACAAATCACCAGCTAGAAAAATTGGTGATATTGATAATAGAGGTTCTCACTTCTTCTTAGCTATGTATTGGGCGCAAGAATTAGCAGCTCAAGATGTAGATGCTGAATTAAAAGCTGAATTTACTCCAATTGCAAAAGCTATGACTGAAAACGAAGCAAAAATCGTAAAAGAATTAGCTGATGCACAAGGTAAAGCTGTTGATATGGGGGGATACTACTTACCAGACGATGCAAAAACATCTGCTGCAATGAGACCATCTGCTACATTAAATGCAATTATTGGATAATTAATCCTTTGATTTTTCTAAAGGCAAAGCTTAAGCTTTGCCTTTTTTTATGCCCAAAAAGATATAATCCACTTCAAATAAAATCTAAAAGGCTCTATTTTGAATAAAAAAACCGTAGGAATTGTAGGAGTTGGAAATGTAGGGGCCACTTTGGCTTTTACTTTAGCTACTAAAAATATATGTTCAAAGCTTCTTTTAAAAGATGTTAGAGAAAATTTTGTACAAGCTATGGCTCTTGATATTTCTCAAGCGACAAATGCAGCAAAATCAAAAACTATTGTTCAAGCTTGTCTAAATGACAAAGATTTCAAAGATTGTGATGTAATTATAATTACTGCTGGTATTGCTAGAAAACCAGGAATGAGTAGAAATGATTTACTTCTAACAAATGCAAAAATTATGACAAGTGTTATAGATAATATAATACCTTATAACCAAAATTCAATAATTATTATTGTTTCAAACCCACTTGATGTTATGGTTTATACAGCATTAAAAGCTTCAAATTGGTCAAGAAATAAAATTATTGGAATGGCTGGTATTTTAGATAGTGCAAGAA
>ERZ724518.1173-NODE-1173-length-11692-cov-7.872304_pt1 | contig 11692 bp, 9 predicted proteins | sample MGYA00376051_ERZ724518 | MGnify/ENA primary metagenome ERZ724518 (study PRJEB28724, sample SAMN07190885) | wastewater metagenome | isolation source: influent of sewage treatment plant in Hong Hong | place: Hong Kong | collected 2016-03-17 ... | reverse complement strand
TGAATTACAAAAAAGAAAAGAAGTAAAACCTTAAAAAAGGTCTTACTTTTATAAAATTAGATAGTCTCTTCGTTTAATAATCTATCTTGTAATGCTTGAATTGCATTTTTTAATATAGAAGTATCAAAACCATAAGTTGCTGCTTTATTTAAAGCTTTTTCTATACTTATATCACTTAGTGGATCATTAATATTACATGCTGTTTTTATTACATCTAAAATTTGTGATTTTCTTTTATAATTTTCACTTGCTTTTGACACGTCATCAACATTTTCAATCATATTAATTAAATTATCACTAAGCTTCCAATGTCTAAAAATTTGAGCCGTTATTTGAGATGTAGTTGAACCAATTAACTCTTTTTCAACACTTTCAACAGCTTCACCAGCATCAATTTTACTTTTAAATAAATCTGATTTTTTTTCACTTAAAATAATATCTGCTAATACAAATTTTCCCGTTTCTTGTAATAATGCTGGTAAAAGCATTTCTTCTTTTAAATCAACATCAATTTTAGATAACCATAAATTTGCTAATGTTGAAGAAATATTTGAAGCTCTCATAAAATCATCACTAGTTATACCATAAGGTTCTAAATTCGTCATTAAAAGATTTTGAACCGTTCCACCAATAGCAATAGAAATTGTAAAATTTATTCCTAATAAGCTAACTGCTCTACTTGGTGTTTCTACTTTCGATCTAAATCCAAACATAGCTGAATTAGAAATTTTTAATAGTGTAGAAATTATTAATGCATCTTTTTCAATTATGTTTAATAATTCAATAGCTTCCTTATTAAGTTTTTTTCTAAACTCTTCTATTTCTATTATAGTTTTAGGTAATGGTGGAAGTGATTCTATCTTTTCTAAAATATTAGATGACAAGCGAACTCCTTATTTAATTATTATTTTTATTGTAACAAAAAATTTATCAATAGTATATAAATTATTATTAAACATTGAACCTAAAATGCATTATGTCACCATCTTGTACAACATAATCTTTACCTTCAAGTCTTAACTTTCCAGCTTCCTTACATTTTGATTCTCCACCTAGATTTATAAAATCTTCGTATGCAATAACTTCTGCTTTAATAAATCCTTTTTCAAAATCATTATGAATAACAGCTGCTGCTTGTGGAGCTTTTGTATTTTTTCTAATTGTCCAAGCTCTAACTTCAACTTTACCAGCTGTAAAGTATGATTGAAGACCTAATTTATCAAATGCTTTATGAATAATTTGTTCTAAACCTGATTCAGTAACTCCTAAATCTGATAAAAATTCAGCAGCTTCTGCTTCTTCTAGACCTACAAGTTCTTCTTCAATTTTTGCACATAAAACAATAACATCTGCATTTACAGCAGCTGCATGTTCTTTTAAAATATCAACATATTTATTTCCACCATCTGCTAATGAATCTTCATCAACATTTGCTCCATAAATTACATCTTTGTTTGATAAAAATCTAAGTTCTTTATCTAAAGCAATAAAAACTTCATTTTCTTGATTTTCAAATGTTTTAACAGGTTGTAACTCTTCAAGATGTTTGAATAATTCTTCTGCAATTACTAAAGAAGCTGCTGCTTCTTTTGATGCTTTTGATTGTTTTTTCAATCTTTCAATTTTTTTCTCTAGTTGAGTAATATCTGCATAAATTAATTCTGTTTCTATAATTTCAATATCTCTTAAAGGATTTACATCGCCTTCAACGTGTACGATATTTCCATCTTCAAAACATCTAACCATGTGTAAGATAACTTCAACTTCTCTAATATTTGATAAAAATTGATTTCCTAATCCTTCACCCTTTGAAGCACCTCTAACAAGTCCTGCAATATCAACGAAATCAATAGTTGAATGTTGAATTTTATCAGGATTTACTATTTTTGCTAATTCATTTAATCTTTTATCAGGTACTGGAACTATCGCTTTATTTGGCTCAATAGTACAAAATGGATAATTTTGTGCCTCTGCATTTTGCGCTTTTGTTAAAGCATTAAAAGTTGTTGATTTACCTACGTTTGGAAGTCCTACTATTCCTACACCTAATCCCATTATAATCCTTTTGTCTTTTTCTATAAATAACCTACAATATCCATCAAATCAAGGCATTTTTTATATTTGTATTATAGACGAAAATGGCAAAGAAGTAGATAAAGCGTATATTTTGAAACACCAAGAAAATAACTCTAATTAAACTAATAGTAAAATTCAGATTAAAAAGTAATTCCTTAAATTTATTTACTAGCTTCTACAGAATTTTTACCTAAAAATTCTTTCGAATCAACGTTACTAACTACCAATTTTGCTATGTCATCTGTAACAACTGCAATTTCATAAGTTTGTGATGCAACTGCTGCATTTTGTTGTGTTTGCTGATCTAATTGATTTATAGCATCATTTATTTGTTCAATTCCTCTTAATTGCTCTTTTGAAGCATTTTCAATATCTTTTATTATATTAGAAGTATTTAATATATTTTGATTTAATAGTTTATATCCATCAATCATATTTCCTGCTATTTCTTTACCATAATTGGCTTTTGAAGTTGCATTTTCAACTAAAGATTTTATTTCACGAGCAGCTTCAGCCGAACGAGATGCTAAATTTCTTACTTCTTGTGCTACTACTGCAAAACCTTTTCCTGCTTCACCAGCTGTTGCTGCTTCTACTGCTGCATTTAAACTTAAAATATTTGTTTGAAATGCTATTTGATCTATTATTGTAATTGCCTCATTTATTGCATTAACTTGTAAATTAATTTCTTCCATTGCAAGTGTTGTTTGATTTGCAAGATTTTCACCTTGTGATGCAGCATTTGTTACATTTGATGATAAGTGTGCCATTCTAGCTATATTCTCAGTGTTACTTCTTATGTTAGTTGATATTTTTTCTATAGCTGCTGCTGTTTCTTCTAGCCTAGTAGCTGCATCATTTGAACTTATATTTAATCTATCTACATTTTCAATCAAAATACTCGAGCTTCTATCTAAAGTCAAACCATTTGATTTATTTTCAATTAGCATATCAGTTATTGTTTTTTGTAAAGTATTAATACCATTAAATAAAATTCTAAAATCATTACTTACTAAATTAATATTCAAATTATTTAAATAATTGTGATGATTGTATTCATTTAGAATCACTTCTATATGTTTAATATTACTCTTTAAATTATCATTTAAAGAATTTATAGTTTTTGCTATGTAATTAAGTTTTGTGTTAGAAGTCTCAGTGTGATACACCTTATCTGAAAAATTACCTATCATCATTTTTTCTGCAACAAGCATAACTTCACCATATATCAATAATTCTTCATCACTTTTTTTATTCAATATATTTATTATTTGATTTAACTTTTCTTGTAGTTGTTTATTATATCCAGAAAATTCCGTATTAAAATTATTAATTGAATTAATATCATTATTTAAAAAAGATATTATATTATCCATAGTATCTAAAATTTTATTATTATTTTTATTATTAAAAAACATTTAAATCCTCATTATCTTAAAGTTGCATAAAGAGAACTTGCATTTAAAACTTCCTCTTCTGTTGGTTTAATTCTTACAGAAATATATCTTAATTCCCCATTTGGTTTTTTAGATTGATATGCTGTTGCATTTACCCAATAATAATTTCCATCTTTTGTTCTATTTTTAACAATTCCTTTCCAAATTTTTCCTGCACGAATTGTTTCCCATAAGCCTTCAAAAGCTACTTTAGGCATGTCTTTATGTCTAACTAAATTATGTGGTTTACCAATTAACTCTTCCATAGAATAACCAGCGATTTTGCAAAAATCAGAATTGGCATATAAAATAATTCCTTTTTCATCTGTTTCTGAAACTATAATCATTTCTTTTGGAATTTTCACTTCATTACTCATCTCTACTCTTCATGTTTAAATTATTTTTAAATTATTTATTTGGATTCTACTAATTAAAAATAAAACAAATATAATTTCTTTAATAAAAAAAAATTATTGAATAATATTATTATTTTTTAGTTTCAAATTTACTCATTATTTTTTGCTATTTAGTTATTTATATATTTATTATTAAAAAAGAGGGTCTATGAAATTTGTTATTTATTATTAAAAAAAGATCTATAAAAAAATATACTTATTCAATAATATATCCTTGTGTTACAAAAGATAAATTTGAATTTCCTAAAGTATTTATCATAATAGCTTGTGCTATTGGATTGCTTATTTTATTTTTACTTGCAGTATTTATCAAAAATTTAGCACCATTTCCTCCACTCATATCTTCTAAATTTACAACATAATCCATTGAAGCCATTGGTTTTAATATATGTGGTTGAGAAAGGTATTGTTTAACTAATTTTCCTTCCGTATTATAATAATCAATACTTTCTATATATAAATCTTTTGTTAGATCGCTATTTCTAATACTCAAAGTTATTGATAATCTTACATATTTATTTTCAGAAATATACACATGTGAATAAACAGGTACATAAAGCTTTTTTTTATCAAATGTAGAATCTATTTTTTCATTTGTTAATTGAAAATGTTCATAAGTATTACTTTGTCTTTTACTAATTTCTTTTTTAAACTCTTCCGCTTGTTGTTTGTTATCACTGTTACAACCAGAAAATGAAATAATAAACAAAAATAATGATAAAGTTTTTAAAGTAGCCCTCATTAAGCAATCCTCAGAAATTATTAGAATAAAATTATTGTAACAAAAAATAGTTAATATAAAAACTAATTATCAGATTATTTAATGATTTAAGTATCTTCGAAATTTTTTCTTATTTCTAAAAATTCTTCTATGTGTTCAAAAAATATATCAATTAATGTTGGATCAAATTGTTTTCCACTCTCCTCTTTTAAATAATCAAATATATCTTCATCTCTCCAAGCTTTTTTATAAACCCTATCACTTCCTAAAGCATCAAAAACATCAGCAATAGCTGTGATTCTTCCTTCAATAGAAATTTCTTCACCTTTTAAATATCTTGGATAACCTTTCCCATCCCATCTTTCATGATGTTCAAATGCTATAAGTGCTGCTGTTTTTAAAAGAGGTCTTTGAGAGTGACAAAGCATTTTATAACCTAGTTCAGCATGTGTTCTCATTATGTCAAACTCTTCTTCAGTTAGCTTTGCTGGTTTATGCAAAATATCATCAGGAATAGCAACTTTTCCAATATCGTGCATTGGAGAAGCATCGACAATAAGTTCTATTTTTTCATCATCAAGTCCAGCATAATAAGCCAATAATTTTGAATATTCTGCAACTCTTTTTACATGATTTCCTGTTTCTTTACTTCTTGTTTCACCAATAGAACCCATAGTAAATATAACCTCTTTTTGAGTAGCTATTATCTCTTTTTTTAAATTATATATTTCGGTTACATCTTTTCTTGCACTAATGTACTCTATAATTTCATCATTAGTATCTAAAATTGGCATTACTGTTGCTTGAACTATATAATAACTACCATCTTTTTTTACATTTTTTATTTCACCATGCCAAACTTTTTTTGCTTTTATAGTCTCCCACATTTCTTTATATATTTTTTTAGGAACATCTTTATGTCTTACAATATTATGTGATTTTCCAATCAACTCCTCCATAGAATAACCTGAAATTTTTGCAAAAGCATCATTAGAATAAGTTATTACACCTTTTGTATCTGTTTTAGATACCAAAAGACTTTCGTCAACTACTTGTTTATATTGATTTAAAAGTGTAATATTCTCTTCTAAATCGTGTGTTAAAACTTTACTTTTTTCTGATAGTATTAAATGATTATTTATTCTTGATAATACTTCTCTTGCTTTAAAAGGTTTAGTTATATAATCAACTCCACCTACTTCATAAGCCTTTTCAATAGACTCTTCATTTGAACTTGCTGTTATAAAAATTACGGGTATATCTTTTGTTTTTGGATTCTCTTTTATTCTTTTACAAACTTCAAAACCATCCATTACTGGCATATTTATATCAAGAAGTACAATATCTATCTCTTCTTCATCTAATATCTCTAATGCACTTTTTCCATCTGTTGAAGCTAAAACATCATATTTCCCATCAAAAAGCTCAATGAGTATATGAATGTTTGTATCAATATCATCAATAATTAATACAGTTTTTTCTTCTCTCATTTTAATAACTCCAAAACATCTTTAAATTTAAATTTTGTTATTAACTCTTTTATTTCATCAAATAATATTTCATCATCTTTTGATAAATTATATTTATCAATTTCTTCAATAATAGGTTTAATATTTTTAATTCTATTTGTATTTAAAGCCTCTTTTAAACTATCATATAAAATCACTTTTTGCTCTTTTGTTAATTCTACTTTTGTTGTCTCTTTTGTGTTTTCAATCTTACTTTCTATTTCATCTACTACTTTATTCAACTCTTCATAAAAACTTGGTAATAAATCTTTATTTAAAGTTTGTTCAACTTCTCTTGCTAATTCACTTAATTTTAAAGCTCCAGCACTTGCACTTATTCCTTTTAGAGAATGCATAGTTCTTTTAAAATCTTCATCTATTAACTCTTCAAATTTGATATATTTATATTTTAAAATACCATTTAACACTATTTTAAAACTATTTTCATTACCCAAAACAAGTCTTAAAGCATAATCTTTATCTAAGTTTTCAAATTGCGGTAAACTATCATTATTTTCTTTTTCAAAATCAAACTTCTCTTCTTCTAAATCTACTTTTTTTGATAAAAACTCTAAAAGTGTTTCAAATAGTTTTTCCACTTCAATTGGTTTATTTAGATGTTTATTCATACCTGCAAGTTTTGTTTTTTCTATATCTTCTTTCATTGCATTTGCTGTTAATGCAATAATAGGAATATTTACATCTATTTGTCTTATTTTTTTTGTAGCTTCATAACCATCAAGTATAGGCATTTGAATATCCATTAAAATTAATTCATATTTACCTAAATTACTTTCAAACATTTTTATAGCTTCAATTCCATTGTTTGCAATATCAATCACTATTCCACTATCAAAAAGTAAATCAGTAATTATCTCTTGATTTATTTCATTGTCTTCTAGAAGTAAAACTTTACTACTTTTTAAAGTTTTTATTTTATGCTGTAGATTATTTTGCTCTTTTCTTAACTCTAATTTTTCGCTATTTATTTTCCCTAAAAATATTTCATTTAACATATCATTTAAAGATGATGGATTTATGGGTTTATGTAAATAATGACTTATTTTTGCCTCTTTTATACCTTCAAGTAAACTATCTTCAGAATATGCACTAATTAGTATGATTTTTTCTGAATTAATATGTAAATCTTTATCTATAATTTTGCAAGTTTCTATTCCATCTAAACCTGGCATATTCCAATCAACTATTATTAAGTCATATTTTTCTCTATTATTTTTTAGCAATTCAATAGCATTTTCACCACTATTTACAGTATCAACTTCCAAACCAAAAGAGTTAATTAAATTACTTAATATATCAAGCCAACTTTGACAATCATCTACTACTAAGGCTTTTTTATTACTGAAAATTGTAAATATTAATTCTTTATCTTTTTGCTCTAATTCTATTTCAAAAATAAACTTACTTCCAACTCCAATTTGGCTTTCTATCCAAATTTTTCCATTCATCATTTCAACTAATTGTTTTGAAATAGCAAGTCCTAATCCAGTCCCACCATATTTTTTAGTTGTACTTGAATCTGCTTGACTAAAAGATACAAATAGTTTTTCAATTTGCTCTCGTGAAAGACCAATACCTGTATCTGTAACTTCAAATTTAATTCTATTGTTTGATACTTTTTTTATCCATAGCCCTATTTCACCACTATTTGTAAATTTAACAGCATTTGACATAAGATTTGTCAAAATTTGAGTTAATCTTAAACTATCACCAAAGAAATTTTTACCAACAGCAGGATCATAATTTACAATTACATCTAAGTTTTTATCTTCTGCTTTTAGTTCAATTAGATTTATAACATTTTCAACAATTTTAAATAAATCAAAATTACCTTTATCAAGTTCTAATTTTCCTGCTTCAATTTTACTAATATCAAGAATATCGTTTATTATTCCCAATAAATTATTTGCTGAAACATTTATTTTATTTATATAGTTTCTTTGTTTACTATCTAAATTTGTTTTTAATATAAGATGAGACATACCAATAATTCCATTCATTGGTGTTCTTATTTCATGGGACATATTTGCTAAAAAATAACTCTTAGTTTGAGTTGCTTCTTCCGCTGTATTTTTTGCTTTTATTAAATCTTGTTGTAATTTTCTTTGTTCTGTTATATCCATACCCGAACTTAAAATTCCAATTGTTTCTCCATTATCATTATTTAACAATGCATTTTGCCATGCAAAATATCTTAATTCATTACCTTTTGTTAAAATATAATTTTCATGATATTTAAATTCTTCATTTTAACCTTCAAACATTTTTTTATAATATTCATAAGTTCCATCTTTATATTCTAAAGGCAAAAAATCCATAAACCAATTTCTGCCAATTAACTCAGAACTTTCATATCCCAATAGTTTTGCACCCTCAGGATTTATAAAATCTATATTCCCGTCTTTGTCAAGAATAACTAAAAATGATTGTATTGTTTCAATATATTTATTCAATGTTTTAGTAATTTTATTAAGCTCTTTTGTTCGTTCTATTACTTTATCTTCTAATAAAAGATTAGCTTCTATAACTTCTTGTTTTGAATGAGATAATTCATCATTATTTGATTTTATTCTAAGAAGTATTACTCGTATAATTAAAAAGAATGAAATTACAACAACTACAATTATTGGAATAATAATTATTAACATATCTTTAAAATATTTTTGTTCAGATATAGCAATTTTGTTTATAAATCCAACCTCTTTATCAAACAAATCTTTTAAATAATATGAAGTAGTAATAAGCTCTGGTCTAATTTTTTCTGAAATAACACTGTTTATCATTTGTTTATCATTTGATTCTAAAGCATTTATTAAATCAGTTAAATAGCCAATTACTTTTCCTAAATTTTTATCTTCTTCTTGAAGATAACTATTTTTTTCTATCGATTTATAATATTCATTCTCTTCTAATTGCTGTTTTTTATACTCTGTCCATTTATCTGCTAATAATTTTTTTGCTAAAATCAATATATCTTTTGCATCTTTAAAAGCTATATTTCCTTCTAATGTTTCATTTATTGTATCTAATATATTAATGTCATAAATTTGTTGAATTTCATTTAAACTTTGAAGTGGCAATACATGAAATTTTACAGCACTACTAAATCTTTCTTGAATTGATAAAGTGTAAATTACTCCTGTACCAACCAAAGAAAAAACAAAAAAAAGTGTTAAAACAAAAATTATTCTTATTTGCTTTGATAGCTGAGCATTTTTTATGTATTTTTTAAATTTATTAATCATCAATTTTAACCTTTTTTAGAACTCTATATTTAGAATCATAAAAATCTAAAATATAAATTTCATTGAGTGCTTCATTATTATTTTTTGAAAATTTAATTTCAAAACCTGCTAAGGAATTTTTATCAAGTTTATTGAAAGCTTCTAAAAAAGTTTTTCTTGTTAAATCAATACCTGATTTTTCTAAAGCTTTTGCAACAAGTTTAGCAGATAAAAATCCTTCAAATGAAAGAAAGCTGTAATTAGAATTTGTATTATATTTACCATATACTTCTTGATATTCTTTTACTGCTTCATGGGAATTATCCCAAGGAAGAGGTACAACTTGGGAAAAAATAATGTTGTTTGTATCTCCATTCAATTCTTTTAAAAAAGTGTCTCCACCTGCAAAAGATACTGTACAAAATTTTGTGTTATTCATACCAAGTTTTTTGGCTTCTTTTATAAAAAAAGCTGATGGTTTTTGTGTACCTATAATAATAACTGCCTCAGGATTTACATGATTTATATTTAAAAGTGCATTATGAAAAGATAGAGTATTTCTTCGATATCTTCCCTCTTCTATTATTTCAAGTTCATACTCTTTTAGAGCATCTTTTACACCGTTATAACCTGATTTTCCATAGCTATCATCTTGATAAAATACAGCTATTTTTTTTAATTTTAGTTCAGTTACTAAATATTGAATCATTGCTTTTGTTTCATCTTTGTAACTATTTCTTAAATTAAATATTAAACCACTTTCATTATCTCTTACAGAATCTACTCCAGTTAAAGGAGTTAAAAAAGGAATATTATACTCTTTGATTATTGGTAAAACTGCTTCTGAAGATGGTGTTCCAACTTCTCCAAACATCGCGAACACTTTTTTATTTTTAATAAGTTCATTTGTATTTTGTATTGCATATTGAGGTTCATAAGAATCATCAAGAGTTATCAACTCTATTTCTCTTCCATTTATTCCACCCAAATCATTTACATAATTAAAATAAGCATTTGCACCTTTTATAAATTCAATCCCAATATCTTGCGTTGAACCACTTAAAGATGCACTTTGACCGATTATTATTTTATTTTTGGGAATTTCATCATTTAAGAAAAATAATAAATAAAAAGTTCCCAAGAATATAAAAAGTACTATTAAACTTTTTTTCATTAATATCCTATTTAAGATTTATTAATTATATTTTAAAATTGTGAAAAATTATATAAAATAAACATAGTTTGCATAAAGTTGCATACTTCAATTAGAAAAAAGATAAATAAGGATAGTTCATGAAATATAGAAAATTCGCAAATACAAATATAGAACTTTCAAGTATTGGTTTAGGTTGTATGGGAATGAGTGCGGCTTATGGACAAAAAGATGATATTCAAAGTTTAGCTACCCTAGAAAAATCAATAGAACTTGGCATAAATTTTTGGGACACAGCAGATATTTATGCAAATGGAGCAAATGAAGAGTTAATCTCAAAAATTCTTACAAAAAATAGAGATAAAATTTTTATTGCTACAAAATTTGGTTTTAGAATGAGAGATGAGACAAAAGATTCATTTAGTGGCGAAGTTTTTATTGATTGTTCAGCAAAACATATAAAAGAGGCTGTTGAAAAGAGTTTAAAAAGATTAAACACAGATGTGATTGATTTATATTATGCCCATAGAATTGATCAAAATACTCCAATTGAAGAGACTATTGAAACTATGAGCCTACTTGTTAAAGAAGGAAAAATAAAATATTTAGGACTTAGTGAATGTACTGCTGAGGAGTTAAAAAAAGCTCACTCAATTCATCCAATATCAGCCCTACAAAGTGAATACTCACTTCTTTATAGAGAAGTTGAAAAAGAACTTTTACCTCTTACAAAAGAATTAGGAATCACATTTGTTCCATTCGCACCATTAGGGCGAGGTTTGATGTCAAACAAACTTGATATTTCATCTTTGAGTGAAAGTGATTTTAGAAAAAAATTGCCAAGATATGATGGAGAATATTTACAAAACAATCAAAAACTAACCTTTGAATTAGAACAATTAGCCTTTAGTAAAAATGCAACTTCTGCTCAACTTTCCCTTGCTTGGGTTCTTGCACAAAGTGAAAATATCATTCCAATTCCAGGAACTAAAAAAATTAAATATTTGGAAGAAAATACAAAAGCTGTTGATTTACAACTTACAAATAATGATTTAGAAAAAATTGAAATTATCTTAAAAAAATATCCAAATGTAGGTCCAAGATATTCAGATAGAGAAAATAAATTTGTTAAAAAGT
>ERZ724518.1169-NODE-1169-length-11709-cov-25.864081_pt1 | contig 11709 bp, 12 predicted proteins | sample MGYA00376051_ERZ724518 | MGnify/ENA primary metagenome ERZ724518 (study PRJEB28724, sample SAMN07190885) | wastewater metagenome | isolation source: influent of sewage treatment plant in Hong Hong | place: Hong Kong | collected 2016-03-17 ... | reverse complement strand
CTGTAGCAATTGCTAAAGCCATAGATAAAGGAAGTGCAATAATTCCAACTGTTAACCCTGATAAAATATTGTTTTTCATTTTATTCCTAGGACTGAAGATAATTTAGATTCTAAATTATCTAAACTTAAGATGATTTATAGACTTTTAAAGTCTATAAATTTTATGGTTTGTATCTTCTATATTTTCTTTAAGTTTTTTTTGCCAGTATTCAACTTTTTTTTGATCTCTTGCTTGTTCAAATAAACCGTTTTTATAAACATTTATGAGCATTTCTTGAGCTGTTGATACACCTTTTGAAGCTGCAAATTCTAGTAGCTCAACACCTTCTTCATTATCAATTTTTGTATTTATACCTTGAAGATAAAATCTTGATAATTGATATGCTGCTGTTGGGTCTTTAGAACTCGCATCTTTTAATAATTCAAATGATTTATCGATATTTTTTTGAACACCTTCTGCTTTGTAATATAAAAAAGCTAAAGGAAGATTTGCATAAATATTATCATTTTCTTTTGCTTTATTTAAGTATTTTAGTGCTTTTGTATAATCTTTCTTATCAGCGTAATATGTCCCTAATCTAATTTGGGCGAATGAATTTTTTTCTTCAATTTTTATATAACAGCTTAATTTCTCATCTTCATTTTTGATTTCTTGGCAGATATTTGCCTGAGTTAAACTAATTTCAATTTTATCTTCTCCAAAGGTTAAAAAAGAAGGCATCTCAAAAGAGGGCATTTTAAAAGAACAAGCTGAAAATAAAAAAATAGTACTTAGTGAAAGTGTAAGCGTTTTTAACATTTATATTCCATATATTTTATTTAAGAAGTTATTTGTTAGATCTTCTTTTTGAGTATTCCAATATTGACTTTTTTCTAAATCAGCTTCAATATAAGTTCCATTTTCATAAATTGTAGCCAATTGATTTTGAGCCTCTTTTACACCATTTTGGGCAGCATAATCTAGAAGTTCTATAGTTTCTTCATAATCTTCTTTTGAAAGATAATAAAAAGAGAGTTTGTATGCTGCAATTGGGTCAACATCTTTTACGTCTTTTAAAAGCTCAATAACTTTATCTTCATCTCTTTGTACTCCATAACCATTATTATATAAATCAGCCAAAAGAGCATTTGCGTAAAAATTACCCTTTTGTTTAGCAAGAGTATATCTTTGTAAAGCTTCAGGGTAGTTAGCTTTTATTTGTGCATTTAATCCTAATCTTAATTGAGCAAAGCTATTTTTGTAAGAGATTAAATCATAACAATCTATTTCAAATTGTTTATTTATATTTCTACAATTATCCGCAATTGCTAATTCATTTGGCAGGGTTTTCATGGCTTCATTATGGCTGGAACAACCATTAAAAAAAACTAATAAAAGAGATATTTTAATAAGTGGAGCTGTAACAAACTTAAACATAGAAGATTCCTTTTTCTGATTTTACTCTTAATTTCTTGTATTCTAGCAATTTTTTTATTCATATGTAGTTAAGAGATATTGCTGTATTATAATAATTTTAAAGGAATTTTAAATGATTTTTATAGGTTTGTTTTTATTAATTGTAATTATAGTAATGGCTTTAAATATACATAATCATTCAAATTTAGACAAAATTGAAGATTATCTAAAAACTAAAAATTGTCCAACTTATCTGTACTCAAAAGGTTCGTATAAAGCAATATGTGAAGATGATTTTCTTGAAATAAAAAACAGTTTTACTGTAGATATTGATAAAAACTCCAAAATAGTTAGATATAAAGAAATTGCTAATTTAAAAACTAAAGATCTAAAGATAATAATAAATGAGAATTATATATTGGAATTTAGTGAAAAAAATGATTTAGAATTGTTTTATGCGGAATTAGAAGAAAAATTAAATAAATAGGGTTATAAGTAAAGTATGAAAGAAGTAATAAATTTTATAAAAGCACAAAATGTTGAGAAAACAAATTTCTTTGGTCAGTTAAAATGTTCAGTCGAAGAAGCAAAAATTTTACAATTTATGTCAAAAGAGTATGTAAATGGTAGAGATACTTTAGGTGTTATTGATGTTTTGGGAGAGTTTTATGATTTAAAAACTTACAAACATTTGGAAAAACTTGATTTAATAAAATCTCTTTTAGAGTTTGGATGGTTAGTTCAGGTATCTTTTGACCAAGTAAAACTTAGTGAAGTTTCAAAACTTGAACTTATAAATTCAAGTGTTTCTCTTTCAAGTGCTTATTTAAAAATGTTAGAAAATGGAAGCAATGATTTTGTTCTTCCTGAAATTAAAAATTATTCAGACCATTTGGAGTATTTACAAGACCAATTTTTTAGAATAGATTTAGCTCAACAATTAAATGTAGTAAGAAAAAACTTTGATGTAAATAGTCCAAGTTCTAATAGATTAAAATCAAAATTAATACTTTTAGAAAATAGAATAAAAGAGAGAATAAAAGTTACATCTAACTCTATTATGCTTGAAGATTTCTTCAAAGATAATAGTTTAAATGAACAAGAACAAACTCTATTTTTAGCCTTGTTAAAAGAGGAATATTCAGGTGGTGATGGAAGCCTAAGAGATATGAACTCTTTGATTGAATTAATCTCAAGTGATGATTATGAGAAAATTAAATATAGAAGTTTACTTGAAGAAAGCTCGACTTTAGTATCAAAAGCTTTGATTGATTATGATGAGGTTTTAACGCCATTTGGTGGGATTAATAGAAACTTTTATATTCCTGATGAAGTTTTATACAAAATTTCTCATCCAACTAAAAAAAGTGCAAATGTAGGAAAAATCAAATTAGATACCGTTATAAAAGAACAAGATATGTTCGAACTTATTTCAACTACAAAAACTTTAGACGATGTGATTTTAAATGAAAAAACAAAAGAGACTTTAGATGCTCTTTTAAAACAAGTTGATAAAAATGTAATAAATAGATTAAAACAATGGGGAATTAAAGATAAAAAAAGAGGAATTGAAGCAAAAATCATTTTTTATGGAGTTGCTGGAACGGGAAAAACTTTAACTGCTTTAGCTTTGGCAAAATCTCTTAAAAAAGATGTTTTAAGTTTTGACTGTTCAAAAATTTTATCTATGTATATTGGTGAGAGTGAAAAAAATGTTAGAAGTATTTTTGATAAATATTATGAACTAAGAACTCAAACAAAATCAGAACCAGTTTTACTTTTAAATGAAGCTGATCAATTTTTAAGTTCAAGAAGTTCTGGAAGTGCAAGTAGTAGTGATAAAATGCACAATCAAATGCAAAATATTTTTTTAGAGCAAATAGAGAGATTTGATGGAATCCTAATAGCAACAACAAATTTACTTGAAAATCTTGATAAGGCTTTTTCAAGAAGATTTAACTACAAAATAGAGTTTGTAAAACCAAATAAAGCCCAAAGAATAGACCTTTGGAAAAAACTAATCCCTATCAATTTACCACTTGAAAAAGATTTTGATATTGAAGAGTTGGCGAAATATGAATTAACAGGTGGGCAAATAGAATTGGTTATTAAAAATACGGCATATAAAATTGCGGTTAGCGATGAACCCTTATTTAAAGTTGAAAATTTCAAAGAACAAATTACAAAAGAGCAGAAAGGTCAATTTGATAGTGAAACAAAAGTTGGGTTTTTCTAAAAACTACTTTTTGGGTTTATAATTTTTTTATCTTTAAAAGATATAATTACATTTTTATTTTAAAGATTATTTAAGATTGAATAAAAAAATGATATTAAACTTATTCTTTTATGTTTATATTTTATGTTTCTTTTTGTACCAGTTTATATTTTATCCTTAGAAAAACATTAAATTATAAGCTAATTTTTAATAGGTTACAATATCATTTCCCTAAATTAGTATAAGTGGCTATTTATCACCCATTGAATAGTATATTTATAGATTAAAAACAGACTTTTTAGTATTAAAAGGATAAATTAAATGACACATATGGAATTTGCACATCCCTATTTTGGTGCATTTGTAATGTTTGTTGTAACATTTAGTGCATTTGGTGCAACGGTATGGCTTTCAAGATACATAAGTAGAAAGATAGCAAGACTTGATACAGAAAAATTAAAAACAACTCTTTATGAGTGTGGACCAGAGGTTACAAAACAACCTAATACTATCTCAGCACAGTTCTATTTAGCAGCATTATTATTTATTTTATTTGATGTTGAAATTATCTTTATGTTTCCCTGGGCAATTAATTTTAAACTATTGGGTTGGTTTGGATTTATTGAAATGATAATGTTTATTACCCTATTAGCTATTGGATTTTTATATGCATGGAAAAAAGGAGCACTTGAATGGCACAGCATAAAATAGATTATTTACAAGATAATGGAGCAGCTATTAAATTAACAACAATCGACAAGTTAGTTAATTTTGGTCGTTCTAATTCGTTATGGCCGATGACTTATGGTTTAGCCTGTTGTGCTATTGAAATGATGGCAACAGGAGCTTCGAGATATGATTTTGATAGATTTGGAACTATTTTTAGAGCAAGTCCTAGACAATCTGATGTTTTAATAATTGCTGGAACTCTAACAAAAAAACATGCTGAATTTATGAGAAGATTATATGACCAAATGCCAGATCCCAAATGGGTTATTTCAATGGGATCATGTGCAAACACAGGTGGAATGTTTAATACTTATGCGACTGTTCAAGGTGCTGATAGAATTATCCCTGTTGATATTTATCTTCCAGGTTGTGCTCCAAGACCTGAAACTTTACAATATGCACTTATGACACTTCAGCAAAAAATCAGAAAAGAGTCTATTTTTAGAGCAATCAAAAAGAAGAGGTTAGTATAATGAGAAAATATACACCAAAAGATAATGTTCAAAAAGAGGCATATTTCTCTGATAGATTTTTTGTATCTCCAAATGTTCCTAGATTTGAAATAAATTCTGATGAGGTTTTTTCAAAGGATTTTGAAGAGATTAATTATAGTATTAATGTTCAAGAAGCTTATATAGAACATACTCATTTAGTAATTATAATTAATAAAAGTTTTTTAATTTCATGTATTAAGCTTCTTAAAGAAAAATTAGAATATGACATATTGATTGAATTGTCAGCAATTGATTATTTAGCTTCAAGAGATGGTTATGAGATTTTTTATGAAATGCTTTCTATCTCAAAACATAAAAGATTAAGGGTTAAATGTTTTATTGGAAAGAATGAATCGATTGAGTCTATTACTTCTATTTTTAAATCTGCAAATTGGAGTGAACGAGAGATGTATGATATGCTAGGAGTAAAAGTAGCGAATCATCCAAATCTAAAAAGACTTATTATGCCTGATGATTGGTATGACCATCCACTTAAAAAAACATATCCTCTTCAAGGAGATGAGGTTGCTTCTTGGTATGAAGTTGATAAAATTTTTGGCAAAAGTGCTAGAGACATAATAGGACCTGAACAACGAGACCCTGCTGCTATTGATAGATACGATACAACAAGATTTGCAAGACTTGGGCATGAAGTTCCAAATGGAACGGATATTAGTCAATTTGAACCTGAAACAAATATCTCTTATCAAGAAGAAAATACTTCAAAAATTATGAAAAAATTAAAACCTGAAGAATCAGTTGTTTTAAAAAGAAGAAGGTAGAAAATATGCAACAACCAAATAGATTAAAACCTTTTTTTGAAAATATTCACTTTGAGCGTGAAGATAATACTATGATGGTAAACTTTGGTCCTCAACATCCATCTGCTCATGGACAATTAAGACTTGTTTTGGAGCTGCAGGGTGAAGAAGTTGTAAAATCAAGACCAATGATTGGATACCTTCACAGAGGTATGGAAAAAATGGCTGAAAATATGATTTATAATGAATTCTTACCAACAACAGATAGAATGGATTATATTGCAGCAACTTCAAATAACTATGGATACTCACTTGCGATTGAAAAACTTTTAGGAATAGAAGCACCAAGACGAGCTGAAATAATCAGAACGATGCTTTTAGAATTAAATAGAATAGTTTCACATCTTTTTTGGCTAGCAACTCATGCTCTTGATGTTGGTGCTATGTCAATGTTTTTATACTGTTTTAGAGAAAGAGAATATGCAATGGACTTAATAGAAGACTATTGTGGAGCAAGACTTACTCATAGTGCTGTAAGAATTGGTGGAGTTCCTTTAGATTTACCAAATAATTGGATTGAAGATTGTTTATCGTTCTTAGAAATTTTAGAACAAGAGCTTAAAACTTATGAAGGGCTTTTAACGGAAAATAGAATTTGGAAAATGAGACTTGAGAATGTTGGAGTTATAACACCTCAAATGGCTAAAAGTTGGGGATGCTCAGGAATTGTCTTAAGAGGAAGTGGGATTAAATGGGATTTAAGAAAAGAGATGCCGTATGGTATTTATTCTGAATTAGATTTCGATATTCCTGTCTCTTACACCTGTGATTCATATGGAAGATATAAAATCTGTATAGCTGAGATGAAAGAGTGTTCAAAAATTCTGAAACAACTAATGCCTATGTATAAAGAATCAGATTCTCAGTTAATGGCACATGCTCCAAATTATATTTCAGCTCCAAAAGAGCAAATTATGACTCAGAATTATTCTTTAATGCAACATTTTGTTCTTGTAACTCAAGGTATGCGACCACCTGTTGGAGAAGTTTACGTGGCAACTGAATCCCCAAAAGGTGAGTTGGGATATTTTGTAGTAAGTAATGGAACACCTTATGCTTATAGAATGAAACTTAGAACACCAAGTTTCCAACACACTGCTATTTTAGAAGAGCTCTTAGTTGGTTGCCAGTTAGCTGATGTGGTTACTATTATTGGTAATTTAAACATTGTTTTTGGCGAAATAGATAGATAGGAGAAGTTATGAAAAGATTTGATTTAAGACCCTTGAAAAATGACTTCTATACAAGAATGTTAGAATTAATGGATAAGCAAGTTGCACCTGAAGAAACAGCAATTATAATGTTTGAAATTGGAGATTTTAATAATATCCAAAAAAGTGCAGATGTAATTTATGAGGCTGGTTATACTTTAATGAATTCTCTTAAATTTAATGAAGTTGACTGGACTTTAGTTATAAAGAAAATAAAACCAGAACCAAAACTAGTAATTGAGGGAAATCTTACAAATGAATAAAACAGAACAAATTTTTAATAGTGATTTTATTATCTCTTTTGCTACTTTTATAGAGGAACAAGCTATAAAAGATTCTATTGTTAATGCTATTGAAGCTAATGGTGCTAATTTTGTTTATATGCATCCAATTGATAATGTAAGTTTAAAACCTTATTATTCTCAATTAATAAAATATGAAGTTGGAAGTGAAGAAGGAATTTGTGCTTTATTATTAAATTTTTTTGCTTCAAATTATGACAACACTATAAAAAAATATATTGAAGATTTAGATTTTGGATATATTTGTGCGGAAAGTAGTGCAGGGGAAGAAGAATTTGAAGAGGCTTTTGAAAACTCTTTGAATGCTAAAGTTAAAACTTTAGTTATTGGAACAGATTTACTTAATCATGATAGAGTTGAGAATATTGTTAAATTATTGGCAATAATCAAAAAATATTCAGATTTTAATTTAGTTATTTTAGACGAAAGTTTAGAAGAAAAAATCAATTCGTGTAAAAATTTTAATTTATTAGAAGAGATTGAAGAATTAAAATCATTTAATGGAACTTTGGTTTATAAGTTAATAGATGAAAATAGTGATGAATTGTTAGCTAGTCAAACTTTCGCAAATATTGCAAAAGTTTCAAATGAAAATGAAGTTTTCATAATATCAAAAAATGAGAAAATAAAAAAAGTATTAAAAATTGATGAAAAATTACATGGAACAATTGCAATATTAAAAACAAAAAATAGTGAAGATATTTTTAATGGATATAAATATAAACAAGTAAAAATTGAAAAGGTAGAAGCATGAGCGATATGATTACCCTAACGATTGATGGAAAATCTGTCCAAGCCAAAGATGGTGAATCTATTTTAAATGTAGCAAGAGCAAATAATGTATTTGTTCCTGCTGTTTGTTATTTGACAAGATGTTCTCCCACTCTTGCTTGTAGATTGTGTTTAGTTGAGGCAGATGGAAAACAAGTATATGGCTGTAATACAAAAGTTAAAGCTGATATGAACATTTCAACAAATACTGAGAATATTGAAAAAGAGCGACGAGCAATAATGGAAGTTTATGACGTAAACCATCCATTACAATGTGGAGTTTGTGATCAAAGTGGTGAGTGTGAATTACAAAACTACTCTTTATACATGAAAGTAGATTCTCAAAGTTACAGTATAAAAGATATTCACCGACCAACTCAACACTGGGGAGTTATGAATTATGATCCTGCTTTATGTATTGTTTGTGAAAGATGTGTAACTGTATGTGAAGATATGGTTGGGTCAAAAGCACTTAGTACAGTAAAAAGAGATTCTGATAATATTGACAAAGTATTTAAAGATGAAATGCCAAAAGATGCTTATGCAATGTGGAATAAACTTAATAAATCACTCATTGGATATGACGCTGATGCCTGTACAAATTGTGGAGAGTGTATTTCAGCCTGTCCTGTTGGAGCTTTAGTTTCTCATGATTTTCAATATACTTCAAATGCTTGGGAACTTAAAAAAATACCTGCTGCAAATCCACATTCCTCTGATTGTGCCTTTATGTACTATGAAATTAAACATGAATCAATAGACAAACATGCAAGTAAGAAAATCTATAGGGTTACAAATGAACCACATTTTTCAACTGTAAATGGAGCAGGGAGATTTGCTTATGATTTTGAAAATAAAGTTTTGTCCAAAGATGAGATAGCATTTAAAAAAGCAATAATGGCATTTAAAAATGCAAAAAATATTATATTTAATTCGTATATTACAAATGAAGAAGCCTTGATTTTACAAAAAATAGCTTCAAAAACTGGGGCTAAACTTATAAATGAAGATGCAAGAAGATATCAAGAATTTTTAAAAAACTATTCTAAAACATCAGGAAAATCTCTTTACTCTTCAAAATTATCAGATGTTCATAGCTCAAACTTCGTAATTTCTGTTGGTTCTTATTTAAAATCGGATTTACCAAATGCTAGATATGCTTTTAATAATTCAGTTACTATGAATAAAGGAAGCGGTTTATATTTTCATCCCGTGTGCGACCTAGTTATGGAAAAAATTGGTAAAAAAGGTAAAACAACAGAATTTATATATCATGATGCAATGGTTGAAGAGTCGATTTTATATTTTATTCTATATAAATTTGCAAGAAATTTACCAACAGAAATTCAAGAATATATAGATTTGTTTAAACAGATGAAAACAAAAACAGTTGTTGAAGAAGTAAAAGAGACAGTTGTTGAAATAGTTGTTGATGAAGCAACTGGTGAAGAAAAAGAAGTTAAAAAAGTTGTAACAAATAAAGTTTCAAAGGATGTGCAATATGAATATACAAAACTTGTTGAAGCTTTTGGAAAAGATGAAAAATTCCTTGATTTAATTGATGAAATGTTAGCTAAAAAAGATAGTTTTTCTTTGATAGTTGGAGAAGATTTAATAACTCATCCAAATGCACACAATCTTGCAAAATTATGTGGATTAATTGATTCTTATACAGATTTTAGCGTGGTAATTATCCCAACTCAAACTAATACTTTGGGTGTTTCACAAATTTGTACATTATCATTTGAAACGGATGGATTTAGTGTTGGATATAACATGAAAGCAGATTTTGAATTATCAGCTTTAGGAGATGCAGATTTAGATGTTCCAGCACTTAACCAACAAGAAGGAACTTTTACAAATATAGATAAAAAAGTAATTCCTACAAATGCCGCTTTAGGATTTAATGGATATACATTAAATGAAATTGCAAATGAAATTTTAGGAACGAATGTTGAATATACAATAGAATACACAGCTAAGCTTCCACTTGATAAAGGTTATAAAGCACTTGAGTTTGATAGTTTGCCAAATAGATTTGGGAATGACCAAGTTGAATATAGAGGTTATGATATAGATTCTTATGATGTTTTAAAAGAAGAGATTGTAGAAAAGATAATAGATAAAAAACTAGTTCTAACTGAAGATGAAATTATTATTTATAGAGCAAATCCAATTAATCAATTTAATGAATTTACATCAATTTCTCATGAATTTAAAGAAAATCTACAAGATGGAATATTTTTTCCAAAAATTATGTTTGAAAAACTTGAATTAAATGAAGGCGATAAAGTAAAAATACTTGCAAATGAACAAGAGTTAGAATTAAATGCTTTTGTAGATATTCAAATTGAAGGAAATATTCCTTATGTATCAACATTTATGAAAAATAGCCCATCAAATGTTTTATTTAATACTTATAGATTTAATAAAGTAAAAGTAGTAAAGGCATAAAATGGAAACAAGTATCATTATAGAAACAATTGTAAAAGTGGTTGTTGTTCTTGCTGTTTTTTCAGCACTTGCAGGATTTACAACTTATATTGAAAGAAAAGTTTTAGCATTTATGCAAAGAAGATTAGGACCTACAAATGTAGGACCTTATGGATTGTTGCAAATAGCAGCAGATGGAATTAAACTATTTACAAAAGAAGATTTTATTCCTGCAAATGCGAATAAACCTATTTTTATGGTTGCTCCTTTAATAACTGCCGCCACTGCATTTATCGCAATGAGTGCAGTTCCTTTTTTCCCTGAATTTGAAATGTTTGGATATACAGTTCGACCAATTATTTCTGATATTAATGTTGGAGTTTTGTTTGTAATGTCTGTTGGTGCAGTTGGGCTTTATGGACCATTGCTAGGGGGGATGAGTAGTGCAAACAAATGGGCATTACTAGGAGGTGCAAGAACTGCTATTCAACTTTTATCTTATGAAGTTGTGTCAGGACTTTCACTTTTAGCTCCACTTATGATGGTTGGAAGTTTATCTTTAATTGATATAAACAATTATCAAGCAGATGGAGTTTCAAGCTGGATAGTTTGGTCTCAACCATTAGCCTTTATATTATTTGTAATAGCTGGATTTGCAGAAACAAATAGAACACCTTTTGACCTACTTGAGCATGAAGCAGAGTTAGTTGCTGGATATGCGACAGAGTATTCGGGTATGAGATGGGGAATGTTTTTTATTGGAGAATATGCGAACCTTTTCACAATATCTTTTTTAATTGCACTTATCTTTTTAGGTGGATTTAATGACTTATGGTTTATTCCAGGTGGATTAGCAATTGTATTAAAAGTTATGTGTTTGATTTTTGTTTTTTTATGGACAAGAGCTTCTTGGCCACATATTAGACCTGATCAATTGATGTGGTTATGTTGGAAAATATTAATGCCACTTGCAGTACTAAATATTTTAGTTACTGGTTTTGTAATGATGTTTTAGGAGTTGGTTATGGAACTAAAAGAATTTAAAAATAGAAATATAAGTGAAGATTATTTTACAGTTCAAGAGGATAATTACCCTAAAACTTCTTGGGATATATTCAAACAAGTATTAACCCGTTCTATAAAAGGTGAATTATTTGTTGGAATGAGAATTATTTTTGGAATAATGTATAGAGCATTATTTAAAGGTGAAATGGCAACGGTTCAATACCCAAAAGAAAAATTACCAATTGGTCCAAGATATAGAGCTGTTCACAAACTTTTAAGACTTTTAGAGTCAGGTGAAGAGAGATGTATTGGTTGTGGACTTTGTGAAAAAA
>ERZ724518.1164-NODE-1164-length-11727-cov-6.431032_pt1 | contig 11727 bp, 8 predicted proteins | sample MGYA00376051_ERZ724518 | MGnify/ENA primary metagenome ERZ724518 (study PRJEB28724, sample SAMN07190885) | wastewater metagenome | isolation source: influent of sewage treatment plant in Hong Hong | place: Hong Kong | collected 2016-03-17 ... | reverse complement strand
TCATTTGACATTGCCAAAAAGATACAGGACGAAATGACATATCCCGGACAGGTCAAAATTACGGTGATCCGTGAAACCCGGGCTGTGAGCTATGCAAAATAGTTTTCGCGGTGAAATGTAGTTCATTATCAGAAAAATACAAATATGTTCGGCCATTGCTGAACATATTTTTTAAAAGATTGTTATAATCTTTAGAAGTTTTGGCACAGAAATTGTTAAATTAATAATACACCAAAAAAGCGTTTTTGGGGCTGCTTGGTTTTGACAGCAGGTAGAAAAGATATGTAAGCATGTCGAGCGTCGGAATGCCGGCTCGTTAATCCCGGATTTCAACATTCTAACTGGCGAAAACAATTACGCTCTTGCTGCTTAATCGAATAAAGTAGATTTAGCTTCATCCAGGCACCAGGTGCCAGGACGGGACATCTCTCAAATGCCGTCGCTCCGAGGCGATTTGATACAGAGGTGCGGATAAATCGGGGATAGTCACTTATAGCCTTGTGTGAGTGATGAAGTAACAAAGGATAAGATAATGGTTGGTGGCTTCGGTCTTGCCATTGTACGAAAAACTAAGCGAAGATAAACATGTAGAAAGCTTATAGTTTCCTTGTTTGGACGAGGGTTCGACTCCCTCCAGCTCCACTCATTTTTTCAAAAGAATCAACATTCGCTGAAACAAAGAACCGGTTAATTTGTTTCTCTTTTGTTGCATTCTTATTCACAGCCAATAATAGTGCAGTGACTTAACTTAATGGCAGGTTTATTCAACTCTTTCTGTTCATCAGGTTTATAACATACACTATTAGCACTCGGTAACACGATTTACTTAATGCCTTAATCTGATTTATTAACCAAAAAATTATCGATAAAACCTAATGGTTCTATCATAAAGGCTCATTTCCGACGATTTTTAATTAAAATATAAAATATTTGCTCAAAAAAGTATATTAGTTAAAAATAAGTTGTATTTTTGTAAATTATAAAAAACGAACGAAACTAAATTTATTTAACTGCTAATAAAAAACAAGTAAAAAATGAAAAAACTATTCTTTATCGTATTGATAATAGCAAGTGCTATTACGTACACATCTGCTCAAACTGCAGCTACTACTGATGCAGCTCATTGGTCATTTGCCCTGAAAGGTGGACTTGATTATTTCAACATCTATCCCGGAGGTGACAACATTACTGATAATGGAAGCTGGGGAGCCGGTGCAGCAATCGAATACACCATCAACCCTATCGTTGGTGTGGGACTGAACCTGGACTACTTAAACTTTAATCGTTCTTCTATCAAAGGAAAAACAATCGACCCAAGTTTATTTACTTCGGTAAATCTTTCCAATCTGTTGTATCCAAAACGTAATAATGCAAAACTGAACTTCTACGCAAACTTTGGTGGTGGTCTTAGTTTAGGCAGTTCTTCTGATCTCGTATTGCCGGGTGGAACCTATAAAAGAGGTGCTTCTGCCATGACAGATGCAACAAATGCATTGGCTTATACCGGAGCTTCAATGGAATATAATGTTAGCAAAGTTATCGGAATTGGCCTGGATTATACCTATCGTGGTTATATCACCCCCGTTAGCCCTTACATTGAATACAACGACGCTAATACGTTGATGGCTACCCTGCGTTTCAAACTTGGAACAGGAAGCAAAACTCACGTTCGCGACATGACTACTCAGGATTACTATCCACTTCCTGCTCCTGTTATCAAACAGGTTGAAAATCCTTACGATGACTCAGCTCTCAAAAGCCGCCTCGATGGTTTGGATAAAGCCGGAATGGACCTTAATAACCGCCTGAAAAATCTGGAAGCCGATGTAAAAGGACTGAAAGACGCAGCTGAAGGTGCTAAAGTAAGTGCATCTTTCCAGAATATCGAATTTGATTTCAATTCTGACAAAATCACAAAAGCTTCTTATCCTACACTGGATCAGGTAGCTGCTATCCTCAACGCTAACCCAACATGGGGAAAACTGATGATCAATGGTCATACCGATAATGTTGGTTCGGATGCTTACAACCAGAAACTGTCAGAAGCACGTGCTGCTGCCGTTAAAAAATATCTTGCCGGTAAAGGCATTTCTGAAGCAGCTATGTCAACAGCAGGTTATGGCGAAAGCAAACCAATAGCTGACAACGCTACTGCAGCCGGACGTCAGAACAACCGTCGCGTAGAATTCGAAATTTCGAAATAAGAAATAAACGAAAAATAATCAGTGGGGATGTGCGAAAGTGCATCCTCATTTGTTTTAAATGCAGATAGGTTGAAAGAAATGTAAACTGTTTAATAATGAATTGGTAATGAGCAGATAATCAAGAGGTAAAATTTATTAATCTCAGAAATCAGGAAAGATCTTATTAGTGTGGCACAGTATTTGCAATCTTAAACCTATACGTTTTAATTTTATTGAAAAATTTATATTCAAACATTTTAATAGTAATAACTAAATTAGAAATTAATGAAAACAATTAAATTATCATTAGTAGCCTTAGCTACAGTATTAACGATGGGTGCATCAGCACAGGTAGGTATTCAGGCCGGATACAGTTCCGAAAGTCAGAAAACAACGGGTACAATTTTGGGATTTACCGCAACTACCACTACTACTTTGAATGGGTTCCATGTAGGTCCGATCATCGATATGAACGTACAAGGTCCTGTTGGATTTCAAACCGGATTGCTGTACAACTATTTAACAGGTACCGGCGTTAACAATAAAAAAATTGTGGCGCATGAAATTGATCTGCCTGTACGGCTGACTGTTGCATTTCCTGTATCAGATGCTGTAAGCGTATTTGCTTTCGGGGGTCCGAACGTAAATTATGCACTTTCGCAAAAAACCGATGGTGGTGACAATATCTATTCGTTGAAGAACCCCCTCAACAATGACAAGAAAATTCTTTCACCGTTTGATTTTCAGCTTGGCGTAGGAGGTGGACTGAAATGGAATAAACTCACACTCAAAGCCGGTTATGATTGGGGAATGTTCAATAAAACATCTATTGATAATGCCACTTTCAAATCAAATGTACTGAAAGCAGCTGTTGCTTATAACTTTTAATTGACAAATTAAATTATTTTCAGGTACAGCCAGGCTTCGGTTTGGCTGTTTCTGTTTTTAAAATCCAATTTCCATTTTTTCAATTGGATTAAATCGGCTTTATATTTTTCATTACTCAAAGGTTTGTTTATCTTTGCACCAGAAAAAATTAACACATACATTATGAAGATCAACCGATTATTAACAATCGCATTTGTCATTCTTTTAAGCTTTTCCATCTTTGCACAGAAAAAAGTGGAGGTGGGCGTACTGGGTGGCTATAGTTATGCCATGCCCAAAACCACAGCCTCGCAACTGGCCGGCAATCTTAACGGATTTCACCTCGGACCGCTCGTACAATACAATATCAACGAAAAAATAGGTATCCAGACCGGTGCTTTATACAACTACAACAATTCCATTATTACTAAAAATTCTGTAGGGACCAGTGGCACCTGGAAACAAAACCGCGTCATTGGTCAGAGTCTCGACATACCCCTGCACGCAGTCTATTCCGTGCCCCTGGCCGATGATTTCTATGTGCAGATAGGTGCCGGTCCCAATTTCAATTATGCTCTGAACAAGTATAAACAAACTGAGTATTATGTTGAAAGTAAAATTGTTGACCGCCTGACGGAGAAGGGAACAAGCATTTACGCTTCTCCGTCCAACTTCAATCCTCTTGATGTTCAGGCAGGACTAAGTGTGGGTCTCCGGTACACCGGGGTAAGCCTCAGAGCAAGTTACGACTGGGGTATAACGGACAGGGACAAAACTACCGATGGAAAAAACAGGGAAAACAATATTAAAATCTCAATTGGATATACTTTTTGATGATTATCAGTAATCTTTGTTCAATTAAAATCATGGACGAACGCTAACACGGCTCGTCCTTTTTGTGTTAATAAACGTTTTGATTTAGAAGGTATGTAGGTATTTATCCTTATTTTTGCAGAAATAAACAGTGAAAGATTATTCTAAAAACTTATTTATGAAATTCCGTCTTTTTGCTATTCTTATAGTTATCCTGTCTTTTATCGGAGAACTTCCGGCACAAATCGCTAAAAAAGATACCATCGCACTGAAAAAACCGGCATACCGAATGGAAGCCGGTTACACGCACATCAACCGGTACGGTGAGTATGTGAGCAAGACACCGTTTCATGGTGTCCGTGTGGGTGCAACAGCCGAATACCCGCTGAAATATGGATTTGGAGTTCAAACGGGACTGAAATACTCATTTTTGTTCGGCAATAAACAACAACTTTACACAGCAGGTGATTCGGTCAATTACTCATACACCGGTCACTCTATTGATATTCCTGCCAGACTGACCTATACACTGCCGATATTCTGGGGCCTAAAAATATTTGCCTATGCCGGACCCAGTTTCAATATCGGGTTGGCTCAGACATCCAAAGTAACTGTGACGGGATTACCCATCATCGAAGGTTTTCCCATTGATATTGCTTCAGGTACCTACAATATGTATAACAAAGAACTTAACCGCTTTTCAGTCATGTTGGGTGCCGGAGGTGGTATTCAGTGGAAAGATTACCGCGTAAAAGGTGGTTACGACTGGGGCTTGAACAGTATCAGCAAGGATAAAAATTCACCACAACGTCTAAAGGGGTGGTACGCTGCATTTGAAGTTGATTTATAAGTAAACGAACGAATTTAATGAAAAACCGGTTTTACAATGTAAAACCGTTTTTTGTTTAGGAAGAATCTGTTCCGGGATATTTTAGAGATGAATAGAAATTTAAGATGACAACAACAGTTGAAAATAAGTTGGGCACCATGAATGTCCGCAAATTATTGTGGATGTATTCCTTGCCGGCAATTGTGGGAGCCATGATTGCTTCGCTGTACAACATTATTGACCGTATATTCATTGGGCAGGGAGTGGGTCCGATGGCCATTTCGGGGTTGGCGCTCACCTTCCCGTTTATGAATTTTCTGTCGGCTTTCAGCATGCTGGTGGGTGCGGGAGCAGCATCGCGTATTTCCATCAGGTTAGGCGAAGGTGATAAAGACCGTGCCGAAAAGATACTGGCTAATGCCCTGATGCTTACCTTCATTATTACCGGAGTGGTTATTGTATTCTCAAGAATTTTCATGGATCCAATACTTATACTGTTCGGAGGAAGTGAAAACACACTCGAATATGCCCGTGAATTTATGCGGGTAATTATTCCCGGTAGCATTTTATCTGCTTTGAATTTTGGATTTAACAATATCATGCGGGCTTCAGGTTATCCTCAAAAAGCAATGCTTACGATGATTATATGCGGGGTGATAAATGTATTGCTGGTTCCGTTGTTCATTTATGGATTTCACTGGGGAATAGCCGGAGCGGCCCATGCAACCAATATATCTTATTTTGTGGGAACGGTGTGGGTGCTGACACATTTTATGCAGAAAAAATCGGTCATTCGTTTCCGAAAAAGGAATTTTCAGCTGAACAAACAAATAATAAAATCTATTCTGAATATAGGCATGTCGCCATTCAGTATGCAGATCGCTTCCAGTCTGGTGATTGTATTACTCAATATCGCATTAATAAAACAAGGAGGAGATTTGGCGGTTGGAGCGCTTGGCATTCAAAACAGCATTGCTACGTTGTTTCTAATGTTTATTATCGGTCTCAATCAGGGCATTCAGCCAATACTGGGTTATAATTACGGAGCGCGAAATTACGATCGGATGTTTAGTACTCTTAAAACTGCCGCCCTGATAGCTACTTCAGTTACCACTTTTGGTTTCCTGCTTTGTACGCTGTTTCCGCATGCATTAGTAAGCATTTTTACTACCGACGATGAATTGAAACGAATTGCTGCCAATGCCCTCAGGATCTCTGTTATTATGTTTCCGTTAATTGGTTCTCAGGTCATTTTTACCAGTTTTTTTCAGTCCATCGGTAAAGCCAAAATATCCATGTTGCTCAGCCTTACAAGACAAGTGCTGTTTTTGATCCCGGCAGTGTTGGTATTACCATCCATTTTCGGGCTGAACGGTGTATGGGCGTCACTTCCCGTAGCCGATTTCCTGGCAGTAATTGTAACAAGTTCTACCCTTTTCTTTTTTATCCGAAGATTTGAAAAGAAGAACGATTACATATTCAGAATAAATCAACCTTAGGTTATTTTATCTAAATTGAATTCGTTAAATACTAAAAATTAAGTACTTTTGTTCACTCAAAAAGAAAGAAATAAATGTTCCGGATTAAAAAGTTAGATATATATATTATCAAGTCATTTTTGGCTTACTTTTTCATGACTTTTTTCATTTGTATTCTTATTCTCATGATGCAGTTCACCTGGAAACATCTGGCTGAACTGATAGGAAAAGGGGTGGAATGGAAAGTACTGGCTGAATTCTTTTGGTACACTACGCTGCAAACTGTACCCATGGCATTGCCGTTGGCCATACTTTTGGCCGCACTCATGAATTTTGGCAATCTTGGCGAAAACTTTGAACTGATAGCCATGAAATCGGCCGGAATATCCTTGTTTCGGATTATGCGAGGTCTCATTGTCTTTATAGCATTTATTTGTGTAGGCGCTTTTTTCTTTTCCAATAATGTTTTACCGGTTGCACAAACCAAATTGTGGACACTGATTTTTTCACTCCGACAAAAGTCGCCCGAATTTGATATTCCCGAAGGAGAATTTTATTCCGGCATCAACGGCATTAATCTTTATGTAAGGCACAAAGTGCCCGAAAAAAGGTTGCTCAAGGACCTGATGATTTATGATTTCACCAACGGATTTGACAATGCCACCGTGATGCTTGCCGACTCAGGCCGGGTGCAGTTTACAGCTGATAACAAGTACCTGAAACTGACCCTGCTCAACGGCGAAAGTTTTGAGAACCTAAAACAGCAAAGCAATAATTCATCAGCCAACAGCATCCCTTACCGGCGCGAAACATTCAGTACCAAAGAAATGTTGATTGATTTTGATACTGAATTTAACCGCTACGACGAATCCATATTGAAAGATCAGCATATCAGTAAAGATATTGTTCAACTGACCCATACCATCGATTCTGTATCCAAAATTGTGAAAACGAGAGGCAATCAGCAAGCCAATGAGATGATCAAAACGGAGTTTACAAATTTTGAAAACAGGAATAGCGTCAGACTAAACAAGAAGGATGCTAAAAAAATAAATATTGATTCACTTTTTCTGTCTCTTTCGCAGGAAAAAATGGAGGAAGCCATGATGGTGGCGCAACAAAATGTCAGGGCTAAAAAAGAAAAAATTGAATTCAACAAAGTGATGCTCGAAGAACCTACTTACTATGTTCGTCGGCATCAGGTAGAATGGCATCGTAAGTTTACGCTATCCTTTGCCTGCCTTATTTTCTTTTTCATCGGAGCTCCGCTCGGTGCCATCATTCGGAAGGGCGGATTGGGCTTACCGGTTGTCATTTCAGTAATGATGTTTATATTCTATTATATAATTGACACTTCGGGGTATAAAATGGCTCGCGAAGGATTTTGGGAAGTGTATCAGGGTATGTGGCTAAGCTCAGCGGTGCTTTTCCCCATCGGTTTGTTTTTGACCTATAAAGCGGTAACCGATGCATCACTTTTCCGCTCCGAGCAATACATGAAGATATTGGATAATGCAGTAGCCGGTTTTGGGAAATTGTGGGGAAAAAATAATAAAATCCAACATACAGAACCCGAATTATCGACAAACTAATAAGGGGTAAAAAACTATGGAAAGAAAATTCAATACGATAGAAGAAACTATCAAAGATTTTGGTAATGGAAAGATGGTGATAGTGGTGGATGATGAAGATCGGGAAAATGAAGGCGATTTTATTTGTGCTGCCGAAAAAATAACTCCCGAGAAGGTAAATTTCATGCTCAGGCATGGTCGGGGAGTGCTTTGTGCTCCATTAATAGAAGATCGATGCGATGAGCTGGAACTGAATATGCAGGTGGAAGTGAATACTTCTATTCATTCTACTCCCTTTACCATTAGTGTCGACAAACTCGAAGGCTGTACTACCGGAGTTTCGGCTTCTGACCGAGCAGCCACCTTCAAAGCATTAGCCGATCCGGCATCAACGCCCGAAACGTTCGGACGACCCGGACATATATTCCCTCTGCGGGCCCGATCAAAAGGCGTTTTGCGCCGGGCCGGTCATACCGAAGCGGCTGTTGATCTTGCCCGTCTGGCAGGTCTCTATCCGGCAGGTGCCCTCATTGAAATCATGAATCAAGATGGCTCCATGGCACGTTTACCTCAGCTTTTTGAACTTGCTGACCAGTTCAAAATGAAGATTATTACTATAGCCGACCTGATAGCCTATCGTATCCGAACCGAATCACTCATCGAAAAAGGCGACGAAGTGGATATGCCAACAGCTTACGGACACTTCAAATTAATACCGTTCCGACAGGTATCCAACGGGCTGGAACACGTTGCCCTCATCAAGGGTGACTGGGAAAAGGATGAACCCGTGCTGGTTAGAGTACATTCATCCTGTATGACGGGCGATATATTTGGATCCATGCGTTGCGAATGCGGTGAACAGTTGCACAAAGCTATGCAATTGATCGAAAAGGAGGGAAAGGGAGCTATCGTGTATATGAACCAGGAAGGTCGTGGCATTGGACTGATGAATAAGATTAAAGCCTATAAGCTCCAGGAAGAAGGAATGGATACGGTAGATGCCAATTTACATCTCGGGTTTCGGGCCGACGAACGCGACTACGGCGTGGGAGCACAGATACTTCGCGAAATTGGTGTGTCAAAAATCCGGTTGATGACAAATAATCCCAAAAAAAGGATTGGGCTCGAAGCATTCGGACTCTCCATTGTTGAAAATGTGCCCATTGAAGTGAAGCCCAATGAGTATAACGAGTTTTATATGTTGACAAAAAAAGACCGGATGGGGCATAAACTGAAATACGTAGGAAAAGATAACGTGAAATGAACAGGACAGCTATTGTAACCGGAGCAACTTCCGGATTTGGACGTGCAATTGCACTTCGCCTTGCCGGGCTGGGTTATCGGTTGATTGTAACCGGCCGGCGAAAGGAATTACTGGATACACTCACCGCCGAAATCAGTGAAAAATATTCTGTCAGCGTATTGGCTTTGAATTTTGATGTGCGTGATTTTAAGGCATGCGAAGAAGCCGTCAATTCGCTGCCCGACGAATTCAAAAGTATTGATCTGCTCGTCAATAATGCCGGGCTCGCTGCCGGTGCAGCACCTTTTGACCAAAGTCTGCTCGATGATTTTGACCGGATGATCGATACCAATGTCAAAGGACTTCTGTATATGACTAAGCTGATCGTACCCGGAATGATTGAACGTCAGGCTGGTCATATAGTCAATATCTCGTCCATTGCCGGCATTGAAGTTTATCCGTCCGGAAGTGTCTACTGTGCTTCGAAACATGCGGTCAATGCCATTACCAAAGGGCTTCGGATTGATCTGGTGAAGCATGGGATTAGGGTCAGTTCTATCTCTCCCGGCATGGCCGAAACCGAATTCTCTATAGTGAGATATCATGGCGATACCGAAAAAGCCAAAGCAGTGTACAACGGATTGACCCCGCTGAATGCCGAAGACATTGCCGATGCACTGGAATTTATAGTTACAAGGCCTGCTCACGTCAGCATTAATGACATTCAGATTAATCCCTCACAACAGGCAAATACCTATATTTCGCACCGAAAATGAAAATATAAAACTGTCGGAAAATTAAACATCTAAAGAAATTATAACAAAAGGATTAAATTATTTGAAAATTTATCTTATTTTTGTGGTTGCAAAATTTTTATTTTGAAATGAATTGGACACCCATGTTGAAGGTAAAATAACTTTGACATACTAAAAAACAACAGATTATGGACGCACCTGACACTATGAATGAAATGGATAACCTCAAAGAAAGCCTTATTACGCCCGAGGAAATCCAGGAAGTAACAACCGAACCAATACTGGAAGTAAAGCCCGAAGCTCCAGTCGCACATGACCTCACTAAACAGGAAATCTGTGACCGGATGAAAGAACTTATCGAACAGAATGTGGAGCAGGTCAAAGAGGAAGTTGAGTCCATGAAACAATTATTCTATAAAAAGAGTAAATCAGAAGTTGGTGAACAACGGGCTGCTTTCATCGAAAAAGGTGGAGTTGAAACTGAATTTATTCCCGAACCGACCGAACTTGAAGCTGAATTCAAAGAACTCTTAAATGAATTCAGAAACAATAAAGCAAAACTGAATGCTCAACAGGAACAGGAAAAAGGCAATAATCTGCTGAAAAAACAGCACATTATTGAGCAAATGAAACAGCTGGTCGAGAGTAACGATGATGTGTCGGCCAATGTAGCTGCATTTCGTCAATTGCAGCAAGACTGGAAAAACACCGGTCCTGTACCTCCTACAGCAACCAACGAACTTTGGAAACAATACAACCTGTATCAGGAGTCTTTCTGGGATCTGATCAAGATAAACAACGAACTCAGGGAATACGATTTCAAGAAAAATCTGGAAGCAAAAACTAAACTGTGCGAAGCTGCCGAAATGTTGGCTAACGAAGAAGATGTGGTTTCGGCTTTCCGTCAGTTGCAAAAACTGCATGAAAACTGGCACGAACTTGGTCCGGTAGCACGCGAGCTTCGCGAAGAAATCTGGAACCGATTCAAAACAGCATCCACTACAATAAATAAAAAACATCAGTCGCACTTTGATGATATCCGCAAGGTGGAAGACGAGAATATGGCGTTGAAGGCATCGCTGTGCGAAAGAATTGAAGCCATCGATACCACCAAATTCAGTTCGTACAAGGATTGGGACGAAGCCACAAAAATTGTACTTGAAGCACAGGAAGAATGGCGCTCTGTGGGTTTTGCACCGCGCAAGGCTAATCAGAAAATTTTCGATCGTTACCGCAAAGCCTGCGATAAGTTTTTCTCCACCAAAGCTGAATTTTATAAATCCATAAAGTCAAATCTGACACAGAATCTTGAACAGAAAAAACTACTCTGTGAAAAGGCAGAAGCCATTAAGGATAGTACTGACTGGAAAGAAGCGGGTGATCAACTGGTACAGTTACAGAAAGAATGGAAAACCATAGGACCGGTAGCCAAGAAATATTCCGATGATATCTGGAAACGATTTATTACTGCCTGTGATTATTTCTTCGAACAGAAAAACAAAAATGCATCCGGTCAGCGCAGTGTAGAAATGCAAAATCTTGACAAGAAAAAAGAGCTGATAGCAAAAATTACCGGTTTTGAAAAAACAGGTAACGCCGCTGAATCGCTGGCTGCCCTGCGTGCACTGGCTGCCGAGTGGAATGCTTTAGGTCATGTTCCTTTCAAGGAAAAAGATAAAATATACAAAGAATATCGTGCCGCACTCGATGCTCAGTTTGAAAAGCTGAATATTGATGTTTCGCAGCGTAGGTTGGAGACATTCCGCAATAACCTGAAGGATATGACCTCCAAAGGAGACAACAAACTGTATCGGGAGCGTGAAAAACTTGTCAGAGCTTACGAACATCTCAAATCTGAAATTGCCACCTACGAAAATAATATCGGTTTCCTCAGCATTGCCTCCAAAAAAGGCGACGGAATGCTCAAAGAGATGGAGCGAAAAATCGAAACATTGAAAGAGGAATGCAAACTGCTGGAGCAGAAAATA
>ERZ724518.1137-NODE-1137-length-11859-cov-6.720688_pt1 | contig 11859 bp, 14 predicted proteins | sample MGYA00376051_ERZ724518 | MGnify/ENA primary metagenome ERZ724518 (study PRJEB28724, sample SAMN07190885) | wastewater metagenome | isolation source: influent of sewage treatment plant in Hong Hong | place: Hong Kong | collected 2016-03-17 ... | reverse complement strand
ATGTGCGGCGTTTGGCTGCGGTCACGTCGGTCGCGTTGCCGTCGATGGTGCCCGATAGCGCGAACGGGTCCGCTGAGGGTGCGAGCCTGATGCGTGAAGAGCACATTTTCAAGGTCGAGGATCGTATCCGCAGGGCGTCGGCTGGGTGGACACGGGTCTTGGCGTGCGCGTTTGAACAGAAGGGCGACTCGCAGCGCGCCGACCTGGCGCAAATCGAAACGATCTTTGGGCCCGTCGAGCGGCACAGTTTGCAGCAGAAGGCATCTGCTGCGTCTTTGGCGAATACGTCGTTGCCGCGTGAAGCGATCCAACGGGATATCTGGCAGTACCCGCCAGCCGAGATCGCTGACCTGCGTCTCATGACCGGTCGTGAACTGTTGTTCGTCAAGCCGACAGCCAGTGGGCCATGACAAAGATTGAGGATGTTGAGGCCCTGGTGGCGCAGTATGCGCAAGGGTCCTTGGCGATCGAGACTGCGATCGCCGCCGAGATCCTTGCGGCGTATAGAACTCTGGACTGGTATGACACGGCCGCTACAACCCTGCTGGCCAGCACGACGGCCAGCCGGGTCACGGCCGGCCTCGCTTACGTAGCAGGCTTGGCGCAACAGTTCGCTGACCTCACGCTCGGCTTGATGGGGGTGCCGCCTGTCGAGCGGCCGGCCTCAACGTGGACGCACGAGTATCCACGCGCCGGGGTTGATCCGTTCACGGTCTATTCCAGGCCCGTGTTTGCCTACCGTGAAGCCGTAGGGCATGGCGCGGATTTCGAGCAGGCGCTGGGGGTTGCTACGGCTCGTTTCGACGGGCTGGTCGCCACGGATGCGGCGCTGGTGCGGCGACAAGTGGAGCGAGACAAGTACCGACAGGCTGGTGTCACCAAGTACCGTCGCGTGATCCGTCCAGAGAGGTCCAAGGGCGGTAGTTGCGGGCTTTGCGTGGCCGCCTCTCAACGCGTGTATAAGGTCAAAGACCTGTTGCCGATTCACCATCTTTGCAAATGCTTGACACTGCCCATCTATGGGGAGTTTGATCCCGGCAACACCTTGAATCTTGATGACCTGTTGCCTGAGGGCGTGACGGCGGGCGCGGCATTGAAACGCACCCGGTACAAGGTCGGGGAGTCGGGCGAACTGGGGCCAGTGTTGATCCCAGCGAGTATGACCCGCCGTACCGCAGCTGCGCCCGCATGGGATTCCCCCGAACGCGCAAGCAAGGAGCTGGCTGCACTAGAGCCAGTCTTGGAGTCCCTGCAACAGCGGGCATCTGCTGGCGAGGACGTGGCCGGCCCGCTTGAGTGGCAGCAAGACCAGATCGCACGACTTCGTCGCATCGTCGCGGCGTAGGCCCGCAAAGGGTCACCAACTCCACCAAGGAGACAGTAGATGTACAACCTCGCACTAAGTCCTGCACATGAGGCGTTCCTGGCAGCCACCTTCGCCGCGAACCGCGCCCGATATGCAGGATGGCGCATGGAAACCGAACCAGACGGCCCCCCTGGCGATGAGCCCGCCAAAAATCCTGAGGCTGAACCGGGCGGCGCTCCTACCCCGAAGGATCTCGACAAGGGCTACCCGCCCAACACGCCAGTCGTGGAGATGACCGCCGAACAACAGGCCGCCTACTACAAGCAGCAGGCCGCTAAGCACGAGAGCCGAAACAAGGCGCTGCTGTCCATCACGGGCGGCAAGGTGGGCGACGCACTCAAAGCTGACCTCGAAGAACTGGCCGCCCTGCGCGAGTCCAGCCTCACCGACACCGAGAAGGCGCTCTCGGATGCAACGAAGGCCGGCGAAGCAGCAGCAACCGTGAAATATGGCACCCTGCTGGTTGAGGCCGAGTTTCGTACCCAACTCGCCACCGTGGAGCCAGAGCGCCGCGACGCGATCCTTGATAACCTCAAGGCAGCGTTCCCGAACTATCTGACAGACGACGGGCTACCAGACACCGCCAAGGTGCAGGCCCTCGTTGCAGCAATCAATGTGCCCGACAAGGGCAATCCGCGACCACTCGACTTCGGGTCCGGGCATAAACGACACCGCGATCAAACTCCGGTGAACGGCATCCAAGCAGGGGCCGAAATGTTTACAGCCAGTCGCGGCAGAACATCAAACTGACAAACCACCAGAAAGGGCAAAACCATGCCACGTCTGACCAAAGAATCGGTTGGCGGCAGCAACTACGGTTGGCTTGACTCGACCCACGGTATCCGTAACGGACACACCGGGATCGTCAACGTCTCCGCGTTCACCGCTGGCACTCACTATCCGAACGGGTTCATTCCCGCTGGCACCCCGGTGGCTACAGTCTCCGGGAAACTCGTGCCATATGACTCGCTGGAAGCAACCACCACGAACGCGGGCGTCCTTGCCGGGCACTTGGCCGCCGATGTGGCTGTCCCTGCGGGTTCCACCGCTGATCAGGCTGGATCTGTGATCAGCCACGGTCGCGTGAAGACCGCATCCGTCCCAGTTGGTGTGCAAGCGTTCGCGGCCCCCGTGGCTGCCGCCAAGCGCATCAACGTCACCATCGTCTACATCTGAGAAGGAGTCTGAGTCATGGCACTTTGGACTGACATCATCGACCCGGAAACTCTCACCGGTTATGCGCGCGCATCCATGAACGCCTACGAGGCCCGCAAGGGCACGCTGGCGCGTTGGCTGCCGAATCGCCAGGTCCCCGACATTGTGGCGAGCTTTATGGCTGGCTCCAACGGCTTGGTTGAAGAGGCCGCGTTCCGCGCCTATGACGCCGAGCCGAAGGTCGGCAATCAGGCTCCTGGTCGCCGCGTGACCTTGGAGCTGCCTGCCCTCGGGTTGACCCTGCCGGTGAGCGAATACAACCAGTTGCGTGGTCGTGGCGTCGGCGCGTCTGACGAGCAGATCCTCAACTCGATCCAGTCGGCTACTGACGCTGTCGTGGCGGCGGTGTCGGATGCGATGGAGCGGCTGCGCGGCATCGTGTTGACCACCGGCAAGGCCACCATCCCTGGGTTGACTGAGGATGATTTCGGCCGCGCCAGTGGTCACACTGTCTCCGCAGGCACCTTGTGGTCTGCGGGTGGCGACCCGATCGGTGATCTGCGATCGTGGGCTGACACCTATATCGCCGCCAACGGTGAGGCACCGGGCGCGATCGTGACCAGCACCAAGGTGATGTCAACGTTGATGAATCACGCGAAGTTCCAAACCAACATTGGTGGTGGCGTGTCTCGTCCAGCGTCGTTGGCGGAGATTGAGGCGCTGTTCGCGGGCTACGGGTTGCCCCCGTTCTACGTCTACGACCGGCGCGTCAAGTCCGGCGGCTCTGCGACTCGTGTCATCGCTGACACAGCGCTGCTGTTGCTGCCTGCGGCTGTTGACCCGAACGCTTGGCAGGAGTCTGACTTGGGTGGCACCTTCTGGGGCCGCACGCTCAGCTCGACGTCAGCCGAATGGGACATTGCCGACGTGGATCAGCCGGGCATCGTGGCTGGCGTGTATCGGGGCGAGAAGCCCCCGATGATCGCTGAGATTGTCGGTGACGCGATCGGGATGCCGGTGTTGGCTAACGCTGACCTGTCATTCAAGGCGACGGTCGTCTCCTGATGGCTGGCCGACTGGTCGCCTACGTGCATGTTGGCGGGGTCGTTTACGCGCCCGGTGATGTGCCGTCGGCGGAGGTCGCGGCGAAGATCACCAACCCGGCCTGTTGGGAAGGTGGCGTGCCCCAACAAGGGGCCGCCACCGACCTGCAGCCGGTGAGTGACACCTCGCCATATGAGGACATGACGGTCGGTGACCTGGCTGCCGAGGCGATGCTCAGGAATAAGGGCCGCGCCAAGGCGGATCGGCTCCCAACCAAGGGCAAGGCTGCGATCGTTGCGGCCTTGACCGCCGACGACGCACGCGGCTAGCAGACGGGACGGTGGGTAGTGGACGCGATCACTTCGGCTGACCTGTGCGTATACCCGACTGGCGCGGATGCGCGCCAATTGGACTTCGCTGCAGAACGCGCTAGCGCGTTGGTGGCGGCCGCATGGGTTGCTCCGTCAGTGGGCGCACCGTGGCCCGAGTGGGTGCGGTCGATCGCTATCGAGGTTGCGCTCAGGTGGCTCTACAACCCGAAGGGGTTGGAGTCGTACACGGTCGCGGTCGATGACGCTTCCCGCACGGAGCGAGCTGGTGCCGGTGCGCACCGCGTGGGTTTGTCGCTCACTGATGCGGAACGGCGTGCGCTTGGCGGGGTCCGGCAAATGGGGTCACGTGTGGGGTCGATCGGCCTCTCAGTGCCCGGATACAGGTAACAATCATGCTGGCCGACGACGTAGCGCACGCGCTGCCACTGTTGCGTGCCGAGGCGTTAGCGCGAATGACTTCGCGGGCCAGAGTGCGTCGCAAGAGCGGCCAGTCTGCCACCGTGAACGGCTATCACGTCACCGACTGGGTGACAGTGGTCGCTACGACACCTTTCCGGTTGGGTGGCGCGACCGCGGGTAACGCCTCGTCAACCACACAAGAGATTGGGACGGTCGCCATCGAGGCGGCCATACGTGTAGGCCACTTTCCGCACACCTTGAACACGCTTCAAGATGGCGACTTTGTGGAACTGTTGACGGGCGAGAACAGCGGCCGTGTCTTCAAGATCGTTGACACGGTTTGGCAAGATCAGGCGACCGCTAGACGTGTCCGACTGGTCGAGGTTCCACGGCCTGAGGGGTGGGTGTCGTGATCGTCATCCACACTATCGGCGACCTGGAACGCGATCTCCGATCCGCTTCCGAACGATTCCCGGCGCGCGTTACGGATCTCGTGTATTCCACTGCGCGTGATGGGCAGAAGTTCGCGCGCCGTTTCGCCACCAAGTCGGCTAGGCGTCACGGCATCCATTACCCGAACTCGATCCAGTTGACGCCACGCGGGAGTTTCGCGGCCGAGTATGGCCCTGACCCGTCGCGCCCGCAGGGCGGCATGAGTTTTGAGTACGGGTCGCGCAACCAGCCGCCGCACTTGGATATCGCTCAGTCGTTCGACATTGCCCAAGCGCGATTCACGACCCGAATAGACCAAACATTGGATGAGGGGCTCCCGTGGTAGCCGCCAACCGCAGGACGGAGGCCGACGTGTCGGTAGGCGTTATTGCTGCGATAAACGCGGTAACTGCGCCGTTTGCGGCCTACGACGGCCAAGACTTGAGGGCCATGTCCACGCTGCCACCGACCTATACCGAGGTGGTTGTGACGAGTCGTGGCGGCGGGGCACGTCAGTTGCGCGTGGGCGAGTGGGCGGGCCGCTCTCGGCATCGGGTGATGTTGCGGGTGGTGTCTGACCGGTTGGACAACGCGCGCCGGATGCGGGCGCTGATTGAGCAACGATTCACCTCGACGCCGGTGGCGTTCGGGGACGACTCGCGGCCACTGGTTAGGGATTCTGAGACGCCGATCAACCCGGATGAGGGCGCATGGTCTGGCGTGACTACGTGGACACTCACTATTTAGGAGGCTGACAGTGGCATCTGGATCTGCAAAGAAGGACAACGAGAAACAACCAGCGACTAGCCCTGTCGAGGTTGACCGGTTTGGCAACGAGGTGATTCGTGTCCGGGTCACATCCTCGCGCCACGAGATCACGATCGCGCGCACCGCGTACGAGGCGGCCGAACCTGGCGCTTACGACCTGCTCGACAAGCCCGCGCTGGCACCGAACGGGAATCTGGCGCCGGTGAAACACTACAAAGACTTGGGCACACTCTCGGGCCCAGACGCACGCGAAGCCGTGCGTGAGCAAGAAGGAGACAAATAAATGGCTGCACCAACACGCACCAACTCGGCTTCCACGTTCGCTCGTGACAAGTGGGTTTGGGTGCCGACCATCGCCACCCCCACCGGCCCGAAGATCTCGGAAGTGACAGGCGGCTCGACGCTGGACGTGTCGTGCTACCTGTTCGATGAGACCGACAAGCCGACCGTGGAATCGAACAGGGTCACACGCAAGCGCCGCTTGTGCGACAAGACCCAAGAGGAAGGGTTCGGGGTCGTGAAGTACAACGGCGGCACCTTGCGTTACGCCGTCAGTCCGCAGGCTGCTGCGGGATCGTCGGGCAAAAAGGCGTTCGAGACGTTGACCGCTGGCACGACCGGCTACCTGTTGCGTCGCATGGATCTGCCCGTCGAAACTGATCTCGCGCTCGGGCACTTCGTGAACCTTTACCAAGTGACCTTGGATGTCGCACACATTGAGCCGATCGGTGACGGCGAGGATGCTGAGGCGTCGGTGTCACAGGACTATGTCATCGTCGGCACTCCGGTGCAGAACGTGGCGATCGTTTCGTAATCACGGCCCGACGGGGCGCGGTTGCGGGTCTGTTCGCAGGCGTCGTGATCGCGTCCCGTCGGCGCGAAGGAAGGGGAAGCAGTGAAAAAAGAGCTACACCTTTGGCGGTCTGACGACTACGCGACCATCAAGGAGTTGCAGCACGACATGGCGCGCGCTGAACTTGAGGCTGCGGACAGCGAAGGCAGCCCCAGAAGGGTGGGCGACCCGAGTCCCGTTGAAGCGGCGGCCGTGAAGTTGAACAACTTCATCGCGGAGGCTGAAGGCAGGATGCTTTCGGTCACCGTGAACACGCTGGGCCCTTTGAAGGTGCAGCGGATGCGTGACAAGCACACTGTGGAGCGCGAGACCCGCAAAGAACGCACCTACGTTGACGAGTCTGGTCAAGATGTGAAAGAGACCAGTTATGACGTTGTGCGCGACTTGAATCAAGAGGCATTCGCATTCGAGTTGGTGCGCACCTGCCTGATTGACCCAGTGTTTACCGACGACGACGCGCTCGATGAGTGGATCGAGACGCACGGCAACGGCACATTTGCCTACTTGTGGTCGCAACTCAACGAGATGCACGCGGATACGGCGGCGGTGGGCGACCCAAAATCGTGGCTCGTCTCCGAAGTGACCCGTATTTCCGACGAGACGTAAAGCTGTCGCTTGATCTTGGGGTGCCGCTCAGTGTCTACCTGGGTGCGCCGCGGGATTCGCCTTTCACTGATGCCGACAGGGATGTGCTTGCGGCGTGGTACGCCGACCAGGAGGAGCGGTGTCCTCAATGCAAGCAGCCGCGCGAACTGTGTTCCAACCCGAGGACGCTCCTGTATCCGCAACGGCATGTTTGTTACGTGTCGGCTGCGGAGGAGCGGAGCAGGCGAATACGTGCTCAGGTGACGGAAGGCGCTAAGCCTGACCGTAACGGCTATCTCCCGACCGATGGTGAACTGATCTGGGTCAGCGCCGACGACTTGAGCCCAGATGATGATTTCTTGAATGGACGCTGAAAGGAGGGGGTGACCTTAATGGGCACACGGCGCGAACGGGTGATTTTTGCGGCTACCGATAACCTTTCGCCAGCAATGTTGCGGATGGCTGCGGCAGCCAAGGTGTTGGACGAGTCGTTGGATGGGGTGCACGGGTCCACTCGCCGCGTTGGGGGCACGTCGCATGACGCGGCCCGGAATGTGGGCGACTTGGATCGTTCGTTTCGGCCTCTCCCTGGCACGGTGAATCATTATTCGCGCGAGGTTGACCGCGCCGAGGTGCGGACACGTCGGTTGAATCGCGCCTTGAATGACACCCGTAACCCGATTAACATGGCTTCGGGGCGTTTGACGATCCTTGGGTCTGCGATCGCGGCTACGCTGCCTACGTTGGTGCCTCTCGGGGCCGGGACGGTGCAACTACTGTCGGGGGTCGCGTCACAGGCGGGGTTCGCGGTGACGGGTCTGGGCACCATGCTGGTCGCCTTTCAGGGGGTCGGCAGCGCGTTGAAGGCTGTGAACGAGGCCGCGTTGGAGCCGACTGTCGAGAACATGCAGAAGGCTCGCATGGAGATGGAGGGCCTTTCTCCTGAGGCGCGTGCGTTGGTGACCGAGATCGCGGGTTTGCGTGAACCGTTCGAGGCGTTACGTAACAGCACGTCGGCGGCCATGTTCCCTGGCATGATCGAGGGTATTCAGTCGCTGACTACGGCGGGGCCGAGGGTGACCGCGATGTTTGAGGCGTTGGCGGGCGCGATCGGTGAGATAAGCGCTGATGCGGGTGCGTCGTTGGCTGGGCCACGTTGGGCTGAACTGATCGACTTCATTGGCACCGAGGGTCCGGACGCCATGAAGGAGTTGGCGGAGGCCACGGGCAACACGGTGCACGCGTTGGCGGGGTTGTGGATGGCTATGGCGCCCGCTAATGATGACTGGTCTAAGGGGCTGGTTGAGGCTACGGCCACGTTCGATGAGTGGGCCAATAATCTGGCGGGGACTGAAGGTTTTCAAGAGTTCTTGGATTACATGCAGACGGCGGGCCCGCAAGTGTTGGACACGCTCGGGGCGTTGTCTATGGCGGTCATCGACATTTTGACTGCTGCTGCCCCGTTGGGTGGCCCCACGTTGAAGGCGTTCGAGTTGTTCGCTGAAACCATTTCGACTATCGCTAACTCTCCGTTGGGCACCCCGATCATGGCGTTGGCCCAACTGGCTGCGGTCACGAAACTGGCGGGCATGGCGGCGCGGGGCGCATCTGCGAGTTACGCGCGCTTGGGGGCGTCTACGGCTGGTAGCGCACTCGGGGTCGGCAGGGTTGGCGCGAGTTTCCGTGGCGTGGGCAAGGATATGCGGCAGTGGTTGTCGTTTGGTGCGATGACTCGCGCCGAGATGGCGGCCCAGCAGGCTGCTGGCCGTCGGGCCGCGATCGGGATCGGGAAGATGGGCGGGGCGGCGGCGTTGACCGCTGCGGCGTTTTCGCCGTTGCCTGAGAAGATGGGCCTGTCGAATACGGCGATGGGCGCGATGATCGGGATGATGGCTGGCCCGTGGGGCGCGGCTGCTGGCGCGGTCGTTGGCGGGGCGCTCGACATGAAGGCCGGCATCGACAAGGTGTCGGCCTCGCTCGACATTGCGCGCAAAGCGGCTAGCAACAGTAAGGCGTCGCTGGAGGAGTTGGAGGCGGGGTTCGCGAAAGCTGCTGATGCCCGCAAGGACGCCGGTAACTGGATGACGAAGGTGTCACCGCTCTATGGGGCGATACAGGCCCCGAAGAGGCGTGAGGCCGAGACCTTGCAGGTTGAGCTGGCAGGCAAGATTGATGCGCAGCGAGCGGCAGCGGATCTCGACTTGTTGACGACCGGGTTCACCCGCACCAGCGCGGGCGCGAAAGAAGCGGCCATGTCGATGCGTGACTTCACGGGCGTGTTGGCCGAGATGATGGGGCTGATTGACGCGCAAGCTGCCGCCGACAAACTGACCCAGTCGCTGCGGGCAATGAAGGATGTTTTGCGGGAGACTGGTGGACAGTGGCAAGGGAACTCGGCTGCGGCGTTGAAGAGTCGTGAAGCGCTACGCGAGGTTGGGCGTAGTGCCGTGGAGGTCGCCAAGAACATCGAAGATCCGGCGCGGGCGTCTGCGTCGTTGGGTAAGGCTCGGGATAGGTTCTTGGCGACCGCTAAGGCGGCCGGCGTTGGTGCCCGTGAGGCGCGCAAGATGGCGGACAGTATCGGCCTGATCCCGCGTACCAAACGGGTCGATCTCATGTTGAAGACGGGCGGGGCGCTCGGCATCTTGACCGGTATCCGCGCAGGGTTGAACGCGATCCGATCCAAGGATGTGACTGTCAGGGTTCATCGTGTGATGACTGGCGGGCTTGCGGGCATGTTGGGTGGACAGGCGGACGGCGGCACCGTTGGTGGCGCACCACGTCGACCCTATGGCGACAAGGTGCTGACAATGCTCGCGCCTGGTGAGGAAGTGATCTCTAACCGCAACGGGCAAGCCGACCGGCACCGCTCCCTGCTGAAGGCGATCAACGCGGGCAGGTACGCGGACGGCGGCACGGTTGGCGAGTACATCTCTGACGGCATCGAGGACATCGAGTTTTTCGCCAACGGCGGGACAGTGAAGCGCCGCAAGGGTAAGCGGGCGCAGGGCGGCCGCGGGTTGAAGGCGCTGAGTGCCGCATCTGACGCGGCCGCCGCGAACCTTGACGCGATGAGCGCGTCTCTGGATGGGGTGCGTTCCACTGCGGACAGTCTCGCGGGCACTATCCGTGACGGGCTGACCCGTTCGATCAGCGACATCATGTCGGGTAACCCGTGGGTGTCGTCTGGGGATCGTGCGTCTGGGATCTTAGCGGGCCTACGGGCCGATATCGCGAAAGCGAACCTGACGATGGTGCTTGGCGCGCAACTGGCTGGCGCTGGAATAACGGGCGACGCGCTGGCTTCCTTGTATGAGGCCGGGCCGGTCGGGATGCAGGCGATCGCAGGGCTTGGCGCGTCGGGCATGGCCCAATATCAGGCGTTATTTAACGAGCGCGCGGCGTTGGCTTCCGCCGTCTCTAGCGCTGGCTCCAATCAGGCGTATGGCGCGCAGATCGCTGTCTTGCAGGCCGAGGTGAACCGGTTAACGGTGGTCGCGAAACAGGCCGAGAAGGCCGTGGAGGTGGCCAAGGGGTCTGCGAGGGCGTTCAAGGAGGGTAATCAGAAGGCGTCGAAGCAGGCGGCTCACAAGCGTATACAGAGGGCGGGTAGGCGATGAGCGACTACGGGAGTTTGTGGCTGGGTGCACTGGATTTGAGGGCTGATTACGGCTCCTATCAGTTGGAGGTGTTGGCGGACGACACCACGCTAGGGTCACCCAAATCGGTGTTGACCGAACTGGAGTCTTTTGTCGCTGACGGGTCGTTGGCGGCGTTGACTGGCGTGGAGAATCGTGAGCTGGAGCTGATGGTGCGCATCTCGTCGGCCACTAAGGCTGAGCTCGCGCAGGGTGAGGCCGCGCTTGTTGGGCAGTGTTCCCCGTTGCATGGGCGGCCTTGGCGTACGACGTTCTCTTGGACGCCACCCGATTCGAGTGTGGCGAACGTTTTCGATGTGACTGCCGCGTGGCCTGAGCATCGTTTCGATGATTTGAGCGAACTGCGGTTCGAGCGTTACTACTTGTTGACGTTGACGTGTCTACCGTTCGCGCGGGCTCAGGGTTTGTCGTCCACGTCGCTCGCGGCCCCGTCGTCGTCCCCGCCAACGTCTACGACGATCAACGCGTGCACGTCGTTGACTGGCTGGTCTGGTTCGGCTACGCCTGCTGGTGACACGTCGGCACAGTTGGTGACGAACTCGGATTTCACGTCGAACATTTCGGGGTGGACATTCTCGGGTGGCACTAGCGCTTGGGACCCGCTCGGTCACGCCGTCGGCACGGTCGGGTCTGCCGGCTACGGGGCGTGGGTGTCGTCTGAGTTCGCTGTGACGGCTGGCACCCAGTACGCCTACCAGGTGCATGCTGCCGCAGCATTAGGGAATCCGTACTACGCGACCCTGGTCTGGTACAACTCCTCGCACGTCGAAGTGTCCACGGGTGGGCTGGTTTGGGCCACGGGCACGAGCAGCACATGGCAAGACCTTTCCACAGCCGTTACTGCCCCAGCCGGTGCCGCGTACGCGCGTTTGCGGGTAGTGATGCCGTCAGCGCTGTCGGGGCACGTGCTCAGGTTGGATTACGGGCGCGCATTCCTCGCGGTCGGTAACGCCGCCTCGGCCACACCGTCACTCGTCTCCCCCAGTCCCGGCATCCGGCAACAATGGACCCGTTCCGGCTTGCTCCCCGGCGCAGTCACCTCGACCGTGACGCTCGCGCTCACTGGCCTGTCTGTGAACACGGCCACCGAGAAATATGTGCGCGTCCGCTCATCCCTACCCGCAGTCGGGGGGACACCCGCCGCGTTGGTTTGCCGCGCGAACGGCGCAGCAGAAGCACCCCTCACCGTCGCGGCCACGTCAGGTGATGTGACCTGGTTCCAAGTGCCACCAGCGATCACGAGCGTCACGTCACTGCACTTCACCA
>ERZ724518.1122-NODE-1122-length-11937-cov-58.740953_pt1 | contig 11937 bp, 8 predicted proteins | sample MGYA00376051_ERZ724518 | MGnify/ENA primary metagenome ERZ724518 (study PRJEB28724, sample SAMN07190885) | wastewater metagenome | isolation source: influent of sewage treatment plant in Hong Hong | place: Hong Kong | collected 2016-03-17 ... | reverse complement strand
TCCGGCCTTCGCTGCCGACTACAGCGGCGACATCCACAAGAACGACTACAAGTGGTTCCAGTTCAACGTGATGCACACCATCGACCAGCTGCCCTACGCTGAGTCCGAAGGTGGTTACAACGATACCTACTTCGAAATGGAGTTTGGTGGCCGTTCCGGTATCTTCGATCTGTACGGTTACGTCGACGTATTCGACATCTTCCAGAACCGTCACGACGACAAGCACAACCAGGACAACCTGTTCATCAAATTTGCACCGCGCATCTCCATCGATGCCATGACCGGCAAAGATCTCTCCTTCGGCCCGGTGCAGGAAGTCTACATCGCCAACCTGATCAACGTAGGTGGTCCGGATGGTCTGTTTGAAGCCATGACCGGTTTGGGTGCAGACGTCATGGTGCCTTGGTTCGGCAAAATGGGCATGAACCTGTATGCCCGTCACGTCAATGAAGGCGGTGGCGAGCAGGGCTGGAACGGCTATCAGTTCTCCATGAACTGGTTCAAGCCTTTCTACACCTTCTCCAACGGCAGCTTCGTAGCCTATCAGGGTTACCTGGATCACCTGTTTGATGCCAAGGACACTTCCACCGACGGTACCGCCATGTTCAACGGCCTGTACTGGCACTCCGACCGCTACGCCGTCGGTTACGGTCTGAAGTACTTCAACGACATCTACGGCATCCAGAACGGTTCCTACGGTCTGAAGACCACTGGTTTCGGCCACTACTTCTCCGTGACCTACAAGTTCTAATCGAACTCGTCACACGGACACAAAAAAACCGGAGCAGCTGCTCCGGTTTTTTTATGCCCTCATGCTGGCAGTGGGGGGAGAGCCGCGCCCTCCCCGTTCGCCATCAATCGCGGAAGTTCTGGAACTGCATCGGCTGGCCCAGTTCGGCGCCACGCACCAGAGCCATGGTCTCTTGCAGATCGTCGCGCTTCTTGCCGGTGACCCGCACCTCGTCGCCCTGGATGGCGGCCTGCACCTTGATCTTGGAATCCTTGATGAGCTTCACCAGCTTCTTGGCCACTTCCTTGTCGATCCCCTGCTTGAACTTCACGGTCAGGTGGAAACGCTTGCCGGAGTGGACGCTGTCACCCACGTCCATGGAACTGTTCTCGATCTGGCGCTTGAGCAGGGCGCCGCGCAGGATCTCGACCATCTGCTTGAGCTGGAAATCGGCGTCGGCTTCCAGCTTCACTTCTTCCTTGTTCAATTCGAAGCTGGCTTCCACACCACGAAAATCGAAACGGGTCGCCAGTTCACGGTTGGCGTTATCGACGGCGTTCAACACCTCGTTCATTTTGACTTCAGAGACAATATCGAATGACGGCATAGCCGGGCTCCTCATGCTGTACTTCAGGTTGTGCTGACAGGTGGGCAAATCTACCAGAAAACGGGCAAATTTGCTGATTTCGATGGGATTGCTCTGCTAGAATCCCCTGCGCACAGGAATGGTGAGACCCGTTAGAACCCGTTCAGGAGCGGTCGCGAGAGGTCCGACACTCGGTGAAGTGCAGCCCAGGAACCCGTATGGTCATGCATACATGAGGCTACCTGGCTGCGCATGAACCTTGAGCACGACCCGGCAACCAGCTCATGCACCGGTTCCAGGTATTCACCAAGCGACATCTTCCCTTATCCCGGGTTGGCGGTTGACAGGATGGCAGCCCTTCCCATGATCGAGCCTCTTCATGCCAAGCGGATTACGCGACAACAACCTGAAAACACGCCGTCACCCTGTCTCTCCCGAGTGGACCTTGCTGGGCTGCGGCGCCCTGGGTGGCGTCTTCGCCTCCCTGTTGACCCAAAGCGGCCAAGCAACCCGCCTCCTGCTGCGCGAGCGCCATCGTGCTACCTTGCACCCCGGCGTCGACTTTACCTCCCTTGAGGGGCATACCCAGCTCTTGGCCATCGAACGCGCCTTCATCGACAAGCCGGGCAGCATCAAACGCCTGCTGGTGATGACCAAGGCGGGGCAGGTGATATCGGCCCTCACTCCCCTGATCGGGCAACTGGCGGCAGGAGTGCCTATCGTGCTGCTGCACAACGGCATGGGGATCGCCGATCAGGTGGTCGCACTCTTCCCCGACAATCCGGTGATCGCCGGCGTCACCAGCCATGGCGCCATGCAGAGCGGCCACTTCGTGTTCCGCCACACCGGCAAGGGGGAGACCTGGCTGGGCCCAATCAACGAAGCGGCCCGTGCCCATGCCCACCTCGCCGACGAGCTGGCCAGCGCCCTGGGTCAGGCCGGCTGGGATGAGCAGATCCTGACACGCCAGTGGCAGAAACTCGCCGTCAACTGCGCCATCAATCCCCTCACCGCGCTCTACAAGCTCAAGAACGGCGAATTGGCCGGTCCGCGTTTTGCCGATGCCCTGCAGCAAATCTGCGTGGAAGTGGCTGACGTCATGCGGGCCGAAGGTCAGTCTACCGGCAGCGAAGAGCTGCTACGCCGCGTCATGATGGTGGTGGAGCTCACCGCCGACAATTACTCTTCCATGTATCAAGACATGGAACAGGGCCGCGAGACCGAGATCGAGGCCATCACCGGCTTCCTGCTGGACAAGGCCGCCCTTCACGGTATCGCGGTGCCGGTCAATCAGGGCCTCTATCAGGCCGTCAAAGAGAAGCGCTGAGCAGAGCAGCTGGCAAGCAAGGAGTGCTAGATGAGCGTACTGGTATTGGTGGCCCCCGGGTCGGAAGAGATAGAGACGGTTGCCATCGTCGATACCCTGGTTCGGGGTGGCATCGATGTGGTGCTGGCCTCCTGTTGCCCCACTGGAGCGCGCCAGATCCGAGCCTCTCGCGGGGTGCAACTGGTGGCGGATTGCCATCTCGACGAGCTGACTACCCGTGACTTCGATGCCATGGTCGTGCCGGGCGGTCTGCCCGGCAGCGAAGTGATCCGCGACACCCCCCTCGCCATCGACCTGCTACGGGAGCAGGCAGGCCTCGGCCGCTGGCGCGCCGCCATCTGTGCCGCACCCGCCGTGGTACTGCACCATCACGGCTTGCTGGGGGATGCGAGCATCACCTGCCACCCGGGCTTTCAGGCCCGTCTGCCCGCGACACAATTGAGCACGGCAAGGGTAGTGACCGATGAAGCCCATCGCCTGATCACCAGCCAGGGCCCAGGTACCGCTATCGAGTTCGCTCTCGAGATAGTACGGGTACTGCGAGGTGACGAGGCCGCCCGTACGGTGGCCAGTCCCATGGTGTTGCCCCCTTCGCTATCGCCATAACCACATCGGGCACTCCTATGAAAGCGGCAGAGCCCCCTTGTTTGGTCTATGTTGGCTGCTCTTGTGCTAGATAAAACAATCCGGGCTTCCCCGGCCTGGCACCGACTGTTAACATGCGCCCCTTATGCCTGTTATGTGCTCTGGGGTGGCCGTCACGCCGCCCTGACCCTGCCCTGTGCGGCCTCTGCCGCCTGACTCCGGTTATGCCGACCGGCCGGTTTACCCGGCCATCAACAGCCAATCCAACCCTGTGATCCCCGCCATTTCCCCTGATTTGCGGGCCTGTGGCCATGGATCCTCAACGAGCGAGAAAATCCCCATGCTGGAACGTGCAAGACAAGAGTGGTTCTCCAACATACGGGGCGATCTGCTGTCGGGTATCGTCGTCGCCCTGGCGCTGATCCCGGAGGCCATCGCCTTCTCCATCATTGCGGGCGTCGACCCCAAGGTCGGCCTCTATGCCTCCTTCTGCATCGCCGTGGTCATCGCCTTCGTCGGCGGTCGTCCCGGCATGATTTCCGCCGCCACCGGCGCCATGGCACTCCTGATGGTGACCCTGGTCAAGGAACATGGCCTGCAGTATCTGCTGGCAGCCACCCTGCTCACCGGCCTCTTCCAGATAGCGGCGGGCTACCTCAGGCTCGGCAGCCTGATGCGATTCGTCTCCCGCTCCGTGGTGACCGGCTTCGTCAACGCCCTGGCCATCCTTATCTTCATGGCCCAGCTGCCCGAGCTCACCAACGTCACCTGGCAGGTCTACGCCATGACCGCGGCCGGGCTTGGCATCATCTATCTGTTCCCGCTCGTTCCCGTGGTGGGCAAACTGCTCCCCTCCCCCCTGCTGTGCATCGTCATCCTGACGGCGGTGGCCATCACCCTGGGCATCGACATCCGTACCGTGGGCGACATGGGCGAGCTGCCCGATACCCTGCCGGTCTTCCTCTGGCCCGACGTGCCCCTCAATCTGGAGACCCTGGCCATCATCTTCCCCTATTCAGCGGGGCTGGCGGTGGTGGGACTGCTCGAGTCCATGATGACGGCAGCCATCGTCGACGAGATGACCGACACCCCAAGCGATCGCAACCGCGAGTGCAAGGGTCAGGGGATCGCCAACATCGGCGCCGGTCTGCTGGGAGGCATGGCGGGGTGCGCCATGATTGGCCAGTCCGTCATCAACATCAAATCCGGTGGCCGCGGCCGCCTCTCCACCTTCGTGGCGGGGACCCTGCTCATCCTGATGGTGGTCTTCATGGATGAGTGGATCCGTCAGATCCCCATGGCAGCCCTGGTGGCCGTGATGATCATGGTCTCCATCGGCACGTTTTCCTGGGAGTCGGTATGCAACCTGAAGAGCCACCCCCTCTCCACCAACCTGGTGATGGTGACCACCGTCGCCGTGGTGGTCGCGACCCACAACCTGGCACTCGGGGTCTTCGTGGGGGTGCTGCTCGCCTCTCTCTTCTTCGCCCACAAGGTTGCCCGCGTCATGCTGGTCAAGAGCGACAGCGAGCGCAGCGGCGCCGTGCGTACCTATCTGGTGCGGGGCCAGGTCTTCTTTGCCAGCGCCGAGCAGTTCCTGGCCGGTTTCGATTTCAGGGAGGAAGTGGAGAAGGTGGTCATCGACCTGACGCACGCCCACTTCTGGGACATCACCGCCATCACGGCCCTCGACAAGGTGGTCATCAAGTTCCGCCGTGAGGGGAAAGAGGTGGCGGTCATCGGCCTGAACGACGCCAGTGCCACCCTGGTCGATCGCTTTGCCATCCACGACAAATGCCAGGAGGGAGAGCCCCTGCTGGCCGAGCATTGATCCCGGTGCGCCCCATGAGGGCGCTGCCTGCAAGCCATAAAAAAAGCCCGTCTCTCCCCATGAGATGGGCTTTTTTGGGCTGTTGGATCACAGTCAACACACGCGCCTCGGCGCTCCCATCCTCAACCGATGCAGCAATGCGGGGTCATGACCTGCCGTCAGGGTGCAAGAGGGGCCAGGAAAGCAGGAACAGGGTGCCGCCCCGCCCGCCGGGTTGGCAGACCGCACTGCCGCCGTGAGCCTCGGCAATCGCCTTGACCACGGCCAGCCCGAGCCCGCTGCCGCCACTCTTGCGTGAGCGTGACGGATCCCCCCGGCGAAACGCCTCGAAGATATGGGCGGCGACCTCCTCGCTGATGCCGGGCCCTTCGTCTTCCACGCTCAGGATGCACTGGGTGCCCGAACGATGCAGGCGCACTGTCAGCATGCCCGGCACCCCATGCTTCTGGGCATTTTCCAGCAGCGCCATCAGGGCCTGACGGATGCGAAGAGCATCGCAACAGACCCAGAGTTCGGCATCGAGCTCCCGCTTGATAGTGAAACCGCTCGCGGCCAGGGGGGTGGCAAACGCCTCAAGCACCACGGCAAGCTCGTCGGCCAGCCTGATCGCCTCTCGTTGCAGCTCCAGGTGGCCGCTGTCGTTGAGACTGAGTACCCGCAAGTCTTCGATCAGGTGGGTCAATCCCTCCACCTGGCGCAACAAACCTTCAAAGAGCGCACGTTCTGGCGGAAATACCCCTTCGGCCAGCCCCTGCAAGCGGCCACGCAAGATGGTCACCGGGGTGCGCAATTCGTGGGCGATGGCGGCATTCCAGAACTCCCGCTCACGGGTCATGCTCTGCAGCCGTTCGGCCATGGTGTTGAAGTCCCGCACCAGTTGCGCCGTCTCCCCGATCGCCTGTTCATCCAGCGGCACGCGCGCATCGAGTTTGCCCTCTGCCACCTCGCGCAGGCTGTTCGCCACCGAATTGAGCGGAGTCAGGATGCGGCGAGAGAGGCGCACCGCCACGTACAGCGCCATCCCCAATGCAATGAGAATGGTCGAGCCAATCCAGATCATCTCGACCCTGGAGGGCATCCAGCTCTCAGAGATGCTGCCAGGCACATAGGTCACGGCAATGGCGTAGAACACATAGGTGCCGATCACCGCGAGGCAGATGATGCCGAGCGCCATCAGCCCCAGGGAGCGGATGATTTGCCTGCGCAGGCCGGGTGCCGATGTCACGCATCACCCCCGAAGCGATAGCCGACGCCCCAGACACTGGCGGGCACCCCCTGGATGCCCTGTGCCTCCAGCTTCTTGCGCAGCTTGCTGATGTGGCTGTCCACCGTGCGCTCCTGGGTATCCCCCTCCGGCAGGCAGTGGGTCAGCAGTTCGGCGCGGCTGAACACCCGCTTGGGTGCCCGCATCAGAGAGGCGAGCAACTTGAACTCGGTAAGGGTCAGATCCAGCACCTGCTGCCCCTCATCGCGGCAAATGCTGGCCTCGTGGCTCTCCAGATCGATCTGGAAGGGGCCGACCCGCAGCACCCGGGCCATGGTCTGCTTCGCAGCCTGGCTGCGTCTGAGCACCGCCTGTACCCGGGCCACCACTTCGGCCGGGTTGAAGGGTTTGACCACATAGTCATCCGCCCCCATGCGCAGCCCCATCAGCTTGTCGAGGTCCTGATCCAGGGCGGTCAGCATGATCACCGGCGTGTCGCCACGGGCCCGGATCTCGCTGAGCACCTGCCAGCCATCGAGCTGCGGCATCTGCACATCCAGCAACAGGAGATCGGGTTTGCATGTCTGGTGCATGGCCAGGGCTTCGCGGCCATCGACGGCATGCAGGGTGCGCAATCCGTGGCGTTGCAGGTAAGCGGCGAGGATGTCGGCTATCTCGGCTTCATCCTCTGCAATCAGTACCAGTGACTGGGCCGCCGGGTTGGCGGAAGCAGGAAGATACGACATGGTCGGACTCGAAAATGGTGGGCTTGAACTTTATCACCGCCTCCATGGATTCTCCACAAAGCCTCGAATCATTCGCAATAGCCCCTCTCCATAATACCCGTTCGATGTGCTCTCGCGGCAGCACCATGCCCGGGAGACGGTTTAACGAGGTGAGTATGATGTTTGTCAAACAGCGGTATGCGGGCACCCTGCTCGCCGTCATTGCCGTATTCGGATTGGCAGGTTGCGATGGGGCGTCGCAAGCGCAAGATGCGCCGACCCGTCCTCAGGTGTCGGTGATGACGCTGGCAGGTCAGGACCTGGTCATCAGCGAGGATCTGCCCGCCCGGGTGGCCGCGGTGCGCAGCGCCGAAATTCGGGCCCAGATTAGCGGCATCGTGCAGCGCCGCCTGTTCGAGCAGGGCGCCGAAATCGGCGCAGGCACCGTGCTGTTCCAGATAAATCCGGCCCCCTTCAAGGCGGATGTCGACAGCGCCGCCGCCGCATTGCAGCGCGCGGAGGCCGTGCTGGCCCGCGCCCGTATCCAGATTGACCGTCTGGTGCCACTGCTGCGCACCGAGGCCATCAGCCGCCAGACCTATGACGATGCGGTCTCCCAGCGTGATCAGGCGGCCGCCGACGTGGCTCAGGCCAGGGCGACCCTGGCCCGGCACCAGCTGAACCTGCAATTTGCCAGCGTGGAAGCCCCCATCGCCGGGCGCATCGATCAGGCACTGGTGAGTGAAGGGGCCCTGGTGTCCCCCACCGACGCCACCCCCATGGCCAGGATCCAGCAGATCGATCAGGTCTACGTCGATGTGCGTCAACCGGCCTCTGTGCTCGACACCCTGCGCCAGCAGGCTGGCTCGACGGCACCGGAACTGACGGTGGATATCCTCGGCAGCGACGGCAAGCCGCTCGGCATGCAGGGGCACATCCTCTTCTCCGGCATCGAGGTGGATGCCGGGACCGGTGACGTACTGCTGCGGGTACTGGTGGACAACCCGGAGCGGCGGCTCTTGCCCGGCCTCTACGTACAGGCGCGCATTCCCCGTGCCCGCTATGCCAACGCCCTGAGCGTGCCTCAGCAGGCGGTGGTGCGCACATCGGGCCAGACCAGCGTGTGGGTGGTGGATGGCCAGGGGCAGGCACAACTGGTTCCGGTCAACACCGCTGAACTGGTGAATAGCCAGTACCGCATCGCGTCCGGGCTCAACGCCGGACAGCGGGTGGTGATCGAGGGGATCGACCGCCTGACCCCGGGGACGCAAGTCATTGCCCATCCCTGGCAATCCCCCGCCGTCAGCCAGCAGGCTGACGCCGGTAACCGTTGAATCGGAGACATTTCATGCCGCAGTTTTTCATTCATCGCCCGGTGTTTGCCTGGGTGATCGCCCTCTTCATCGTGCTGGCGGGGGTCATCGCCATCCCCAAGCTGCCCATCTCCCGCTATCCCTCGGTGGCGCCGGTTTCGGTGACCCTCTATGCCACCTATCCGGGCGCCACGCCGCAGACCCTGAACGATGCGGTGGTGAGCCTTATCGAGCGCGAGCTGTCCGGGGTGAAGAACCTGCTCTACTTCGAGTCGTCGGTAGATGCCTCCGGCAGCGCGCAGATCACCGCCACCTTCAAGCCGGGCACCGATCCGGAGCTGGCCCAGATGGACGTGCAAAACCGCATCAAGGCGGTCGAGCCTCGCTTGCCACAGGCGGTGCGGCAAACCGGCCTGCAGGTGGAGTCCGCCTCGTCCGGCTTTCTGATGATGGTCGGCATGACTTCACCGGATGGCCGCTTCGATGAGGTCGCGCTGAACGACTACATGGCCCGCAATATCGTGCAGGAGCTGCGCCGCATCGACGGCGTGGGGCGAGTGCAGCTGTTCGGCGCCGAGCAGGCCATGCGCATCTGGGTGGATCCGGGCAAGCTCGCCGCCTACGGGTTGACCATCAGCGAGGTGGCGCAGGCCATCGAGCAGCAGAACGTGCAGATTGCACCGGGGCGCCTCGGCGACGAACCCGCCCTGCCTGGCCAGCGACTGACGGTTCCCCTCACGGTACAGGGGCAGCTGACCACTCCCGAGGCGTTCGCCGCCATCGTACTGCGGGCAGGTGCCGATGGCGCCAAGCTGGTGCTGGGTGACGTGGCCCGGGTCGAGCTGGGGGCGCAATCCTACGCCTTTTCCAACCGCGAGAACGGGGTGGCTGCCACCAGCGCCGCCATCCAGCTCTCCCCCGGCGCCAACGCCGTGCGCACCGCCGATGCGGTACGCACTCGTCTTGCCCAGCTTGCCCCCACCCTGCCGGCGGGCATGGCCTATTCGATCCCGTTCGACTCGGCCCCCTTCGTCAAGGTCTCCATCGACAAGGTGATCCACACCCTGCTGGAAGCCATGGTGCTGGTGTTCCTGGTGATGTTTCTCTTCCTGCAGAACCTGCGCTACACCCTGATCCCGGCCATCGTCGCCCCCATCGCCCTGCTTGGCACCTTCGCGGTGATGCTACTGGCCGGCTTTTCCATCAACTCCCTGACCATGTTCGGCATGGTGCTGGCCATCGGCATCATCGTCGACGACGCCATCGTGGTGGTGGAGAACGTCGAGCGCCTGATGGCCACCCAGGGGCTATCGCCCAGGGAGGCGACATCGCGGGCCATGAAGGAGATCACCGGGGCGGTGATCGGCATCACCCTGGTGCTCACGGCGGTGTTCATCCCCATGGCGTTCGGCAGCGGCTCCGTGGGGGTCATCTACCAGCAGTTCACCCTGTCGATGGCGGTGTCGATCCTGATTTCCGCCTTCCTCGCCCTGACCCTGACGCCAGCGCTCTGCGCCACCCTGCTGCGTCCGGTCAGCCCGAGTCACCATGAGAAGCTCGGCTTCTTCGGCGCCTTCAACCGGGGCGTCGAGCGGCTCACCGCAGGCTACGACGTTCGGGTCACCCGGCTGGTCGGGCGCAGCGGACGCATGATGGCTACCTTCGCCGCCCTCTGCGCCGTGCTGGCCATCGCCGCCACCCAGTTGCCCTCCTCTTTCCTGCCGGACGAGGATCAGGGCTACTTCATGACCTCCATCCAGCTGCCGACCGGCGCCACCAGCGAGCGCACCCTGGCCGTCATCAAGGAGTTCGAGGCCCATGTGGCCTCTCGCGAGGCGCTCGACACCAATCTGGTGGTGCAAGGCTTCAGCTTCTCCGGCGCCGGCCCCAATGCGGCCATGGCCTTCACCATGCTCAAAGAGTGGGACCTGCGTCATGGTGCCACGGCTGCCGAAGAGGCTGAGCTGGCACAGGCCGCCATGGCCAACAGCAAGGAAGGCACCGTGATGAGCCTGCTGCCGCCCGCCATCGACGAACTGGGCACCTCTTCGGGTTTCACGCTCTTCCTGCAAGACAGGGCCAACCAGGGGGAGGCCGCGCTGCTGGCCGCCCAGGCGCAACTGCTGGCACTGGCGGCCCAAAGCGAAGTGGTGAGCGATGTCTATCCCGACAGCCTGCCCCCCGGCGAGAGCATTCACCTCGAGATCAACCGGCAGAAGGCCGAGGCCATGGGACTCTCGTTCACCAGCGTGAGCAGCACCCTGTCGGCGGCGATGGGATCGCTCTACATCAACGACTTTCCCAACGGCGGGCACATGCAGCAGGTCATCCTGCAGGCCGACGCGTCGGCGCGCATGCAGCTCGATGACGTACTCGGCGTGCGGGTGCGCAATGCCAGCGGCGGCATGGTGCCCCTGCGGGAGGTGGTGACGCCGACCTGGCGCCAGTCGCCGCAACAGATGATGCGCTTCGAGGGCTTCCCCGCCGTGCGTCTCTCCGGGAGTGCCGCCCCCGGGGTGTCCAGTGGCGCCGCGATGGCGGAAATGGATCGCCTGGTGGCGCAATTGCCGCCAGGCTTCGCCCTGGCCTGGACGGGACAGTCGCTGCAGGAGCGCCAGTCGGCGGCCGAGGCCCCCCTGCTGATGCTGCTGTCGGCGCTGGTGGTCTTCCTGGTGCTGGCCGCGCTCTACGAGAGCTGGTCCATTCCGCTCTCCGTGATGCTGGTGGTCCCCCTGGGCCTGCTCGGCGCCGTGGCGGCGGTGATGCTGCGCGGCATGCCCAACGACGTCTTCTTCAAGGTGGGCATGATCACCATCATCGGTCTGTCGGCCAAGAACGCCATCCTCATCGTGGAGTTTGCCCGCCAGTTGCATGGCGAAGGGCGCTCGCTGCTTGACGCTGCGGTGACCGCCGCACGCCTGCGTCTGCGCCCCATCCTGATGACATCACTCGCCTTCACCCTCGGTGTGGTGCCGCTGATGCTTGCCAGCGGTGCCAGCGCGGAGACCCAGCATGCCATCGGCACCGGCGTGTTCGGCGGCATGATCAGCGGCACCCTGCTGGCCATCTTCTTCGTGCCGGTCTTTTTTGTCTTCGTCATCGGCACCCAGGCGCGCATTCAGGCCTGGAGGGCCAGACGAGCCACGCAGCGGAGAGCGTCATGATGTTGCCCCCTGATGTCTGGCGCTCGGCAATGCCGGCAGGGGGCTGCAGGGAGTGGCTCTCAGCCCTCACTTCCAGTGTCATCACGGGCGCTGTGGTGGCGGCCAAGGTGAGAAGGCATGGGCTGGCAGGAGAGCACGGGAGGCGGGATTATCGTCACTGGCGGCAGCAATCTAACGGCCCAGACAATGACAGCGTTCAGACAACAGAGGCCATCGAGACCGTGAAAGAGACAGGCTCGGCGTTCGAGCCAGACATCCACCGGACTGACGGGCAGCCTGGCCGTGCTCGTCCGCATCTTGTTGGCCACCATTGAAGGAACTGACGGGTGGGAGAGCCCCGCTCAGGTTGTCACTCAATGGCACCTGCATGTAGCACGCGAATACGAAAAAGCCCAACTGAATAAATCAGTTGGGCTATATAGATGGCGGAGGAGGTGGGATTTGAACCCACGGATGGTCGCCCATCGCCGGT
>ERZ724518.1119-NODE-1119-length-11954-cov-5.823599_pt1 | contig 11954 bp, 9 predicted proteins | sample MGYA00376051_ERZ724518 | MGnify/ENA primary metagenome ERZ724518 (study PRJEB28724, sample SAMN07190885) | wastewater metagenome | isolation source: influent of sewage treatment plant in Hong Hong | place: Hong Kong | collected 2016-03-17 ... | reverse complement strand
GACTTCATACTTGTTGCCGCCGAGCGGCTTGACGGTGTCGGAGACAAACTTGGCAGTCGGGAAGGCCTTGGTGTTGAACCACGGCTTGCCGGCAACTTCCTGGTCGCCTTCCGGGGCGCCGGTGTCGACGCTGGCCAGTTCGACATCGAAGGTCGCCTTGGCGGCGGTCGGCTTGGCCGGGTCGAAATTCAGCTGGCTGGCGAATTTCTTGAACTTGCCATCGACGGCGACGCCCATCTGCTTGTAGACGAAGGCGATGGCGCTCTTGTCGATTTGCACCTGGCTGTATTCGACGGCCTGGGCCGAGAATGCCGTGGCCAGGGCGAGGGCGAGAAGGATCTTTTTCATGTTGGTTCTCCGATTGGAGTGGGGTGTCAGTGCTTGGGCAGCATCCGGGTCAGGATGTCGTCCTTGTCGATGAAGTGGTGCTTCAGGGCGGCGCCGATGTGGCCGGCCAGCACGGCGACGAAGAGCAGGTTCAGGCTCTTGTGCACCAGGGCCAGCAGGTCGCCGATCTCCTTGTTCTTATCGAGCATGTCGGGAATGGGCAGCACGCCGAAATAGACGGTCTGGAAGCCTTTGGCCGAACTCATCAGCCAGCCGGACAACGGAATGGCGATCATCAGCACGTAGAGCAGCAGGTGGCCGGCATGGGCAGCAAACTGCATCCGTTTCGGCATGCTGGCCGGCAAGGCCGGCGGGCGATGAGCCAGGCGCCAGAAGAGGCGGAAGGCGACGAGCAGGAAGGCGGTGACGCCGGCCCACTTGTGCCACGAATAGAGCTGCAGTTTTTCCGGCGACAGCGGCAGGTCATGCATGTAGAAGCCGATGCCGAGCAGGCCGAAGAGCAGGGCGGCCATCAGCCAGTGCAGGGCCTTGGCGGTCTTGGTGTAGCTCATTGGGGTTCTCCTTGTTCGAAAGCGTAGGCATCCATGGCGATCACGCAATCGTCGATGCCGGCGTGGAAGCGCGTGGTGCGGGCGTTCTCGCCGCCGGCACCGAGTGCGACATGAAAGGGCAGCAGGTGTTCCTCGCTGGGATGGGCCTGCACGCCGGCCGGCGCCTGGCGGCGGTAGTCGAGCAGGGCCGGCAGGTTGCCAGCGGTGGTCTGGGCGGCCAGCCAGTCGGCGAATTCGCGGACGTAGGCCGGGGTCTGGCCGCCGTTCTGCCAGGCCGCCTGGTAATCGCCCAGGTTGTGCGTGATGCTGCCGGAACCGATGATCAGGAAGCCCCTGGCGGCCAGCGGGGCGAGGGCCTGGCCCAGGCGGTAGGCCTGCCCGGCACCGCCGCGGCTCTGGACGGACAAGGGAATGACCGGCACCTCGGCATCGGGGAACATCAGGCGCAGCGGCACCCAGGCGCCGTGGTCGAGGCCGCGCGTGGCATCGCTGGCCACCGGCAGGCCGGCAGCCGCGATGGCCGCGACCACTTCGCGCGAGGCTTCCGGGCAGCCGGTGGCCGGGTAGCGGATGGCATACAGCGCTTCCGGAAAACCCCAGAAATCGTGGATGGTTTCCAGCTTCTCGGCAAAACCGACAGTCGGCACCGCCGTATCCCAATGCGCGCTGACGATGACGATGGCGCGCGGCAGGGCCAGGGTGGCAGCCTTGGCGACCAGCGCCGCGCCGGCAGCGCCCGGACGCAGCGCGAAAGTCGGCGCGCCGTGCGGGACGAAGAGGACAGGCTGGGTCTGGTTCATGGCGACAACTCCGGTGGCGATGGGCGTACTTTATGCCCCTTCGCTGCAGCGAAATAGACGACAATCCGCAAATCACTATTGCTGGAAATGCAACAATGGACCGACTGGATGCGATGCAACTCTTCGTGCGGGTGGCCGAGCTGGGCAGCTTTGCCGGCGCCGCGCAGCAACTGGGCGTCGCCCGCTCGGTGGTGACCCGGCAGATCGCCGGGCTGGAGGCGCACCTCGGCGTCAAGCTGATGGCGCGCAGCACGCGGCGGCTGACCCTCACCTCGGCCGGCACCGCCTACCTGGAAAAATGCCGGGTCATCCTGAACCTGGTCGAGGCCGCCGAGATCGGGGTCGCCGAGGAACGCCAGACACCGCGCGGCAACATCCGCATCAGCCTGCCGCTGAGTTTCGGCCTCAAGCGCCTGGCGCCCTTGCTGCTCGATTTCTCGCAGCGCTACCCGGAGGTGGCGCTGGACATGGATTACAGCGACCGCCGGGTCAACCTGATCGAGGAAGGCATCGACCTGTCGATTCGCGTTACCCGCCGGCTCGATGCCGGCGACGTGGCCCGCCGTATCGGCACCAGCCGCATGCGGGTGCTGGCTTCGCCGGACTACCTGTCGCGCCACGGCCAGCCGGCCCATCCGGCCGAACTGGCCCACCACGTCTGCCTCGGCTATACCAATGCCGGCGCCGCCACCACCTGGCAGTTCGTCGTTGACGGGCAGCTGGAGAACTTCCCCATCCGCAGCCGCATCAATGCCAACAACGGCGACGTGCTGACCGAAGCGGCGGCGCAGGGCCTGGGCATTGCCTGCCAGCCGGATTTCATCGCCGGCAGTTTCATCGCTGCCGGCCGGGTGGTCGAAATCCTCGTCGACTATCCGGGGCCGGAACTGGGCATCTACGCCATGCTGCCCAGCAACCGCCATATCCCATACCGGGTCCGGGTGTTGATGGATTTCCTGGCCGCCCGGCTGGCGCCCTGAGTCACCGGCGCCGTAACAAATCTTTACCCGTCACCGCCAACCCCTGCCGGGCCGGCGCGTTAACATCCCTGGCAAGGCGTATGCTGATGGGAATCCAGCAGGCCATTTGACTATTTTTCACAGCACAGGAAAGGCAGGTCATCCATGGGTATCGTGTGGACCATACTGGTCGGTTTCGTGATTGGCGTCATCGCCAAGTTCCTGCATCCGGGCAAGGACAACATGGGCTTCATCGCCACCATCCTGCTCGGCGTCCTCGGCTCCTTCCTGGCCGGCATCATCGGCCAGGCGCTCGGCTGGTACCAGGCCGGCGAGGGCGCCGGCTTCATTGCCTCGGTGGTCGTCGCCATCGTGCTGCTGGCCATCTACGGCCGCGTCCGCGACAAGGGGGTGTCATGAAAAAAACGCTCCTTGCCCTGCTTGCCGGCTCTTTTGCCGCGGCCAGCCAGGCCGGCGCGCTGATCGACCTGGCGGCCGAAGCCGGTCGCCCGGCCGCCAACGACATGGTGCGGGCCAGCGTCTATAGCGAAGCCAGCGGCAGCAATCCGGCCGACCTGGCCCGCCAGGTCAATGGCAACATCGGCGAGGCCCTCAAGCTCATTCGTGAGAAGAAGGGGGTCACCGTCAAGAGCGGCAACCAGTCGACCTACCCCATCTACACCCAGTCGCGGAAGATCGACGGCTGGCGCATGCGCAGCGAACTGCTCATCGAATCCAGGGATTTCGGCGCGGTGTCGGAATTGCTCGGCCGCCTGCAGCAGATGCGCCTGGCGGTCGGCGACATCGCCCAGATGCCCTCACCGGAAACCCGCCGCCAGGTCGAGGACGAGGCCATGCGCGAGGCGATCCGCGCCTTCCAGAACCGGGCAGCGGTGGTTGCCGAGCAACTGGGCAAGGGCTGGAAGATCAAGCAGATGCACATCAACCAGGGCGGCGGCAGCCCGGTGCCGATCATGCGCGGCGCCCGCGCCGCCATGCTCGCCGCCGACGCCACCCCGGCCCCGATCGAAGCCGGCGAAAGCACCATCACCACCCACGTCACCGGGCAGATCGAACTGGAGGACTGAAAAGCCTTGCCGCAAAGGCGCGAAGGCGCAGAGGGAGCGCAGAGGAAAAACATAAAAACCTGATCAGGTTTTGTCTTTCTTTGCGAACCTTTGCGCCTTCGCGCCTTTGCGGTGAAAGCTCTTGACCTTTCAGAAGCGCAATGTGGTGCGCAGCATGGCGCTGCGTCCGAATTGCGGCATTTGCCAGCGGCGGGCGCCGAGGATCTCGTCGGTGGCGACCGGGTCGCTGTATTGGCGGTCGAACAGGTTGTAGATGCCGAGCCCGATTTCCCACGGCTGGCCGGCCGGGGTGTAGCTCAGGTTGAGGTTGGCCAGCAGGTAGGCGGGCACTTTCTGTGTGCCGTAGTCGGCCGTGCGGGCGCTGACCCACTGGGTTTCCAGGCCGGCCATCAGGTAGGGAATGCCGGTGGGCAGGCCGAGGTTGGCCTTGACCATGTGGCGCGGCGAGTTGTCAAAACGGCGCGTTTCGTCGGCGGCGTGCTGGATACTGTAGCCGGTGCGCAGACGGCTGCCGTTATGCCAGCGCTGCTCGTATTCGAGTTCGAGGCCGGTAGCCTGGACTGGCGAGCCATTGACCGCAGTCCCGTTCTCGTCGGTCGTTACCATGCGGGCAATATGGAAGTGGTAAACGCTGGCCGTCAGGCGCGACAGGGCGGTGAACCGCTTTTCCCAGGCCACTTCCAGCGAACGCATCTTTTCCGGTGCCAGCGCCGGGTTGCCATAGCCGAAGGTGGGTGAGGTGTAGTAGCGCTCATAAACCGAGGGCACCCGGAAGGCGGTGCCGTACAGCACCTTGAACAGCCCGATATTGCCGGCATCGTGCGTCAGCCCGAGGCGCGGGCTCCAGAAGGAACCGAACTGGCTGACATGGTCGTAACTGGCACCCACGGTGAGCAGGGTGGCATCGCCGACCTGGATCTCGTCCTGTGCCATCACGGTGAATTGCCGGCTGCTGCGCGGGTCGTCCAGGCAGGGATCGCTGCTCACCCCGCTGGCCGAGACGCAGCCATAGCCCCGGTCTTCATTGCGCTGGTTCTGCCGCCAGTTCGACTTGTATTCGACCCCCAGGGTGATGCGCTGGCCGGTCCACTGCGTATTGACCAGGCGGTTCTCGATGCCCCACCAACTGCCCTTGGCCAGATCGACGTTCATCAGGCGCGGGTCGGCAACAGCCTCGGCCGAATAGTCGTACGGAAAGACCCCGTCGTAGCGGTAATCGCCGAGATAGAGACGCTGGTGCAGCGTGTTGGCGGCGTTCAGCTTCCATTCCTTGCCCAGGTTGAGCAGGGTGTAGGTATCGGTCTCGGCATGGCCGTGGTCGTCGGCGATGGTGTCGTAGCTGGCGGTGGGTACGACGCGCTGGCGCTTGCTGTGGATCAGCGAGAAATTCCAGTCGCTGCCGCGTACCTTGGCGAACAGCTGGCCGCCATCCTCGCCGCCGACACGGTGCAGGTCGCGTCGGCTGCCGTCGCCATTGACATCGTCGACCGACAGCGTGCGGCCATGCATCCCGAAACCGGTGGCCGAGACCAGCACATCCTTGCCGCCAAGCTGGCCGCCCCAGCTCAGGCGCAGGCGGCGGTCGGCGCCGCTGCCCAGCTTGAGGGCGGCTTCGCCGCCGACGCTGGGGCCGCTGCGGGTGACCACGTTGATCACGCCGAACATCGCATCGCCGCCGTAGATCGCCGCGCTCGGGCCGCGAATCACCTCGATGCGCTCGATCAGCCCGATGTCGAGCGGGAAGGCCGAATCGGCCGGGGCGCTGGCGTAGATGTTCTCGTTCATCGCCTGGCCGTCGATCAGGATCTGCTGGCGCGGCCGGTAGTCGCCCGGCTGCGAGATGCCGCGCACGCCGCCGTAGGCATAGGTATGGTCGTCGGTGACGTTGAAACCCTGCAGGCTGCGCAGCGCCGCGCCCAGCGTGCGCCAGCCGTAGAGGCGGATGTCGGCGGCGGTGATGATGGAGACCACGGAAGGAATGCGGTCCGGGTTCTCGGCAAATTTCGGTGCCGAAACGATGCTCACCTGCATCAGGTCTTCGAGGTTCATGTCGATGGCGTCGATGGCGCTGGCCGGCAAGGCGGCAGCCAGCAGGCCGGCGGCGAGCAGCGCAGCGGCCAGGGGGCGCCGGGGGGAGCGGGTAGTAGGCAGGCTCATGACGGGCGCGCTTCTCCATCCTTGCCGCTCGCCCTGGCCACGAAGGCGATGAAGTCCTGGGCCGGCATCGGGCGGGCATAGAGGAAACCCTGGAAGATGTCGCAGCCGATCTGGCGCAGCAGTCCGGCCTGGGTTTCGGTTTCGACCCCTTCGGCGACCACGCTCAGGCCCAGGGCGTGGCCGAGGGTGATGATGGCCTGGACCAGGGCCAGCTTGCGGCTGTCGTTTTCCAGGTCGATGACGAAGGAACGGTCGATCTTGATTTCGTCGATGCTGAAGCGGTTGAGATAGCCGAGTGACGAGAAGCCGGTGCCAAAGTCGTCGAGCGAAATGTGGATGCCGCGCTGGCGCAACTGGGCGATGACGTTCTGCGCCGTGTCGGCGTTCTGCATCAGCACGCTCTCGGTCAGCTCGATGACCAGTGTTTCCGCCGGCACGCCGGTACGTTGCAGTTGCTCGTCGATGAACTGGACCAGGCTGCGTTCGAACAGGCTGTCGGCCGACAGGTTGATGCTGATCCGCCCCATGTCCAGCCCCCAGGCCTTCCAGTCGGCGAGCAGGTCGCAGACATGGCCGATCAGCCATTCGCTGATCGGGTGGATCAGGCCGACCTCCTCGGCCAGCGGAATGAACTGGGCCGGCGAGACCATGCCCAGTTCGGGATGTTGCCAGCGCAGCAGCACTTCGGCCCCGGTCAGGCGCCCGCTGCGGGCGCACAGCTTGGGCTGGAAATAGGGCAGCAACTGCCCGCCGTGTTCGAGGGCGGCGCGCAGCTGGCGTTCCAGCATCATCCGGTGGCTGGCGGCACGGTCGTGCTGCGGGTCGAAATAGGCGACGCAGGCATCACCGTGGGACGAAGCCTGCATGGCGACCAGCATGGCGCGCCGCATCAGCTCGGAGTAATCGTCGGCATGCTCCGGGTAGTCGGCGATGCCGATGCAGGCCTTGATGACGATTTCCTCGCCGTGCAGGAGCAGCGGGCGGCCGAGCGAGACGGCGATGGCGTGCGCGAAGGCGTCGCGTTTTTCCTTGTCCAGCTCGCCGGGCAGGGTGGCGATCAGGGAGTGTTCGTCATAGCGCGCCAGCTTGACCTGCTGCAGGCAGTCGGCATCCAGCCTGCAGTCCTCGCCGGGGTGCTCGAGCATGCCCTTGAGGCGGCCGGCCAGGGCACGGATCGCGGCATCGGCGATTTCCTGGCCGAGCACGGTCTGCACGTCGCGCAGGTTGGCGAGGTAGATGAAGACCATCGACAGCTGATGCAGGCTGTCGCGCTGGCCGGCATCGCGGTCGAGCAACTCGATTGCACGGGCCCGGTTGTTGAGTCCGGTCACCGGATCGTGCCAGGCCAGGTTGCGAATCTTTTCTTCCTGGGCGACGCGTTCGGAAATGTCCTGGGTGAAGCCTTCGGCACCGATGTATTGCTGGCGCTCGTCGAAGCGCGGGAAACCGCGCTCATGCACGTGGTACCAGACGTCGTCTTCCAGCGTGCTGCGCAGGCGGTAGTCGAGCCGGTAGGGCCGGCCCATGCGCATCTCGGCCCGCTGGCGCAGCAGGGTGGTGCGGTCCTCGCGATGCACGCGGGGCAGCAGGCGCCGTTCCGGGACCGGCAGCTGGTTGAAGCCGACGATGTCGAGGTATTCCCGCGAGGCGCGGATGATGTTGCCGTCGGCATCCATCGTCCAGTTGCCGAGACGGGCGATCTGCTGGGTATTGATCAGCGTGATCTGGCTGTCGAACAACTCGCGGATGGCCATCGCCGAGCGCAGCAGGTAGCGGATGCGGTGCGGCAGCAGCGGAATGTTCAGCGGCTTGGTGATGAAGTCGGTGGCGCCGCAGCGGTAGGCCTCGTCGATCGACATCTGGTCGTCGAGGGCGGTGAGCATGATGATCGGCAGGTGTTCCAGGCGATGCTTGCGGCGCAGGATGCGACAGGCTTCGAAACCGTTCATGCCGGGCATCAGCACGTCGAGCAGCAGCAGGTCGGGAACGAAGCCTTCGCTGATCATCAGGATGGCTTGTTCGGCCGAGCTGGCCGTGCTCACCTCGAATTCCTGCTGGGCGAGCACCGATTCGGTGATGGTGCGCATGACCGGTTCGTCGTCGACCACCAGGATGTGCGGCTTGCGGTCATCCATGTTCATGTGGCCTCGCCATGGCCGAGGTCGGCCAGCGTTTGTCGGGCAACGGCGCGAACCTGCTCGAATTCGACGACGATCTGCGGCACCTGCTCACGCACCTTGTCTCTCTGCTGGCTGCGGGCCGCCTGCTCGACCTCACGGCACAGGCCGGAGAAAGCGGCGAGCCCCAGTGCGGCGCTCGAACTCTTCAGGTTGTGCACGATGCGGGTGATGTGTTCGAGATCGAAGTCGTCGCCGAGCGTGGACAGCACCTGGATGTGCGCCGTGCCCTCGCGCAGGTAGGCGGTGATGATGTTCGGGATGATGCGTTCGGCCTCCTTGCCCAGGCTCGCCCGCAGGTCGTTGAAATCCAGGCTGGGAACACTCGGTGCCGGGGCGGGCGTCTCGACCGCTGCTGGCTTGCTGTCGGCTGCCGGCTCGGCAACGCGGGTGGCCGGCAGCCAGCGCAGCATGGCGGTGCTGATGCTGCCGATGGTGACCGGCTTGGCGACATAGTCGTCCATGCCGGCCTGCAGGCACATTTCACGGTCGCCGGCCAGGGCGTTGGCGGTCAGGGCGATGATCGGCTGGCGGGGCAGGCCAAGGGCGCTTTCGCGCTCACGGATCTTGCTCGCCGCCACCAGGCCGTCCATCACCGGCATCTGCACATCCATCAGCACCAGGTCGAAGCTGCGCTGGCGCAGGATGTCGAGCGCTTCCAGGCCGTTGCCGGCATGGGTGACATGGCAGCCCAGGCGGTTCAGGATCTGTTCGAGAATCAGGCGGTTCGTCTCGTTGTCCTCGACCATCAGCACGCGGGCGCCGAAATGCAGGGCGCCGGCTTCTTCGCCTTGCTCTTCCGGCTCCTCGGCCAGGCCCCACATCTGGGCCAGTTCGGTCCATAGAGCGAGGTCGCTGAAAGGCTCCTGCAGTTCGCCTTCGACCCATTCCGGCATGGGCAGGGAGCGGGCTTCCGGGCCGGCTACGCCGCGCACCATCAGTGCCGGGGTGGCCGGCCAGGTGTCGCGCAGCTTGAGAATGCAGCGGAAGTCGGTGTTGTCCTCGATCACGATGGCGTCGGCCGGGAAGCCCGTCCCGTCGCTCATGCCGGCGGTGGCAATGGCCTCGATGCCGGCCCAGCGCAGCAGGTTCAGGCGATGCTGGCTGCGTGCTTCATCGTTGCAGACAACCACGACATGGCGGCCGCGCAACTGCGGCATCCACTCCGGCAGCTTGCGGTTCTTGCCGGTGGCGTTGCTGATCGGCAAGGCGATGGAAAACAGCGAGCCCTGGCCGAGCGTGCTGTCGACCTTGATGCTGCCGTCCATCAGGCGGACCAGGTCATGGACGATGGCCAGGCCGAGGCCGCTGCCGCCAAAGCGCCGGCTCATGCTGTTATCGGCCTGACGGAAAGGCGAGAAGATGTCGCGCAATGCTTCCTCGCCGATACCGATGCCGGTGTCGCGAATGTCGATGTGCAGATGCTCCTCGCCATCGGCCCCCCTGGCCGGGCGGCACGAGATGCGCACGCTGCCCTGGGCGGTGAACTTGACGGCATTGTTGACCAGGTTGGTGATGATCTGGCCGAGCCGGTACTGGTCGCCCAGTATGAATTCGGGCAGCGCCGGGTCGATGTCGAACCACAGGTCCAGGCCCTTCTTGCGGGCGGCCGGGGCAAAGGCATGCGCCACCTGGCCGATCACCTCGCGGAAATTGAAGGGCAGCCGTTCGAGCTGCAGGCCGCCGGCTTCGATACGCGAAAAGTCGAGGATGTCGTTGAGCAGGAAGAGCAGGGTATCGGCCGAACCGCGCAGGGTGGCGAGCTGGCTATGCTGCTGGGGCGTCAATCGGCTGCTGGCGAGCAGGTCGGCAACGCCGATGATGCCGTTCATCGGGGTGCGGATTTCGTGGCTCATGTTGGCCAGGAAGGCACTCTTGGCACGGTTGGCCCCCTCGGCCGCTTCCTTGGCGAGAAGCAGTTCCTGGGTCCGCTTGTTGACCTCGTCTTCGAGGTGGTCGCGATGCTTGGCCAGTTCGGTATCGCGGTCGGCGATTTCGACCAGCATGGTGTTGAAGGCATCGGCCAGCTGGCCGATTTCGTCGCCGGAATATTTTTGCGCCCGCTCGCTGAAATCCTTGGTGCTGGCGACACGGTTGGCCGTGTTGGTGAGCGAGCCGAGGGCGGTGAGCAGCGAGCGCTGCATGCGCTGGGCAATGAGCAGGGCCAGCACGAAGGCAGCCAGTGCGGCGGCGGAGAGCACGGCAAAGTCGATGACGACATCGTTCCACACGTTCTTCAGGCTGGCGGTCAGCGCCACCGAGCCGATCGTTGCGTCGTTCATGGCGATGGGCACGATGGCGGTGACGTGTTGCCAGTCGGCAACCTGGGCTGTGCCATTGTTCAGCCGGGGCTGTCTGTGAATGGCGGCCGGCGGGCTGACCCCGGCCGGCTGGTAGGGGTAGCTGAAGCTACCGTCGGCGCTGGTCATCTGCGCCGCGACGATGTCCGGGTGCTGGCCGAGCGGGGCGAACAGGCGCTCGGCTGCGCCCATGTCCTGGAATTCGACGACCGCCGTGGCGTTGAAGGCGATGACTTCGGCCATCGAGCGCAGTTCGGTCAGCTTGGCCGAGCGGCGGTGGTCGATCTGGCGGGCGGCAAAGAACAGCGAGGTGAGCAACAGGCTGACGCCGAGCGAAACGGCGATGATCAGGGCCAGCCGGCGGCGGATGGGCAGGCTGCGTTTCATCGGCTGGCTCCAAACACCTGGCGGGCCAGGCGCAGCATCTGCGAGCTGGCTTTCAGGTTGGCCCGGCCCAGGGTGTCGTTATTGACCTCGAACTGCAGGCGGCCGTCGTTGCGGATCAGGGCGATGCCGCCGCCATCCCGGGCGAAGCTTTCGGCATCGCTGACGGTCAGGATCGGCTGCCGGTCGACCCAGCGCAGCACGGCACCGATGCGCGCTTCCTCGGTTTCGGGAATGAACAGTTCATGGCAGTCGGCCAGTTGTTCCGGGCTGCTCACCTTGCGGATGCGCAACTCGCGCCCGGCGATCTGGCGGCCTTCGTAGCCGGCCAGGTAGGGGCCGAGGCTGTCGCGGCCGAACAGGCAGATATTGACCGTGCCGCCCCGTGCGCCCGGCCATTCCACGTATTTCAGGAAATTGACCAGGTAGGCGGCCTTCAGTTGCGATTCGGACGTGACTTCGCCAAAGGTGGCCGGCATGGCCAGCGCGATGCCGGCCGCCAGCACGGCGTTGCGGATGAATCGATGGAGTGGGGTGCGCGCCATGTCGGGCTCAGAACGTCCAGCGCGAGGTCAACATCAAGGACGGCTGCATGGCCGTGCTGACCGTCGCCAGATAGTCCGAGACGTATTCGAAACGCCGGGCGCCCAACAGGTTGCGGCCGATCAGCGCGATTTCGAGGTTCTTGTCGACGCGGTAGGCGTAGCGCAGGTCGAGCGTGGCATAGCCGGGAACGCGGACCGTCGTGGTGTAGGGCGCATCGAGACGCTCGAAGCCGGCCGAGGTGCGCAGCCAGAGATCGAGTTGCTGCTTGTTGTCGATATTCCATTGCGAACGCAACGAGCCGTGGTGGCGGGGCGTGGACTTTTCGAGCAGGCGGGCGCTGTTTTGCAGGAAGGCATTGCCGTACTCGTTCATGTCCAGCCGGCTCCAGCTGTACGACAACTGCAGGCGCCAGTTGGGCGTGGCCAGCCAGTCGACCGTGATCTCGGCGCCGTTGCTCCAGCCGGTCAGTGAATTGGAAACCTGGCTCGTTGCGTAATAAGCCGCCGTGTTCTGGAGCGCAACCGGGCAGGCGCCCGCTACATAGCCGGGAAGGAGCGGTGAACAGCCGTTGATGCTGGTCAGGGCGCCGCCACGCAGGTCGGAATAGTGGTAACGGTAGAGACTGATATCGCCGCTCAGGTTGG